>Ga0055476_10000227_pt1 | contig 14241 bp, 11 predicted proteins | sample Muzzi_CordC_D2_FD_57682 | JGI IMG/M metagenome (GOLD analysis project Ga0055476, IMG submission 57682) | Wetland microbial communities from San Francisco Bay, California, USA, that impact long-term carbon sequestration - Muzzi_CordC_D2 | ecosystem: Environmental > Aquatic > Marine > Wetlands ... | reverse complement strand
CTCGCTCCTTTATCTACACCCCACTCTGTCCCTGCCCCTCGAGACGAGGGGCAGGGGACTCAGACTGACGCGCTGGTGTGGTGTATTCATGCGCTGTTGTTTAGCCGGTTTTAGCGAGTCGATGAATGATTTCCGGCAGATCGGCGGCCCGTTGGCAAACGGCGTCTGCCGTGGTGTGGTTCTTGTCATTATCCCGGGTCGCGGTGAACAGCACGGCCTTCATGCCGAGGGCGTGGGGGCCTTTGATGTCGTTGTGGTCGCGGTCGCCGATGTGCAGCATGTCGTGGATCTCAACGCCAAGCTGTGAAGCTACCGAGGCAAACATGTCATGATGGGGCTTGGAATGACCGACTTCGTCGGAAAAAGCAAAGCCGCCGAAATATTTTTCGAGATCGTGCATGCCCAGCCACTGACGCAGGCATCGTCCGGGTGAATAAAGAGCATCGGAAACAACCCCGAGTTTGTAAGAAGCGGCGAGCGCGGCGATCGCTTCGGCAATTCCGTCGATGGGGCGCGGCGCAACGGTCACTTCCATTTCTTCCAGCCCCCGCACCAACTCGGCGTGATCGGCTTCGGGTAAGCTGCTGCCCAGTCCCTTCAGCAGCACCGATACGCGCTCGTCCACCGTCCAGGTAATGTGCTGCTCGTGCCAGACATGATTGAAGGCTGCTTCCATGGTGTCGTAGGCCGTGCGGAGCTTTTCGGCATCCACGGATCCATGACGGTTGAGTACCGCCAGAGCCAGCTCGCGGCGGGCTTCCTTCTTCGACGCGAGTCCTTGCCGCTCGCGCTCAATCTCATCGGAGTCATCGTGGATAACGGTATCCCATAGATCGAAGGTAATGGCTTTGACCATGACAGCACACAGACTCCTGTTAACATAGCCTCGACAGCGGACGGCGCGCAGCTTAAGGCAAAGCGTGATCGGCAACAAGGCGTGATCGTTCGGCGCGCCGTCGAATCACTCCAGGGGGTCCATTGAAGAACTCGGCAAAAATACGCCGCCATCGCATCACCTTGCCGGTCATGAGTCCGGGTACCGAGCGCAACCTCCAGGTGCTGCGCTTCGGCGCAGAGGATGCCCGGCCCAAGGCCTACTTCCAGGCGTCCCTGCACGCCGACGAGCTACCGGCGATGCTGGTATTGAATCACCTGGTGGAGCGCCTGACTCGGGCAGCCGCAGAAGGCGAGGTGCGCGGCGAGGTGGTGGTGGTGCCAGTGGCAAATCCCGTCGGCCTCTCGCAATGCGTGCAGGGACGGGCCCTGGGGCGATATGCGCTTGCCGGGTCGGGCAACTTCAATCGCGGCTTTCCGAACCTCACCGAGGCCTTGGACGGCGACCTGTCGGCCCGATTGGGCGACGACGCGACGACCAACGTCTCGGTTTTGCGCCAGTGCATGGGCGCTGCGCTGAACGCCATGAAGCCCGCCGATGAAGTGGCGTTTTTGCGCCACGCGCTGCTTTCCCTGGCCGTGGATGCGGATATCGCGCTGGATCTGCATTGCGACTCGGAGTCAGTGCTGCATCTCTATGTGGGCACTCCCTTGTGGCCCGACGCCGCTGATCTATCTGCCCAGATCGGTAGTCGGGCGACCCTGCTGGCCACCGACTCCGGCGGCCATCCATTCGATGAAGCGCTCGCCGCTCCCTGGTGGGCGACAGCCCAGCGTTACCCCGACCGTCCAATACCGCCGGCCTGCCTGTCGGGGACCGTCGAGTATCGTGGCCAGAGCGACGTGAACGAAGTCATGGCGGCAGAGGACGCGGACAATTTGTACCGCTTTCTTCAGCGCCGCGGTGTTATCGATGGTGAGCCGGGGCCGCTGCCGGCAGCGCTTTGCGAAGCCACCCCTCTGGATGGCGTGGACATGATTCGATCACCGGTGGCGGGCGTGATTGCCTACACCAAGGATCCCGGTCAACGGGTTGCCGCCAATGAGGTGGTGGCAGTCGTCGTCGATCCAATGAACGCGGATTTCGCGGCGGCGCGAACCGAGCTCAAGAGTCGGTGTGAGGGTATTTTGTACGGCCGTACCAAGGATCGCCTGACGCGCCCGGGAAAAGTGGTATGCAAAATCGCCGGCAGCGAGAGCCTTCCCGATCGTCACGCCGGCGCGCTGCTGACAGACTGACAAGGGACGCTATGAAGATTAAAGTTTTCGAGCGCATTGGTGAGTTTCTGAGGGAATCCGTGTGACGGGCCCGGAGCGGCGCCATTCCATGACCCGCAGCCGGTGAGTGTTGTTCCGCTTCACGCTGCGTTTCGCTCCAAGCCCGTCACCCTGCCTGCTCAGCTCTGGGCTGTGAGTTTCTGATACTCGGCTTTGGAAAGTAGTCCGTCGCGATCCTCGTCGGCCTGGTCGAATCGCGCCATCAGCCCTTCGTGGCTGGATGCTTCTCTCATGGTTATCTTGCCGTTGCCGTCGCTGTCTACTTCATCGAAGGTCGGCGGCGCCGCCATCGAGGCGCCGGCAAAAATGGCCAGTATTACGGCCAGCGCCGTTTTCTTTTCCATGTCCTTCTCCTCGAACCTTGCTTGCGTAATCCATCATGCCCTTTGTTGTCGGTTCGGGCGTGATGTTCGTTTGATATGCAGCAAGTTGCGTGCCAGCAATACCGCCGCGCAGGCCAAGGCCAGCAGCCGTGTCACTTTTCGCCGGCGGCGTGTGGCCCAGGAGCACGATGGAATGCGATTTGATACCCAACTGTGTTGGGTATTGGTGACGGGCGGGAGGGCGTGTCAGATGAATGCGGGATTGGTCTGTCGTCGGCAGGCGACGATCAATGCGGCAACCGGGTGAAAGGGTTTGATACCGGAGGAAAGTCGTCGCGACTTGACGACAAACGGAACAAATCGTTTGACGTGCGGGTAACGGGGAGGTCGTGCAGAGATTCGCTGCGCTCAGCCCATCCTGCCCTGCTGTACGAGATCAAATCTACGGCGGTGCAATAGCACCTTTCGGTTCCGCTATCAGGGAGATTTCGCGAGAGCCTGCCTCGCGTTTTTGAACTGATCGATCAACGCTCGCGTCAGGTCTTCAAGATCCGATTTCGATCCTTTCTCGGAGTAGATCGTGCGCGTTTGCAGATCCACCATGTAAGCATCGACGTGTACTTTGTAGCATTGCGTGCCGACCGCTCGAAACCAGTACATCAACGCACCGTCGAGCTTTTCTGTGCGGCCAAGAAGGTACAAGCGCTCGGCGCGGGGCTCTTTGTTAACACCCGCATCTTCCCAGCTGTTGTCGATGTTTGTCGCCGTGGCGACGTAGTCCAGTTCGCCGTCCTTGCGGATGATGCTTGCGCTGAAGTCCTCTATTTCAGGCGTCGGATCATCGGGGCTGCAGGTGTTGGCGCCGGTGACCGGCGGTAAGGTTATTCGAAAGGGCGGCTTTGCGACTGGACGCCTTCCGTCATATGCGGCGCGGCGGTCGCGCAATAGTTGGCGCGCCGGAGCAATGGCGGGGGTACTTGCGTATATTGCATTGGCTTGATCGATTAATGCTTCCGCCTCATCGAACTGATACGCGGCAATCTTTTCCGATGCCAATTGCGCATAGCGATCGGCGATGCGTTGCATGCCGGCATCGGCTTGCGCATTCTGTGGATCAATAGCCAGCACCGCTTCAAATTGCGCTAACGCATTGTCATCCGGCGGCGCCGTCAGTCGATCGGCTTGCAAGGCTTCATCGGCGGATGCCAACAGCGCGGCTATTTCCTGGGATTTCTTGAAATCCTCCTCGAGCTTCGCTGTCACGATAGCTTCCTGCTCGACTCGCTTTCGTTCGATTTCGGCTTCCCGCTCCGCTTTGATGCGGCGTCTCTCTTCGTCGGCGGCTAGACGCGCGGCTTCGAGGCGCTTTCGCTCCTCCTCGGTGGCGCGCATGGCGGCTTCCATACGTTGGCGTTCTTCGTCGGCGGCTAGACGCGCTTCGCTTTCGATGCGCTGCTGCTCTTGTTCGAACGCCGCTTTACGCTTGCCGAGGGCGGCGCGCGCCGCGGCGATGCTCTCGGCGCCCGGGCTGACCGCTGTCGCCTTGCTTAGATAATCTCCGGCAAGCTCGAAGTTGTTGTCCCTGGAGGCTGCTTTGGCCAGCACCAGGTACCGCCTCAATATGTCGTGCAATCCCTCGAGTGCGGTTTCGTTGGCGGGGTCCAGCGTCAGCACGGCGCGGTACCGCGAAAAAGCATTCTTGTCCGCTGGCGTGGTGAGTCTGTCCGCGGCCAGATCCGCCGTCGCCTCGCGCAACAAACTTTCGACGTCGGCGCGCTTTCGCTCATAGGCGGCCGTGGCCTGCGCTTTTTCGAGGGCGGCCTCGGCCTGGGCCTTCTCATTGGCTTGTTGCGCATCGATCCTCGCCTGATTCTCGGCGGCGGCCCTTTGTTCGGCGGCTTTGTTTGCGGACTCGAGCGCGGCACTCGGTGCAGGTGCGGCGCTCTCGACCGCAACAGGTGGTTTACGTGAAACGCTCCGCTGGGCAGGCTGAGTTAGAAAGTACCAGGCGCCCATGGCTCCGGTGATGAGCAATACGGCGGCAATCTCGGCCACTAGCCGTCCGGCTCCGCGGCGGGCGCGCTGTTTTGGCTGCGGGTCCTTGCCACCTCTTGGGGGGGGCGGCGGTGCAATGCGGTCGGTGGCCACCATGCCCGTAGTACCGCCGCTGGTGGAGGGCGGTTTTGCTGCCGGGGGTTGTTCTGCGGAGGCGCGCGCGCCGGTGCTCGGGGATGCGGCACCGGATCCGGGCGTGCCGGAGGACGGAGGGCTTTCGACCTGGGTACGCACCTCGGTTGGCGCTGCCCGGGCGAAGTCGGTGGTGACATTGGGAATGACCGTCGGTGCCGGGCGCGTCTCGCGTCCGGCCAGTACACCGCGCCACTCATCGATGGATTGCGGACGGTTCTCCGGCAGGAACTCCAGCGCCCAATCGATGGCACTCAAAAATGCAGGCGAGTAATCCCCCGAGGCCGCTTTGCTCGCGGGCTTCAAGATGTCCGTGCCGCCCATGACGGCGTTGACCCGGCCCATGGCGTCGGGCGGACCTTTTCCCGTGACGGCGCGGTAAAGGGTCGCGCCCAGGGAATAAATGTCGGTCCACGGCCCTTGTTTCTTCTCTCCGGCTGTCGAAGTGTCGTATTGCTCGAAGGGCGCGTAGCCGGGCGTCACCAGTGCCGTCAAGGTGCGCGTCGCCACACCGATTGCCTGGCGCGCGGAGCCAAAGTCCAGCAACACGGGGGTGCCATTCTCGCGCAGGTAAATGTTGTCGGGTTTGATATCGCGGTGAATGAACCCCGCCGCGTGCACGACTTTCAATCCGTCCAGCAATGGCATCACCAAAGAACGCAGCTTGGCCTCGCCAGTAATCTTTTTCGCCTTGAGCAGCTTTTCGAGACTTTCGCCGCGTTCGTATTCCATCACCATGTACGCGGTGCTGTTGGCCTCGAATACGCTCATCACACGCACGACGTTGGGGTGGCGAAACTTCGCCAACGTGCGGGCCTCTGTAACGAACCGATTGAGTCCCCATCCGTAGGTATCGCCGTGATCCTCGGAGATAGGATGCACGTGGCTATTGCTGCTGCGTGTCGCCAGCTCGACGGGGAGAAATTCCTTTATCGCTACACGCTGGTCCAGATTGGTGTCCAGGGCCAGGTAGGTGATGCCGAATCCACCCTTGCCAATCACCGATCCGATGACATACCAATGCAGCTTGTAGCCGCTTGGCAGCGCATTGTGGTGTCTCTCTCGAGCCATGAAGGTTCGTCCTGGATGCCGCGATGCGCACCGATCATGGCGTCGCGGGCGGCCGGATCCCTGTTGTCAGTTAGTGGCTACCGGTATGACCCCGAGCGTAGCAGAATGCGCGCCTCATTGGCGTGACACTGCCTCATCGGACCCCCGGGGGGCGCCACGGCCGCCGCACCGGTTCAGAAAGAACCGTGTTGGCGCAAATGGCCGAGTCGGGTGCCCGCCTCTCTAGATGTATCGGCGCAGCGACGGTGATTCAGGAGGTTGCCGGTAGGGGCCGTGCCGGCACCGTTTCAGCCGGCGCGGCGCTCGGTGTGCGTAAAATGGCGCCTCGCGGCGTCGATTACCCGTGGGATGTCGTCGCTGTCGATGTCCAGATGAGTTACCAGACGCATGGGACTAGTGGCCGGAATTGTGATGTTTTGTGATCGCAGCGTGCTTGAAAAGGCCGCCGCATCGCCGTCGCGGACACTGACGAATAGCATATTTGTTTGCACGGCTGATGGATCCACTTCCAGCTCATCGATAGCAGCGAGGCCCGCGGCCAGTTGTTGCGCGTTGGCGTGATCATCGGCCAGACGATCCACGTGATGCTCGAGGGCCACCAGGCCCGCGGCCGCCAGCACGCCGGCCTGGCGCATGCCGCCGCCGAGCAACTTGCGCCCGCGCCGCGCGGCGAGAACAAACTCAGTGGAGCCGCATAAAAGCGAGCCGGCGGGAGCGCCGAGTCCCTTGGACAAGCATACGGACACGCTGTCGAAAGGAGCGGTAATCGTATCGGCGGCAACGCCGAGCTTGACAGCGGCGTTGAATACGCGCGCGCCATCCAGGTGCAGGGCGAGTCCATGCTCGTTGGCGAGCCGGCGCGCCCGGAGCAGATAGTCCAAAGCCAGCACTTTCCCGGCCTGGGTATTCTCCAGGCACAAAAGCCGGGTACGCGCGAAATGAATATTATCCGGCTTGATTGCGCGCGCCACCCGGTCGAGATCCAATGTCCCGTCACTCTGAAAATCCAAAGGCTGCGGCTGGATTCCGCCGAGTACCGCGCCGCCGCCACCCTCGGTGCGGTAGCAGTGGGCGGTTTGCCCGGCGATGTACTCATCGCCTCGTTGGCAGTGGCCGAGCAGGGCGAGGAGATTGCCCTGGGTTCCGCTGGATACGAACACGGCGGCTTCTTGACCGAGCATTTCAGCGGCCAGTGCCTCGAGCCGGTTGATCGTGGGGTCTTCCCCGTAGACGTCATCGCCCACCTCCGCATTCGCCATGGCCTGGCGCATGGCGGGGGTTGGGCGGGTGACGGTGTCGCTGCGCAGATCGATTATCTTCATGGTGTCCTCACGCCAAGCGAATGAATAGTACCAGTTACGGCCCTGCAATCCTGCAGCTACACCGGCGCTCTAGTATGCTACTCGACACGAGGCCCGGCCCGCGACCGGGCCGTGAGCACGGATGGGCACATGGCCGACGATCAGCAATCTGCGAAACGCACGCTCATTCTAACCGGCGCCAGCCGTGGCATCGGCCATGCCACGGTCAAACGTTTCTCGAGCGCCGGCTGGCGGGTGATCACCTGCTCGCGGCACCCCTTTCCGAAGGACTGTCCCTGGGAGGCGGGCCCCGAGGACCATATACAGGTCGATCTCGCCGATCGGACCAAGCTACTGGCCGGAATCGCCGAGATTCGCTCGCGGCTCGCAGGCGGCGCCTTGAGTGCGCTGGTTAACAATGCAGGAATCTCGCCGAAAGGTCCCGATGGGCGCAGGCTCGGGACGCTCGACTGGGATGCGGATACCTGGCAGCAAGTATTTCAAGTGAATTTTTTCGCGTCCGTTGCGCTCGCCCACGGCCTTTTGGAAGAGTTGAAGGCCGCCAAGGGGACGGTGATCAATATCACTTCCATAGCCGGAGGCCGGGTGCATCCCTACGCGGGCAGCGCCTACGCCACCTCCAAGGCGGCGCTCGCGGCCCTCACCCGGGAGATGGCGGCGGACTTCGGCCCGCTGGGGGTGCGCGTGAACGCAATCGCGCCCGGCGAGATCGACACCGGGATTCTATCGCCGGGTAGCGAGGCATTCGCCAAGCAGATTCCGCTCAGACGGCTCGGATTACCCGAAGAAGTCGCGAGCATCATCTACTTTCTATGCTCACCCCAGGCAAGCTACGTTACCGGCACAGAGGTTCACATCAACGGCGGCCAGCACGTGTGAATGGGTAAGATTGACATTCATCCGCTCGAGCCGCATACACTACGGTTACTGTTCCACCACGCCGCCATTCGATCTCAGGAGTCGCCATGACCCACGCCCCGAATTCTTTAGCCGCCAGAGACGTGGCCTATGCCATGCATCCCTATACCAACCTCGCGCTGCACGAGAAACGCGGGCCGACGGTGTTCACCCGGGGTGAGGGCATTTACATCTGGGACGACGAAGACAATCAGTATCTGGAAGGCATGGCCGGCCTGTGGTGCACATCGCTCGGCTACAGCGAGCAGCGGCTCGTCGACGCCGCGGTAAAGCAGCTCGGCACTTTGCCCTTTGCGCACACCTTCGCGCACCGCTCGAGCATTCCCGTGATCGAGCTGTGCGAATCGCTCATCAAAATCGCCCCCGGGGATATGGGCAAGGTCTTTCTGGTGAACTCGGGCTCGGAAGCCGTGGACGCGGCCATCAAGATGATTTGGTATTACAACAATGCACTTGGCCGGCCCGAGAAGAAAAAAATCATCTCGCGCAAACGCGCTTATCACGGTGTGACCATCGCCAGTGGAAGTCTTACCGCTATTCCGTTAATGCAGAATGATTTCGATGTGCCTCTCGATCGCTTCTTGCACACGGAAACACCGTGCTATTACCGGTATGGCCACGCTGGGGAATCCGAAGAGGCATTCGCTACCCGGCTCGCCGACAGTCTCGATGCCCAGATCGTTGCCGAAGGGCCGGAGACGGTGGCTGCTTTTTTTGCCGAGCCTGTCATGGGCGCGGGTGGTGTGATTACGCCGCCGGCAACCTATTTCGAGAAAGTCCAGAAAGTGCTCGAACGCCACGATGTGTTGATGGTGGCCGATGAGGTGATTTGCGGATTCGGTCGCACCGGTAATATGTGGGGCTCGCAGACCTACCGCATCCAACCGGATATCGTCACCTGCGCAAAGCAGCTGTCATCGGCCTATTTGCCCATCGCCGCGGTGATGATCTCCGACCCCATCTATCAGGCTTTCGTCGAGCAAAGTCACAAGCACGGCGCCTATGGCTCCGGCCACACTTACGGCGGCCACCCGGTGTCTGCAGCCGTCGCCCTGGAGACGTTGAAGATCTACGAGGAGCGCAACATCATCGGTCACGTGCGTGAGGTCACACCGCGCTTTCAAACGCGCTTGCACGGCCTGGCGCAGCATCCGCTCGTCGGCGAGGCGCGTGGCATCGGTCTCATCGGCGCGGTGGAAATCGTCGCTGACAAAAGCACGCGTGAGCAGTTTCCGGCAGACGTCAAAGCGAGCGCCATCATCGCGGAGAAAATATTCGAGCACGGGCTGATCGTGCGCGGCCTGCCAGGCGACGCCGTGGCCACGTGCCCGCCGCTCATCATCGAAGAGAAGCAGATCGATGAGCTGTTCGACAAATTCGAACGCGGTTTGGACGGCGCGGCAAAGGCTCTACCAAAATGAATTAATATGGGGGCATTAAAAATGGGGACAGATCTATTTTTCTGACATGACAGTCTCACTGTCGTCTCGGGGGGTAAGAAAAATAGATCTGTCCCCATTTTAATTGTCCCCATTTTAATTTCCAGCGAAGACCAAGCTACGGGTGTCCTGGGTTTTCTGGGATCGTGGGGGTAATGGCGTAGTCCACTTTGCCGGCGAACCATTGCGGCTTCTCTTCGAAGACCTCGCGGCTGATGATGGCATCCGCATCCACTGCGTGGTCCACGGCCAGAATGCCATCCAGGTGATCGATCTCGTGCTGTAGAAGCTCGGAGGTGGCCTGATCGACCTTTTCCATTAGCTTTGTGTGGCCGCCGTCGTCCTCGAAGCGCACGGATATGCTGGAGTGCCTGCGTACTCGTACGAGCAAAAACGGAAAGCTCATGCAATCGTCCCACATGGTGAAACGTTCGGGCGAGCGCCAGGTGATTTCCGGATTGATCATCGTATACGGTTCGCCGCCGAGATTGATGGCGATGAAGCGGGACGCCACGCCGATTTGAGGCGCGGAAATAGCGCGGCCGAAGCCGTGTTCGGCGCGAAATGCTTCCAGGGTTGCGTGCAGGCGTTGGCGCTCGGATCGAAAACCCGCGTCGTTGATATCTCGAACAGGCTCACAACGTTTGCGCAGGCCAGGGTCTCCGAGCAGCAGGACTTTTGCGGGCGAGGGTTTGTCATCTAACATCGTGCTTCTCTTCGTATGCAAACCGGCGCGTTGTTACTGAGTGTTCCATACGGGCAGAGCGAAGGCGAAGGTCGTGCCTTCGCCTGGCTGACTTCTGACATCGAGCTCGCTTCCATGCAGTTCGACGATGCGCCGGGCAATGGCGAGTCCCAGACCGGCGTGGCCATTCGCCGACTGTTGCTCCGACACCTGATAAAAGCGATCGAATATGCGCGGCAGATCGCGTTCGGGGATACCTTTGCCGGTATCGACGACACACAGTATGACCTGCTGTGCATCTCGGCGAACGGGAACGCGCACGGTTCCGCCGGCCGGTGTGTGGGTGAGCGCGTTGTCGATGAGGTTGTCGAGCACACGCTCCACCAAGGCGATATCCGCGCTGACAAGAGGTAAATCGGCGTCCAATTCCATGGCCAGGCTGATCTTGTTTTCGTCGGCCTTGAGTTGGAATTTTTGCACCACATCCTGCACCAGCTCGGGCAGCGAGAACGCTTCGCAGTGGGGCGTCGCCTCCCGAGCCTCGAGCTTCGCCAGCTCGAACAAGTCTCCGACCAGGCGGGTTAAATGTTCGCTCTGGCGTAGAACAATGTTGAAGTAATCCGCGCGTTGCTCGGCGCTGAGAGTATCTTCCTTGAGTTTGAGCGTTTCCAAGTAACCGTGCAGGGCGGCCAGTGGGGTTCGCAAGTCATGGGATACTTGGGCCACCAGGTCGCGTCTCAGGGCGTCCTGGTGCTTGAGTTCCTGGATCTGTTCGACGATGCGTCCAGCCATCTGATCGAAGGTAACGCCGAGGCGATCCACCTCGTCCGGCGCTTCCAGGGCCGGCTTTTGGTGAAAGTGGGCGGGTTCGCTGAAGTCGCTCAGTCGAAAATTGTCCATGGCCACCGTGAGGTGCTGCAGCCGCCGCGTCAGCACGCGAAATACGATGAGTCCCGCAAGTAGACCGAATGCCAGCGTCGCCACCACCGCCCAGGCGCTGAGGCGTGCGAAGTAGCGGCCCTCTGCAAAGGCATCGACGAAGTCGTAGCGTTCTCCGCGTAATACCACGTAAAGATAACCCTGCGGCGATTCCGCAGATGGAACCGGGGTTACGGAAAAAACCTTACGCCGGTCGTGGCTGCGCGGGTCGTCGCCGAGAAGCGGAAAGCTGGCCGAATCGCCGAGGAATGCTTGAATTGGCTGTAACGATACGTGCTTTCGCTTGACCTGGCCGGGCTCGGCGGAATAAGAAAGAATACGGCCATCGAGATCGAGCAGATAGATTTCGATGCTGGGATTGATCTGCATGTAGTCGTGAAACATGGACTTCAACGCAGGCTCGTTGATCCGGCCCTCCGCCACCAGATCGCGATCGGCAACCAGGTTGCGTGCCAGCTCGCGATTGAGCTGTTGATTGACTTCCGCCAGGTAGTGACGGGTGGCGGAAAAGCTGAGCAGCGCGTAAACAAGCCCCATGGCGACAATGAGTACCACCAGACCGATGGCTAGCTTGGCATACAGTGTTCGGAACATATTCTTATAATTCTGCGAACTTGTAGCCAACGCCCCACACGGTGAGTATGTAGGTGGGCTTTGCGGGGTCGGACTCGATTTTTGCGCGCAATCGGTTGATGTGGGAGTTGACGGTGTGCTCGTAGCCTTCGTGGTTGTAACCCCACACCTGATCCAGCAACTGTACCCGATTGAATACTTGCCCCGGATTGCGCGCGAAATGTGCCAGAAGATCGAACTCTTTGGCGGTCAATACGACTTCTTCGCCGTTCACCATGACCTGGCGTTTGGCCATGGAGATGCGCATGGGACCGCGCTCGATGACCGTGTCGCTGGCGCTGTGAGTTGGTTCCGGGGACAGCGCATCCACGCGGCGCAGCAAGGCTTTGATTCTTGCCACCAGTTCGCGCACGCTGAATGGTTTGGTCAAATAGTCATCGGCGCCGGTCTCCAGGCCGCGCACCCGGTCGAGCTCGGTGGACTTCGCGGTCAGCATCAAAATTGGCACGTAGCCCGGCAGGCGGCGGATGTCCCGGCACACGGAAAGCCCGTCCTTGCGCGGTACCATGATGTCGAGCACAACCAGCTCGTAGTGCCCCCTTTTGAACATCTCGAATCCGGTGACCCCGTCATCGGCGATATCAGCGGCGCAGTCAACGTCGCGCAGGTGCAAGCGCACGAGCTCGGCGAGAGCGGGATCGTCTTCAATGATGAGCGCCGCGCGAGTCATCGCCTATAGCCTAAGCGTAGAGATGGGGAAGTGCGATGCCTGAGGCGGTAAATTGATCGAATTGTGACCATTGGCATCGATGACAAATAAATGGGGACAGATAAATGGGGACAGATCTATTTTTCAAGAAGAAAAACAGATCTGTCCCCATTTATCTGTCCCCATTTATCTGTCCCCCCATTTCCTGGAAAGGGGGAATTAAGCTGCGAGCTCGCCGTTGATGGCCTTGGAATAGAGGATCTCCAGATTCGCGACGGTCAATTTGACTGGATTCGTCGGCGCGGTTGGATCGTCCACTGCCATATTGGCGAGCCGTGGGATCAAATCCTCGGTCACACCGAGTTGGGCCAGGGTGTGGTGGATACCGATTTGCTGGCGCAGTGCCAGAACCCAGTTTTGCACACTCTTTCCCGAAGGATTGGCAAGATCCAGATATCGCGCCAGAGCCGTCATCTTCTCTTCGATGGCGTCGGCGTTGAAAGCGAGCACATAGGGCATGACCACGCCGTTGGTAAGCCCGTGATGGGTGTCCAGCAGTGAGCCGCAGGGATGACTGAGCGCGTGCATCGCGCCCAGACCTTTTTGGAAGGCGGTGGCGCCCATGGACGATGCCACCTGCATATGGGCACGCGCGACCAGGTCATCGCCGTCGGCGCAAGCGGCAGGCAGCCAATTCTTGATCAGGCGCATGCCCTCCACGGCCACGCCGTCCGCCATGGGGTGAAACAAGGGGCTGCAATAAGCTTCCATATTGTGGGACAGGGCGTCCATTCCCACCGCGGCGGTTAAATGGGCCGGCAAGCCCGCGGTCAAGCGTGGATCTTCGATGACGATGGCAGGCAGCATCCTGGGATGAAAAATAATGCGCTTGGTGTGGTCGTCGAGATTGGTGATGACACCGGCGCGCCCCACCTCGGAGCCGGTTCCCGAGGTCGTCGGAACGGCGATCACCGGCGCGATAGCGTCGGCGTTGGCGCGCGTGTACCAGTCCTCGCGGTCCTCGAAGTCCCAGATGGGCCGCGTCTGCCCGACCATGAGCGCAATGCATTTGCCCACATCCATGGCGCTGCCGCCGCCGAATGCCACCACGCCGTCGTGGCCGCCAGCGCGATAAAGCTCCAGGCCGGCGGTGACATTGGCTTCGACGGGGTTGCCCTGTACGTCGGAGAACAGCGCCGCGCCGAGCCCGGCATCGGTGAGCATGCTCAAGGCGTCCTGGAGCATGGGCAGCGAGGCCAGTCCCTTGTCGGTGACGATCAGCGGACGGCGCATGCCCAACGCTCGGCAGGCGTCCGCCAACTCGGCGATGCGCCCGACGCCGAAGCGTACCGTTGTTGGAAAGCTCCAGTTGCCGCGCAGATTTTCCAGTTCAATGCTCATATTTTTGTCCGCAGATGAAATGACATGGGTCGGGTGAGCTGCTCGTAGCCGACGCGCGACAGCGTACATCCATGTCCGGAGTTCTTGACTCCGGTCCAAGCGAGCGCCGGATCCAGATAGTCGCACCGGTTCATGAACCAGGTGCCGGTGGCGATTTTCTCGCCGATGGCAAGTGCCGCGCCCTCGTCATTGGTCCACACCGATGCGGTTAATCCGAACTCGCTGTCGTTCATGAGCGACACGGCGGTCTCGTCGGAGTCGACTTTCATGATGCCGACGACTGGACCGAAGCTTTCCTCGCTCATGACGCGCATACCGTGATGCACATCCACCAGTACCTGGGGCGCCAGATAGGGCGAACCGTCGGCATTGGCCGGGAAGCCTGCCGGATCGATGAGTGCTTTGGCGCCGGCTGCGACAGCCTCGGCAACCTGGGAACGCACATGATCGGCGGCACTTGTTTTGACCAGTGGTCCGAGGGTGGTGCCGGGATCCATCGGAT
>Ga0055476_10000226_pt1 | contig 14265 bp, 12 predicted proteins | sample Muzzi_CordC_D2_FD_57682 | JGI IMG/M metagenome (GOLD analysis project Ga0055476, IMG submission 57682) | Wetland microbial communities from San Francisco Bay, California, USA, that impact long-term carbon sequestration - Muzzi_CordC_D2 | ecosystem: Environmental > Aquatic > Marine > Wetlands ... | reverse complement strand
GATCTCGATCTGGAGAAGAAACACCTGAAATCTGCGGGTCTCAAGCTGGAATACAGCTAGAACACAATGGCACTTGATTACGCTCCCGGCTGTCCTGTCTCCACCGAACAGCGTTGAATTTAGCCACGGAATACACGGAAATAAACGATGAGCACCTTTCCTGCCTTTTGTGTATTCCGTGGCTATTTACATGACATTAGCTTAAGCAGGCACCATTGGGGTTAGCCCCGTTATTCAGGGCTTGCGGCTCATCAGACTGGACTGCGCACTGCGCGGCCGCTGCTTGCCGACCGGTGAACGGCGTTTGTATTCACCATCTTTCTGCAGCACCCACACGTCGCTGTTATCCGCCAGATACAATTCCAGCCCGTCCTTGAGGATGCGCTGCCGGATTTTCTTATCCTCCACCGGAAATGCCGTCTCCACACGCTGGAAGAAGTTCCGCCCCATCCAGTCCGCGCTGGACAGATACAGCTGATAATCGCCTTCATTGTGAAAGTAGAAAACGCGGGTATGTTCGAGAAAGCGTCCAACGATAGAACGAACACGGATATTATCGGACACCCCCGGTACCCCCGGCCGCAGGCAACACACGCCACGAATAATACAGTCGATCTTGACGCCGGCCTGCGAAGCCCGATACAGCGCCTCGATCGTTTCTGGTTCGATCAGGGCGTTGCATTTAACTATAATACGGGCTGTTTTGCCGGCACGGGCATTATCGGCCTCGCGCTCAATTTTTTCGATAATCTTTTTGTGCAGTGTAAACGGCGACTGCAGCATCTTCGACAAAGCCTTGACCTGACCCAGACTGGTTAACAGCTGGAACACGCGACTTGTGTCACGCCCCAGGGCCTCGTTACAGGTCAACAGCCCATAATCTGTGTATAAACGAGCTGTTCGAGCATGATAGTTACCCGTACCCAGGTGAACATAGTGCCTGAGTTCCCTCGATTCCCGGCGTGTCACCAATAACATTTTGGCATGGGTCTTGTAACCCACCACACCGTACACCACGTGAGCCCCGGCTTCCTGCAAACGGTTGGCCAGCTGGATATTCGCCTCTTCATCGAAACGCGCCCGAAGTTCGATAATCACCGTCACTTCCTTGCCGGAACGCGCCGCTTCCACCAGCGCGCTGACAATGGCCGAATCCGGTCCGGTCCGGTACAGGGTCTGCTTGATAGCCAGCACCTCGGGATCGGCTGCCGACTGCTTGATGAAATCGATGACCGGCAGAAACGAATCAAACGGGTGGTGCAGCAGGATATCGCCCGCCCGAATGGACTCAAAAATATTCTGATCGGTAACCAGGCCCTGCGGCCGACGTGGCGTAAACGGTTGAAACTTCAGGTCCGGCCGATCCACCAGATCGTAGATCGCCAGCAAGCGATTGACATTGACGGGCCCGTTAACCCGATACAGGTCCTCGCTGGCCAGATTGAAGATATCCAACAGATAATCCTGCATGCGCTGCGAACAGTTATCCGCAACTTCCAGCCGTACTCCGTCACCATAATGCCGTGACAACAATTCGCCTTCCACTGCGCGCAGCAAATCGTCGATTTCTTCCTCGTCAACAAACAGGTCACTGTTGCGAGTCACACGGAACTGGTAACAGCCTTTGACTTCCATTCCGGGGAACAGATCGCCCACGTGAGCATGGATGATCGAAGACAGGAAGACATAATTATGGGGACCGTTGCTGCATGACTCGGGCAAGCGTATCAGCCTGGGCAGGGAGCGCGGAGCCTGCACAACAGCAATACCGCTGGAACGGCCAAAAGCATCCTTACCTTCCAGTGACACGATAAAATTGAGACTCTTGTTCAGGATGCGCGGAAACGGATGGGCGGGATCCAGGCCCAGCGGGCTCAATACTGGCAGCAATTCACGACTGAAGTAGTCCGACACCCAGGCTTCCTGCTGGCCATTCCACTGGGTGCGTTTGAGAAATCGAATATTCTCCTCGGCCAGAAGCGGAATCAGATCTTCATTCAGTACACGGTATTGCTCGTCAACCAGCCGGTGCGCCTGATCACTGAGTTGACTCATCACCTCGGCGGGTGAAAAATTATCCGGGCCTGCCTGAACCGACCCGGAAGCGATCCTCTGTTTCAGACCTGCCACCCTGATTTCAAAAAATTCATCGAGGTTGGTACCGGCAATACACAGAAACCTGAGACGCTCGAGCACCGGTAGATCAGGGTCTTTGGCCTGTTCCAGCACACGTCGATTGAACTGCAGCAGGCTCAGTTCGCGGTTAATATAAAGTTCAGGTTGGGAAAGATTGATACTGTCCATAACATATACAGGAAATTAATGCCGCTTCTGCTTACTATAGCTCACTTAACTATGGCAGACGCAGTCCTGGCTGCGAAGGACCGGCAATTCAGTCAGCATCGATCCAGTAACAGGCAGCCGGAGCGATGTCGGAATGCTGTCCAGCCCTCTGCAACATAGGATGTCGCGACCGTATCAATGATCAACAAGGGACCCGGGTAGGCCGCTTCGAACTCCAGATCGTCACGCCGCCAGACCGGAACCGGCCGCTCAAATCCCGCCAGCACAGCCTGCTCAATCGGGTGGCGGGAGGCTGCCTGATGATCACAGGCTTGCAGGGACAGGTCGCTGCCACTGGTCGACAGCGCCACACGCAGATTCACCAGTTCCACGTCGCTATCCAGCATATGTCCGAAACGCTGTTGATGCACACGATTAAAATCAGCGGCCGCCCGCTTCAGGCCATGAAACGGGATGTTCAGCGTATAGCTTTGACCGTAATAACGCAGGTCAAGGCTGAACTCTGTTCTAATGGCATCCACCTCGATACCTTCCTCAAACAGTTCGGACTGGCCCCGCACCACCAGCGCCTGAAAGCGCTCTCCGAGCTGCGCTTCATGCTGGTCTTTTAGCAGGCCACACAGCGTATGCGACAGCTGTCGGCCTCTTGGCGCCGCCAACATGCCCAGCGCCGACAATACGCCGGCATGAATGGGTACCAGTGCACGTTTCATACCCAGGGCATCCGCCAGTGCACAGACATGCAAACCACCGGCGCCACCGAATGCCGTCAGTGTGTAAGCGGCAGGATCGATGCCGCGCTGCACGGAAATAACACGTAACGCCTGGGTCATGTGTTCGTTGGCCAGTTCAATGATGCCCTGGGCGGCCTGCTGCAGTGAAAGCTGCATCTGTCCGGCAAGCTGGTCTACTACACGCTGAGCTGCTGCCATATCCAGCAACATACCACCGCCAAGAAACACCGAAGTTCTTAACCTGCCCAGTACCAGATTGGCGTCTGTCACAGTCGGCAGCCTGCCACCTCTTGCATAACAGGCTGGCCCCGGATCGGCCCCGGCAGACTCCGGCCCCACCACCAGCATGCCGCCTTCATCGACTCGGGCAATGGAACCTCCGCCGGCACCAATGGTATGCATATCGACCATCGGCACAGCGACGGGATAAGGCCCGATACTGCCCTCAGAGGTCAAATTCACCTGTCCGTCGATTAACGCCACATCGGTGGATGTCCCACCCATATCAAAGGTCAGAAGTTGCGAACAGCCCAGTTCGTCACCAATCCGGCGCGCCCCCATCAGTCCACCTGCCGGCCCCGACAGCAGCAGGTTAACCGCGTGTTTCGCCGCCTGGTCTGCACGGATGGTAAACGCCGAACTTTGCATGACATGAACCGGCGCCGGCTGCACAGACTGCTCAAGGCGCTGCACATAGCCTTGCACCCGCGGCCCGACCCAGGCATTGAGCCAGGTGGCAATACCGCGCTCATATTCACCCTGCCCGGGCAGAATGTCTGAAGACCGGGAAATAAACAGCGTGTCCGGCAGATGCCGTTCGATCTGCCTTTCGAAGCGGTCATCGAGAAACGAGAACAGCAGATTGATGGCGACCGCTTGCGGTGCCAGTTCCCGCAGGCGTGCGCTCAGGATTTCAAGCTCCCGCTCACTCAGCGCTTCGACAAGAGACCCGTCTGCTGCCAGGCGCCCGCCGGTTTCAAGGCATAATTCAGCTGGCACCGGTGGCGATTCAAGTTGGGGTTGCAGGTTATAGAGCTCACGCCGCGCCTGGCGTCCGATGGTCAGAACATCGCCGAGGCCATAGTTGGTGATATAGGCTGTGCGGACCCCCTTACCTTCCAGTACGGCATTGGTGGCAACGGTGGATCCGTGCACCAGATAGAAACTTTCCCCCTGCAGACCCAGCTCACGAATCCCCTGCAGAATAGCCTGTTCAGGTGCCTGCGGGGTAGACAGCACCTTGTGAATCCCGAGCCGTTCACCATCAAACCAGACAAAATCAGTAAACGTGCCCCCGGTATCAACACCCAGCAATTTCACCTAGTATGCCCTGCCCTGCCACTCATATTGACCCATTCAGCGCCTTGCACTGACCTCGTGGGGACGCTCTGCGTGGGTCAATAGAGTGGCGGGGCACACCGGACCGCTAATCCTGTTCAACAATACAGTTACGTCCGGCCTGTTTTGCTCTGTACATAGCCTGATCCGCCCGGCTCAGCATGGACCGGCTGTCATCGTCCTGGCCACACAGGGCGAGACCCTGACTGATGGTGACCGGCATATCCTGGCCGGCAACGTGAATGGGCCCTGAAGCGATGCGCACTCTGATACGTTCTGCAATCTGGTGCGCGGTATGCGTTGAGGTATTTTCCAGCAGAATGACGAATTCCTCTCCACCGTAGCGACCTACCAGATCGAACTCGCGTAATGCGGCTTTTGTACGCGCTGCCACTTCCTTTAGCACCCCGTCACCAATCAGGTGGCCGTGCCTGTCATTGATTGCTTTGAAATGGTCCAGGTCGGCCATGATCACAACCAGCGGCTGGCCGGTCTTGGAAGCCCGTTTGATCGAGGCCTGCAACTCATGCAACAGGCTGGTACGACTGGATACACCGGTCAATGCATCCTGATCCAGCTGCCTGCGCAGGCGTTGCCGCTCCAATTCAAGGTGTTTTAATGAGCGATCCCGGTCCTGGATCTGCGAGCGGTGATACACCTCGGTTGCCAGCGCAATATCGAGAATGGTCAGTTTCAGCACCAGGCGCATGAGTGCTTCCCTGTGCTGTTCCTCGGCGATGCTTAATATCTCTTCCAGGATCAGGCACTGCAACATGCCAAAGGACTCAAGATACAGGCTCAGCGGCACGCCCACGCGCGCGTGCGACACACCCACGCGGGCTCGGCCTTCAAAATAGTCGGCCTCCTCGAAGCGGACACCAAATTCCCTGAAATACTCGATTTGCCTTTCTTTCAAGTGTCCCAGGTCAAAACTGGAGAGAATGCCCGACGACTGCGGATTGAGCACCAACTGGGCATAAAACCGGTCAACAATACGCGATGCCGCATCACGCGTCAGCACCTTATCCTGGAGTAAGCGCACATGCTCGTACATAGCCGCATCCAGACCGATCAGGGTCAGCTGGGCCTCGCGCCATTCAGCATCGAATCCAAACTGTTCACACAGCGGTGTAGCGGTTTTTCCAGCTGACATATCGGTGCTATCCAAATCCGCCCTCGTTTCGGTTATGCTTATCCATTATTCGGGTACAGACGTTTAACCAGTCGTGCATCAATAGTATATTGGCGCACCGCTATGATTAAACCATAAAACACATGGATGCAAAAATCCTGATTAGTGTCGAGCAGCTCTACCGCTACTACGGACACCAGCTGGCAGTGGAGGCCATCAACTTCGAACTGGCGCAGGGTGAGGTACTGGGTTTTCTGGGCCCCAATGGTGCAGGTAAGACTACCACCATGCAGATGATTAGCGGCAACCTGGCGCCCAGCGCCGGCCGTATCCGTATTAATGGCATTGATTTACTCGATGCCCCCAAACGCGCCAAAGCCGAAATTGGCTATTTACCCGAACAACCCCCTGTCTATCGCGACCTTACGGTAGATGAGTACCTTTATTATTGCGCAAAACTGCATCGTGTCAGCAAGGGCCAGCGCAGCCAGGCTGTCGCCCGGGCCAAGCATCGTTGCGGACTGGCGGAGGTGAGCAAACGCCTGATAGGCAACCTCTCCAAGGGCTTTCAGCAGCGTGTCGGCATTGCCCAGGCCATTCTGCACAGCCCAGCCGTGGTGATCCTGGATGAACCAACCGTCGGGTTGGATCCGAACCAGATCCGCGACATTCGCGCCCTGATTCGTGAACTGGGCGAGAGCCATGGCATTATTCTGTCGACCCACATCCTGCCTGAGATTCAGGCCACCTGCTCACACGTACAGATTATTCACCAGGGCCGGCTGGTCTTCTCGGAGTCCATGCAGGACCTGGAGCGACGCCTGACCAGCCACATGCTGTTACTGGAAACACGCGAGCGACTCGATGAAGGGGAACTGGAAAAGCTGGCCGGAATTGACAGCGTGGAACGGCTCGGTGATACCCGGGCGCGGCTGCATTTCGAGGACAATAACCCGGCGGACGCCGTTGCCGCCTGTGTTGCCCGGCAAGGCTGGGGACTGGTCGAACTGTCACTCGACCGCCAAACGCTGGAGCAGGTATTTGTCGACCTGACCTGCAGCGATAACCCGGAGACGCACAGGGGAACCGCCTGATGATTTTCACCATCGCCATACGCGAATTGAAAAACCTCTTTCTGTCCCCCCTGGCCTGGGCAATTATGGCTGTACTGCAGCTGATCGTGGCCTATCTTTTTCTATCGCAGATGGATACCTTCATGCTGCTGCAACCGCGTCTGGCCGGCATAGAGGGTGCACCGGGGGTCACCGACATTGTCGTTGCTCCGCTGTTGCAAACGAGCGGCTTCCTGTTGCTGTTAGTTGCACCCGCGATCACCATGCGCGTATTCAGTGATGAAAGACGCAATCGGACACTCACTCTGTTGTTGTCCGCGCCTGTCTCGATGACAGATATCGTGCTCGGAAAATTCCTCGGCGTTAGCCTGTTCTTCCTGTTACTGCTGGCTCTGCTGGCCGCGATGCCACTGTCACTCTATGCGGGAACCACCCTGGACGCCGGCAAGCTGGCAGCGGGGCTGCTGGGTCTGGCGCTGCTGTTAGCGGCCGTTGCAGCCATCGGCGTATTCATGTCATCGCTGACCGAACAACCGGTAGTCGCTGCTATCAGCACCCTTGGACTGCTGATGATGTTGTGGATTGTCGACTGGAGCGGAGACAGCGGGGAAAGCGCGACGGACCTGTTTCCCTATCTGTCGCTGAAGACACATTTCGAGTCTTTCCTCAAAGGGCTGTTCAGCACCACCGATGTCGCCTATTACCTGTTACTGACAGCCACCTTTCTGGTCCTCGGCATACGGCGACTGGATCAACAAAGGCTGACCGGGTAAGCCCATGCAAGTCACCCGTTCCTCAAGACGCCAGTTGCAGTTTCAAAACCTGGTCTTCGTGACAGGCTTGCTGATCTTCATGGGCCTGCTGGCCTGGTTAAGCATCCGCTACAGTTTTGATGCCGACTGGACCAGCAGTGGGCGCAATACCTTGTCAATCGATAGCCGCCAACTGCTCGACGAAATGTCCGACCCCATCCATGTCACGGCATTCGCCACCGAGAACGCACTGGTCCGGGAACACATACGGGACCTGATCGGGCGCTATCAGCGCTACAAACCAAACGTGGAGCTGAAATTCGTGAACCCGGATGCTGAACCGGACAGAGTGCGTGAACTCGGTATTAGCCTGGACGGTGAATTGCTGCTGGCGTATCAGGGTCGCAGCGAGAAGGTGCAATCGCTGTCGGAACAGGCGCTGACCAATACCCTGTTGCGTATAGCCCGGCAGAAGCAACGCAAGGTAAGTTTTTTAAGTGGTCACGGCGAACGTGACCCGCTCGGTCAAGCCAACCACGACCTTGGTAAATTCGGCCAGTTGCTGGAACAGAAAGGCATCGTCCTGGACACTCTTAAACTGGCGGAGACCCCGGATATTCCCGCCGACACCAACCTGTTGGTCATCGCCGATCCGCGTGTTGACCTGCTGCCCGGCGAAGTCCAGTTGGTCCATCGATACCTGCAGGCCGGCGGCAACCTGTTGTGGCTGGTAGAACCCGGCGCTATCGCCGGTCTGGATCCGATCGCCGAAGCACTGGGCATCGAATTCCTGCCGGGCACTATCGTGGATGCCACGACCCAACTGTTCGGTATCGACAATCCGGCATTTGCGCTGATACCCGACTATCCGATGCACCCGATTACCCGTGAGATGACCAGCCTGACACTGTACCCCCAGGCGACCGCACTGGATGTTTCAGCGCCGCAGGAATGGCAGGCCGAACCGTTACTGACGACCTTGGACCGTGCCTGGACCGAAATCGGCTCGCTAAGCGGCACCATTCGATTCGACGAAGACAGCGATGAGCGCATGGGACCACTGGACATCGGTTTTGTCTTCTCACGGGCGAAGAATAAAAAGGATGCCGGCGACGAGGAGAGCGGCGCTGAGCAGCGGGTGATAGTGATCGGCGACAGCGATTTCCTGTCCAATGCCTATCTTGGCAACGGCGGCAATGTCGAGCTCGGCCTGAACCTGTTCAACTGGCTGAACCACGACGACCGGTTCATTACCGTTACCGCGCGTACCGCCAGCGATGTCAATCTGGAACTCGGAAAAACAGCCCAGATCATCATAGGCTTCGGCTTTCTGTTTGGCATACCGCTGGTTCTGTTAGGCGCAGGAACCGCTATCTGGTGGCGGCGGCGTAACCGCTAGCTATCATGAAATCACGCTGGATCATTAACCTGCTGCTGCTTGTCGCCATCGGCATTCTGCTGCTGGTCGCCTATTTTGAACCGGGCATCGATGAACAAGCCGAAGCCCCGGCTATTACAACACTGAAAAAGGACCGGTTGCGCCGCATCCACCTCAACCGGCCCGTGCGGGACGATCTGGTACTGGTAAAAACAGCCACTCAGAGCTGGGTTATTGAGCATAGCCCCGAATTACCCGCCGACAGCTACCAGCTGAATGCGCTGCTAAGGCTCGCTGAACAGAAGGCGGTACGCAGTTATCCCGCCTCCGGGCTGGACCTCGCCCAGTTGCAGCTCGACCCGCCCTATGCCACGGCCATACTCAATGATACCGCGATTGAATTCGGCAGCCTGGAACCACTGGAAGGGCTGCGTTATGTACGCGTTGCAGACCAGGTACATCTCATTCCTGACCTCTACCTGCAGCTGATCGAGGCGGGCTATACAAAGTTTGTGCGTCGACGGCTGTTTGCGGAGAACACTCGCTTCGCCCGCATCACCCTGACCGGTTTTTCCATCATCAGAACAGATCAGGGCTGGTCTGTGGAACCGCAACAGGACATCTCAGCAGACAATCTGCAGCAATTCGTCGATCGCTGGCAGGCCGCCACGGGCCTGAATATACAGACTGCAGATTCGACACCGGATGGTGAAACCATTGAGCTTATCCTGGCGGACACCGGGCACAGTGTACACTTCGTGATCGGGGCACGCGAACCGGAACTGGTACTGGTTCGCCCGGATCTGGGCATTCAGTATCGCATGGGCGACCTCGGTGGCAGCCTGTTGAGCTTGACGACAGATGAATCCAGTGATCAGGAATAGTAACGCATCAAGGGGCCAGAGGAGATTTCAAGTACTCTGACCCCTTGATGCCTTGATGACCTCTTGAAGACGCTTAAACTGCTGGTCCATTAACATGCCCGAACTTCCCGAGGTCGAAACCACATGCCGCGGTATTGAACCTCATCTTTGCGGCCGGAAGATTAAACGGCTTATCGTGCGCCAGCCCAGATTACGCTGGCCGGTTTCCGGGCAACTTGCCAGCCGAATAAAACATACCTGTATAAGACAGCTTTCGCGCCGCGGGAAATACTTGCTGATCAGCACCGACACCGGCACCCTCATTATACATCTGGGCATGTCCGGTAGCCTGTGCATTGTCACAGACAATGCACCTCCCGGGCCGCACGACCATATCGATCTATTATTGGAAAACGGCACCCGCTTGCGGTTCAGGGACCCGAGACGTTTTGGCGCCTGGTTGTGGACAGACAAGCCCCCGGAGGCGCACCCTTTGCTTAACAGGCTGGGGCCCGAACCTTTGAGCAGCGCATTCAATGCTGATCATTTCCACCGCTTGTCACGCGCGCGAAAACTGGCCATCAAATCACTTTTAATGGATAGCCATGCGGTTGCCGGTGTGGGCAATATATACGCCAATGAAGCGTTGTTTCTGGCCGGTATTCACCCCGCACGAGCAGCAGGCCGCATCAGTCAACAGCGTTATGACAAGCTGGTGACCGCGCTTAAACGGGTTCTGAGCGAGGCCATTAGACAGGGCGGTACGACGTTACGGGATTTCACAAACGGAGAAGGCAAACCCGGCTACTTCCAGCAATCACTCAGCGTCTACGCTCAACAGGGTAAGCCCTGCCCGATCTGCTCGACAGCCATTCGTGAAACACGTATCGCTCAGCGATCCACCTTTTACTGCCCGAACTGTCAGCGCTAGTGTACCTGTGCCGAACCAACGCCACGTGGATCTGATGCGGCTTCGACACGGTTATTCTTATAATCCCAGTAAATGGCCTGCATATTTCCGTAACTGTTATTGAGGGGTTTCAAGTTGTGTCCCTTGGATGCTAACGCCTCCAGTACGGGTTGCGAAAAAGCACCGGACTCATATTGGATAATATCGGGAAGAAACTGGTGGTGAAAACGCGGCAGCGATACCCAGGACTGCGGCTTACGACCCTCATCCAGGTCAAGGATGGCCAGCAGAACCATGGTGATGATACGACTGCCCCCCGGTGTACCGAGTATCGCCACACCCTGATCACGCTCCACAAAGGTCGGACTCATACTGGACAAGGGACGTTTACCCGGCTCAATGGCATTGGCTCCGGCGCCGACCAGTCCATAGGCGTTCGGCACGCCCGGTTTGGCGGAAAAATCATCCATTTCGTCATTCAGCAGCACACCGGTACCGGGCACCACGTAGCCGGAGCCGAATGGATAGTTGATACTGAGCGTCGCGGCCACCCGGTTGCCCTCGCCATCCAGGATGGAGAAGTGGCTGGTATCGGCGCCTTCAGCGCTGTCCGCCCCGCCAGGCAAGATCGCACTGGGCGTGGCTCGGTCAGTGCGAATCGATGCACGCAATCCGTCCGCATACCAGGGGTGCAAAAGACGCTGCAGCGGCACTGCGACAAAATCAGGGTCCCCCAGGTACTGCGCACGATCCCGGTAGGCGCGCCGCATGGATTCGGTAATGACATGCGTTCTGTCGCTTTCATCAAACCGTGCTAAATCGTAGGCTTCCAGTATGTGCAGCATCGTTGCCAGGGCCACACCACCCGACGATGGTGGCGCAGCGGATACAATACGTAAATCCCTGTACTGAAAGGTAACCGGCTCGCGCTCAACAACCGTGTATTGCTGCAGATCTTCCAGCGTCCAGATTCCACCCTCGGCACGAACACCGGCCACCAATCTGTCGGCGACATGACCGGCATAAAAACCGTTCCTGCCCTTGCTCGCCAGGGAGCGCAGTGTCTGCGCAAGGTCCGCCTGCCTGATCACAGAACCCGGCGCGGGAACTTCTCCGGCGCGCAAAAAAATCTTTGCGGTAGACGCATAGCGCTGCATGAGCTGCTGCCGGAAACCCGCCATGCGCCGGTAATGGGCATCAACTTCAAAACCCGTCTCGGCCAGCTTTATGGCGGGCGCCAGTGATTTTGCCAGAGGCAAACGCCCATATTTTTCAGCCAGGTGCACCAGGGCAGCAGGTTCACCGGGAATCGCTGCTGCCAACGCCCCGTCCATGGAGAGACCGGACACCACATCACCCTGTTCATCCAGATACAGATCCCGCCATGCTGCCAGCGGCGCGCGCTCCCGACCATCGATCATAATCTGTTTGCCATCGCTGGCGCGGTGCAACAACCAGAAGCCACCCCCTCCGATTCCCGAGCTGTAAGGCTCGACCACGGCGAGCGCTGCGCTGACTGCCACCGCGGCATCAAACGCATTACCCCCCGCGCCGAGAATCTCCATCCCGGCCGCAGTAGCCTGCGGGTGCGCACTGGCAACCGCACCGGCCGGCGGCTTTTCATCGCTACCGACAACGGCCACGGGCAAGCCAACCACCAGGCACATCAGCCCCAATATCAAAAAGGCCCCGTTCAGGGGCCTTTCAGCGCGTAATCTGACATTTGCCATTAAGCCGTCTCTCCTGAGATACGGTTGTATTTCTCCATCAATTCTTCCCTTGTTTCCTGGTAGTCAGGATTCAAGGGAATACAGTCTACCGGGCAGACATCCACGCACTGCGAAGTCTCGTAATGGCCGACACACTCGGTACATAGCTCCGGATCGATGACGTAGATTTCATCACCCTGGGAAATAGCGCCGTTCGGACACTCCGGCTCGCATACGTCACAATTAATGCATTCATCTGTGATCATCAAGGCCATGTCGATCTCCCGCGTCCAACCATGAATATAAGCGTCTGTTAATATTACTCGAATCGCCGCTTTAATGCAGTCACAACTTTTTTATGCACAAACGGCGTCACATCCCCGCCCAGCGCAGCCACTTCCCGTACCAGACTGGACGATATGTAGGCATAGTGTTCATCCGGCGTCATGAACAGCGTTTCAATTTCTGGCTCCAACTGGCGGTTCATGCTAGCCAATTGAAATTCATATTCAAAATCCGAAACAGCCCGCAAACCGCGCAGAATGACACCGGCCTGACGTGAGCGGGCGAATTCCACCAGCAGGCCCTGAAAACCCTCGACATGGACGTTCTTCTGGCCAGCCAGAACCGTCTTTGCCAGCTCGATCCTTTCCTCCCAATGAAAAGCGGTTTCCTTCAGTGTACTGCTGTGAATGGCAACAATGACACGCTCAAAGCGCCTGGCGGCTCGCTCGACCAGATCAATATGCCCATTGGTGATGGGGTCAAAGGTTCCCGGATAAACGGCGGTTTGCATAAGTCTAGTTCAGCTTGCTTAATTGGATGCCCGTATAATCTAAGCGCAACGGCCTCAATACGCAAAGCCTGACGGCTCTTTGCCCTGCCGGCGACTGCAAAAATGCCGGCAAACAACCCGTTTTTTGCTTTGTATAACAGAAACTTCCAATTCACACCCAAAAACGGCTTGGTGCAGGAGATAAAGGCCCACAAAGCGCGTTCACCTGGTTGCTGCAAGGGAATATCAGGCTAAACGGATTTACTCTGATCCTGCTGGCCTGGGTGGTTCCACCTCGTGTACAAGCGATAAACCACTTGTCCCGCTTTTTTTTGTTTCTCTACTGTCCAGCACTCCGGTATCAAAGGTTCAGGCGCCTTTGCCGGTGTTTCCAGATAGATTCTTGCGCCCCCTTTCAGGCTGCCTGATTCCGTTAACATCCGAATCGACTTTTCCAGCAGGGTTGAATCCTTAAAGGGCGGATCAAGAAACACCAGGTCAAACTGCCCGCTTCGGCCGGATAGATAATTTCCCGCCTCCTGCTGAAGTATCTCTATATCATCTGCGCACAGAAGCTGCTGGTTTAGCCTCAGCGCACGCACGATATCGGGGTTGTGATCCACCATCACCACGCGTGCAGCGCCCCGTGACGCCGCCTCAAAACCCAACGCACCGCTGCCCGCAAACAGATCGAGGCAGCAGGCCCCCGGAAGCAGCGGCGCCAGCCAGTTGAACAGTGTTTCACGTATCCGGTCCGGAGTCGGACGCAAGCCCCGCGCATCCGGGAATGACAACTTCCGGCCGCGCCAGCGCCCGGCGATAATACGCACCTGATTTGATCTCGAACTCATGAGCCGGCATGTTGCGCAGTTCATGAGCCAAGATCAACAATTCAGCTACTGATACTCGTCAGCTACCCTGATCAGCAGCGCACTCGTTTCAACTTCCCGCAGCCCCTGTATCGGGGAGCCAACAAAGGAACCAGGCCGGAGGCAAACAGCCACAGGCTGGCTGGCAGTGGTACGGTGCTGACGACGGCTACAACACCCGGTGTCGGCGTGCCGAGAGCGATGAAATCAACGCTGTTGTCGTTGCTATCGACGACAGGATTAAAGCGGGCAATACTGCCGCCCGCAGCGGCATCAGGCGCTGCCCCGCCTTCCCCGGAAAATACGTCGCCCGCGCCGAAATCGCCGTAAGCTAGGGCATCCAGGATGGTCTCGCCTTTACGCAATATCACCGAGTCGGGGCCATTCTGGTAATCAACATCGGCAATCAAATCCGCACTGGCTACAAA
>Ga0055476_10000224_pt1 | contig 14362 bp, 10 predicted proteins | sample Muzzi_CordC_D2_FD_57682 | JGI IMG/M metagenome (GOLD analysis project Ga0055476, IMG submission 57682) | Wetland microbial communities from San Francisco Bay, California, USA, that impact long-term carbon sequestration - Muzzi_CordC_D2 | ecosystem: Environmental > Aquatic > Marine > Wetlands ... | reverse complement strand
CACCGTGATGGCCGTTGGTACCTGTTGAAGAATCAAATCATCGTTACCGGTGATCAGATCATCAATGCCCGCTCCGGGTTCGACAACAACACCGGCAGTCCACAGGTCTCGGTAACACTCGACGGCAAGGGTGCCCGCAAGATGCTGGAGTTCACCAAGGTGAGTGTGGGCAAGCCGATGGCGGTGGTGTTTATTGAAAATAAATCCTCCACCGGCACCGTCAATGGTGAAACGGTTGTCACCAACCGCAAGGTCGAAGAAATTATCAGTGTTGCCACCATTCGTGGTGTATTTGGACGGCAGTTCCAGACCACCGGCCTGGACAGCCCGCAGGAAGCGCACGAACTGGCCCTGCTGTTGCGTTCCGGAGCCCTGGCTGCACCGATTCGTATTATCGAAGAACGCACGGTGGGCCCGAGCCTGGGGGCGGAAAACATCGAACAGGGCTTCCAGTCGGTGGCGATCGGGTTTTTTCTGGTATTGATCTTCATGGCGATCTATTACAAGGCGTTTGGCCTGGTGGCGGATATGGCGCTGGCCTTGAACCTGGTGTTTATTGTCGCGCTGCTCTCGCTGCTGCAGGCGACCCTGACCATGCCGGGTATTGCCGGTATCGTGTTAACGGTAGGTATGGCGGTGGATGCCAATGTGCTTATCTTCGAGCGTATCCGTGAAGAACTGCGCAACGGCAATACCCCGCAGGCCAGTATTCACGCCGGTTATGCCAAGGCACTTTCCACCATTGCCGATGCCAATGTCACCACCCTGATCGCAGCTATCGTACTGTTCAGCTTCGGCACCGGCCCGATCAAGGGTTTTGCGGTCACCCTGTCGCTGGGTATTATCACCTCCATGTTCACCTCGATCATGGGTACGCGTGCGGTGATCAACCTGATCTACGGCAGACGCCGCCTTCAGCGGCTACCGATTTAACCAGGACCTCAACATGAAGCTTCTCAGCGGCACGACACAGATCGATTTCATGGGCAAACGCAAGCTTACGATTGCCTTTTCCCTGATGTTGATTCTCATCTCATTGGGTTCCCTTGTTACCCGTGGTCTCGCTTTCGGTATCGATTTTACCGGCGGAACGCTGATCGAGGTGACTTACCCTGAATCGGTTGACCTGGGTGGGCTCCGTGACCTGCTGGATGAGGCCGGTTATGGCGACGTACAGGCACAACACTTCGGTTCCTCGCGCGACATCTTGATCCGCATTGCCCCACGGGCAGACCGTGCCAGTGCCGAAATCAGTGAAGATATCCTCGCTGCCCTGACTGCCGCAGATGCCGGGGCGGAAATGCGCCGGGTTGAGTTCGTCGGTCCGCAGGTGGGTGAGCAACTGACCGAGCAGGGCGGCCTGGCGATGCTGTATGCACTGATCGGCATCCTCATCTATGTGGCCTTGCGATTCGAATACCGCTTTTCGTTGGGTGCGGTGGCGGCGCTGGTGCACGATGTCATCATCACGCTCGGTGTGTTTTCTGTGCTGCAGATCGAATTTAACCTGACGGTGCTGGCTGCGCTGCTGGCCGTTATCGGTTACTCATTGAACGATACCATTGTGGTATTTGACCGTATTCGTGAAAATTTCCGTAAGATGCGTAAAGGTACACCCGAAAAGATCATGAATAACTCGATCAACCAGACTCTTTCGCGTACCTTGATGACGTCTCTGACCACCTTGCTGGTACTGTTTGCGCTGTTCTTCCTGGGCGGCGAAATCATTCATTCCTTCGCGCTGGCGCTGATCGTCGGTGTGTTTGTCGGTACCTATTCCTCGATCTTTATCGCCTGTTCGACGACTCTGCTACTGGGCGTCAGCAAGACGGATCTGATGCCGGTGGAAAAAGAAGGCGAAGGCAAGCAAGTCGACGATCAACCGTAGCGGCGCGGCCGTTCGGCGCGGTAAGCGCCACAGCGCGGTAAGCGCCACAGGACCCGGATGCTACTTGCTTCAAGCTAATGTGATGTAGCTAGCCACGGAAGGCAGGAAAAATTTTATCGTTTGTTTCCGTGTATTCCGTGGCTGAATTCAAGGTTGTTCGATCGGGGACGGGGTGGTTAAATAAACCGCTCAGCTATAGATCAGCTCCGACCAGCGTTTCTGCTCGATCATCTCCTCCCGCATCCAGCGCCAGCGGACCTCGGAGCCGGTTGCCTTGGCCATTGCCCGGTAGAAATCCTCAGCCGTTTTCGGCAGGCCGGCAAGATAGACGTGGGTTTTGGGGTCCTGCATCAGTGTCCAGATTTCCTCCGCGTTATCATCCAGCAGCTTGCTCAGACCGGTGTCCTCTTTATTCATCCAGGGGCGGTTGCTCAGGCCCTCAAACGCTTTGAAGGTCTCCTTGTCGTAATAATTGGCGAGGTCATTCCTGAAATCGTTCTGATAGAGTTTTTCGGTACCCGATCGGGCGCCATAGAAAAGCCGTACCTTTCCCAGCCAACGCGGCTGTTTTTCGTAGATGTGCTGGATAAATGCCCGGAAGGGCGCAATGCCGGTACCGGTACCTATCATCAGCAGATTGGCGTCGTTACAATCGGGCATATTGAAAGCATTGCCATAAGGCCCGGTAATGGAGATCTTTTCCCCGGGTTTGGCATCACACAGATAGTTGGAAGCCAGCCCCGGGTACTCTTCGCCGCTGACTTCGTCGATATAGAAACAGCGACGTACGCACAGTTCGATGTTGACATCGCCGTTTTCATCCGGGCGGGGTGTATTGGCGATGGTGTAAAGCCGGAAGTGTCCTTTATGACCGTAGGCGTGTGTGCCGGGCACCATGACGCCGATATTCTGTCCCTCCACATAGATAAAACGGGCGTGTGGAAGCGTCAGCAGGATACTGCGGACCTCCGGGCTATCTTGCGGGGTAATACGGTGGCTTTCCTTTACTACGGCTTCACATGCACGACTTAAATCATAGTTGCTCAGCTGCGTCATGCTGTTATCCTCCTGACTGTCATTATAAACCTTTAGCCCGTTTCAAGTGTTTCAAGGAGGTTAGTTCAACTGCTCTGACCCCTTGAGCTCCTTGATACACGTTTGCTGCAATGGCCTTGATTGCACGAACAATTCTTTCCACAGCCGCTGCCTTCCTCTTTGGCCGGTCCTAACTCGGGATGCCGGGCGGCGAATTGACGCGCACCCTGCTGGACCAGTATCCAGCCCACCAGCACCAGCAGAATCAGGCCTGTGGCGAGCAGGTAATCAAGCATGCTGCCCACCCAGTCCGGCGAAGCCCATGAACGCCAGTGACAACAGCCCCGCCAGTATCAGTGTCAGGGCGGCGCCCTGGCTGACATTGGGCACATTGGCCAGCTCCAGCCGCTCGCGCAGGCCGGCCATCAGGGTCAGTGCCAGGGTGAAGCCGACGCCTGCTCCGAGGCTGAAGGCCAGGCACTGCAGAAAGTCGTATTCACGGAAGGTCTGGAACAGCGCCACACCAAGGATGGCGCAGTTGGTGGTGATCAGGGGCAGAAAGATGCCCAGCGCGCGGAACAGTGCCGGACTGAATTTCTTCATCGCCATCTCCACCAGTTGCACGGCGGAAGCGATGACCGCGATATAGCAGATCAGGCGCAGGAACTGGATGTCGAAACGTATCAGCAGCCAGTTGATGGCGTAGGCACTGATCGAACTCACCAGCATCACGAAAATGACGGCAAGACCCATGTGCCAGGCGGTATCACGCTTGGCCGAGACACCCAGAAAAGGGCAGATGCCGAGAAACAGGGCGAGCACAAAATTGTTGATGATCGCGGCGTTCAGGAAAATGAAAATCAGGGAATCAGCTGCCACTGGCGGTTGCTCCCTGTTGTTCCATCAGCTTGCGTTCACGGTATTGCCGGTACCCGTTGAACAGTAGTAACCAGCCACCCAGAACGAAGAAGCCGCCCGGGGGCAGGATCATCACCACCCAGGGCTGGAAGTTCTCCGCGAACAGGGGGAATCCGAACAGACTGCCGGCGCCGAGGATTTCCCGCACGCTGCCCAGGCACAGCAACGCGATGGTGAAGCCGACACCCATCCCCAGGCTGTTGACGACAGTGGCGCCGAGGCGCTGTTTCGAGGCATAGGCTTCCGCCCGTCCCAGGATTATGCAGTTGACCACAATAAGCTGGATAAAAGCCCCCAGGGCATTGTAGAGGTCCAGGCTGATGGCCTGGATGCTGTAGTCCACAATGGTGACGAAGGTGGCGATAATGACGATGTAGGTGGCGATGCGCACCTGTTTGGGAATCAGCTTGCGCAACAGCGAGACCAGGCTGCTCGAAAAGAGCAGGACGAAAGTCGTCGCCAGCCCCATGGCCAGCGCATTGATGGCCGAGTTGGTGACGGCCAGCACGGGACACATGCCCAGCAGCATCACGAACACCGGGTTTTCTTCCCACAGTCCGCGCAGGAAAGTGTCCGCTGTGACCTTCTCTTCCTGATCAGGCCGTTTCATTCTGTCCCCCGGTCGGCATCTTGCAATTGATCCAGATCAGCCACGATTTTCGGAACCATCTGTTGTGCACTGTCGTTGAGCATGCGCGCTACAGCCCGCGAGGAAATGGTCGCTCCGGAGATGGCGTCGATCTGCCAGGGCTTGGTCTTGGTGCCGTGTTTAACCATGTGGATATCGTTCGCCAGAGTGCTGCCATCGGCGCTCAGCCGGGCGTCCAGTTCTACAAAATTTTCCTGGAACTGGGGATCCTTTGAAATCTTGTCACCTATCCCCGGGGTCTCAGCCATTTTCAATACCTGGATACCGCGTATACACTGGCAGGCAGGATCGAAGCTGTAGAGAATGCGGATGACATCCTGGTAGCCCTGGGCTGCGGCTTCCAGCGCGACACCACTCAGCCGACCCTGCTCGTCATAGCCGGCGTAGATGAGGGTGCCTTCGCCCGTGCTGTCGTCTGCCGGAACGATGCCCTGGGCGGTGACCATAAAGTCACGGCGTGAGACCGCCCCCGGTATTACCTTGAAAAGCGCCCGTTCGATGGCGATACGTTTGTTCTCCTCGATCATGGGTAGCGTAATCTGGTAGGCCAGCACCACCAGGAAGCCGGATAAGCCGGCCACCAGGCTCAAGGTGCGCAGCATGGCAAAACTGGGGGTTGCCGTAACCAGTTCTTGTGTCTGCGCGGCGCCCGGCTGGTTCATGCCCGCGGCTCCTTGCCGGCTGCGCCGAACACCCGTGGCTGGGTGACGCTGGCAATCAGCGGCGAGATTGCATTGCCGAGCAGGATGGCATACATCACGCCTTCGGTAAGCCCACCGAACAAACGAATGATGACGGTCAGTACGCCAATGAACAGACTGTAGATCCACACCCCGCGCGGGGTGACCGGCGAGGCGACCATATCGCTGGCCATGAACACCGCGCCCAGCATGAGACCGCCGGAGAGCAGCACGAACAGAGGGTCCGGGTAGCGCACCGAATCCGCCAGCCAGAAGGGCAGGCTGGTCAGCGCTGCCCCCAGCAGCACGCCGACCGGGATGCGCCAGTCCATCATGCGGCGCGCGGCAAGATACAACCCGCCGGCGAGAATGATCAGGGCGGAGGTCTCGCCTGCGGAGCCGGCAGTCATACCGGTGAAAAGATCGCCGACCGGGGTGCTGATCTGTTCGAATTTCTTTAACGCCAGCGGCGTGGCGCCGCTGAAGGCATCCACCTGCGCCTGTTCGATCCAGTCACCGAGTGCCGGTGGCTGCATGAAAGGGGCAGTCAGGGTGGAAGGAATGAATTCGGTGAATCGCCCGTTCAGAAACGCCGGCGTCCAGGTGGTGATGGCAACCGGAAAGGCGGCCTGCACAAAGGCTCGGCCGACCAGTGCCGGGTTCATGACATTATAGCCCAGCCCCCCGAACAGCGCCTTGCCCAGGCCCACCGCCACAACAGCGGCGACCGCCGCCATCCACAGCGGGAAACCGGGTGGCAGTGTCAGGCCGAGCAGGAGTCCGGTAATGACGATACTCCAGTCATTCACCGTGTTGGGCTTGTCGGACAGCCGGCAGAACAGGTATTCGCCGAGTACGCAGGTCAGCGTCGTCACAGTCAGTAGCGCCAGCACACTGATGCCGAAGGCGTACACCGCGAACGCGCACACCGGCAGTAACGCATAGACCACATTGCGCATGATCTGTTCGACTGTCACCGTCTGTTTCAGGTGTGGCGAGGTGCGCAGTTCAATTTTCAGTTTTGTATCCATCAGGCGGCTTTTTCGCGGTTGATGGTCTTGGCAATACGAAAGTATTGCACCAGCGGGATATTGGACGGGCAGACATAGCTGCAGCAGCCGCATTCAAAACAGTCATCAAGGTGGAACTGCTTTGCCATCCTTTCATAGTCGCCCTTGGCCGCCAGCAGCCCCAGGGTGGACGGGTTGAGGTGCATGGGACAGGCTTCCACACAATAGGCGCAGCGGATGCAGGGCTGGACCTTGACTTCGCGGAGGTCCGCATCTGACGCTTCCAGCAGCACCAGCCCCGATACTGCCTTGGTCACCGGCACGTCCAGAGATGCCACCGACATGCCCATCATCGGACCACCGAGGATGAGTTCGTGTGCCTGCTGGGGTGCCGAGCCGGCAAACTCCAGCAGGAAGCGCAGCGGGGTGCCGACCGGCACCAGGTAGTTGCCGGGATGCTGGACGCCGGGTCCGGTCACTGTGACAACCCGTTCGATAACGCCCTGACCCATGGGTAACAGGGCACCGATCTGTGCCAGGGTGCTGACGTTGAATACACTGACGCCTACTGCCGAGGGAAATGAGCCGCTGGGAACACGCCGCCCGAGCAGACTCTCTATGAGCATTTTCTCGGCACCCTGCGGGTATTTGGTTTGTACGGCGTGGACGCTGATCGGACTGTTCGCGGCGAGCTGTCTGGCGATGGCGTCTACGGCATCCATCTTGTTGTCTTCGATACCGATCATGGTGCGCTCGACACCGAGGGCGCGCATAACGATGCGAATACCGCTCAGCAAATCATCGGTCTGTTCCAGCATCAGCCGATGATCGCAGGTCAGGTATGGCTCGCACTCGCAACCGTTGACCACCAGGGTGTCAACCTTGTGTTCCGGCGGTGGTTTCATTTTCACGTGTGTCGGGAAAGCGGCGCCACCCAGTCCCACCATGCCGGCGTCCTGCACCGCCTGAATGATTTCCTCCGGCGTCATGGTGTCGATATTGCGCGGCACGCTGTACAACACCTCCTGGCTGGAGCCCTGGTAGACGTGAATGATGATGGACTCTGTTTTAGGGCCACGCGCGCTCGTCATGAGCTGAATGCTCTCCACTCTGCCGGTGGCAGGGGCATGCAGGGGGGCCGAGACAAAGCCGTTGGCGCGGGCGACAGGCTCGCCCCTGACCACTTCCTGGCCGGGTTTGACCAAAGGAATGGCCGGCGCGCCGGCATGCTGGGACAGCGGTACGATGAGCGTCGGCGCAAACGGCAGACGCCGGATCGGCAGACTGCAGGTCAGCTCCTTGTGCTGCTGCGGATGGATACCCCGCTCGAAGGTATTACGTCGCAACAGATTCAGGATGCCCATGATCCGCCCCTGTCCTGTTCAGCGTCAGTCAGGCCTGGCAAGCGGCCGCTGTTTCCCACCACTGCTGTCACTGAAATTTTTCCGCCCGCTTGAGCAGCCGTTCCAGACCGCTTTCCTTGGGGTTGAAGGGTGTGCCGGGGTGGATACACTCAGCGGTGCATTTCTCGGCGGCACGCACGATATCCTTGTAGGGACCACCCCTGGGGTTGGCAACGATGGCTTTCTTGTCGTCGTTGTAGGCGAAGATTTTCGGGTTGATCTGGGTGCATTCGTCACAGGCCTGGCACTCCGGTGTATCGATCCACACCGGCTCATAGTCCACAGCGGTTGCAGCGCCGGTTGCCGCTGTGGCTGTGCCACCGGCTGCGCTGCCGCCGGCGTCGAGCAGACTGGTGGCATCGCCGGACGAAACCAGTGCCAGCAGGCTGGCGCTAAGTTTCTGTGCCATCTCGGCGCGCGCCTGGTTGACGATGGCGTCCTCGTCGACGATTTTATCAACACCGGCCAGCGATTTGAGTTGTCGCCAGTAGTGCAGCCGGTCTTCACTGGCGTGCACCAGTTGCTCGGAGACCATGACACGCATCAGCCGGTTCTTGCTGTCCATACCCCAGATATAGGGATACAGGCCCTCGCGGTCCTCCGCTTCCAGGCCGAGAAATTCGTGCAGCGGCATCATATTCTCATTCCAGGTCTCGGGCGGAGCCTTGCGGAAGTGTTTGCGGAAGCGGCCCTCGGTGACGGCGAAGTCGGCGAAAGTCATGGGCAGTTCCATGGCTTGCGCGTTGCCCTGGTCGTCCTCATACCCCAGCTGGTAGCTGGGCCAGTCGTCGTCAATGGCGGGGTTGCCGTCGAGGCTGCAGCATTCCTCGAAGGTGGTGCCTGCGTCCGGGTCGAAACGGAATAACGGATAGGCGCGCGACTCCACAGCCAGCTTGTTCTGGGTCTCCGAGGCATCATCGCCGATACCGTGCTCCGGCTGGCAGGATGCGTAGATGTTGAACAGGGTGGGGCGGCGGCTGTTCAGGCCTTCGATATAGCCTTCCAGCAGGTGGGTCATATTGGCGATCGAACCCTGCATGACGTAGGCGTTGCGGTGCGCCATGCCGATCAGCCCCAACTCCTTGCGGATTTCCGCTTTGCCCTTGCCGATCTTGCCATAGGCCGCCATATCCGAGACCTGGCCGGTGAATCCCGAGGTACAGGCCTGGCCACCGGTGTTGGAGTAGACCTGGGTATCCAGCACCAGGATTTTGATCGGCATTTCGGTCATCAGTACGCGCGACAGGTTCTGGAAGCCGATGTCGTACATGGCGCCGTCGCCGCCAATCGATACCACTGGTGGACACAGCAGCCACTCTTCCTCGCTGAATTTCTGCCAGTTGAAGTAGGTGAAGAATTCATCGTGTTGCTGCGCCTTGTATTCACCGGCCAGCTCCAGCTCGGCCTGGCGGATGGCCTTGAAACCATCCGCCATTTTGGTCATGTGACCCTGAAACACGCCCATCGCGATGGAGGGCGAGTCCTGGAACAGATGATTGGCCCACGGGAAAGGGTAGGGGTTGTAGGGGTAAGTGGAACCCCACACCGATGTGCAGCCGGTGGCGTTGATGATGCCCATGTCGGCCCGCCCCTGACGGGTCTGTCCTTCACTATACAGCCATTTGAGATGGCGCAGTTTTTTCAACAGGTCGGTGGTGGTTTTCAGCCACTCGGTGTCCACTGGTTGGGCGGCGTGGGCACTGTCCAGCGATTCGGACAGTTCCGACAGCGTCAGGTCGCTGTTTCTATGCGATTCCAGTACCTCGGTGATGATGGCGGTATCGGTCAAATCCATGCTTTCCGAGAGTTTCAGGCGGATGTGCCGCTCCAGCCGTTCGCTGAGATCGTCGATTTTGGCCAGATGTTTCTTCACCCGCGGCTGCATCAAAGCAGTCACCGTCGCGGTGAACAGGTGGATAACGCTCTTCTCACCGCAGCCCAGGCAGGCCCCGTCGCCGCACACCAGTGCGCCGTAATTGCGCTTGTCCAGCAGCAGGGTTTCCAGTGCCCCGATACGCTCGTCCAGGTCATCGATGCGAATGTACTCCGGCCGGGTAGTCGGCAGTTTCAGCCAGAAGTCCCAGTCCTGGCGCAGCCGGGCGATGCTCTCAGGCGTCTGCGGTGTGGCCACCAGTGCGTCATCGTTGCACGCCTCGATACATTCCATACAACCTTTGCAGGTGTAGGGGTTGATGGTGATGGAAAACAGACCGCCGCTGTTTTTCGCCTTTTTCTCAAGATTGAGGTAGTAGGGTTTGGTGATCGCGAACTGGAAGTCACCGATGGCTTGCCTGAACCAGCCCAGTTCCTGTTCCAGACGTTCTTTATTTTCGCCTTCCAACTCGGAATCGGACAGAGCTGCCAGCAGCGACTGTTCCAGCAGTTTATCGACTTCGGCGCTTTCACCCAGCGGCTCGATCAGGGCGTGCAGGCGTTTTTCCACGTCGCGTGCGGCGCGGCGCAGATAAACGGTCGGTTGTCCGCGCGTCTCAATCAGTGAAACCGTGGTTTGAAAAACGTCACTGATGCTGTTGACCAGGCCGGGGATGGCGCTGTCCGGACAGACGCTGAAGCAGTTGCCACAGGCGGTGCAGTTCTCTGCAACATACTGCGGATATTCGAAGCGGATCTGGGTCATGTCGCGGAAAACGCCCGTGGAGGCCGGAATGATGCCCAGCCCGATATAGGGATCCGCCAGGTTCTCCTCACCCTGACCGTTGATGTAGAAGCTGCCGGTCTGTTCCCAGAAGCGGTGCACGTCGGAGATGCCGCCGTCCGCCTCCGGTAACTGTTTGAGCATGACTGGCAGTCCGGCGGCTTTGCGCTGCGGCTCGAGGCTCTCGGCGCCCATGTTTTTATCGGTGATTTCATGAATTTCATCAAAGCCGCGCCGTACCACGCGCAGGTTGTCCTGGACGATGCGCTCGCCCTTTTCACCGAACTTGTGGCGCAACTGTTTGTCGATGGCTTCGAACAGACCGGTTTCGTCCAGATTGGCCTTCTCCATCAAGGGAGAGGCCGCAAAGAACGCACCCTGGAAAGCGTTGCCCTGCATGCGGTACTGCAGGTCTGGATTGGAGGCTTCTTCACGAGCGATTTTGAAACCGTCCAGGAAAAACACCCGGATTTCATTGTCGATAATGGTCTGCCGGGTATGACGCGGAAAGCTCGCCCACAGTTCACTGGCCGTTTCGAGGCTGCTCTGGATGATGAAAACACCGCCTTTCTTAAGTCCATACAGGGGGTTGGAGTGGCTGAATACATTGGGGTCCGGCGACATCGCCAAATCCACGAAGTGGTATTCGCAGTTCAGGCGGATCGGTTCCGGCGCCGCCGATAAGTAATAGGTGGTTGGCTGACCTTTCTTTTCCGAGCCGTATTTGGGGTTGGCCTTGATATCGAAACCCAGCAGGTCGAACAGGGTCATGGCCAGGTTCTTGCCGGTGGTGATGGCGCCCCAGCCGCCTACCGAGTGCAGGCGCACGGTGATGGAGCCTTCCGGTGTCAGGTTGGGATTTTCGCTGCCGCGGATGGCCAGGTTCCTGATCTGCGGGTAGGCATCGATCAGCTTCTGCTGGTAGATCTCCTGCTTGGGTGTGCCGGCCTGATGGTGAATGAAATCGACGGACAGGTAGAAAAACGGTTTCTGTTTACCGTCTGGCAGCATGTTTTCGATGGCGGCAAGCAGAGCCTCGGGTTGCAGATCACGGCTGCCGAGGCCGTAACAGCCCGAGTACAGTCGCGGCATGTTCTCCAGGCGGTAACTCGCGTAGTCCGGATAGGGCTTGGGCGAGTCGCCGGCCATCTGGTTTTCCACGCACTTGGTCAGGCTGGCGCGTACTTCGCGCATCAGCGGCAGGTCTTCGGCGAGCGGCTGATCGACACGTTCCAGCACCGCCACGCCTTTTCTGTTTTTCAGCATGTTGCCCAGCAGGTCGCCGGGAAACGGCCGGTACATGGTGAAATTGACGACCCCCACCTTGATGCCGCGCGCCTGGCGCAGGTAATCGGCCACTGCCTCCGCCTGCACGATCATGCTGCCCTGACCGAGGATCAGGTACTCGGCGTCTTCCAGGCGGTAGCCGCTGAGCCGCCGGTAACGTCGGCCGGTGAGTTGGTAATACTCATCCATGACCTGCTCGGCGATGTCGGCCACATGGTCGAAGAAATAGGGGCGCTGGGCAACCACAGACTGCATGTAGGAATCCTGGTTCTCCACCGGCCCGGCCAGCATCGGGTTGTCCACGGTCCACAGTTCCGGTACACGTCGGCGCGTCTCGCCGTACAGCAGGCGCTGGGCCGGCGTCGGGCAATCGATTATGTCCTCCGGCCGCCCGAGGAACTCGGCGATCAGCTCGCGCTCGGGAACCTGCAGCGGTTCGATCAGGTGGGTGGTCAGAAAGCCGTCCTGGGCGACCACCGCGGGCGTCAGAGACAGCTCGGCGAGTTTGCGGCCGATCAGGTTCAGGTCCGCGGCCTCCTGGGCATTTTTACCCATAACCTGGGAAAAGCCGGTATCGTCGATGCAATGGTAGTCATCGTGGCCGCAATGGACGTTGAGGCTGGATTTGGTCATTGCCCGGCAGCCCATATTCAATACATAGGGCAGGCGCTTGCCAACGGCGGCATACAGTGATTCGTGCATGTAGGCAATGCCCTGCGATGAGGAGAAATTGCTGGCGCGCAAGCCGGACATCGACATGCCGGCGGTAACGGCGGCCGCGGCGTGCTCCCCTTCGGGTTCGACAAAGATCAGCGGGCGTCCCGACACGTTGATATGACCCTTGGCGGTTTCCTCCGCCCAGTATTCGCCCATTTGCGTCGACGGTGTTATCGGGTAGGCACCCGCTGCGTCGGAAGATTCCCGCTCGCACATGATGACGGCGGTGTTGCCATCCATCGCCATCCGCTTACCGGGATATTTGAATTGTTGCGGTTCAGTTTTCTTGCGCATTGCCACTGTGTCTCATTCTGTCAATCACGATGATTAGGGAGGCCCGATTTTCAGCCGATGGGTAGAGCTTCCTTGCGAACTATCTTTACCGCCTCCTTGCCCTTGTGAATGCCTGCCTGGTCATCCAGCCAGACAATGGCGCCGGTCGGGCAGCGCTCGATGGCCAGTCTGGAGGCAAGGCTGTTTCTGGAATAATCGATCACCGCCAGCTGATTTTCAATAGTAATGAGGCCTTCGGGTGCATCCGCCGCACAGCGGCCGCAGGCGGTGCACAGCACGGCGCACTCGGCCTCAGCTTCCTCCCCCTTCTCCTGATTCTTGCAGGCTACCCAGAGCCGGTGGCTGACGGGTTGCAGGGAAAACAGATCGCGCGGACAGATATCCACGCAGTCCCCGCAGGCTGTGCATTTCACGGTGTCCACCACCGGCAGCCCGTGCCGGTCCATGACAATAGCGTCAAAATCACAGACCTGCCCACAATCACCGAAGCCGAGACAGCCCCAGGCGCAACCTTTTCCGCCACCCGAGATCAGTGCGGCGGCCCGGCAGCTATCGAGGCCGTAATAACCGGCGCGCACACGGGCGACGTGACTGCCGCCGGCACAGGCAAGCCGTGCCACGCGTTTTTCCTCTGCGCCGAGTTCCACGCCCAGGAAAGCTGCGATCATAGCATTCATATCCGGGGAGTTGACAGTGCATTTGCCGGGCTGCAGTTCACCCTGCACCAGCTTCTCCGCAAATGCCCGGCAACCGGCCGTCCCGCAGGCGCCACAGTTGGCGTGCGGGAGCATGTCCTCGACCTCGTCGATGCGCGGATCCTCATAGACGAACAGTTGTTTGTTGGCGATTGCCAGAATTGCGGCAAGAAGCAGCCCCAGCAGGGCCATGAAAGTGACCGCGATTGCAATACTGGTGAATGATGTCACCGAATTACCGCCTGTAAGACTGTATGGTAAAACCCCGCACCGGGCGGCTATTGTGCCAGTAAACTTCGTCGACCGCACCGGCACCCACTTGAATTTATAGCACAAGATTGAGAAGCTTTGATACTAGCAGGGCAAGACAGCCAAATCTTATATTTGTCGCGATTGACCCACGTCAATTTATTTGTCGTCGGGGGCCGTTACGCTTGTTTCCCAGTGCGCCATGCCAGCATGGCGGGTAGTGTTTTTTCATTAATTTAAAGGAGATAGATCTATGGCAATTACCACTAAGCTCAGTCAACTTATCAAGACAAGCCGGCACGAGAAGGAAGTCGAACGGTGGATTTTTTCGCTGACTCCGCTTGGCGTGGCGTTCGTTTTCTTTTTCATCTTTCTGTTGCCGATGGATATAGCCAATAAAAATACTATTTTAGTCACCGGTGCCGCAGCGGGTTTTGCAGGTTTACAGAGTTACTGGATATATCGCGGCTGGCGGCGTAACGAGGGCAGTACCGTATTGCTGGGTATTACCGGTATCGGATTGACATTCGGTGCGGTCTGGTTGTATTTGTCGTTGATGTAATTCCCTGCAGGCGGGCTGGCCTGTCGGCGTAAGCCGGCTGGCCCGTCAGAACAAAGCGATGCTACCGGACCAGCAGGAGGGAACGATACGGTGACAACAGAACCGCCAAACGCCGGCGCTCCCGGTTCCCGGTTCAGCGTCGAGATACAGTCTGTTCTTCCGGAGCGTTTCAACCGCCTGGAAGAGCTTGCCAACGACCTGTATTACAGCTGGAACCGGGGGGTTAGGGGCTTGTTCTGGCATCTCGATGACGAATGCTGGAACGCCTGTTGTCACAATCCGAGGGTTTTTCTGCGGCGGGTGCGCCAGCACAAGCTGA
>Ga0055476_10000223_pt1 | contig 14393 bp, 12 predicted proteins | sample Muzzi_CordC_D2_FD_57682 | JGI IMG/M metagenome (GOLD analysis project Ga0055476, IMG submission 57682) | Wetland microbial communities from San Francisco Bay, California, USA, that impact long-term carbon sequestration - Muzzi_CordC_D2 | ecosystem: Environmental > Aquatic > Marine > Wetlands ... | reverse complement strand
TCGGTTCGATCCTGCTCGCCGGCGCGGCATTGATCTTCGTCGACGCCGGCATCGGCTACACCCGCCTGCTCGTTCACCTGATTGCGATCGGCATCGGGATCGGCGCCTACGACACGCTCATCAACGCCCTCGTCATCGAACGCTATCGCGAGCGCGCGGCTCGCCCGATGACCGTCGTGCACGCGGGCGCCACGGTCGGTGCCATGCTCGGCCCCGCGCTGATCGGCGTTACGGCCCTGCAGCTGCATTGGACCGTGAGTTTTCGCTGGACCGGCTACGCCCACCTCGTGTTGGCGGCCGCCATGCTCGCCTACCCGTTCCCGGAACCCCCCACACGACATCCGAGCAGGCCCACTTCGGACAGAATGCTGAGTCTGCTCTCCACGCCCGCACTGTTCCCGTTCGCGGCGATCGCGTTCGCGTACGTGGGCGTCGAAGCCGCGATGACGATCTTTGCAGTGCCGTATGCGAACGACATGCTGCAGCTCTCACCCGACCGCGGCCGACTCGCCATCAGCGCTTTCTGGTCGGGGCTTCTGGTGGGCCGAATCGGTAGTGCCGCGTCGGCGAAGCTGCTGCAAGCGAGGCTCTTCACCGCGTCCGGGATACTCGGAGCTGCCTGCATCGTGGCGGGCATCGTGTCGAAGTCGACCGAGATACTGGCGATCTTCGGGCTCGTAGGCTTCGCGTGGGGTTGCGTGTTTCCGCTCATGATCACCCTCGCCGGGCGACAATTCCCGCGGACACCGGGAACCGCGGCGGGCCTCGCAGCCGGCTTCGGAGCGGCCGGGGGATTCGCAGTGCCGTGGTTGACGGGCGCGGTCGGCGATTCCTGGGGCATTGCGACCGCCGTCGGCAGCCTCGCATTCTGGTCCCTGGTGATCGCGGCGGCCGGAGTCGCGGCGGAGCGCTTGCGCCCGCCCCCGTTCGAAGACCTTCACTGATCACCCGACCGGCCGGCGAGCCGAGAGCACTCGAGAGAGACAAGGGGATCGTTCGCGCACCTCACCCGACACACGGGTGCTATGTTCCCGCGCGCCGAGTCGGGTGCAATGGTCCGCGAACGCGAAGGCTTGCGAGGAGTCGCACGTGCAGGCACAGACGGCGCAAGCCGATCGACCGGGCCGGGTTTTGATTACCGGCGCCAATGGCAACCTCGGGCGGCGCCTGATCCGGCGCGCGATCGAAAGTTCCCCGGAGACGCGGCCGGTGCGGGCGATCGTGCGTTCGGAGCGTGCCCGCCAGTCGCTGGCGGACATCGCGGACCTCGATATCGCCGTCCTCGACTACGCAGACACCGAGGCCCTCGCGCACGCAGCCGACGACTGCGTTTCGGTCGTTCACCTGGTGGGCATCATCAAGGAGAGCAGCACCAGCAGCTATGAAGGCGCCCACGAGGACACGTGCAGCGCACTTGCGCAAGCGGCAGCGAAGGCCGGGATCCGGCGAATCGTCTACCTCAGCATCCTCGGTTCGCGGCCCGACGCCGACAACGCCTGCCTCGCCTCGAAGGGGCGTGCCGAGCAGATCCTGTTGCAAGGCCCTACTCCGACACTCGTGTTGCGCGTCCCGATGGTGCTGGCGACGGGCGACTACGCGTCGCGAGCGCTGCGCGGGCAGGCGCAATCTCGCATCGTGCCGTTGCTGCGGGGCGGCGCGAGTCGCGAACAGCCGATCGACGCGGACGACGTCGTGAAGGCAATCCTGCGCGGCATCGACCTGCCCGGATCGAACCAGCTGGCGCTCGACCTGGCCGGACCGCAGTCGCTTTCTCGTCGCGAACTGCTCGAACGCTGCGCCGCCCTCTACGGCAAGCACCCCCTGGTGGTCCCCGTACCGGTATTCGTCGCCAACGCGCTCGCGCATCTGCTCGAGCTGTCGACTGCGAACCCGCCATTGACGCGCGCCATGCTGGGCGTGCTGGACCACGACGACGACATCGATCCCGGCGACGCTTGTGAACGGCTCGCTTTGAACCTCACGCCGCTAGATGAAACTCTCGCGAAGTGCGTGGGCCCGGAGGCAGAAATCCCGTGAGCGATTCCACCGAAGGCAAGGCGCCGACCCGACCGTCCGCATGGAAACGCGGAATTCCGTGGCTGATCACGATCATCTGCTTCAGCTACCTCTACACACGGCTGTCGCACGCCGCCGATCGCGAGGGACAGGCAACACTCGAGTACCTGCTCGCGACCTTCCGGCGCGTCGATTGGGCAACGTGGCTCGCACTCATGATCCCGTACTCGGCCTTCTACTTCCTGATCGACTCGCTCGTGGTATGGCGCGTGGTCAACTGGTTCAACACCCGCGTCGCGTTCCGCGACATCCTTCCGATCCGCGCGAGCAGCTACATCTTGTCGATTCTGAACGAACAGGTCGGCAAGGGTGCGATGGTGGTCTATCTGAACCGACGCGACGGCGTGCCCGCGTGGCAGGTCGGCTCCAGCATGCTGTTCATCATGTTCTGTGAGTTCTATTACCTGCTCATCTGGGCCACTGCGGGTTTCATGCTGCGCGGCGATTCCTTTCCCGAGATCTTCCAGACGATTCCGTGGATCCTCACCGGTGCCGCCGTCTTCTTCGTTGCGTGGGTGTTGTACTTCAAGGGGCGGATCGCGCAGGGCCTGGCCCTGCGCGACCGCGACATCCTGCGCGCATTCCGAATGGCGAGCCCAAAGCACTACGGCGCGTTGATCCTGCTGCGCTCACCCGCGCTGCTCGCCGCGGTGTTGGTCTACACGCTTGCACTTCGGCTGTTCGGCGTCGATGCGGAGTTCCTCGACATGCTCGGTTATCTGCCGGTGATCTTCTTCGGCGCCGCCACCCCGGGGCCCATGCGTTCGGTCGCGATCGTGTTGTGGGTGACTTTGTTTCCCGAGCACGAAGGCGAGATGGCGGCCTTCGGCTTCGTACAGCACAACTTCTTCATCTTCTTCAACGCGGCGATCGGCCTGCTGTTTCTTCGCCGCGCGAATCGCGAATTATTCGGCTGATCGCGCAACGCGCAGGCGACTCGCCATCGACACCATGGTCGAAGCGACGAGCAGCCAGCCGAACGCCGTCACGAGCTCGGAACCCGGCCGCTCGAAGCCGAGCGTATCGCGGATCATCGGCGTCGCGACTGCGACGTAGTAGGCGATCCCGTTCCAATGGCCGAGCCGGCTCGCGCGCGGCTCGCGTTCTCCCGCGGCCCTGGAATCGACCGCATACTGCGCGAATGCGAGCGCGATCGACGGCGCAAGCAGCCAGGGAAGCACGCCGACGCACGCGAGTGCGGCGGCCCCACTGCTGACGAAGATCGCGTCGGCCGCGTGGTCGAAGAGCCGGCCGTATTCGCCCACCTCGCCGCGGCGGCGCGCGACACGGCCGTCTGCGACGTCGGTCGCGACCGCGGCCCAGAAGATCGCCGTCGCGACCGCCGCGTCGCCGCCGAGAGCCGCCAACGCGAACACGGGCGCGAGCAGCACCCGCAACAGAGTGATGGCGTTGGCGCGGGTGAACCTGATCCGAATGGTCGACATTCCTCCGAAATGTACCCGTCGCGATGGCACTGTCGACTTCCCGTACTTCGTCGCTACCCTGCACCTCCCGTTCAAGGACCAGGAGTTCCAGAGTGAACATCACCCCGACTCGTGCGGCCGTCTCCGCCGCGTTGCTGGCGCTCGCGGGCTGCTCCGGCGACGACGGCGCGGCCGAAACCGCCGTCACCCGCGGCGAGCGGGTCTACAAGAACGTATGTCTTGCGTGCCATGCAGCCGACCCCAGCCAGGACGGCACGCTGGGCCCTGCGATCGCCGGATCGTCGCGTGAGCTCATCGAAGCGCGCGTCGTCCACGGAAGCTATCCGGAGGGCTACACACCAAAGCGAAACAGTCAGGTGATGCCGAAGCTCCCACACCTCGCAAATTCGATCGACGATCTCGCCGCCTACCTGAATCAGTAACGCCCGGATCCGTTTCCGCTGGTGTGTTCCGGCCCGGGATGGACGGAGTGGTGGGACCCGTGCGAGAAGCGGGGGACTACCGATTCCTGCGTTTCGGGGGCGGTCTGCTTCCGCGCCCAAGACGGCGCGGAAGCAGACCGGTCCGGGTCGTGGCTGCCGGTTAGAGCAGGATGCTCGCGGCCAGGTAGAGCACGAGCGTGAGCGCGAGGCCGCCGTGAATGGTGCCCTTCACGGTCGTGAGCATCTTCTGCGACGGTGCGCCCGGTCCGATCAGGCCGTTCACCTCGACCGCGCCGATCACCACCAGCGCGACCAGCCAGTAGAGAGCTGGGCCCGTCTGGCCGGCGTCCAGACCCGCACCCAGCGAATTGAAGTGCGTCGCCGAGGCCATGAAGAACAGCATCGGGATCGAGAAGAAGGTGTTCGTGCGTGATGCCATGCCGGCCTTGCCGCCGGCACCCGCGGCGGCCGGGTTGGCCTCGCCGCCCGACGCGACCTTCTCGGCGTTTGCAATCACGATCTTCTGCGCGGGCCAGATGATGAACCAGACGTTCGCCCACATCAGCGTGCCCATCAGAGCGCCGGTCAGGATTCGTGTCATGTAACCGGAGCTGAGCGGCATGCCTTCGTGCCCCACCTTCGTCAAGATGATCAGCAAGCCGGTGATGAACGTGAACATCGCCCCCCAGCGGAACCACCAGAGGGCATTCGGAACCAGACCGCGGGTCATGGCGCCCTTGGCCTGGCCGCCCAATTCGGAGCCGAAGAAGGGCGTCTGGATGAAGTTGAAGTAATAGAGCACCCCGATCCAGGTGATGCCTGCAAGAAAATGGAACCACCTCAATAGGAAGTACCACCCCTCCATGCTGAAGATTTCCACGTAGATCTCCCTTCATCTTCCGAGCTCGACATGCCGACGGCGCCGCACTGGCGCGGGCATCGCTGCGAGCAACGGCTTCACTCTAGCCGGATTCTGCGAGGGCGTGAACGAATATGTGACGCTGCCAGGGGATTTCCGCTACGCCGCGGGTGATCACTGCGGGGACATCACCCCTCATCCCAGCGCGGAATGCGATTCAGGATGCGTTGCCAGCCGAGCTCTTCAAACAGCGTTTGCACGAGAGCGCGATCCGCGCCCCGGTACTCCAGCGCGGCCAACGAAGCATCGGTATCGGGGACCTCCCGCACCACACTCGCGAGATCGCGCGTCCGCAACGCGCGATCGCGGTGTTCGTCGATCAGGGCGGCGATCCGCTTCGCCCCTCGCACGCCGAGTTCCGCCCAATCGTTCGGGTTCGCGGAAATGTGTTCGATCTGGCCGAACGCTCGCAGTGCCGCGCTCGCACCCTTCGGTCCGACGCCGGGCACGCCGGGCAGATTGTCGACGCTGTCGCCCACCAACCCCAGGTAGTCCGGAATCTGCTCGGGATCGACTCCGAATTTCTCGCGCACGCCCGCGGCATCGCGAAGTTCGTCACGTGCGAGGTCGTACAGGTCGACGCGGCCGTCCTCGCGAACGAGCTGCGCGAGATCCTTGTCGCTCGTCACGATGCGTGCCGAGGCGCCCTGGGCCAGGACCTGCTCGGAACTCGTAGCGAGCAGGTCATCGGCCTCGTAATTCTGCTTCGAGAACACCTGCAGGCCGAATGCTCTCGCGACCCGAGCGCAGATCTCGAATTGCGGCACCAGATCCTCCGGAGGCGCTCCGCGTTGCGCCTTGTACTCCGGCTCGATTTCGTTGCGAAAGCTGCTGCCCGAGTAGTCGAATGCGACGGCCGCGTGCGTGAATGCGGTGTCGGCGTAGTACTTGATGAGCGTGTTCGCGAAACCGTAGGCGGCATTCGTCGGAGTGCCGTCGGGTGCGTGCATCGGCGGCATCGAATAGTAGGCGCGAAAGATGTAGACGGAACCGTCGATCAGGTGCGCGAGCAGCCGCTTCCTTGCCACGAGCCGACCTTCCGTCTCAGGCCTGCGGGCCCATGCTGCGCTCTTCGAAGATGGTCTCGGCGATGCGCCGCGCGGCCTTCACCAGCTCCATCGTCTGCGTCTCGCCATTGCTGCGACGGATGAAGTCGACCTCGCCCTGTGCGATCCCCTTCGGTCCCACCGTGATACGGAACGGAACCCCGATCAGGTCGGCGTCCTTGAATTTCACACCGGGGCGCTCGTCGCGGTCGTCGAGCAGAACTTCGACTCCCTCGGCGACGAGCGCATCATACAGCGCATTGCCCGCCTCCGAAGTCTCGACGTCCTTGGGCTTGACGACCGTGATCACCACTTCGAACGGCGCGATCGACAACGGCCATTGAATTCCGGACGAGTCGTTGCGGCGTTCGACCACGGCCGCCATCGTGCGTTCGATCCCGATCCCGTACGAACCCATCACGATGGTCTGCGACTTGCCGTTCTCGTCGAGAATGTTCGCGTCGAACACCTCACTGTACTTCGTGCCCAACTTGAAAATGTGACCGATCTCGATGGTCTTTTCGACTACGAGCGGCGCGTCGCACATCGGACAAGGCTCGCCCGCCTTCACCTCGCGCAAATCGAGCCACAGAGCGACCGCGATATCACGCGCGACGTCGACCCCGCGCACGTGGTGATCGTCTTCGTTCGCGCCGGTCGTCATGTTCCGCCGTTCATGGAGCGCCAGATCGGCGACGATCCTGCAATTCGACACTCCGACGGCGCCGAGACTCCCGGCACCTGCGCCGAGCGCACCGCGGATCTCGTCTTCGGTCGCCGGGCGCAACTCGCCCGCGCCGAGGCCGTCGGCGAGCTTCTGCTCGACGAGCGCATGATCGCCGCGCAGCAGCACCAGCACGGTCTCACCGTCGACGATGTAGACCAGCGTCTTGATCTGCCGGTCCGCTGCAGCACCGCCCGGAAATCCGACGAGGTCCTCGATCGTGCGGACGCCGGGTGTCGCGAACTTCTCCGGCGCGACCTGGCCCGGGCCGTCCTCTACGGGTGCGATCCCCGAACTCGCCTTTTCGATGTTGCCGGCGTAGCCACAGCTCCGGCAGACCGCGATCCAGTCCTCACCGGCGTCGCTGCCGACCATGAATTCGATCGACTCGCTGCCCCCCATGCTGCCCGACGACGCCTCGACAGCGATCGCGTCCAGGCCGCAACGCGCGAAGATCTTGCGATAGGCCTCGAAGTGTCGCTGGAACGCAAAGTCGAGACCCTCGCGCTGCACGTCGAGCGAGTACGAATCCTTCATCGTGAACTCACGCACGCGCAGCACGCCGGACTTCGGGCGCGGTTCATCGCGGAACTTCGTCTGGATCTGGTACCAGATCTGCGGCAACTGCTTGTAGCTGCGCAGCTCACCCGCGATCGTCGCGAAGACCTCTTCGTGTGTCATGCCGAGCGCCATGTCGGCGCCGCGGCGATCCACGAGGCGGAACATCTCGTCGCCCATGCCTTCCCAACGGCCGGAGCGCTGCCAGATTTCCGCCGGATGGATCGCGGGCAGGCGGAACTCCTGCCCGCCGATCGCCTCCATCTCGCGGCGCACGATGGCGGTGATCTTCGCGCAGACCCGAAAGCCGAGCGGCAGCAGCGAGTAGATGCCCGAACTCAGCTGGCGGATGTATCCGGCGCGCACGAGCAACTTGTGGCTGATGGCTTCGGCGTCGGCCGGGTCGTCTCGGAGGGTCGGGATGAAGGCCTGGGACCAGCGCAACGGGCACTCCTTGCAGGGGAAGCTGAAAGCTAACCGACGCGGCACGGGTGCGCTTGCGGGCCGGAACGCGCGCTTTCGGGCAGCGTGCCGAGCTCCGCCTCGGTGCCCGTCGGCCGCTTCGTTTGCCTCGATGTAGCCGGGCTTTTCGAGCAGCTCGCGCGACTCCGGGGTGGGCGAGACGCTCGCGTGCTCGAGCGCGAGGGCTGCGCGCTTCCGGCGCCGCTCGACGACACGCGAGTGAAACGACGCCGTCAGATCGGGCTTCGCGCGCGACGTCGTTCCTCTCGCCGGGATCCGCGTCGAGATCGAAGAGCAGGGAGGGCGGTATGCGTAAAATGGAGCGGCGACCGCCTAGAGCATCGTACCGAAATCCGCGACGGCCTCCGAGAACGCGACTCGCACCTTGTCGAATACCGGCCCGGGCCGCCCCGCTCCGATCGGACGCCCGTCGAGCGATCGTATCGGAACGATTCCCGCACCACTTCCGGTGAGGAAGGCTTCGTCGGCCGCGAAGAAGTCGAAGCGGCTGAGCGTTCGTTCGCACATCGGAATCCCCAGCTTCACGGCGAGCTCCATCACGGTTGCGCGCGTGATGCCCTCGAGTGCGCCGTCGACTGCAGGCGGCGTCAGCAACACGCCGTCGCGCACCACGAAGACGTTCGCGACGCTGGTCTCCGCAACCATGCCCTGGGTGTTCAGCATCAGAGCTTCATCGGCGCCGCGCTGCAGCGCCTCGAGCTTTGCGAGTACGTTGTTCAGGTAATTCAAGCTCTTGATGCGCGGGTCGAGCACGTCGGGGGAGGGTCGACGAAGACTCGACGTCACGAGCTCGAGGCCCGACGAGAGCTTGTCGGGCGGGTAGATCCGCACGTGGTCGACGAGACAGATCAGACGCGGATGCGGGCAGGTCGTCGGGTCGACACCCAGTGAGCCTTCGCCGCGGGTCGCGATCAAACGGACGTAGGCTTCCTCGGCGCCGAATGCGCGCACCGTGTCGAGCACGATCGCACGTACCGCGTCGATTCCGCCCGGCAGTTCGAGCGCGATACCGCGCGCCGCGGCCGCAAAGCGCTTCATGTGCGCGTCGAGCCGGAAGACGCGATTTCGGTAGACACGAATGCCCTCGAAGATGCCATCTCCGTACAACAGGCCGTGATCGGTTACCGGGATTCGCGCCTCGGCCCCGTCCACGATTTCTCCGTCGATCCAAACCTTCACCGTCCGGTCCCCTCCAGTCGCGCCGCAACACGTTGCGCGGCCGCACAGGTTCGTTCCGCAATCGTGTTGCCGCCGAGTTCGCGGTATCGCTGCGATGGAACCGCGATCGCGATCGCCGCGACGAGTCGATTCGAATGACACACCGGTGCGGCGACCACCGACAGCCCCGGCGTCCATTCCTCGCGGCTCTCCGCGTAGCCGCGTTCGCGCACCTCCGCCACGGCGTCGGCGAGTCGACTCCCCGTGGTGATCGTGTGCTCGCTGAATGCCTCGAACGGCTCGATCGGCTCGGGCACGGCCGTCGGATCGAGCGCCAGGAACAGCTTGCCGACGGCGGTCGCGTGGACCGGCACGCTCGCTCCGATCGTCGGAGCTGCGCGAAGGAATCCGGTTCCTTCGGCTTTGTCGAGCACGACCAATCGCTCGGCGCGAGCCGCCACCAGGAAGCAGGTTTCGCCGAGCGACTGCGCGACGTGTTCGAGAACCGGCCTTGCCGCCGCGACCACCGGCTCGCTCTCGAGGGCACCGACGGCGAGCGCGATCAGCCCGAAACCGGGCCGGTAACGGCCGCGCTCGTCCCGCTCGACCAGCCCGCGGCGGCCGAGAGCTGCGAGCAGTCGGTGGGTGCTCGACTTCGGCAGACCGAGTGCGCGCCCGATGGCGGTCACGCCGCGCGGACCGGATTCCGCGTGCAGGTGAAACAGCACGTCCACGGCCTTCTCGACGGTGCTCTGGGAATCCAACGACGAACTCCGATTCAACCAAGATGTTCCAATATTCGGAACAGAGTTCCATTAAGTTGAACATAATTTAACACGCTGCCGCCCGAGTGCACACTCCGCCGGAATGAGCCGCGGCCTCAGGAACCGATCAACGCCAGCACACCGGTGTGGGTGAGCAGCTCCGGGGTCCCGGCGATCGGCCCGATCTCGCACGATCCGAACAGGCCCGCGATGGGCGTGTCCGGGAATGCGCGCTCGATGTATGCGGATTCGAGGCCGGAAAACCCGAAGAATTCGGCGCCGCGCGCGCAGCAGTTGAAGTAGAGGCCGAGGCCCGGCGGCTCACCCGCAACCTGAGCCAGCATGGCCTTCAGATCTTCACGCGCAGCCTCGGGTTCGCGCTGTGCGAATGCGATCCAGTCACCCGGCTCGACCCGGTCCGCGATCGCGAACGCCTTCTGCTGCTCGTCGAAGCCGGCCACGTGGCGCACCAGATAGCCGCCTGCCTTCGACAGCGAGACTTCGTCGCGCGGCAGTGCGACCAGCAGAAACGCGGCCGCACGGCGCAGGTCGCTCGCGAGCGGGCCACGCGCGACCTCGCGATAGACGTCCAACGCCGGGCGGCCATCGATCCCGAGCAGCCACTGGCCGCGCATCCGCGTCACACGTAGCGGCCCGCTGACCGGACGACAGGCCTGGGTGACACCGATGCGCGCCGGTCGCTCGGCTCGCAGCACCATGCCCGCCAGGCCGCCGCGCTCGGCTCGAACGCCGCACCACTGCAGCGGAGCGCCGCCCGTGCCGACGGCGCCGGCCCCCACGACGCGAGCGGGCGAGAGTTCACTGCGGATGCTCTCGAGCAAGACATCCGAACGCACCGCCGCCGGGTCCGGCAACAACACGATCAGGTCTTCGGCGCGCGCTGGCCCGCCCAGCAGGGAGGCGATTTCGGCCCCCGCGGCCGCTTCGTCGCCCGCGAGATCCGACACCAGGAATGGATTGGCGTCGAGACCGGCCTGCGCCAGAATAGCGACCGCGTTCTCATTTTCGACTTCACGCCCGGCGGCGAGCACCCCCGTACCGGCCGCGCCCACGATTGCGTCGGTTCCGAGGCACGCAACGGCGGTGTCGAGCAGCTCGGGCAGATCGCTCGTGAATCCCCCGGCGACGAAGAGCAGCGCGGAATCCGGCCGCAGCCCCCCCGCCAACGCGCCTTCTGCGGCCGCCTCGACCGCTTCCCGCACGGAGGCGGCCGTAGCAATGCCAGATCCGGCTCGCATGGCGCGGAAGTATAGGCTCGACGGCGCGCGAGCCGACCACACGCGTTGGACTTTCCGGGCCGATGCCACTCGGCTAGGATCGTTTCGCCGCGCCCTCGAATCCCCTCTCACCTGTGTGCGGCAATCCTCCCGGAAGTCTGCACCCAAACGGCCCGCCGCTGAGAGCTGGCCGACGGAAACACGATTGAGGCGGCTTGAGGCGGCAGTTGGCTGATTTCGAACAGATCGAGACCCGAGCCGACCTGGACTCTCTCGTCCAGGACCTGCTCGGCGAGAAGGTGTTGGCGTTCGATACCGAAGCCGACAGCTTCTACCACTATTTCGACAAGACCTGCCTGGTCCAGATCGCGACCCGGAGACAGATCTATCTCGTCGATCCGCTCGCGCTCGGCGGCCCCGCGGAGCTCTCGCCGCTCGCTCCCATCATGGCCTCGCCCGACATCCGGAAGATCTTCCACGCCGCCGAGTACGACATCTTCGTGCTGAAGCGCGACTGTGCTTTCGAGTTTCGCGGCTTGTTCGACACCATGATCAGCGCTCAACTGCTCGGCTACCCCTCGGTCGGTCTGGCCGGGATCGCCGAGCGTCACTTCGGTGTGAACCTCCCGAAGGACGAGCAACGCTCGGACTGGTCGCGTCGCCCGCTGACGCCGCAACAGCTGTCCTACGCTGCCTCCGACGTGCTGTACCTGATTCCGCTCGCAGAGAAGCTCGAGAAGGAGTTGCGCGCGGCAAAGCGACTCAAGTGGGCCCAGGAGGATTTCGAGTCCCTGGTGGAACGCGAGTGGCCGGACCGTCAGTTCGACAAGCTCGGCTACCTGCGGATCAAGGGCGCGCGCAAGCTCGACGCCAAGGCGCTCGCGATCCTTCGCGAGCTGTTCCTGATGCGCGACGCGCGCGCACGCGAAATCGACCGTCCCCCGTTCAAGGTCCTCGGCAACCGCGCACTGCTCGAGATCGCGGAACACCCGCCGAGCAAGCTCGACGACCTCGCGCGTGTGAAGGGCATATCCGACCTGATCCTGCGGCGGATGGGCAGCGAACTCATGGCCGCAGTCCGCGCAGGCAAGAAGAAGCCGCACGGGCCGATCCCCAAGCTGCCCGGGACCAGCCGCCGACGCATGGACCGCCAGGCCGATCGTCGCCTCACAGCGCTGAAGAAGTGGCGTACGAAGCGTTCCGCCGAAGTCGCGATGGACCCGGGCGTGTTGTGCCCGAACTCCGCACTCGAAGCGATTGCCTGGCACGCGCCCGAAACCCCCTCGGACCTCGAGGGCTTGAGCGAATTGAAGCGCTGGTTCGTCCGCGAGTTCGGTGCCGAAGTCACCGAAGTCAGCCTTTCCGCGGATTCTTCCGGCAAGGATTGACGCGCGGCGACGCCGCCCGGACCCCAAACGCAGAACCCCCCGGCAGGCATGCGGATCCGGCCGGGGGGAGCCCAAGCAACCGAGGGCAGGAGAACTTCCGATCTGGCTCCTCGAAGACTCCGTACAGGCGGGGTGCCGAGTCTGGGAAGGATGCCTGCGGGGTTCCACGAGTTTCCGAGGAGCTGGAGGCACCGAACGTGCGCGCCCGCTTACGCCCGGCGCCTCCATTCCAGATCGTACTGGTCTCCCGTAAAGCACGTTGCGTGCCAATCCGCACCGAACGCCGTCGGGCTCGCAAGCGGCTGAAATCAAAAAGCTTTCCTTGCCCGTTCCGCCGAGAGCATCCGCATCCTCGGGATGCACTTTTCTCGAAAAACCGATCCTTCACGTCGGGATTTTTCGTTTTCATGAAATTTTTCAGCTGGTTACAGGACTCGAATCATTTGGAGTCAGTGCAGCCTTGGGATGCACCGACGCGGATCGACGAAGTCTCCTCGCTCGACGAGGCACGAAAAGCGGTTGGAGCTAGTATCGCGGCGTGTTCGCCGAACGCCGACAGCGGTTGCGGGAATCGATGGGGCCCGACGCGGTAGCGGTGCTGCTCGGCGCGAAACTGGCGACGCGCTCGAACGACACCGAATTCCCGTTTCGCCAGGACAGCGACTTCTGGTACCTGACGGGCTTCGCGCACCCCAACGCGATGGCGGTGTTGCGTACGGACGGCGGGCCCGAGTTCAGCCTCTATGTCGAGCCGCGCGACCGCGAGCTCGAAACCTGGACCGGCTATCGCCCGGGTGTCGAGGGCGCCATCGAGGAGTACGAAGCCGACGAGGCGTTCAGCAACGAAGCGTTCCTGTCCGCATTGGCCGGGATGTTCGACAAGGCGAAGCGGATCTACCACCAGCTCGGACGCGACAGCGCGGTCGATGCGCGCATCACCGCGGCCCTCGATGCGATGCGCAGGCATTCCCGCCGCGGACTGGTTCCCGCCGAAGCGATTCACGACCCGCGCAGCCTCGTGCACGAGATGCGACTACTGAAGGAACCCGCGGAACTCGACCGCATGCGCCGCGCGGCCGCGATCACCCACTGCGGGCACCTCGCCGCCGCGGCGCTCGCGCAACCGGGTCGCTTCGAGTACGAACTCCAGGCCGCGATCGAATTCGAGTTCCGAAGCCGCGGCGCCGCGGGGCCCGCCTACACGAGCATCGTCGGAGGCGGACGCAACGCAACCGTGCTCCATTACATCACCAACAATCGAGTTCTGAACGACGGCGAATTGGTGTTGATCGACGCGGGCTGCGAGTGGGAGGGCTATGCGGCCGATGTAACGCGAACCTTTCCGGTCGGTGGGCGTTTCACGCCGGAGCGGCTCGCGATCTACGAAATCGTGCTCGCCGCGCAGCACGCGGCGCTCGACCGCTGCAAACCCGGCTCGACGCTGCCCGAGATCCACGACGCCGCGGTGAGAGTGATCACCGAAGGGCTCGTCGACCTGAAGCTCCTCGACGGCCCCGTCGACGATGCGATCGCCAACGAGAATTTCCGGCGCTATTACATGCACAGCACCAGCCACTGGCTCGGCCTCGACGTACACGACGTCGGCAGTTACAAGCGGGACGGCGAGAACCGGGCGCTCGAGGCCGGCATCTGTCTGACCGTCGAGCCCGGCATCTACATCCCGGCCGATGACGAGAAAGCCGAAGCAGCGTTCCGGGGCATCGGTGTCCGTATCGAGGACGACGTGGCGATCACGCCCGAAGGTCACGAAAATCTGACGAGCGCCATTCCGAAAGCTCCGAGCGAAATCGAGGCACTGGTCGGCAGCTGCTGAACTTCCCGACACGACGGACACTCCTTCCGAAGAGGACACGACCGAATGCACGACATCGAATCCCTGCTCGACGAAAAGCGCCGCTTCAAGCCGAGTTCGAAATTCACGAAACAGGCCAACTGGAGCAAGAAGACGATCCGCGAGTACCGCGCGCTCGGCGCCAAGAATCCGGAGCGTTTCTGGGCGAAGATGGCCCGCGAGAACGTCACCTGGTTCAAACCCTGGAAGAAGGTGCTGAACTGGAAGCCGCCGTTCGCGAAGTGGTTCGTCGGCGGGAAGCTCAACGTTTCGTACAACTGTCTCGACCGCCACCTCGAGGGCAAGAACGCCTGGCGGCG
>Ga0055476_10000222_pt1 | contig 14412 bp, 13 predicted proteins | sample Muzzi_CordC_D2_FD_57682 | JGI IMG/M metagenome (GOLD analysis project Ga0055476, IMG submission 57682) | Wetland microbial communities from San Francisco Bay, California, USA, that impact long-term carbon sequestration - Muzzi_CordC_D2 | ecosystem: Environmental > Aquatic > Marine > Wetlands ... | reverse complement strand
GACCCAAGCGGGATACGACATCCACAACCCTGTTTACGCCCCCTGCAAGTTAGACGCGCGCGGACCGGACATAGCGTAATGATGTTTGAGTCCACCAAGAAGAGGTTGCGACCGCCATGACGGCCAAGGTTCTAGTGGTGGAAGATGAGCTGCCGCTGGCGGAGATGCTGCACTACAATCTCGAGGCCGAAGGCTTCCGGGTCAGTGCTGCCGAAACCGGTGAAGAAGCCGAGTTGATCGTCGCCGAGGAAGAGCCCGACCTGATCATCCTCGATTGGATGTTGCCGGGCGTCTCGGGAATCGAACTATGCCGCCGCCTGCGCTCGCGCCCCGAAACGCGGGCCGTGCCCATCCTGATGTTGACAGCGCGCGGCGAGGAGAGCGACCGCATTCGCGGGCTCTCGACCGGCGCCGACGATTATGTCGTCAAACCTTTTTCGTTGCCCGAACTGATGGCCCGGGTCAAAGCCATCCTCCGCCGCGCCGCGCCGGACCGGATTGCCGATGTTCTCACGGTTTCAGGAGTCGAGCTTGATCGCGCCGCCCATCGCGTCACCCGGGGCCCGCGTGAGGTCCGGCTCGGACCGACGGAATTCCGCCTGCTCGAGTTTCTGATGGAAAGTCCGGGCCGCGTGCTGTCACGCACGCAGCTTCTCGACGGCGTCTGGGGCCGCGATGCGTTTGTCGACGAGCGCACGGTCGACGTCCACATCGGCCGATTGCGCAAGGCATTGGTGCGCGGCAAGGAAACCGACCCGATCCGCACGGTCCGCGGCGCCGGTTACGCGTTCGGCATGCGCGCTGATCAGTGAGCTATCCGATGCGCGCGGGTGGATCAATGCGGCAGGCATCTTGAGCAAAAGGAAAGCGGCCCGCGCAGGATGCTGGGCCGCTTCAACATTCTGAGTTGCTCGGCCGGACGCCCCGCGCGCCCGGCAAAGATCGGCTTAGGCGTCGACCGTGGTCGGCTTGGCCGGCGCAATTTGAGCCGGTGCGCTGGTTTCTCCACCGCTCCTGTCCTTGCGGCGCGCCTGTGGCGGTTGGAACGCCCGACGTGCGTGATGCTCACAATAGGGCAGGCCCGGCACCTTGTTGCGATTGCAGAAATGGAAATCCGCCATCTGCGGATCGCCGATCGGCCACCGGCAATCGTTTTCTGTCAGATCCTGAAGCCCTTTACGCTCATCGAGCGGGATCTCGAATTCTTCCGCCGGCGGCTGGTAGACCTCGACCTCGCCCTGATAAAGCGAGCGGAACGCCGGGTTGCCTTGCTGCTTGAAGGCCGGTCGCTGGCGCTTGGAAACGGCCGGCGCCCGTCTCGCGCGGGTTGGCTTCATTCGTGTTGTCGTTGCCCGGCCCGACAGGCCAAGGCGGTGAACTTTGCCGATTACGGCATTGCGGGTGACGCCACCAAGGCGCCCCGCGATCTGGCTTGCGCTCAATCCTTCCGACCAAAGCTTTTTCAAAAGCTCGACCCGATCATCGGTCCAGGACATTCTCGTCGCTCCTCACAGAATCAGCCACTCGTTCACGCACGCAGCGGAACGGCACCACAACGATCAGATCCCGCACGTCGACGCAGCACCAATGGGCCGCAAAACGATAAGCGGTACTCCGATCACCAACGCTGTACTGAAGATGAACGCTGAACTTGACTGACTAGGGATACACAATGGCCAGTAAAAACGCTCCGGCCCGCCTAGTTACACAGCAGAACTATTTTGAAGAATCTGGGAGAATACTGACACAACCTCTCCAGAAGTGTCCTCACGTTACAGCCCCCCCATTCTGCCCACAAGGTCGCTTCGCATTTGATTCGGGTTCTGCAACCCTCCCGTGGCGTCCTCGCAACAGCCCGGCGTCTGTTCGCTGTATGTTTGCCAGCATCACGATGCCGGGATGCCGGAGCTTTGCCCGTCCCAGCGCGACGCCGGGCCGATTGACACACAGTTAGCGCAGGAATACGATTAACAAATGCCGCCCGCCCGAGGCGGCTTTTTTGGTTTGAGCCAATGCAGGAGGCTGCGGCAATGTCCGACACTGCGACGTCAAAAGCTGCGCACGTTTCCGCAAATCCGAGCGCTGCGGTGATGGGAACCTATGGCCGCATCAATATTGTTTTCGAGCGCGGCGAGGGGAGCTGGCTGATCTCCACGGACGGCGAGCGCTTCCTCGATTTCGGCAGTGGCATTGCGGTCAACACGCTCGGTCACGCCAATCCCAAGTTGGTGGCCGCCCTTGCCGGGCAAGCAGAGAAGCTGTGGCACACCTCCAACCTGTATCGCATCGATGGCCAGGAACGCCTCGCCGAGCGTCTGTGCGCGGCCTCGTTCGCCGAAAAGGTGTTTTTCTGCAACTCCGGTGCGGAAGCCTGTGAAGGCGCGATCAAGACCGCGCGCCGCTACCATTTCGCCGACGGCAACCCTGAAAAATACCGGATTTTGACGTTCCAAGGCTGCTTCCACGGACGCACGCTCGCAACCATTGCGGCCGCGAAGAACCCCAAACATCTCGAAGGCTTCGGCCCCGAGGCACCGGGCTTTGATCAGATCCCGCTGACCGACCTGGAGGCAGTAGAGGCGGCAATCGGGCCCGAGACCGCTGCGATCATGATCGAACCGATCATGGGTGAAGGCGGCATCCGCGTCGTGCCTAACGAGTTTCTTAAGGGCCTGCGCAAAATCTGTGATGACAACGGCCTCCTGTTGATAATCGATGAGGTTCAGACCGGCATCGGCCGCACCGGCAAGCTGTTCGGGTTCGAATGGGCCGGCATCACCCCGGATATCGTGTCGGTCGCCAAAGGGATCGGCGGCGGCTTCCCGCTCGGTGCTGTCCTGGCAACCGAGGAAGCAGCCAAGGGCATGGTTCCCGGCACTCACGGGTCGACGTTCGGCGGCAACCCGCTTGGCGTCGCCGTCGGCAACGCGGTCGTCGAGGAAGTGCTCAGCCCCGGATTTCTCGAGCAGGTTCAGCATAAGTCGCTCAGGCTGAAACAGAGCCTCGCCGCGCTCAAGGACGAGTTCCCCGACCTCATCGAGGAAGTGCGCGGCAGCGGACTGCTGACCGGCATCAAGCTGAAGGCGCCGCTCGGCGACGTCATCAATGCCTGTTTCGATCAAAAGCTTTTGTGCGTCGTCGCGGGCGATAACGTCATGCGGCTGATCCCTCCGCTCAACGTCTCCGACGACGAAATCCAGGATGCAATGACGCGTCTGGCAGAGGGCTTGAAGCGCGTCGCCGCCAACGGGTGAGGCGGTGCGCCGACGACTGCGAACGAAAGGCCCGAGATCGTGAAGGCGCCCAGGCATTTTCTTGATATCGACGAGCTGGCTCCGGCAGCGTTGCGCACGATCGTCGAAAACGCGCACGCCATGAAGCGCGCCGGCAAGAGCGTGCCGGCCGAACTGCGCCCGCCGGGCATCGAAAACGACGTGCTCGTGATGATCTTCGAAAAGCCGTCCACGCGCACGCGGGTGTCGTTTGATGTCGCCATGCGCCAGCTTGGCGGCAACACCATCATCCTCAATCATTCCGATCTGCAACTTGGCCGTGGGGAAAGCATCTCGGATACCGCGCGCGTTCTCTCCCGCTATGCCGACGCGATCATGATCCGCGCGAACAGCCACGACAGCCTCGTCGAACTTGCCGACAATTCGACAATCCCGGTAATCAACGGGCTGACCGACAAGAGCCATCCCTGCCAGGTCATCGCCGACATCATGACCTTCGAGGAGACGCATGGCGCGATTTCCGGCCGCACCGTCGCCTGGGTCGGCGATGGCAATAACGTGGCCGTGTCCTGGATGCACGCCGCCGGCGCTTTCGGTTTCGACCTCCGCATCGCGTGTCCCGGTCAGTTGCGGCCCGAAAAGGCGGAACTGGACAAGGCCAAGGCCGCCGGCGCCAATGTCCTCGTCACCGACGATCCTGCCACCGCGGTGCGCGATGCCGATTGCGTCGTCACCGACACTTGGGTGTCTATGGGCCAGACCGACGCCGGCTACAGGAAACAGCTCCTTGGTCCTTACGCCGTAGATGATGGCTTGATGGGCAAGGCCGCGTCGGACGCAGTCTTCATGCACTGCCTGCCCGCCTATCGTGGCCACGAGGTCAGCGCCTCGGTCCTCGATGGCCCGAGCTCAGTGGTCTGGGATGAGGCTGAGAACCGGCTTCACGCCCAAAAAGCCATACTGGCCTGGTGCCTGGGGGACAAATAGTTGGCGGGGGCCGCGCCAGGGCGGGACCCGCGGATGCACGACGATTTCGTGCTGCCGTTCAACACCGTCAAGTCAGGCATGACCGGGCGCGTTGTCCGGCTTGGAGCGGTCGCCGATACCATCCTCGGTCAGCATGCCTACCCTCTCGCGGTCAGCGAATTGCTCGGCCAGGCCCTCGCGCTGTCCGCGATGCTCGGCACCGCGCTCAAGTTCAACGGCAATCTGACCATCCAGTCTCAGACCGATGGGGCCGTGGGCATGTTCGTCACAAACTTCGCGAGCCCTGGCGGCCTGCGAGGTTACGCGTCGTTCGACGCGGATCGGATCTCTGAGATCGAAGCGGGCGACAGCCCGGCCGACCAGGCTGCGCTGATCGGTCAGGGCCTGCTTGCCCTGACCATCGATCCCGGCGAGGGCATGGAACGTTATCAGGGCGTCGTCTCGCTTGAAGGCGGTGATCTGGCTGGCGCGGCGCACACCTATTTCCGTCAATCCGAGCAGTTGCCGACGTTCGTGCGCCTGGCGGTCGCGCGCCTCCACGTCGCTGGTTCCGATGGGCGGGCTTCGGGCTGGCAATGGCGCGCCGGTGGCCTGATTGTTCAGCACATCTCGCCGGTCGGCGGCAAGCCGCCCACCGAAAGCGAAGCCGAGACCGAGACTGGCGCCGCCACGACGTTGTTCGGTGAGGATGACGACCACTGGCGCCGGGTCGAAATGCTGGCTACAACGGTCGAGGATCACGAACTACTCGACCCGATGCTCAGCCCGGAACGCCTGCTCTACCGCCTGTTTCACGAGGAGGGCGTGCGCGTTATCGAGCCAGCGCCGCTTGAGGCGTATTGTCGTTGTTCGCGCGAACGTGTCGCAGCCTTCTTGAAAACCTTCGCCGACGAAAACATTTCAGATCTACGTGATGAGGACGGCAACGTCACGGTGACGTGCGAATTCTGTGGCGCTGCCTATAGGTTCGAGCCTGAAACGGGTCGGCCGCTCGAATAACCAAATTGCAGGGAATGGGGATCATGCGGGATCGGCACGCCAGTGCGGTGAACGATGAGGATGTGCCTGCGCTATGCCGGCAGTGCGAAGCTCGCCACCGGGGTATTTGCGGTGTGCTCACCGCCGCCGACCTGCGGGTCCTGAGCCAGTCTTCGTCACAGAAGTTGTACGACAAGGGCACGACACTGGTCGCCGCCGGCGACACGAATGAGCACTATGCCAACGTGCTCGAAGGCGTCGTCAAGCTCACCAAGACGCTGCGCGATGGGCGTCAGCAGATCGTCGGGCTTCAGTTCGCGCCGGATTTTCTCGGCCGCGCAATGGCGAAGACAAGCCCGGTCGACGCCGCGACCGCATCCCAGGTCAAACTATGCCGGTTTCCGCGCGCGGTGATCGAGCGCTTGATCAACGAAGTGCCCGAACTTCAGGGGCGGTTGTTTGGGCAGGTCCTCGGACAGCTCGACGAGGCGCGCGACTGGATCCTCACGCTGGGCCGCAAGACGGCGTCGGAGAAAGTGGCGAGTTTCCTGCTTCTCATCGAACACCACATCGATCCAACTTCGTGCGACGCCGAAGGCCAGCCGACGACCTTCGAGCTGCCGCTGTCTCGATCCGATATCGCTGATTTTCTGGGCCTGACACTCGAAACCGTGAGCCGTCAGATGACCCGATTGCGCCAATCCGGTGCGATCTCCATCGTCCACAGCCGTACGATCACGATCCGCGACAAGGCGCTGCTCAAGGAACTGGCTGGTGATGACTGAACACGCTCTAGTTTTGCGCCCATGCGGTCAATCGGTCGAGAAACGCCGAGCACTTCTCGAGTTCTGAGACCGCGATCCACTCGTTCGGCGTATGCGCTTGCGCGATGTCGCCCGGGCCGCACACGACGGACGGCGCCCCCGCCCGTTCGAACAGGCTGGCTTCGGTGGCGTAGGCGACGGTCAGGGTTTCGTTCTGCTCGGCGAGTTTCAAGGCAAGCGAAACCGCTTCCGACCCCGCGGCCGCCCCGAATGGCGGCACGTCGTTGGTCCGCTCGATCATGATGGCGGCTTCCGGCGCCACCTCACGCATCGCTGGCAGCAGCGCTTCCGCCTTCGCCCTGAGCTGCGCCTCGACCGCGTCGGGGTCGGTGCCGGGCAGCGCGCGGATCTCCCAGCCGAACCAGCACTCCTGCGGCACGATGTTGCTCGCGGCACCACCCTTGATCTCGGTCACCTGCAAGGTCGTGTAAGGCGGGTCGAACCGTTCGTCGCGGCTCGTGCGCTTGAGATCGTCCTCGATCAACTTCAATTCGCCCAACAACTGACCGGCGATCGTGATCGCGTTGACGCCGAGTGGCGCCAGGCTCGAGTGCGCCGCGCGGCCCGTGATCGTCGTGCCCCATCGCACGGGCCCCTTGTGCGCGTCGACCACCGTCATCGTCGAGGGTTCGCCCACGATGACCAGGCGCGGCTTGACAAGCCGGTCGCCAAGCTCGGCAATCATTGGTCGCACGCCCGTGCAGCCGATCTCCTCGTCGTAGGAGAACGCAAGATGCATCGGGACCGCAAGATCGGCCGCCTGGAACGTCGGGACATGCGCGAGACAACAGGCGAGGAACCCTTTCATGTCGCACGAACCCCGACCATAGAGCCGGTCGCCCTTGCGCGTCAGCGTGAAGGGATCGGTATCCCAGCCCTGCCCGTCAACCGGCACGACGTCGGTGTGACCCGACAATGCCACGCCCGGCGTGCCCTTCGGCCCAATCGTCGCGAACAGGCTCGACCATTGACCGGTCTCGTCGGGCACGCGCTGGCTCTCGACCCCGTGCTCGGCCAGATACGCCTCGATGAATTCGATGATCGGCAGGTTCGAATTTCGACTCGTCGTATCGAACGAGACGAGCTTGTCGAGCAGCGGAATGGTCTCGGCTGGCGTTGACGTCATGGGGTGTCCTTGCTGAGGTGGCGTGAGCGGGCGCCGCGGCGGTTGCAATTCAGTTGAGCGTCCGTTCCTGTTCGGGGCAGTCGAGTGAAAACGCGGGAATGTCGATGTTGAACTCGGCTCCGTCCGAAGTCACCATGCCATAATGACCAACCATGATTCCCGACGACGTCGAGAGCGGACAACCCGAGGTGTAGCTGTAGCTTTCTCCCGGCTTGATCACGGGCGTCTCACCGACAACACCTGGCCCGCGCACGGTTTCGACCCGGCCCAGACCGTCGGTGATCCGCCAGCTCCGCGTGCGCAACTGCACGGTCTCTTCGCTGCGGTTTTCAATCTCCACCGTGTAGGCCCAGAAATACCGGCTATCGTCGGCCGACGATTCGTCCGGCAGGAACTGCGGTGAAACGCGCACCGCGATGCCACGTGTGACCGTTTCATACATCGTCTCTGCCCCGAAAGTTGGTAACTCTTAATCTACCACCATGTTAATCCGCCAACTGCGGGCAGGGAAGTGCGCCACTCCGCACTCCGCCCTCCCCAAGCCCGCCGCTGCGGTCTGGCCAACCTGACCACGCCACGCTACACGGGTCCGACCCGGAAACACGTCGAGGGCGAGGCGAGGCCCATGTTTGATGCGCGGATCAGACCGCAGATCGATCCTCCACTAAATGCCCTCGGCGTGCGGCTGGCGCGGGCCGGCATCACGGCCAATGCGGTCACGGTTGCAGGTTTCGTCGACGGGATGGCAGGCGTCGCGGCGGTGGTTTTCGGCCAGTTCATCCTGGCGCTTGTCCTGTTCCTATTGAGCCGTCTGGCCGACGGTCTCGACGGCGCGGTCGCCCGCGCAACCCGGAAAACGGATTTTGGCGGCTTCCTCGATATCGTTCTCGATTTCGTTTTTTACGGCGCCGTGCCGCTAGCGTTCGCGATCCATGCTCCATCGGCTAACGGCCTGCCGGCGGCGGTTTTGCTGATGGCCTACTTCGCCAACGGTTCGGCGTTCCTCTCGTTCGCCATCATGGCCGAGCGGCGCGGGCTCGAGACAAGCGCGCAGGGCCAGAAGTCGCTCTATTATGCGATCGGAATTGCGGAGGGCTCCGAAACCATCCTGGTCAGCGCCCTGTTCTGCATTCTGCCGCACCACTTTGGCGCGATCGCCTACACCTATGCCGCGATGTGCGCTGCCTCCGCCACCGGGCGGGTGCTGTTCGCCCGCCGCTTCATGGCGTAAGCAGCCAAGCGTCAGGCCCCACTATCCCTGCGACTTCGCCACCGCGTTGGCGATCTCCTCGACCAGGTCCTCGACCGCTTCGAGCCCGACCGACAGCCGCACGAGCCCGTCCGAGATGCCCAGTTCCGCCCGCTCCTCTGGTTTGAGCCGTTGGTGCGTCGTCGTCGCCGGATGTGTGATCAGGCTCTTCGCATCGCCCAGGTTGTTCGACAACTTGATGATCTCAAGTGCATTGAGGAACCGGAACGCCTGCGCCTTGTCGCCTTCAAACTCGAAACTGACGACCTGCGCGCCACCGCTCATCTGTCGTCGCGCCAATTCCGCCTGCGGGTGGTCTTCGCGGCCGCAGTAGAGAACCCGAGTGATGCCCGGCAGGCCGGCGATCGCGTCGGCCACGACAGCCGCGCTCCCGCACTGTTGTCGGACGCGGATCGGTAGCGTCTCTAGCCCCTTCAGCATGACCCAGGCATTGAACGGGCTGAGCGCGGGGCCGGTGTGCTTGAAGTAGGGGTGCAGGTGTTCGTCGACGTATTCCTCGGAGCTCAGCACGATGCCGCCGAGGCAGCGCCCCTGTCCGTCGATGTGCTTGGTCGCCGAGTAGACGACCACGTCGGCGCCCAACGCCAGGGGCCGTTGCAGCATCGGCGTTGCGAACACGTTGTCGACGACCACGATCGCCCCGACCGAATGTGCGATCTCCGAAACCGCCGCAATGTCGACGAGATCGAGCGTCGGATTGGACGGCGTTTCAAAGAACACGGCCCGGGTATTGGGTTTGACCGCAGCCTGCCATTGGTCGAGGTCGGTGCCATCGATGAGCGTGAAGTCGATACCGTAGCGCGGACAAATGTTCTCGATGACGTATCGGCACGAGCCAAACAGCGCCTTCGCTGCAACGATGTGATCACCCGCTTTCAGATAGCAAAGCAGCGATGCGCTGACCGCCGCCATCCCCGATGCCGTCGCCCGCGCCGCCTCGGCGCCTTCGAGCGCGATCATGCGGTCCTCGAACATCGCGACCGTCGGGTTCGCATAGCGGCTGTAGATGAACCCGCTCTTTTCGTCCTTGAAGCGCGCTTCGGCCTGCTCCGCGCTTTCATAGGCATAACCCTGGGTCAGAAAGATCGCCTCGGACATTTCACCGAATCCCGAGCGCACCGTGCCACCGTGCACAAGCGCGGTTTCCGGCCTCCAACGCGGGGCTTCGCGGCGTTTGTCTGAGTTCGTCATCTGCGTGTCTCCTGTAGGTTTTGCTGCCGAACTGCGCGAGGCTCAGGGCAACAAAAAACCGGTTCGCAATCGTCCCGTCGAATAAGCCGGGCGTCTCGAACCGGTGGACACGCACGGCCTTTTAGCGAGTTGTTTAACGTGGCTGCAAGCCGGCCGGCCAAATCACCACGGATGGTCTGAATACTCGGTCATGCGTTCCGTCGTCAAGCGCCAGGCGTCCTGTGCGCAAGCCTCACCGCTCTCTGGCCGGGCACAGTTTGCCCGCTCTTGTCGTGTCAGCTCGCCGTCGGTCGCAACCGAATTCCGGTCAGAACCGCTCCAGCAGGCGTTCGATATATTCGCGTTCGAGTTCCGGCCGATAGCGCTCGCCGAGCCGCTTCCTGAGCTCGCGCAGGATCTCGCGCACCCTGGCTGCGTCGATCTCGTCCGGCACTTTCACCGACGTGCCAAGATCCGGCCCCTCGGTGCGCTGGGGCCGTCCAAGCGGATCAAGCGGTGCATCTTCTGCGCGACCGAACTGGCCGGGCATCCGGTTGCGCAACTGCTGCGCCATCGACTGTGTGCCCTGACGTAATTGCTCGAGCGCGCGGGACTGCTCACGCGTCGCCCGGCTGAGGTCACCGCGTTCGAGCGCCCGCCGCGCGTTCTCCATCGATCGGCGCGCGCCGTCGAGCTGGCCCGGCGGACGCAGCCCGAACCGACGCAGGTCGCGCTGCAGGCCGCCGAGCTGGCCTTCAAGTTCGCCCTGCCGTTGGCCGAGCTGACCCTGCCCCTGACCCTGCCGACCCTGGCCTTGCTGACCTTGACCTTGCTGGCCCTGTTGGCCTTGCTGCCCGCGCTGACCTTGCCGGCCCTGACGCTGGGCCCCAAAGGTATCGTCCATCAAGCGCTGCTGCTTGCCGATGATCTCGCCGAACTTGTCCATCATGCGCATCATCTGCTGGCTCTGCTGACCTTGGCCCTGGCCTTGCCGGCGGGCCATGCGGCCGGACTGCAGGCGGTCGAGCAGTTCGCGCAACTGGCTCAGCATCTCTTGCGCGGATTGTTTCGAGCCCTGCCGCGCCATCTTTTCAAGGTTATCGAGCATGCGCTGGAGATCACGCTGCGTCAGTCGTTGGCTCGATTGGGGCTGCTGCTGTTGCGGCGGCATACGTTGTGCCTGCTTTGCGAGCTCTTGCAGGAACTGGGCGAGCGCCTGACGCAACTGCTTCATCAACTCCTGGATTTCCTTGTCCGAGGCGCCGCGCTCGATCGCCTTCGACAGTTTCTCCTGGATTTCCTTCAGCCGGCGCTCGGCCTCCGACAGCCCGCCGCCATTTTCGATCCTCAGTGCGATGTGCCAGAGTTGTTCGACGACGCTCGAAACCGACCGTCGCGTCAGATCCTGCTTCAGCCGATACCGCGCGCTACGCAACCCGAGATAGACCGACTTGTCCGGCAGAAAAAGGTCTGGTGCGATGGTGAGGGCGTCGATCGCCTTGCCGACCTGCTTGGCATAACGCGGATCGAACACCAGCTTGCGCCGCTGCTCGATCACGGCGCGCGCCATCGGGTTGAAGAACAGCCGCTCCGGCAGCACGAACTCTTTCGGCTTGCTCTTGCCGACATGGCCGGCGTGATCCTTGGCGGCCAGGGTCATCCGCACGCGCATGCCCGCCCACGGATGCGAACCAAGCTCGTGGAAGCTCCAGGTCTTGGGGGATTTGGCGCCGTGCGGCGGTATTCTGAGAACGATCCGGGGTGGCCGCTCGAGCGGCGGCCGGGTACCCTTGAGCTCGTCCGGTCGCGCCCAGCTCGTTTTCGGGTCGCCCGGATTGAGCGGCAGCCGTTCTATCCGCGCCTCCGCGCTGGCAATGCCGTAGTCGTCCTTCATCATGTAATGAAGTTTCATCGCGCCTCGGCGCGTGCGGTCCGGCTCCTTGGTGAAGGCAATCTCCGGCGTCTTGTCGGGAATGATCTTGAACGACCACGCCGCCAGCTCCGACTTGCCCGCGAGAACCCGCACCACCGTCGTGCCCGGTCTCAGAACACCCTTGACCTGGCGGATCGCCGCCGCTGGTTGTTGCTCGGTTTTCGCGTTTCCGTCAGCCTTGATCGGCGTGGGCTGCGATTGCGGCACCACTTGACCTTGCGAGTTCAGATATTCGAGCGTCAGCGCGACCGGCGCCTTGCCGCCGAGGCGGACGAAAATCGTGCTTTGTTCAGGCACCTCAAAGAGGCGCGGCAACTCGCCCGGCGTTTCCGACTTGGCTTCCCGCTGGCTGCCGTCTGACAAAAGCACGGGCGGTCGAGAGGTATAAGGCGGCGGCGTTACCCAGGCATCGAGCCGGGCGCCGGCAATGTCGGCAAACGAGGAGAAGCGGAATGCCCCCTGCAGCCGGTCAGACGCGCTGTCGCCGACCAGGGCGAGAGCGGCCACGACGGCTAGCATAAGCACGGCCCTGAGCCCGATCGGGTCGACCCGGTCGGTCCGAGGTGCGGGCGCACCGACCTCGAGCTTGCCGAGCCGCGCCCTGAGCCGGGACTGATGCGCACGCCAGATCGCGGCCGTCTGCCCGTCAGGCGCAGCGCTCGAAACCTCGTCTTCGTACGACGAGGCTGGATGGTGCGGCAGTCCGGAGCGCATTTCGAGCCGCCGGATAGCGTCGGCCCGGCTCGGCCAGTGCACACGGAACACCAGCCCCACTGCAACCAATGCGGCGATGCCGAACGCTGCGAGAAGGCCCCAATGCGCCTCGATCGGCAGACTTGTCCACACGCCGAGCAGCGAAATCAGGATGAAAATTCCGGCAACGCCAATCGGCGCCCACAGCCGCGGCCACATCCGTTCAAACACGAGGGCCCACCGGCTGAGCGCGATTTTGCGCCGGAACGCACGCTCTTCGGGTGCATTAAGCCTATGAGATTGCGGCATATTCGGAGCCTGCTGTGATTGCGGTGTCCAGTCGGTGCCGTTTCACGTCACACGGGCAATTTCGGCCATCATACGGTGTTTTTCGCACCTGCACAAAAATTCATGCGCACCTCGAATAGTCATGCGCACCTCGAATAGAATGCACACTAAATCGCGGCAGTACAGGGGCGCTCACAGCGTTGTGAGAGGGGCCGGATGTGCCAAGAGCTCGGGCCGTTATTCGCCGTCCCTGCCGAGCCATGCGGGCACGCGGTCGAGCGCGATCAGGTCATCATAGCTCGGCCGCGGGCGGATCACGGCGAATTCGGAGCCGTTGACCAGGACCTCGGGTACCAGCAGTCGGGAATTGTAGGTCGACGCCATCACCGCGCCGTAGGCGCCCGCCGACATCACAGCAATCAGATCACCGTCGTCGAATGGCGGCAGCCGCCGTCCCTGGACCAGATAATCGCCCGACTCGCAAACCGGCCCGACGATGTCCTGCTCGACCGGCTCGGCCGCCCGGAGCGCTTCCTTGACCGGCCAGATGTCGTGGTAGGCATCGTACAAAGTCGGCCGGATCAGGTCGTTCATGGCCGCGTCGACGATGGTGAAGCGCTTAGTCTCGGTCAGCTTGGCGAAGATCACGCGGCTGACCAGGATGCCGGCGTTGGCCGCGATCATGCGGCCCGGCTCCAGCACCACCTTCAGGCCCAGATCGCCGAGCGTCTCTATGACCACCTGGGCATAGTCGCCAGGATGCGGCGGCACATCGTTGGTGCCGCGATAAGGCACGCCAAGCCCGCCGCCGAGATCCAGGTGATCGAACGCGTGTCCGTCCGCGCGCAGCGCGGCGGTCAGCTCCCGCAGCAGCACGAACGCCTTGCGGAACGGGGCCAGATCGGTGATCTGGCTGCCGATGTGCATGTGGATGCCGGTCACCTGGATGCCGGGCAACTGCCGGGCTTCGGCGTAAAGCGCCGGCGCGGCGAGAAACGGCACGCCGAACTTGTTCTCCGACTTACCGGTCGAGATCTTAGCATGCGTGCCGGCATCGACGTCGGGGTTGACGCGGATCGCGATCCGCGCGGTCTTGCCGGCCTCCGCTGCGACCGAACTCAGCGCACGCAGTTCCTCGGCGCTCTCGACGTTGAAGCCGAGAATGTTCTCTTCGAGCGCATAACCCATTTCGTCGCGGGTCTTGCCGACGCCGGCGAAAATAATCTTGTCCGCGCCGACCCCCGCCGCCCGGGCGCGCTGCAATTCGCCCTCCGAGACCACGTCCATGCCCGCGCCGAGCCGCGCCATCGTCTTCAGCACGGCCTGGTTTGAGTTGGCCTTGACCGCATAGCAGATCAGGTGGTCGAGACCGGAAAAGGCTTGCGCGAGCACCTGGTAGTGGCGTGTCAGCGTGGCAGTGGAATAGCAGTAGAACGGCGTGCCGACAGCCTCGGACAGCGCCTCGATCGAGACGCCCTCGGCGTAAAGCGCGCCGCCATTGTAGGCGAAGTGATGCATGCTGCTCTGCGTCGTTCACGGCAATCGGCGGCTCGCAATTAAAGAGCCTGCCCGCACCAAAGGTTGTCGAACTGGGGAATGCTCGGATCCGTCGATCGGCCGCCAAGCCTCGCCACGCGAAGGCTTATCTTAGCAGACCGTCGAGGAAAAAGGGTTTATGCGGCTTCGGCGCCTTGCCGGCCGGTTTGCCCTGCCCAGAGTCGGCCGCGGCGGTCCTTTTCTGCTTCGCCTTGGCCTCGGGCGGCAGATCCAGTGTTCCGCGCACGCCGCAGCCCGCCGCACTCATGGCGACGCCTGCAAGGATCAGGATGGCGACGGAACGGGAACGCAAATCAGACCTCGTTGGGGCTTAGCCATCGGCAGAGAAACGTGCCTGCACCACGGCTCCTTGA
>Ga0055476_10000220_pt1 | contig 14434 bp, 12 predicted proteins | sample Muzzi_CordC_D2_FD_57682 | JGI IMG/M metagenome (GOLD analysis project Ga0055476, IMG submission 57682) | Wetland microbial communities from San Francisco Bay, California, USA, that impact long-term carbon sequestration - Muzzi_CordC_D2 | ecosystem: Environmental > Aquatic > Marine > Wetlands ... | reverse complement strand
GGCACCGCGGAAGGAGAAAGGTCGGCTGGGTCTTTCCCTTCACTGCCGCCGCGTACGACCTGGTGCGGACCCGAAACCTGTGTGCTGCGTGAGACGGCGAAGCGACAAGCCCGGTCTCTCGCAACCATCACAGGACTTCTTCAGCACCCTGCTGGGCGTGGCGCGGCGGTGTGCCTTCGGGGTGCGCTGCGCGCAAGAAGCGATTCGAGCGAGCCCGGCCGGCCGAGCCGGCCGCGGTGGTTCAGGTCCTGCTCCGAAAGCAGTTCCAGGTACTTGATTCCAGGCACCAACAACACGCAGCCCGCTACCAGCGGAACGGCCAGCTTGCGCCAGCGCTCCGGCAGGAAGGCGCCGGTCCCGCTGCTCGCCGGCGACGATGCAGCGGACCACCGGCCAGCAGGAAGAAGAGCGGCATGTGCCACAAGCTGACGAAGCCGCACACGATGAGGAATACGAGGCTCGTCTCGTCGTTGCGCACGTGGTAGAAGGGCGCCGGATTGAAGACCATTCCGACGTGGAACAGGAACAGCAGGTAGCAGGCGAAGATCCGAAGGGCGTCGAGGTCGACGACCGGGCGCAGCTTGCCGCGCGCGATCCGGTCGCCGAGGTAACGGGTGAGCAGCGCGAGCGCGCCCTCGCGCCCGGTTCCGTACCGGACCGCAGCGAGCTCGGGGTGATCCATCGAGCAGCGGTCGAGCAGCTCGATGCCGGTCCGGTTCCCGGCCAGCACCGCGTAGAGCTCTCGCAGGATCGCTTCCAGCTCGGCGTTCACATCGACGACGCGGCGTCGTTCCAGCGCTGAAGCCAGAGCGGGAAGCACCGCCGCCGCGGCGACCCGCTTGCGCACCATTTCGAGAGTGGCGTCCGGGGACGGGGCCGCGACTGGAAGCCGGTCCGGAAGCTCGACCGGGTCGGCGGCGTCGGCGTGGCGCAGGACCGCGTCGAACAGGGCGTCCTTGCTCTCCACGTAGAGGTAGAGGGTTCCCTTGGCGACTCCCATGCGGGCGGCCACGTCGGCCATCTGGGTTCGGCGGTAACCCTGCTCGAGAAAGACCGCGGTGGCGGCTTCGAGCAGGTCGTGAAAGCGATCTTTCGGAATCGTGCGTGCCATGGAGGCAATATGACTGGCTTGCCAAGTCAGTCATCGACCAATTGGGTCATTCATTGAAATCACCCGGATGTGTCTCGTAACTACCCGTTTGTAAAACTTTTTCCGAGAACGACAGACGACCGCTCGACGCGGCGCGATGGCGCGGTTTCCGGTTCCAGCGGGCGGACTATCCTCGGTCGTGGAGGAAGCGACCATGGTCCTGTTCGGCAAGCCCGCCGTGATGCCGTCTCCGGAAGAGGCGTTGCCCGGGCGTACGGAGCGAATGCCCGTGCCTGCGAAGCACTTCGTGAACGGCAACCCGCTCGAGCCGCCGTTTCCCGACGGTTTCGAGCTCGCGCTGTTCGGAATGGGTTGCTTCTGGGGAGCGGAGCGGAAGTTCTGGCAGGCCGCCGGAGTCTTCAGCACCTCGGTGGGATATGCGGGCGGCCTGACGCCGAACCCCAGCTATGAAGAGGTCTGCAGCGGCCGTACGGGTCACAATGAAGTGGTTCGTGTCGTGATCGACCCGTCGCAGATCGGATACGAAGAGCTGTTGCGAATCTTCTGGGAGTCTCACGATCCGACGCAGGGCATGCGTCAGGGCAACGACGTCGGGACGCAATACCGCTCGGGTATCTACACGACGTCCGCCGCTCAACACGACGCCGCGGCGGCCTCGTGCGTCGCCTATCAACGGCGCCTCAGCGAAGCGGGTCGCGGCAGAATCACGAGCGAGATCGTTCCGGCTCCGGAGTTCTACTACGCCGAGGCCTATCACCAGCAATATCTCGCGCAGCACCCGGCCGGCTATTGCGGGCTCGGCGGCACGGGCGTGCGTTACTGAAACGCCGCGATCAGGAGGCCTTCGCCTCGCGCGATTCTGCCGCGAGCAGGAGTTCGTCGACCGCCTGCGCGAAAGCCCGCGTGATCTCCCACGGGTCGGGCACGGCCTCGGTGCAGGCGAGGACGCCGATGTCGAGTCTGCCCATGTTGCTGAGCACCGTGACGTTCAGCCCCATGCCCTCGCCGCAGGGTCCCATCGGATAGACGGCTTCGACGCGCGCTCCGCCGAAGTAGAGCGGGATCGGCGGACCCATCACGTTCGACAAGATCACGTTCAACAGCGGTGGCATGACGTCCAGGATCTTCAGGCCCGAGATGGCCCCCATGGCGATTCCGGCCAGGCTTCCGGGAATCATTTCGAGCCATTGCGGGATGATCTCGACCTCGATCGAGTCGAGCACGGATTTGGCGTTCCGGGTCGCAATGTGGACGGCCTCGATCACATCCTCCGGATCACCCAGTTGCGTCGGCAGCGGGATCAGGGTGGCGGTCACCTTGTTCGAGAGCTCCTCCTTCTCGGCCGCGCTCTTGAGCGAAACCGGCATCGAGCAGCTCAGCGGCTCTTCGGGGAGCGCGTCGTGCTCGAGCAGGTATCGCCGCAGTGCGAGCGCATACGCGGCCAGTACGGCGTCGTTCACCGTGACGCCGAAGGCTCGCTTCACGCGCTTGATGTCGTCGAGCAGCACGCTGCCGTAGGCGACGCTCCGGTGCCGCGTGATCGAGCGGTTGAACGGGGTGCGGGGGCCGATCCAGCCGCCTCGGCTCTCGCCGCGTTCTTCGATCTCCCGCTCGGCGCGGATCCGCGCGAGGATTCCCTTCGCGGTGTCGAACAGCACGCCGGCCACTCGTTGCGGGCTCACCACCCGCTCGAACGCGGAGCCGCCCGCGAGCTCGAGCGCCGAAGGCAGCGGCCCCGGATTCCACTCCTCGACCGGAGGCGGGACGCACGCATCGGGTTCGACGTCGAGCAGGCCCGCCATCTGGGCCGAACCGGAGGCGCCGTCCATCACGCAGTGGTGGAGTTTCGTCACGAGCGCGATGCGGCCATCCTTCATGCCGTCGACGTACCACATCTCCCACAGCGGCTTCGATCGCTCGAGGGGCTGCTCGGCGAGCATGCCCACGACCTCCGACAGTTCGCGCAGGCCTCCGGGTGCGGGAACGCCGATCCGGCGGACGTGATTCTCGACGCGGAAGTCGGGATCGTCGACCAGGATCGGGTTGCCGAGGTCGAAGGGGATCTCGAGCAGGCGCTGACGGAACGGCGGCAGCAGGTGGATTCGCGAGCGGAGCGTCGCCAGGACGTGATCGAAATCGAAGCCGGGATGCGCGGAGGCGTCGACGATCATCGTGCCGAGGGTGTGCATCGGCATCGACTCGTTCTCACCGTAGAGGTAGATCGCGTCGTTTCCGCTCAGCCGCCGGTGTTTCCGGGGGGCACTCGGGTCGGGTCCGCTCATTCGGCTCCTTGAACGGCCTCGGCCGCTTCCGTCGCAGGCGTCGTGTGTTCGTCGTCCGGCGCGGTCGTACCGGCGACGCAACGGCTCAAGATGCGCAGACCCCGCGTGGAACCGCCGCGTTCGGCTTCGAGCGTGCGCCGCACGGCGAGCCGGGTGGCTCGCCGCATGCACCGGAAGTGCGGGCCGCTCACGAAGTGCGCCGCGCAGTCGACTTCGACCTGATCGGCGTTCGGCTGGACCGCGGACACGTCGTCCGCGTGGCTGCTCGGAATCAGCCCGTCGCGGCCGCCCCAGACGAAGGTGCTGGGCATCTCGATGTCGGCCATGCGGGTCCACAATCCCTCCGGGCCGAAGGCCGGGTCGAGCGCGAGTTCGCGGGCGGACGACAGGAATGCGTGTCGGGTGGCGGGGCACGACCCGTAGTAGACGACGCGCGCGGCCGATCGCGCGATCCAGTCGTGCTCGAAAGCGGGCAGCTCGTCGAGGAAGACCGCGAGCCGTTTCAGCACCGGCCACATCTTCTCCAGGGGCAGGTTCTCGCCCCAGGTCGGGTCGAGCATGCGGGCTGCGCCGAGCGGCCAGCGTGTGCGCCGCCACGGCAGGTAGGGCGCCACCAGAACGACTCCGCGCACGGCGTCGGGTGCCTGGAGCGCGACCTCGAGCGCCACGCGGCCGCCCATCGACATGCCCACTACCAGCGGCGGTGTGTCGAGCGAACGCACGAGTTCGATCACCGGTGCCGCGAGCACCGCGGGTGTCAGGGGAACCGGCGGTGCCTCGGACTGGCCGAAGCCGGGCAGGTCGACCGCAATCGTGCGCATACCCTCGCGGGCGAGATCCTGCCCGAGACCCGCGAATGCCGTCGATTCGAGAGCCAGCGGATGAAGTGCAACCACGGGGTCGCCCGCGCCCCACTCCTGGGTGTGCACTTCGGGTATCTTGTTCACTATCAGCGGGGTGCTGCAGACGACGTGCCAGCGGGAAGTGGTGCGAGACGCCCCCAGCCGCCTCATCGACAGGAACATGTGGCGAAACCGGGCATTGACTGGGGCAAGAATACCCGATCCGGGCATTCGAATTTCAGCAGTTGGAGTCGCTTTGCGGATCGCAAGCTGTGCTATCCGGGTGTGCCCGGAGGCGACGTAGATGATAGAAATGTCCGGTGCCGACGCCTACTTCCTGCGGGAGGAGTCGCGCGCTCGGCACATGCACACATTGAAGATCGTCGTCGTAGAGCCCGAGGGCGCCTACGAACCGCCGTCGATCGAACGCGTGCGCGCGGGAGCGGTCGGGGTCCTGCCGCGCGAGCCGGCATTTCGCCGACGCCCGCTCGATGTGCCGGCCGGTTTCGGCAACCCCTTCTGGGTGGACGCGCAGTCGCTCGATCCCGACTACCACGTCCGCCACGAGATTCTGCCGGCCGGCAGCACCGACGCCGCGCTCGACGAGCTGGCGGGCCGCATCGCGAGCGAACCGCTCGATCGCGAGCGGCCGCTCTGGCAGATCTTCTTCGTCGAGGGACTGCCCCGAGGACGCGTCGCCTACGTGTTGAAGATCCATCACGCGGTGGCGGATGGCGTCGCGAGCGCCGAGCTGGCGTTGCGAACCCTTCAAGAGGATCGGGAGCGGATGCTCTACGAACCGTGGCGTCCTCCGCCCGCAGAGCCGCTGCCGTCGCGACGCGACCGCATCTGGGCGGCGACGAAGATCCACGCGCGGCGGCAGCGTGCGCTTCCGGGGTTGCTCTGGCGTTCGATGCGCGAAGTCGGGACCTCCATGGCCTGGCGTCGATCGGGCCGTGCGATGCCGGCACGGATATTCAACGCTCCGGCTGCACGCTTCAATCGACCCATCACACCGAATCGGGTCTACGCGCACGTTCGGCTCCCCCTTCCCGAGATCATCGAGGTCAAGCGAGCGGCGCAGTGCACGGTGAACGACGTCTTTCTCACGCTGGTCGGCGGTACGATCCACCGCTACCTCGCGGCGCAAGGGGAGCTCAACCGCTCGGCACTCACGGCCGCGATCCCGGTTTCGGTGCGCGGCCCGCTCGAAGATCCCGCCTTCGGCAACGCGGTCACCGCGATGCTCGCCACCACGGCCAGCCACATCGCCGAACCGCTCGAGCGGCTGCACCTCGTCGCAAAGAGCACGCAGGCGGCGCGGGCGCTGTTCGAGCGGCGCGATCCCCGGCTCGCGGTCGAATGGTACGACCACTGGGTGTTGCGCCGGTTGTGGCTCCACGATCTGCCGGTCTTCCTGAACGCGTTGCTCGGGCGGCCGGGCGTGAATCTGATCGTTTCGAACGTGCGGGGGCCGAGCGTGCCGCTCTACAGCAACGGCGCGCGCGTTTCGGAGCTCTTCTCGATGGGGCCGCTCTCGGGCCAGCAAGGCCTCAACTTCACCGCCTGGAGCTATCTCGATGCGTTCTCGGTCGGTGTGCACGCCTGCCGCGAGCACGTGCCCGACGTGCGTTCGCTCGTCGACGGCATGGCGGCCGAGCTCGAGAAGCTCAGGAAGGCAGCACTCCGAGGCTGAGCGTCGCGATCGCCGTTCAGCTCCGCGGCTTCGTGCGTCTGCGCTGCCAGACCGTCGCGACCTCGAGGTCGAACGCACGTTTGACGGAATGGATGCGTTTGAAGTCGCGTTCGAGCCGTTCGCGGTCGTAGGGGACCGCCCAGACTCCGGTCGGGTCGTCCGTTCCGTAGCCGTGCCGGATTTCGGCACCGAGGGTGGTCACGACGTAGTCGCCGCGTGCGATCGCGCTCGGGTCGGCGAGCCCGTTCACCAGCGCGTAGTCGGGCTTCGGAATCGTCGCCTCGATGATGTGCCAGGGGCGCACGAACGTGACCACGGTTTCGCCGCGCTGCGCGCGTTCGTCGACAAAGCGCAGCGCCTGCTCGGCGCCGTCGGTCGGAATCTGCACCAGGCTGCGCGCTCCGATCGTGGGGCGGCCGCCCCATATGTGCGCACCGACCCATTGGTAGCCGTTCAGGTGGAAGTCGGGGTAGCAGCGCACCAGGTCGACGCCGAGCAGCGCGATCGCCGCAACGGCGAGCGCGACTGCGGCGGCGCGCCTGCGGTCGAAGAACTCGACGCCCATGTCGGCGAGCAGGATCGCAAGCGGCGGAAACACGGGCAGCATGTAGAACGTCTGGGCCCACGGCAGCCTGAACAGGAACAGCATGTAGCAGGCGACGAACAGCAGCGGCAGGCGCAGCTCCGGTCGCCTGCGCACGCGCACGGCCGCCACGCCCACGCCGAGCCAGGCGCCCACGCCGATCAGCAGGCTCGGCTTGATCGCGATCACCGCGACGTGAAGTGCGGCGGCTTCGAGAGCGAAGCCGAGCGGCGACAGGGTGTTGCTGAACAGGAAGGCACCGATCAGGCTGTCGAACACATCGGGGTTGGTGGTGTGGAGCGGCGGCAGTACGAAGAAGGTCATGCTTCCCAGTACCAGCACGACCGCGGCGAGTCTTCCCCGGCTCAGGCGTTCGCCGCGGTGCCGCCAGCAGACGGCCAGAACCGCGATCCACAAGCCGACGACGAGGCTCGCGTGCAGCGCGAGAAAGCAAAGACCGGCCGCTTCGTGGGCTCCGGAGGTCAACCACTTGCCGATCTCCCAGCCGCCGAAGACCGCCACGTAGAGCAGGGCGAGCAACGTCACGAGAGCGGTCCATGCACGCCGCGAAACAGTTTCCTCTCGCGCGGGTTCGTCGGACGCAGGCAGCAACAGCGCGATCGCGATCGCCGGAATCGCTGCAACCGCGGAGATCTTGGACCCCAGTGCGGCACCGAACGCGACGGCCGTGACTGCGCCCCAGCCCAGGCTGCGTTCCTTGCGAAGGTACGCCAGGCTGGCGAGCAGCATCGCGATCGCGCAGGTGATGAAGGCGTCGCCGTCACTGAACGCGGATTTCGAATACGCGAGGAAGTATGGGCTCGTCGCGAGCAACGAGCCGGCCACGAAGGCCTTGCGCGCGTCGAGCTCGTGCCGACAGAAGGCGATCACCGCGACCAACGTGAATGCGCCGAGCAGGCAGGCGAGCAGGCGTGCGGCTTCGAGTTCGGGTGTGAAGATCTCGAACCAGAGCGCGGTGGCGGCCATCGGAAGACGCACGTTGATCGGATCGACGTCCGAGCCGATCAGCCAACCGCCGGGCTCGCTGCGGTAGCTCTGCGCGATGCCGAGATCGGTCTGTTCGTCCCAGCCGATTCCGAGGTGATTCAGCGTCGGCAACACCAGCATCGCGTAGCCGCCGACGACGACTGCAACGGCCAACCCGGAGCGCAGGAACGAATCGATCCTCGCGGCCATCGCATTCCTCCCTTCCGCCCGTCTTCGGAACACGCGCATCGCCGCGGCGCGGCCGCGCCACGGCGAAGAACAGCGGATCAGAGCGCCTGCAGCATCAGGTCGGCGATCTTTCGGCTGAATGCGGTCGGATCGTCCAGTCTTCCGCCCTCGGCGAGCAGCGCCTGTCCGTAGAGCAGCTCGCCGAACTCCGCGATGCGCCGATCGCTCGAATCCGTTTCGCAGAGTTCACGGAGCTTCTCCAGCAGCGGGTGGCCCGGATTGATCTCGAGGATCGGCCGCGTCTCGGGAACGTCCTGCCCCGCTTCGCGCAGGATCGCGGCCATCTGCGGCGTGAGTTCGCCCTCGTCGTTGACGAGGCATGCCGGTGATTCGGTCAGCCGCTGTGACAGCCGGACTTCCTTCACCCGATCCTGCAGCGCGACACGCAGCCGCCCGATCAGCTCGCCGAACGCATCTTGCTCCTGCTTGCGTTGCTCATCCGCAGCCTGCTCCTCCTCTCCGCTGTCGAGGCTGATGTCGCCTCGATCGACCGATTGCCAGCGCTTCCCCTTGTAGACGGGCGGGTTCTGTTCGAGCCAGACATCGTCGACCCGATCGCTGAAGAGCAACACCTCGATTCCCCGCTTCTTGAACGCCTCGAGGTGGGGAGAATGCGCGGCGGCATCGAGCGAGGCGCCCGTAAGGAAGTAGATGACATCCCGGTCCTCGGGAATCCGGTCGACGGCTTCGGCGAGGCTGCCGAGCTTCCCTTCGGAGGTGGTCGAAGCGCACAGCACGAGGTCGAGAATGCGCTCTCGCTTCTCGCGCGGATCGAGCAGTCCTTCCTTCAGCACCGGCCCGAACTGGGAATAGAAGCCGAGGTACTTCTCCTGATCTTCCTGTCGCAGGTCCAGGAGCGCTTCGAGCACCTTCTTCACCAGGTGCTTGCGGATCGCCTCGATCTGTCGGTCGTGCTGCAACATCTCGCGCGAGACGTTGAGCGACAAGTCCTCGGCATCGACGACGCCCTTCACGAAGCGGAGGTATTCCGGCATCAATTCGCGGCATTCGTCCATGATGAAGATGCGTTTCACGTAGAGTTGGATGCCGCGATGCGCCATCTCGCGGTGATAGAGGTCGTAGGGGGCGACCGACGGGACATAGAGCAGGGCCGTGGCTTCGAAGTTTCCCTCGATTCGCGTTCTCACGTGAAGCAACGGATCGCTCCAGTCGTGCGAGATGTGCTTGTAGAATTCTCCGTGCTCGTCCTCGCTCACTTCTTCGTCGGGCCGTGTCCAGATGGCCTTCATCGAATTGAGCGGCTCGGAAGCGCCCTCGGGCTTCTCGCCGCCGACGATTTCGAGTCGAATCGGGTAGGCGACGAAGTCGGAGTACTTGCGAACGATCTGGCGCAGCCCCGATTCGTTGGCGTAGTCGGGTGTTCCCGCGTCGCCCCCGGCCGTCTTCAGGTGGAGCGTGACGTCGGTTCCGGCCGTCGCTCGTTCGCTCTCCGAGATCTCGAAGCCTCCCTCGCCGGTCGACTCCCAGCGGGTTGCGGTGTCGGTGCCCGCCTTGCGTGTCGTCACCGTGACACGATCGGCGGCCATGAAGCTCGCGTAGAATCCGACGCCGAATTGCCCGATCAACTCGGGCGGAATTTCCTTGCCCTGCGTCTTCTTCAGCGCCGCCATGAATTCGGCGGTGCCGGACTTCGCGATGGTGCCGATGTTGTCGATCACTTCCTCCCGACTCATGCCGATGCCGCAGTCGGACACCGTGAGCAGCCGCTCTTCGGGGTCGAGCCGCAGCGTGATGCCGAGCTCGCCGTCGGGCAGCAACTCGGGGCTGGTGAGGCCCGCGAAACGAAGTCGGTCGAGCGCGTCGGAGGCGTTCGAGACGAGCTCGCGCAGGAAGACGTCCGGATTCGAATAGAGTGAGTGGATCATCAGGTCGAGGAGTTGCTTCACCTCGGTCTGGAATTCGAAGCTCTCCGGCTTCGCATCGCTCATCGCAGCACCCTCCCGCAAACGGGTCGACGTGGCTCGACCCGGGTCGAGCCGTTCCGATCGTTCCGTCGCTTTCGTCCGGCTTTTGAAAACATCATAGAATTCCAGCGCTTTTGATCGCTTCGGGGCGAAGTGTCAGCGCATCGTCACGCTCCCGCAAGTCGCCGCAGATCCGAAATTCTACCCACGGCGGGGCCCCGGGAGTATATTGCGCGAGAAGATCCACGTCGGACGGACCGTCGGAGATCTCGCTCAAAGTCGCGGCGGATCGGCCTCCCTTCGAGCCGCACGCGGCGAGGAATGAACTCTTGAAGAAATTGTACGTCGGGAATCTCGCCTTTTCAGCCACCGAGCAGGAGCTGCGCGAACTGTTCGAACAGTACGGTCCGACCGCTTCGGTCCGGGTCATTACCGATCGGGAGACCGGTCGCTCGCGTGGATTCGGTTTCGTCGAATTCGACGATGCCGCCAACGCCGACAAGGCACTCGCGGCGCTGGACGGACAGGAGATGGGCGGCCGCCCGTTGCGCGTCAACGAGGCGCAGGATCGCCAGCGCGGCGGCGGCGGCCGGCGCTGAATCCCCCAAGCAGCGCACTCGTCGCCGATCCGGGCGCGGCGGGTAGCCGCGTCGTGAGTACGAATTGAAGCTCGCGGATCGCACACTTCTCGTCGCCTACACGGTCACACTCGCCGCCGCGGTCTCGGTCGCGTGGATCGTTTCCGCCGAGCATCCGATCAAGGCGGTCTTCGTGGCGGATGTGGCGGCCACCTGCGTGATCTTCGCGTTCAGCCTTGCCTGGCGCAATTCGAGTTTCTACGACCCCTATTGGAGCGTCGTTCCGCCGCTGATCGCGGCCTATTGGCTGCTCGTTTCCGATGCTTCCGGCGTCGATCCACTGCGCAGTGCACTGCTGCTCGCGCTGGTGGCGACCTGGGCGGTGCGTCTCACCTACAACTGGTACCGCGGTTGGGGTGGGCTTGCGCACGAAGACTGGCGCTACCGCGACATTCGGGAGAAGACCGGGCGGGCCTACTGGCCGGTGAGCTTCGTGGGGATTCACATGCTGCCCACGATCCTGGTATTTCTCGGTTGCCTGCCGATGTATGCGGCGCTCGCGATCGGGACGCGGCCGTTCGGATGGCTGGATGGGTTCGCAACCTGCTGGACCGCTGCTGCGATCTGGCTCGAAGCACGCGCGGATCGCGAACTCGTGGAATACCGGAAGTCCAAGCCGTTACCCGGTCGCACGCTCACGACCGGTGTCTGGCGATTCTCGCGCCACCCGAACTACTTCGGCGAGATCGCCTTCTGGTGGGGGCTCGCGTTCTTCGGAATCGCGGCCGCGCCGGAATGGTGGTGGTCCGCGGTCGGGGCGGTGATGATCACCCTGATGTTCCGATTCATCAGTCTGAAGTTGATCGAAGCGAGGATGTCGGCTTCGCGCTCCGATTATGCGGACTACGTCGCGACGACCTCCCGCATCGTTCCGTGGTGGTCGAAGGCGCCGGACCGCTGATGTCGGTGCGCTCGAATCAGGCGCTCGGCGCGGCGCCGCGATTCGGGATTGCGACCGCGGCATGTCCGATCCGCGCCGTCGTGGGTCGAATCGTGGTCCCCCGAGGTATGCGTCGTCGCTAGCTGGTAGCTGCGTGGAATTGCGCGACTTTCGCCCCTCGCTCGTTCCGCAGCGGAACGAGCCGGCCGCTCGCGGTCGGTCTGACACTCCGACAGATTCGACCGAGAACGCCGAATATCGCACAGGGCTCGCGGCTGGAGCGGCTCCCGTGATTCGGGGAGCGGGGCGGGCCGATTCGGCGGCATTGCGGTGATTCGCTGCGGTATCCGGCGCGTCGTGACTCGTTCGCTGCCGAAGAACGCATCGGAACGGCGTTCGGCTCGCGGGAAACACCGCTGCAGTGCTCGTCTTACCCGGCCTAACTGGGCTAATCTGTTTTTTCGCCTGGAGGGGACCCCGTGAGTCAGCATCCGTTGATCGAGCTAGCGAACGAACGCGAAGTCCGGCAGTCGAAGGGATTTCGCGCGGCTGCAGAGCAACTGACCGGCGAGGGTCTCGCCGAGATGTACCAGCAGGAAGTTGCCAACGCACCGAAACGTTACGACGCCGACAAGAAGTTCCTGGTGTCTCAAAAGGGCGTCGTTCCGCGCGGCGGCAAATCGGGCAAGCCGCACGAGCATCTCGCGATCGCACTCGTCAATCGCTGTCGCACCGCCGGGGAAGGCCTCGACCTGCCCGCCGCTCCGGCCGGTGACACCTTCGATTCACTCGTCTACCAGATGCCGCTCAAGGCTCGCCAGTCGGATCCCGACACGCGCATCGGCAAGGTCGACCTGCTCGGTTGTGTTCCGGAGAATCGGCTCGCGATCGTGATGCTCAAGTTCGTGCCGCCGACTGCAACGCGCGGCTCGACGGGCGACACGCCGTTGCGCGCACTGCTCGAAGGGCTCGCCTATACCGCGATCGTGCAGGCGAATCGCAACGAGATCCTCGAGGAAATCGAAGAATATTGCGGGCGCAAGCTCTCGGAAGAACCGCCGATCCTGATCATCCTCGGCAGCACGCGCTACTGGGAACTCTGTCGCAAGCGTGAAGCGCAGAAAGGCGCCGCCTGGATCAACCAGATGGAGCGCCTGGCACAGGAGATCGACGAGAATCTCGGGATCGAGGTTCGCTATCTCGGCCTGAAGCTCCAGGGCGACCCGGGTTGGCGCTACGAAGAAGACATGCCCGTGCTGGATGGCACGCCGATTCTCGACCGCGCCTGGGGCCTGGGCGCCGGCAAGGTCCGTCCGAAGAGCAAGCCGAAGTCGAAGGCGAAGGGCGATCCGGTCGACGAGATCGTCGAAGCCGACACGAGTCGACCGGTGCGCGCCTACAAGATCACCGACAGCTATGAGTCGGGTGACAGCATCGACCACCCGACTCTCGGTCTCGGCGTGGTGCAGCGCTCGTCGGGTGAGGGCAAGATCAAGGTCCTGTTCGACGACACCCCGCGCCTGCTGATCCACCAGCGCCCCGCTCGGCGCGCCTGATCGGCGTCGGCCGCGCTCCCGGCCGACGAAGCGATCAAGGACCCGGGCGGCCGGTTTCTTCGGCGGTGGGCTCGACGACGAGTGTCAGGTGTCGAACCTCGCGGACGCGCACGCGCGTTCCGACCGCGACCGGCAGCGGCCCGGCCCCGGCGATTGCCCGCCAACGCTCGTGCCCCAGTTGTACGAAGCCTTCCGGGTCGAGTTCCTGGCTGACGCTTCCGACCGAGCCGATCATCGCTTCGACGCCGACCTGCTGCCCGCCGGTCTCGTACCCGATCCGGAGCACCGGGAACAGCGCGATTTCGACCACCACCCAGAAACCGAATAGAACGATCGCGATCGCGGGAGTGAGTGGCCCCCAGTGGACGAAGGCCCACAGCCCCAGCGCGACTGCGAATCCGCTCGGGATCTGCATCAACAGATATCGCGCGAAGATCACGCGCTGCGACGTCGGTTCGAAGCTCATGCGCCGACGACTTCGAGCCGCGTGTCGACGATGTGCTCACCCCGGCAGCGCGGGCAGCGCCCGGGTTTGCGGAAGCGGCCAGGTGCGCGTTTTCCGAACCGGAAGTCGCAGTCCCGGCAACGCGGTGGAGTGACTTCGAGGCGCGCGCCGCTTCTGCGCAGGCTTCGTTCGAGATGTCGCAGGTCGTCCTCGAGCAGGTGGACCGGAATCGAGAACACCGCGCGGATTTCTTCGAACGCCCATTCGCGACCGGCGAGCTCGTCGGCGAGCGCTTGCCGTCGGGTGCGTCGTCGCGTCGAATCCAACGTCCAGGTCCTCGCTCGCATCAATCGCGATCGTCTGTAGTTTGCTTCAGGGGTGGTGCGCTTGCACCTGCGGTGGAGTCTGGGGCAAAGTGCGCGAATGCCGATTCGCGCCGTACTCTTCGACCTTTTCGATACGCTCGTGGATCTGCATTACGACCGCCTCTCGCGAGAAATCCACGCGGGACGACCCCTGATGCCGACTGCACGGCTACTGCACGCCGCGATCGCAGAGTACGAAGTGGTCGATTTCGATCGCTTCGTCGACGTGTTGTTCGCCGTCGACCATGAGATCGTGCACCCGCGCTACGCGCGTGACATCGAGGTTCCGACCGAAGAGCGCTTCGCGGCGGTCGTCGATCGGCTCGGCATCGATGCGCCGGATCTTCCGCACCGTCTGTGCGAAATCCACATGGGGGCGATTCGCGACCACACGGTGGTGCTTCCGCAGCACGCGGATCTGCTCGCCGCACTCCACCGCCGATTCAGGTTGGGAGTGTGTTCGAATTTCAGCCATTCCGCGACGGCGCTGTCGATCCTCGAAGAATCCGAGTTGGGCCGCCATTTCGACGCCATCGCGATTTCAGACGAGATCGGCTTCCGCAAGCCGCGTGCCGAAATCTTCGAAGTCACACTGGAACGCCTCGGTATCGGAGCCGGCGAGGCGCTGCACGTCGGTGACAATCTTCACGCAGACGTCCAGGGCGCGGCGGCTGCCGGGATTGCCTCTGTATGGGTCACGCGGCGGGTGCCCGAGGCCGAACGGCGGCTGCAGGAGTTCGACGGACCGGCGCCCGATTTCGTCATCACCGATCTCGCGGAGCTGGTCCAGCTGTTGGACGCGAGCGGTTCATGATGGATTGTGCCCCAAAGAATGTTGGTACCGAACTCGCGCCGGTTTCGGGTCGCGCTCTTCC
>Ga0055476_10000219_pt1 | contig 14450 bp, 14 predicted proteins | sample Muzzi_CordC_D2_FD_57682 | JGI IMG/M metagenome (GOLD analysis project Ga0055476, IMG submission 57682) | Wetland microbial communities from San Francisco Bay, California, USA, that impact long-term carbon sequestration - Muzzi_CordC_D2 | ecosystem: Environmental > Aquatic > Marine > Wetlands ... | reverse complement strand
CAGACCCTCTATCTTTGCCCGAGCGGAAAATCGCGGTGCCGCACCCTCGCTGTAGTTGAACTCAAACTCCGCTTCGCGCAACAGGCCTTCAGGGTCAAGTCTGTCGAGCATTAACAGGGCTTCCGCATCAACCCAGGGCAACAAAGACGCAAGCGAATGCAATTCATCGAGGTCCAGCGTCGAGGCATTGCCCCGAACCCTGAGTTCAGTACCCGTGTCAATATGCAGGTTAACTTCTGACGGCGACCAGACTATCCTGTTGTCCCGTTGCAGCTCGAATTTCCTCAGCCCGGCTTCCCAACCGGAACGGGTAGACTGCAGGAAAAACGCGCTGGACAACAGATCGGCCGCGATGCTCTGGGTGTCCGCTGCCGTATTTTCAACCAACGCGTCATGTATGAGGAATGAGCCACTTGCCCAATCCAGCTGAGAGTCGCGAATGCCCGCCCAAAGCTCAAGATCCATCCTTCCGCTGGCGCTAAGCGGTGCTTCGGTGAAAACGTGTTCGACAGTATCGAGTGCCAGACTCCTGGTTTCCAGGTAAACCCTGCCCTTCCAATCCTGATAATCTGTTCCCTGCCCATTAAGATCCGCAGCGATTTTCAGCCTCTCGCCAAAAGACGCAGGCAAATCTGTCTGCAGTAAAAACTGGTGGCGTCTACCCTCATTCACCAGTTTCAAGGAAAGCCCTGCCAGCTGAACGGGTTGTTCAAACAGTCCCGCATCTGTCCAGTCGATCTTCACCTCTTCGAGCGCAATACTCTCCTGCCGCAACAACCAGTTGAATGGCTCACGCCCCCAATCCACCTTTCTGCGTTTCTTCAGATCAGTTTGCAGGCTTAAATCGATGCCGATAAATCTGATCCCGGCAGTGAGCCACCTGCGCTGCATCAGCGAACCGACAACATCCAGCGCCACCTGCACTTCGGCAATCGTTAATTCGCCATTGGGGAACTGCTGATCCCGAATGACCACCTGGTTAAGCTTCAGCACAGGCGCCAGACCATGCCAGGCCGCGTCGAGCGAACCAATCTGCACAGGGCGCTGCAGAAAATCCCGGGCAACAGATTCAATCTGCGCCTTGTACTCCGACATACCGGGCAACAACAGGCGGACAGCGCTGAGTGTAAAAGCCAGCACTACAATCAGTATTGCAACGCTCAACCAGGCAACGCGCAGAGTTCGCAGGGCAAACATTGAAATCTACCTGGTGACCCCAGGCTTGAATAACCTAAAACTGAAATGACTCATCACATTACTGCGCCTTACAACAAAACCACGTCGAACTGTTCCTGTGTGTACAAGGCTTCAACCTGGAACTTGATTGGTTTGCCAATAAACGCCTCGAGTTCCGCCAGGCTGGTCGATTCTTCATCCAGCAACAAATCGACAACTTCCTGCGATGCCAGCACCAGCAGCTGTTGTGCATCAAACTGCCTGGACTCGCGCAGAATTTCCCTGAATATTTCGTAGCACACCGTTTCTGCCGTCTTCACGGAAGCCCGTCCATCGCAAGCTGGACAGGTTTCACACAGCACATGTTCGAGGCTTTCGCGAGTGCGTTTTCGCGTCATCTGAACCAGGCCAAGATTCGATATTTCGCTGATGTGGCAGTTGGCATGATCACGTTCGATATGCCTTTCAAGAGCGCGCAACACCTGGCGCTTGTGCTCCTCTGTCTGCATATCGATAAAATCCACGATAATGATACCGCCCAGATTACGCAGCCGTAAGTGACGCACGATCGCCTGCGCCGCTTCCAGGTTGGTCTTGAAAATCGTCTCTTCCAGGTTACGGTGCCCGACGTAGGCACCGGTATTGACGTCGATGGTCGTCATGGCCTCAGTCTGATCAATCACCAGATGACCACCTGATTTCAGCTGCACTTTACGATCCAGCGCCTTCTGAATTTCATCGTCGACATTGTATAGATCGAAGATCGGCCGTTCGCCAGGATAATACTCGAGTTTGCCCGCCAGTTCCGGTGTGAACTGGCTGACGAAATTCTCAACCCGCTGAAAAGTCTCTCGTGAATCGATGCGCAGCTTCTCCACATCGGCATCGGATATATCGCGCAATACACGTAATACCAGCGGGAGATCCTCATGCACAACGTCGCCGGCTCCTGCCGGTTCGATGCGCTCCTGAATCGAGGACCACAGACGTTGCAGAAAACGCAGATCGGATGCAATCGCTTCTTCACTGGCACCTTCGGCCGCAGTCCGTAATATGAAACCACCGCTGTTCTCGTCACCGCGCGCGGTGATCACGAACTCACGCAGGCGTTGGCGATCAGCTTCGTCTTCGATTCGCTGCGACACACTGACGTTACGGGCTTCAGGCATAAACACCAGATAACGGGAAGGTATGGTGATGTGCGTCGTTAAACGTGCGCCCTTGGTACCCAGTGGATCCTTGATTACCTGAACCAGTATTTTCTGACCTTCATGTAAAAGCCGGGTAATGCTGTCGCCGCTACCGGTCTGTTCCATGTTTTCGCCATCAACCGCCACAGCGATATCAGAAGCATGCAGAAAAGCCGCCTTCTCCAGGCCAATGTCGATAAAGGCTGCCTGCATGCCGGGCAACACCCGGCTCACTACGCCTTTATAAATATTACCCACCAGGCCGCGACGCCGCGTCCGTTCGATAAAAACTTCCTGCAGCATACCATTCTCGATCAGCGCAACACGGGTTTCCTGGGGCGTCACGTTTACCAGTAATTCAACCGTCATTGATCCAATACCTGAATACCGAAATCCTGTAACAACCGGGCAGTTTCATGAAGTGGCAAACCCATTACCCCCGAGTAACTGCCTTCCAGCCGTTCGACAAATATGGCTCCGATTCCCTGAATAGCATAGGCTCCCGCCTTATCCCCCGGTTCCCCGCTTTTCCAGTAATCCTCAATGTCCTTGTCACACAGCGCCCGGAACCACACGCTACTGTCACTGACAGCTACGGCCTGCCGCTCTTTGACCAGGGCCACTGCACTCAACACCTGGTGCCTCCGACCCGACAGCAATTGCAGCATCTCCCGGGCATGGGCCAGATCAACCGGTTTCCCTAACAGTCTACCGTCGACCACTACAGCAGTATCGGCGCCGAGCACCGGCGCTTCATCGTCACCGGATTGCTGCCGAACCGCACTCGCTTTTGCCACAGCCAGGCGTACCACGTAATCCTGTGCTGATTCATTATCCAGTGGAGTTTCATCGACTTCTGCGACCTGTTGACGAAAACGGACACCAATCTGCTGTAGAAGCGTCTGGCGTCGTGGGGAAGCCGAAGCCAGAATAATCATCAGGCGCGGTGATAGGGGTGGCCGACCATCACTGTCCAGGCACGGTACAGCTGTTCGGCGAGCAGTACGCGCACCAGCGCATGCGGCAAGGTTAATGGTGACAGCGACCAGCTCTGCTGGGCACGCTCAAGACACGGGCCCGACAAGCCGTCGGGACCCCCGATCAGCAGGCTGATACCTCGCCGCTCCTGCATCCACTGCTGGAACTGCACGGCCAACTGTTCAGTCGACCAGCTGTGGCCTTTTACATCCAGTGCAATGACGTGCTCGCCAGATGCAAGTTCAGCGAGCATGCGTTTGCCTTCCTCGGCCACAGCCCGCTCCACGGTTTTCGATTTGACGCGCTGTCCAGGAGGGACTTCGATAAGATTCAGGCGGCATTCGCGCGGCAAGCGACGTGCGTATTCCCGGTAAGCCTCATTCACCCACGCTGGCATGCGATTTCCGATGGCGATGAGGTTGATATTCATCGACTTCAACTCTGCCCACTTTTTTCCCGGCTCTCTTCTGTCATTGCCCAGAGTTTTTCCAGGGCATAAAACTCACGGGTACGTGGCTGCATGACGTGTACAACCACATCAGCCAGATCAACCAGCACCCATTCGCCTTCACGCTCACCCTCGACACCCAGGACTGCAACCCCTGCCTTTTTACAGGCCCTCACAACAGCATTGGCGAGCGACTTGACGTGTTGGCTCGATGTACCACTGGCGACAATCATGATATCCGTGACCGACGTCATGTTACGCACATCCAGTTCAACAATATCAGTTGCCTTCAGATCTTCCAGCGCCTGTAGCGCAGTGTCTTTCAGTTCGTCAGTTTGCATACCATTTCTCTTGCTTAATGCGGCTCAAGACAGCATCCGGCAGCAGGTAACGCGGACTTTTCCCGGCCGTCAGTAATTCCCGGATCTGTGTCGATGAAACAGCCATCTGGGTGACCGAAACGACAAAAATACAACCCGCCGGCCGTTCATGTAGCCGCCTGAGTGCCCCTGTTCGCGCTTTACTTACCAGGTCCGCCAGCGCGCCCTGTTTTGGCCACTGCCTGCCCGGTCGTTGCATCACCACGAGATGGCACAATTCTGCGACCTCCCGCCAGCGATACCAGCTTTCCAGGCCCAGAAAGGCATCCAGTCCCAATGCCAGACACAGGGATTCCTCAGCCTTTTCCTCGCGCAACGACTCCAGGGTATCCACCATGTACGACGGTCCTTCACGACCCAGCTCCCGTATATCGATTTCCAGCGCCGGCTCGTCTGCCACCGCCAGCCGTAACAATTCCAGCCGCTGTTCAGGTGAGCCCTGTGGCGGATCACGGTGCGGTGGAAGCCGGCATGGCAGCAGGTGTACACAGGGAATCTCGAGCGCCTGCTGCACATCCAGCGCTGGCCGCAAATGACCAAAATGAACGGGATCAAAAGTACCGCCGAGGATACAGATCATGGGTTTAATTAAGGAACCCTAAATCCGTATATGACCGTCACCGAGCACGATGAACTTCAGGGTCGTGAGGCCCTCCAGCCCGACCGGTCCGCGTGCGTGCAACTTGCCGGTGCTGATGCCGATTTCTGCGCCCAGACCATACTCGAAGCCGTCTGCAAAACGCGAAGAAGCATTGACCATGACCGAGCTGGAATCGACTTCACGCAAAAAACGCCGGGCGCGGGTGATATTCTCGGTGACAATTACATCGGTATGCCGGGAACCGAATTTCTCGATGTGACCAATGGCTGCGTCCAGATCAGCTACCACCCGCACCGACAGGATCGGCGCCAGATATTCTTCCTCCCAATCGGACTCTTGCGCCACTTTGATATCATTGAGAATCTGCCGGGTGCGCTCACATCCGCGCAACTCGACACCCGCGTCCCGATACATGCGGCCCAACAGCAGTAATACACGCTCGGCGATGCCCTCTGCGACCAGCAGCGTTTCCATGGTGTTGCAGGTGCCATAGCGCTGGGTCTTGGCGTTAAAAGCAACCTTGACGGCTTTATCGATATCCGCCTGATCGTCGATATAGGTATGACAAACACCATGCAGATGTTTAATCACCGGAATTCGAGACTCGCGGCTGATACGCTCGATCAGCCCTTTGCCACCCCGCGGTACAATGACATCCACAAACCCATCCAGCTTGAGCATTTCACCGACCGCCGCACGATCCGTGGTTGCCACCACCTGTACGGCAGTGGCCGGCAGTCCTGCCTGTTGCAGGCCCTTTTTAATGCAGCCGGCTAATGCCTGGTTGGAATGGAGCGCCTCGGAACCACCGCGCAGAATACAGGCGTTGCCCGACTTCAGACATAAAGCCGCGGCATCAGCCGTTACGTTGGGTCGTGATTCGTAAATTATGCCGATGACCCCCAGTGGTACGCGCATGCGCCCCACCTGGATACCGGATGGACGGTAATTCAGATCACTGATGGCACCCACCGGATCGGCCAGCGCGGCGATCTGGTGCAAACCCTCGGCCATGGCGTCGATGCGCGCATCGGTCAATTCCAGGCGGTCAAGCAACGCAGCATCCAGACCATGTTGCTTGCCGGCCTCCAGATCTCTGCGGTTCTCCGCCGCCAGGCGCGCCCGGTCCACCACGATGGCGTCAGCGATCGCATACAGTGCAGCATTTTTGTCCCCGCTTGCCGCGCGCCCCACCAGGCACGAAGCCTCGCGGGCACACTGCCCCAGCTCCCGCATGTAGCTGGGTATATCAAAACTCACGGACCCTGCTGTTTCAGTCATATCGCACCCTGTCAGATTCAGACGGAAACCGGTAACGAAGACACACCGGCAAGCCGCAATGTCAATTGTAACAGCTCATCCCAGGCGCTGCCCTGCGCGCGACCCTTGATGACACGGTCGATAACCGCGCAACGCTGCAACAGAACCCACCATTGACGTCCACGTATACGCTGTAATACGCCACTTATCAGGGGCTTGCGTTTTTCCCACACACGCCGCTCCGTCAACACCCGGCCCAGCGGTATACCTCCCCTGACGGCCCTCGCCATCAATGCCAGGGATCGAATCTCTCTCGACAAGGCCCACAACAGCAGAACCGGCTCGACCCCCTCGGCACGCAGCCCGGCCAAAACCCGCTGGGCATATACAGCATTGCCCGCCAGCGCCGCATCCACCAGTGCAAAGATATCGTAACGCGCACTGTCGGCAACCAGTTCTGCAACGGTTTCCAGATCCAGCGGACCAGCCCCGTGCATCAGGTAGAGTTTTTCGATTTCCTGGGCAGCTGCCAGCAGGTTCCCCTCCACTCGATCCGCTATCAGTTGCAGTGCATCCCGGCTTGGCAGCATTTTGTGCGCCCGCATGCGCCGATCGATCCAGGCCGGCAACTGGGCCGCCTCAACCGGCCAAACCGGGACTGAAACACCCACTTTGTCCAGCGCCTGCACCCACTTGCTGCGTCGCGCAGCGGCTTCCAGTTTTGCCGAAATGACCAGCAACACAGTGTCTTCCGGCAGCCGCCCGGTATACTCACACAGCGCCCTGGCACCCTCCCTGCCCGGTTTACCGGTAGGCAAGCGTAATTCCAGAATACGCCGTTCAGAAAACAGTGACAGACTGTCCGAAGCCGCGGACAGACTGTTCCAGTCAAAACCGCTGTCAGCGCTGAACACCTGGCGATCGCTATAACCCCCTTCGCGAGCAGCGGCACGCACCGCATCCGCACACTCGCCGACCAGCAGGATTTCGTCGCCGTGAATAAAATAGACGGGCGATAAACCGCTGGCCAGCTGCCTGGCAAGCTGATCGACGCGTAACTGTGTCATTGCTGATGCAGCCCTGCGCCAATACGGATAATGATCTGGCGCGCCAGATTCCTGCGCATCTGCTTGTGGATACCCTCGGCTTCCGAAAGCTTGCCCAGCAATTCGGTTTCATCAAATACCAGGTCACGGGTTATGCGCACGGTTTGCGGTTTTATCAGCACCTTCCCCTCTGCATCACTGAGCGAGAAAACAACTTCATTGAACAACTCGTACTCACTGGCTTTACCGGTACTGCCGACCGACAGTATGCGATTCTCGGAGATTTCCCTGACAATATGCAACACCGCAGAGGCGTGTTCACCGCTCTCCACGACCCTTCCACCAGCCGCTTCCAGCTCAACGCGCAGCGCCCGCGCCATACCCGTGTAGGGATTTTTCGACTCCAGGTAGGTTTCCTGCAAGGCAGGCGGCAATTCAATGTCTCCACGCAGGTGAAAACCACAGGCTGACAATAAGGCAAGCAGTAAAGCGATAGCTGTTGGAAAAAGAGACTGGTTCAGCTTCATAGTTGTTTTTCTTTCCTCAAGCTACCACCAGATTCACCAATCGGCCGGCAACCACAATGGACTTGCGCAGCACCTTGTCTTGCATTAACCGTTTTACGTTAGGCTCCGCCAACGCTGCATCGATAACAAGCTCATCACCGGCATCTGCAGCAACCGAAATCCTGCCGCGTACTTTACCGTTAACCTGCACCACCAGTTCAACACTGTCTTTGATCAGCGCGCTTTCATCGGCTTGCGGCCATGGCCGATCGGCAACACTGTCAGCGTGCCCCAGCGCCTGCCATAAGCTGTGACTGATATGCGGCACAATCGGAGACAACATCAAGACGACAAGCTGCAGCGCTTCCTGCAGCACCGCCCGTCCTGAGTTCGAATCATCCTTAAACTTTCCGGCTTCGTTGAGTAATTCCATGTTGGCGGCGATAGCGGTATTGAAAGTATAACGCCGACCCACATCATCACCGACTTTACGGACCGTCTGGTGCACCTTGCGGCGGAATGCCTTTTGCCTGTCATTCAGCACGTCAGCATCAAGCACCGGCGCCGGACCGCTGGATACATGGCTGAACACCATCTTCCACAAACGATTCAGGAAACGCGACGCGCCTTCGACACCGGAATCCGACCACTCCAGCGATTGCTCAGGTGGCGCTGCAAACATCATGAACAGGCGCACGGTATCCGCGCCGTACTTATCCATCAAGGCCTGCGGGTCCACCGTATTGCCCTTCGATTTGGACATCTTGGAACCGTCTTTGTTAACCATGCCCTGGGTCAGCAAATGCCGGAACGGTTCATCGCCTTTTACCAGCCCCAGATCACGCATCAGTTTATGGAAAAAACGCGCATAAAGCAGGTGCAGGACGGCGTGTTCAATGCCTCCGATATACTGATCCACAGGCAGCCAGTAGTTCACCCGTTTGTCCAGCATGCCCTGGTCAAAATCATGGCAGGTATAACGTGCGTAATACCAGGATGACTCAAAGAAAGTATCGAAAGTATCGGTTTCGCGTTCAGCGTCTGCGCCACAGGCGGGACAGGTGGTTTCGACGAAACTCCGGTCTTTATTCAATGGCGAACCGCTACCTTCAAGTACCACGTCGGGCGGCAGCTCGACCGGCAATTGATCCTCGGGCACCGGCACCGGGCCACAGACCGGACAATTGATCATCGGAATCGGGCAACCCCAGTAGCGTTGCCGCGAGACACCCCAGTCGCGCAAACGGAAATTAATGGTCTTTCGTCCCTTACCCCGGCTCTCCAGATACCCGGCAATGGCGTCGAAAGCCCGTTGCGATGTCAGGCCGTTAAACTGGCCGGAATCTTTCAGAACACCCTTGTCGGTGAATGCTGCCTTGTCCAGATCCGCATCAAACGAATCATCCGCGGGATGTATCACCTGACGAATGGGCAAGGCATACTGCCTGGCGAACTCATAATCACGCTGATCGTGTGCCGGGACCGCCATCACTGCACCGGAACCGTACTCCATAAGCACGAAATTGGCACACCACACCGGCACTGTCTCACCGCTGACGGGATGAATCGCCTTCAGCCCGGTATCGATTCCCTTCTTCTCCATGGTCGCCAACTCCGCTTCGGCGACCTTGGTATGTGCACATTCCTCGATAAAGACTTTTAATCCGGGGGCATTCTCTGCCGCTTTTTTCGCCAGCGGATGTTCGGGGGCCACCCCGACATAGGTGACCCCCATCAGGGTGTCAGGCCGGGTTGTATAGACGGTCAGCGGCTGGTCCTCACCTTCAATGTCGAACTGCAGCTCGACACCTTCGGAGCGACCAACCCAGTTACGCTGCATGGTCCGCACCTGTTCGGGCCAGCCGTCCAGCTGATCCAGATCATCCAGCAACTGCTGCGCATAATCGGTGATTTTCAGGAACCACTGGGGAATCTCCCGGCGTTCCACCGGCACTCCGGACCTCCAGCCTTTGCCATCGATCACCTGTTCGTTAGCCAGCACGGTCTGGTCAACCGGATCCCAGTTCACCACGGCGGTTTTTTTATAGACCAGGCCCTTTTCGAACAGCCTGGTGAAAAACCATTGCTCCCAGCGGTAGTAGGCCGGGTCACAGGTCGCCAGCTCACGCTCCCAGTCGTAGCCGAAACCCAGGCGCTGCAGCTGGCCACGCATGTAATCGATGTTTTGGTAAGTCCACCTGGCCGGCGCCACCCTGTTCTGGATTGCAGCGTTCTCTGCGGGCAAGCCGAAGGCATCCCAGCCCATAGGTTGCAGCACATTCTTGCCCAACATACGCTGATAGCGGGAAATCACATCTCCGATGGTGTAATTGCGCACATGTCCCATGTGCAGACGTCCACTGGGATAGGGGAACATCGACAGGCAATAGTATTTCTCCCGGGAATCGTCTTCCAGGGCACGAAAAGTGCGCTGCTCCTGCCAATATTGCTGGATTTGCGCCTCGATTTCCTGAGGATTGTAGGTTTCTTCCATCCCAAAGCCTGCCCGAAGATTGAAAGCGTGAAGAATAACGTACCGTGCGGCGCACGAACAATACACAGCGGCCACTGGAACAACTAAACTTATCAATAGGAATCTTCGTCAGATCGCGGCCGGAAGCATCGCCTGCCAGGACACAAGCCACGAAGGGCGCGAATCCGCCCGGTCAGGGGAAGAGCCACAAACAGAAGGTTATTGATCAAGGAGAATGATATGACCAGCTCCGCCACAGATAAACTTGTTCATGCCTACAACCAGATGATGGAACGCGTTCGCCATGCCTTGGAGGAAGCCGAATCCAAAGCATTTCCGACCATCCGACACAGTATCGAAAAAGCCAGGGGAACAGCGGTTGAACTGGAAGAATTGACCCAGGAGGAAGCCGACAAAGTCGCCTATTACCTGAAGCGCGATGTTCAGGATGCCGGCAAACATCTGGCGGAAACCAGTCACGAACTGGCAGACTGGCTACGCTTTGATATCGACCGGATCGAAGACCACCTGCTGGAAATCTTCAGCCGCGTGGCGGACCGGACGAAAATCGAATGGGTCGAACTGCAACAGGAACTGGAAAAAGATCCACCCTACCACAGCGGAGAAGTTACCGGCCCCGGGACGCTGTATTGTTCGGCCTGCAACGAAACCCTGCACTTCCATCACACGGCGCGCATTCCGCCCTGCCCGAAATGCAAAAGTGGCACCTTCCGGCGCTGGCCAACTGAGAAAACCTGAACCGGGTTTACTCGGCTAAACGGATGAGGCTGATCGAAAACGACCCGCCAGCAGAAAAATAGCCAGGCAGGCGATCACGACAGGCCAGTTGCCCCAAAGCACGTAAAGTGTGGCACCCGCACGCGGCTGCACATCGCCGCTGATGGTTTCTGATTCAAACTGACGACTGCGAACAAGCAATGCTCCGTCGGCGTCAATAATCGCTGAGATTCCTGTGTTCGTGGCCCGCAATACGTAACGCTCGGTTTCACGTGCGCGCATTCGCGCCATTTCCAGGTGCTGGTGGGGCGCCAGCGAATCACCGAACCAAGCGTCGTTACTGACGTTAACCAGAAAAGCCGCTTCAGGCAGCGCGCTGATCATCTGCTCGCCAAAGGCGATCTCGTAACAGATGGAAGAACCGATCGGATAGCCGGCGACTTCTAAAAGCGGCTGTTGACTTTCCCCGGGGCTGAAATCAGCCTGCGGTACCGGTAGAAAGCTCAGTATACCCGCCAGCCAGTCACGCAATGGCAGGTATTCTCCAAACGGCACCAGGTGAATCTTGTAATAAAACCGGCCCGGCTGATCGAGACTGATGATGCTGTTGAAATAGTTCCACTGACTACGGTCCAGCACCGGAATTCGGTAACCAGCGCCACACCGTGCTGTCCCAACTCTTCACGCAAGGGATCGATAAAAGATGACTCAAGCTGATCGTAGAAGGCCGGTATCGCCGTTTCCGGCCATATCACCAGATCACTGTCGAGATGCCTGCGTGTCAGCTCAACATAACGTTCGAGGGTCACTTGCTGCTGTTCGGGCTTCCACTTCAAATCCTGAGGAATATTGCCCTGCACCAGGGTTGAAGTCAGCATACGTCCAACAGGCCGGGTCCAGTGATGATGGTTCAAACCCAGCCCGGCCAGCCACAGCAGCGCCAGACTGACGGGCGCGGCAATACGTGCCTGTTTGCCACCACCGGCAAACCAGCCCAGCAGCCCGGCACTGAATACTGTTGCCCAGCCGACACCGTATACACCAAGGATGGGGGCGTAACCCAGCAACGGACTTTCAACCTGGCTGTAGCCCAGATTGAGCCACGGAAAGCCGCTTAATAGCCAGGAACGCAACCATTCGGAGAGTGTCCATGCTGCCGGAAACGCGGCGAGAAAAAACCAGCCCCTCGATGCAATGCCGGTTCTGGCCAACACCCATGCCATGACAGCCGAATAGGCAGCGAGGAACACCACCAGCAACAACATCACCGCAATAGACAAAGCCAGACTGGCATCCCCGTACAGGTAAATACTGATATAAACCCACGAGACGCCAACGCCAAACTGACCGATCCCGAACAGCCAGCCCCACAGCAGGGCATCCCGGGATTCGGCCGAACGCAACAGCATGGCTAAAACAGCCAGCGCCAGTACAGGGAGTGGATACCAGCTGAAAGGGGCGAAACCAAGCGGCACAAGCGCACCAGACAACAGTGCGATCAGCCCTTTCCAGACCTTGCCTCCAGTGATGGGCATGAACTCAGGCGTCGACAGCGGCTTGTGCCGCGTTTGGATCCCGCAACAGCGTAACCTGCATGAGGTGAATGCGCCGGTTACCCGCATTGACGATATGAAAACTGAAATTATCGAGAACAATGGTTTCACCACGCCTGGGAAGGTGGCCAATCTTGTGCGTCACCAGTCCACCTATGGTATCGAATTCATCGTCACTGAATTCGGTCTCGAAGTATTCATTAAAATCCTCGATCGGCGTTAATGCCTTGACCGTAAAGTTGATATCGCTGTATTTACGGATAAAGGTATCTGCGTCGATATCGTGCTCATCTTCGATTTCACCGACTATCTGTTCCAGAACATCCTCGATAGTCACCATGCCGGCCACACCGCCATACTCATCGACAACAATCGCCAGGTGATTACGGCTGGCGCGGAATTCCTTCAGCAATACATTCAGCCGCTTGCTTTCCGGTACAAAAACGGCAGGGCGCAAAACGTCGCGGATGGTAAACTGCTCCGACTCTTTGTTCACCGAATAGCGGAGCAGGTCCTTGGCCAACAGTACACCGACCACCTCATCCCGACTGTCACCGACCACGGGAAAGCGTGAATGACCCGACTCGATAGCGACAGGGATTAATTCTTCAGGATCGGCATCGCGGCTGACCACAACCATCTGCGAACGCGGGATCATAATATCGCGGGCCTGCATATCTGCAACCTGCAATACACCTTCTATCATCCCCTGGGCATCGACATCGAACAGTCCACGCCTCTGCGCTTCGCGCAAAAGATGAATCAGCTGATCACGGTCCTTGGGCTCACCCAACAGTGCCTGGCTCAGTCGATCCATCCATGCCCGATAGGTATAGCCGTTGCTAGATCGGTATTCTTTCATGATTTTCCTTCACATCGACACATCTTGAAGCTGGTAGGGATCCTGAATCCCCAGCCCGGCCAGTATCTGTTTTTCCAGTTCTTCCATTTCCCGGGCCTGCTCCTCTGTCTGGTGGTCCAGGCCCCGTAAATGCAACACACCGTGCACCACCATATGCGCCCAGTGATCGATTTCCTTTTTTTGCTGTTCCCCTGCTTCGCGTTTTACCACCGCGGCGCAGATCACCAGGTCTCCCAGGTGGTTGCTGTCGATGCCGGCGGGGGCCGCAAACGGGAAAGAGAGCACATTGGTCGGTTTGTCCTTACCCCGGTAGCGGCTGTTCAGTTGCCGGCTTTCCTGTTCGTCCACAACCCTGATCACCATTTCGACGCTGTGATTGGCAGGCGTCAATGCCGCCGCCACCCAGCTATGGAATTCATGTTGCGTCGGGGCACCCTGTCGCGACGCGATGCCTGTTTCGTGAATGGCGTATTGAACTTCCAGATCCAGCACCGGCTGCGGATCATTCGCCATCAGCATTCTCTTCAAAGCGCTGGTAGGCATGCAGGATTTTTTTGACCAGCGGATGGCGCACCACGTCACGCGCATCAAAATAGGTGAAGCCGATACCTTCCACATTGTCCAGAACGTCCATAACATGGCGCAAGCCTGATTTGACACCCTTTGGCAGATCGATCTGCGTGATATCACCGGTGACCACAGCGGTAGAACCAAATCCGATCCGCGTCAGGAACATTTTCATCTGCTCCACCGTGGTATTCTGGGCTTCATCCAGAATCACAAAGGCATCATTCAGCGTTCTGCCACGCATAAAGGCCAGTGGTGCAATCTCTATGGCACTGCGTTCGATCAGTTTAGCGACGCGCTCAAAACCCAGCATTTCATACAGTGCGTCATAGAGAGGACGAAGATAAGGGTCAACTTTCTGGGTCAGGTCACCGGGCAGGAAACCCAGGCGTTCACCGGCCTCCACGGCGGGACGGACCAGCACCAGACGCCGCACCTGCTCACGCTCCAGGGCCTGTACGGCACAGGCTACAGCCAGGTAGGTTTTACCGGTGCCGGCAGGGCCGATACCGAAATTGATATCCAGCTCGAGTATATTGCGAATATAGTCCGGCTGGTTAATGCCGCGCGCTTTGACCGTGCAACGGCGGGTGTGGATGACGAGATCGCGGTTTTGCCGGTCATCTTCTTCATTGAGCTCTTCCAGACCAGCCTGTTGAAGGTGCAGATGAA
>Ga0055476_10000217_pt1 | contig 14497 bp, 11 predicted proteins | sample Muzzi_CordC_D2_FD_57682 | JGI IMG/M metagenome (GOLD analysis project Ga0055476, IMG submission 57682) | Wetland microbial communities from San Francisco Bay, California, USA, that impact long-term carbon sequestration - Muzzi_CordC_D2 | ecosystem: Environmental > Aquatic > Marine > Wetlands ... | reverse complement strand
CCCAGCGTGTCCAGCGCACCGGCCTTGATCAGCGCTTCATACACGCGGCGGGTCACTTTGCGTGAATCAATGCGGCGGCAGAGATCCACCAGTGATTTGTAGACGCCATTGGCCAAGCGTTCCTGGATGATGACTTCAATCGCCGCCTCGCCGACCCCCTTTATGGCACCGAGGCCATAAATCACGACGTCACTGCCTTCAACCGTAAAGGCAAAACCCGAACGGTTGATATCCGGCGCCACCACTTCAAGCTGCATGTGGCGGCACTCGTCGATCAGGGTCACGACCTTGTCGGTGTTGTCCATATCAGCCGATAACACCGCAGCCATAAAGGGTGCCGGGTAATGCGCCTTCAACCAGGCGGTCTGATAGGACACCAGCGCATAAGCGGCGGAATGCGACTTGTTAAAACCGTAGCCTGCGAATTTCTCCATCAGGTCGAAGATATAGGTCGCGTTTTTTTCCTCGACGCCGTGCTTTAACGCGCCTTCGGTGAAAATGACCCGCTGCTTGGCCATCTCTTCCGGTTTTTTCTTGCCCATGGCACGGCGTAACAGGTCAGCGCCGCCCAGGGTATAACCTGCCAGCACCTGGGCAATCTGCATGACCTGTTCCTGGTAGAGAATGACACCGTAAGTAGGCTGGAGGATCGGTTCCAGGTCCGGATGCGGATACTCGACCTTGGCGCGGCCGTGTTTGCGGTTAATGAAGTCATCCACCATACCCGACTGCAAGGGTCCGGGTCGGAACAGGGCCACCAGCGCCACAATATCTTCGAAGCTATCAGGCTGCAGGCGCTTGATGAGATCCTTCATGCCGCGCGATTCGAGCTGGAACACGGCGGTGGTCTGGCAGGCTTTCAACAGATCAAAAGCTGCCGCCTCGTCCAGGGCGATGGTACTGATATCCAGCGCAGCCTCGCCCTGTTCTGCGCGTTGCTTGTTTACCGTCTGCAGTGCCCAATCGATAATGGTCAGGGTACGCAGTCCGAGGAAGTCGAATTTCACCAGACCGACGGCTTCCACATCATCCTTGTCGAACTGGCTGACGATGTTGACACCACCCTGCTCACAATAGATCGGCGTGAAGTCGGTGAGTTTGCTTGGCGAGATGACCACACCACCAGCGTGCTTACCGGCGTTTCTAGCCAGACCTTCCAGCGATTGCGCCATGTCCAGCAGAGCCCGGACGTCTTCATCCTGTTCATACAGCTCGCGTAAGGCTTCCTCCTGCTCCAGCGCCTTGTCCAGCGTCATGCCGATTTCAAAAGGGATCAATTTGGCGATGCGGTCTACGAAGCCGTAGGGGTGGCCCAGCACCCGACCGACGTCGCGTACTACCGCCTTGGCCGCCATGGAACCATAAGTAATGATCTGCGAGACTTTTTCGCGCCCGTAGTGCTCGGCAACGTAATCGATGACCCGGTCACGGCCTTCCATGCAGAAGTCGACGTCGAAGTCCGGCATGGAAACGCGTTCGGGATTGAGAAAGCGTTCGAACAACAGTTCGTAACGCAGTGGATCGAGGTCGGTGATGGTCAGGGCATAAGCCACCAGCGAACCCGCACCCGAACCTCGCCCGGGACCGACCGGCACCCCGTTTTGCTTGGCCCAGCGGATAAAATCGGAGACGATCAGGAAGTAACCGGGAAATCCCATGGAGATAATGACATCGAGTTCGGTGGCCAGTCGTTCGTCATAGGGCTTGCGGATTTCCGCAAAATCGTCAGCTTGCGGGTCAAACAGGGCCAGCAGACGTTCTTCCAGCCCCGCCCACGCCTGCTGGCGGAAAAACTCGTCCATGCTCATCCCTGCCGGGACCGGAAAATCGGGCAGGTAGTTTTCACCGAAGGTCAATTCCAGGTTACAGCGCCGGGCGATCTCCACACTGTTTTCCAGCGCTTCGGGCAGGTCGGCGAACAGCGCCTGCATGTCTTCGGGTGATCGCAGGTACTGCTGTTCGGAATGGCGTCTGGGGCGGCGCGGATCGTCCAGCGTGCGTCCGTCGTGAATGCAAACACGCGCCTCGTGGGCTTCGAATTCCTCCGACTTGATAAAGTGCACATCGTTAGTGGCAACCACCGGCACGTCGTGCGCGGCAGCCAGATCGACCGCCGCATGCAGGTAGTCCTGCTCACCCTCACGGCCGCTGCGCTGGACTTCCAGATAAAAATGTGACGGAAACAGGCGCAGCCAGGATTGCAGGCGTTGTTCGGCCAGTGGCCGGTCTCCGACCAGCAGCGCCTCGCCGATATCGCCTTCGCGGCCGCCCGACAAGGCAATCAGTCCGTCGCTCGCCCCCTCCAGCCAATCCAGGTTGAGCATCGGTATCGACTGGTGCTGACCTTCCAGGTAAGTGCGCGAAACCAGTTCGGTAAGATTCCGGTAGCCCAGGCGGTTTTTACACAACAGCACCAGGCGCCAGGGCCTGGTCAGCTGTGCGGGATTCCGCACCCACATGTCGACGCCTATGATGGGTTTGATGCCCGCTGCCATCGCCGCGCGGTAGAACTTGACCATGGCGAACATATTGCTCTGGTCGGTGACGGCGACGGCTGGCATGCCAGCTTCGGCAACCGCTTTTACCAGCGGCTTGATACGTACAACGCCGTCTACCAGCGAATATTCGGTATGCAGATGCAGATGGACAAACCCGGGACTCATAAACGAAGTGTCCGGCTTTGCAGGCGACGTTTCAAGGCTTGACAAAACGGCCAACAGGGCTCGCTGAATCCCCGGCTGGATTTCTCACCAGCGTCCTGCGCACCCGGGCCATAAAAGGCCCTAATAACCCACTCGGTCAGGGGGAAACCGCCAAACTAAGAACCCCTCATGCCTGGTCCCTACAGGCCCTCCAAAAACGCTTTTATCTCGGCCAGCATATTCTCGAACAGCGGGTTATAGGTCAGACGGCGAATCACTTCGCAGTCCGCTGACTCATCGAACATCTCGCCCAGACAATCCTCCTGCCGCGCCTTGCAGCGCCGATACCTGGCAGGATCCAGATGGTAGTAGTGGGTGCAGAAAGCGTGCTCACCCTGTTTCCCGTAATGTGGATTTGACGGTGACTGCATCAATGCCGTATGCGAGAAACTTTTTATGTTCTGATCGGGCAGATGCGCCTGGACCAGCGTGACCTTTTCCGGTACCCCCGGATGGCCGGTACTGTAATACAGCATGCGTTTGGGTAGTCCCCGCTGCCGGGAGAACCAGTCGAGTGTCGCCCTGCTGTCGACCGCCACGTCGTTTTCGCTGGCGGCAACAAATACCGGCAGGCGGCATTCCACCCGTGAAGCCAGGCGCCTGACCGCCTTTATCATTTCGTACACTTCGTGGATGGCCCGGTTAGTCAGCGATTCGTATTTGAAACAATCGCTGTCCGGTTGCAGCTCAAACCAGGAAAAGCGTTGCCACCACTTGCCGAAAAACGACAACGGGCCGGCCAGCCGCGCCATGGCGGAGATGCGCAGCGCAGGGGCGAACAGGAACAGGCCCTTAATGGAGTTGTTACGCATCGACTGATAGAGGTTGAGTGTCGCGCCAGCTGAAAAACCCAGCAGATACACCTCGTCGACTTCGGCTGCCAGCAGTTCCAGCAGACGTTGATGGGCCGCAGCCCAGTCCTGCCAGCGAACCTCGAGCAGATCACCGGGCCGGGTACCATGCCCCGGTAACTGCATGGCCAGCACATAAAAACCCTGTTGCTGAAAGAAGTGGCCGAGATCACGCATCATAAAGGGGGAATCTGACAACCCGTGTACCATGAGGATGCCGCGCCGTGGTCTGTCATCGCTATCCGGTTTGAATACAAATGGACTGTTGCCCTCGATAATCCAGGCCGCCCGTTTTTCATCGACACCGGTTCTGGCCGCTGCGACCCTCTGACGGCAGGCGTCGAGGTAAGCCTCGATACTGCTCACATGCATCTGAAACGCACTGTCAGCAGCATACGGCCGATGCCGCTCGGACAGTTCGTGGGCGATCGGCAGTGTTCTCAGGAAGTTCCAGAAATGGATCACCGGGTCTCTTCCAGCAGACGCCGAACCGGGGCATAGGAGCGACGGTGAACCGGTGTCACGCCAAGGGTTTGCAGGGCAGCCAGGTGCGCCTTGCTGGGATAACCCTTATGCTTGGCAAGACCATAGCCGGGGTAGCGGCTGTCCAGTTCGACCATTTCACGGTCACGACTGACTTTTGCGATGATCGAGGCGGCGCTGATCGCAGCCACCAGGGCGTCGCCCCTGACCACCGCTTGTGAGGGGTAGTCGAGGCGGGGGCAGCGATTGCCGTCCACCAGCACCAGTTCGGGCGCCAGTGACAGGGCGGCAACGGCACGCTGCATGGCCAGCAGGCTGGCCTGGAGAATGTTGATGCGGTCGATCTCGTGCACCTCTGCGCGCCCCAGCGACCAGGCCAGCGCCCGTTCCCGGATCTGTCCGGCCAGATCTTCCCGGCGCCGTTCGCTGAGTTTTTTAGAATCCTTCAGGCCCTCAACCGGTCTGTCCGGATCAAGAATGACGGCGGCGGCAACCACCGGCCCGGCCAGGGGTCCGCGTCCCACCTCGTCAACGCCCGCCAGACATTGCCGCGTGTCGTAAAATTCAAAACCGCTCTGCTCGCTCAATGCGTCCCCCTTTCGATAATATGCTGTGCTGCCCGCTGTGCCGCGTTCTGCCGTAACTGCCGATGCAGTCGCGCGAACGGTTCGATCTGTTGCGCCGCTTTTTGCGGATGCTGAAGCAGCTCCAGCAACGCCCCGGCCAGCTTGTCCGGCGTCGCATCAGCCTGCAGATACTCCGGCACCTGCATCATTCCCAGCAGATGATTGGGTAATGAGACATAAGGCACGCGCAACAGGCGGCTGACCAGCTGGTAACTGAGAGGATGCAGGCGATACGCCACCACCATCGGCCGCTCGAGCAGCATGCATTCCAGTGCCGCGGTACCCGACGCCAGCAACACAACATCCGCCGCCGTCATCGCGTCGCGTGCCTGACCTTCTAGCAGCGTCACCGCCAGCTCATCATGCCGCTCCGAGTCCAAGCAAGCCTTGCATACGGTCAACAAACCTGGCGCCGCCGGCAGCACAAACTGTAGCTCCGCTATCAGCTCTCGGCACAGATGCACGGCTTCCAGAAATAGCGGCAACAGGCGTTTGACTTCAGTTGCCCGACTACCCGGGAGCAGTGCGATACACGGCCTGTTTTTATCGAGGCCAAGCCTCTCACGCAGCCGTTGTTGCGAATGATTCATTGTGATCTCATCGGCCAGCGGGTGGCCCACAAACTGCGCGCGCACCCCGTGTTGCTCAAGAAACTGCGCCTCAAACGGAAACAGTGTCAGCATCAGGTCGACACTGTGACGGATCTTGCCAAGCCGGTATCGGCGCCATGCCCAGACCGATGGACAAGCCCAGTGAACCGTCGGTATACCGGCCCGCTTGAGTGATTTTTCCAGTGACAGGTTGAAATCAGGCGCATCGATACCGACGAAGACATCGGGTGGCTTGCGACGTAAATGGCGGGATATTCTTCTGCGCAGGCGTAAAAGGCCGGGCAAATGCCACAGCACCTCGACCACTCCCATGACAGCCAGGCGCTCCGAATGGGCCAGCGCCTGACAACCCGCTTCACGCATGCGCGGACCGGCTACACCTTCGAACTGCGCCTGCGGATGACGCTTGCGAATCGCGTAAATCAGTGCGGCACCGAGCCGATCACCGGACAACTCGCCGGCAACCAGCGCTATGCGTAATGCATCAGCCATGTAGCTTACACTGCTCAGCGCACAATACTTCGTTCACAGGCTTCTATGAAGCTGCGCAAACGAAGTACGTCATCACTCTCCGATTCGATCTGTTTCAATTGCACGATCGCCTGATCCAGGGACAGTTCAGATCGATACAGGATACGGTATGCTTCCTTTAATACGCGGATCCTGTCTTCGGCAAAGCCTCGCCGTTTAAGTCCCTCCACATTGAGCCCGCGTGGCCTGGCTTTACCTTCAGACACCATGACAAATGGCGGAACATCCTTATTGATGCGTGCCCCGTAGGCCGTAAAAGCATGTTCGCCGATACGGCAATACTGGTGGATCAGGCTTGCTCCACCCAATGTCACATAATCACCAATGTGAACGTGTCCCGCCAGGGTTGCGTTATTCGCCAGCACAGCATGACTGCCGATCCGGCAGTCATGCGCGATGTGCACGCAGGCCATGATCCAGTTATCGTCACCCAGGCGCGTGACACCCTCATCCTGAACCGTACCTCGGTTTATAGTGACGTATTCACGAATCGTATTATTGCAGCCGATTTCCAGGCGGGTGGTCTCACCCTGGTATTTCTTGTCCTGTGGATCGCTACCCAGTGAAGCAAACGGGAAAACCCTGTTACTGGAACCCATACGGATGCTACCGCTTAACACCACATGTGAGCCGATCCACGAGTTGCTGTCTATTTCGACACCGGAACCAATAACGCTGTAGGGGCCGATAATAACGTCAGCGGCGATCCGGGCTGCCGGATCAACCACAGCCGTCGGATGAATCAGCGAACCACTAGCAGACATGTCCTGTACCCTTAACCACAACGCCCGGGATCGAGTGTCTCGCCCGGGTCGTGTTCAACGCCTTGTGGTCCCGTGAGCCTGTCCGGGCTGAATCAACTGTCGATGTTTCGTTCGGTACACATGATCTGTGCTGTGGCTGCCGTTTTACCATCCACCGTCGCCTCGGTATCAAACACCCAGATGCCGCGCCTGGTTTTGATCAGATCAACGGACAGGCGCAATTGATCGCCTGGCTCGACCGGCTGTTTGAAACGCGCCTTGTCGATACCGACCAGGTAATACAGGGAATCACGTTCCGCACCGCGCTTTCCTGTTCTGAAGGCGAGCAAGCCGGTCGCTTGAGCCAGTGCCTCCAGAATCAGCACACCCGGCATGACCGGCTTGTCGGGGAAATGGCCCTGAAAAAACGGTTCGTTGACAGTGACATTTTTAATACCCACCAGCGACTGGCCTTGGTGGAATTCCACCACCCGATCGACCAGCAGAAACGGATAACGGTGCGGCAACAAATTCTGAATTTCGACAACATCCATGGCCTGATATTAAACCTGATACTTTGTTTTTGCGATAGCATTTTATTTTATCTGGATTTTTCAAGACTGCTTATACGCCGTGTCAGGCGATCCAGTTGTTTCATTCTGGTCGCGTTGCGGCGCCACTGCCGATTCTCCATCAGTGGCGTACCGGCTGAATAGGTGCCCGGCTCGGAGATGGATCGGGTCACCATCGACATCCCGGTGATGTGGACATGGTCGGTGATTTCCAGGTGCCCCACAACGCCGACGCCCCCTGCCAGGGTACAGTGCCTGCCAATTCGTGTGCTACCGGATATACCGACACAAGCCGCGATGGCGGTGTGTGCGCCGATAACCACATTGTGGGCGACCTGCACCTGGTTATCGATCTTCACACCCTCCTCGATAAGGGTATTCTCGACGCTACCACGGTCCACCGTGGTATTGGCGCCGATTTCAACATCGTTACCGATTTGTACGCTACCCAGTTGAGGCACTTTTTCCCAGCGACCTTCCACCTCTGCCAGGCCAAACCCGTCGCTGCCTATCACGACACCCGGATGCAGTATGGCGCGTCTGCCAATATGAGCTTCAGCCAGAACAGTGACCCGGGCCACCAGCTGGCTGCCCTCCCCGATCTCCACCTTTGCACCGACAATACAGCCAGGCCCAATCTGAACAGACGGGCCAATCTTCGCGCCTTCTGCAATTACGGTATTCGCACCTATCCAGGCACCGGGATCGATCTGAGCGGCCTCATCGACGATGGCACTCGGATGTATGCCGGATCGCGGCTTGTCCTGCGGATACAGCAGACGCGCCGCCCGTGCATAGCAGGCGTAGGGATGATCACTGACCAGAACCGCTACGGGAGAATTCCGGGCGTCCTGGCCAGAGAGCACGACCGCGGAAGCACGTGTGTTTTTCAGATACCGCCGGTATTTCGGATTTGCCAGAAAACTCAGTGCACCGGGCCCGGCCCGCTGCAGGCTCGCGACCGTTGACACCCTGACATCACCGTTGCCCCTCAGCTCAACATTCAGTTGCTGAGCCAGTTGCGCGAGTGTCAGAGTCATCTCTATGGGTGGATACTACTTGCCGCCACCAGACTTGAACTCGGCTTTCAGCTTAATCAGCACCATATCGGTGATATCGACGTTTTTACTCGAATACACCACACCCTGTCCGAGGATGACGTCATAATTCTTTTCCTTGGCCAGACTCACGGTGGCTTCGTACATCTGCCGCTGTAACGTTGTTAACACTTCGTTTTTTCGGATATTCAGGTCATCGCGAAACTCGTCCTGGGTGCGCTTCAGTTCACGGCGCTGGGTGAGGATTTCACGTTCCAGCTTGCTGTTCTCCTTTTCACTCATGACCGCGCCATCGCGGGTAAGGCGATCTTCGAGTTTGCGAATGCTTTTCTGCAACGTCACCAGCTCCTTTTCACGAGGTGCGAATTCGGTCTCGATTTTGCTTTGGGCGTCTTTTGCCTGCGGCGCTTCTTCCATCAGCTGAACCGTGTTGACCACTCCAACCTTGGTATCTGCCTGTACCGGTACTGCTGCCACGCCAAGTGCAGCCAAACCAAAAAGCATATTGTTAATTGATTTCAAGACTCTTTCTCCTAATTAAAACAACAAAGGGAAGCTGGAATGTTTTTAGAACCCGGCCCCCAGACTGAACTGAAACTCCTGAACGTCATCACCCGCCTTGTCATTGAGAGGTAAGGCGAAACTGACCGCCAGCGGCCCCACCGGAGACAACCAGGTCGCCCCGATACCTACCGACATGCGCAGTTCACTGCTCTCGAAGTCCTCTACACCAGGAAACACATTACCGATATCAAAAAAAGTACTCAACCTTACGCTGTTACTATCTGTCAGAAATGGTGGCGGAAACAGGATTGCAGCACTGGCCACCGTTTTGAAGCTGCCACCAATAGGATCATTATCCGAGTCCCGTGGTCCTAATGAATTATCTTCAAATCCGCGCACCGAGCGCACACCACCGGCAAAATAGTTTTCGAAAAACGGCAGGCTGCTGAAATCGCCATAGCCATCGCCGTATCCGATATCCGCTTTGGCTTCAAAAACAAACAGTTTTGTCAAGGGAATGTATTGTTGTACACTCAGATCCACTTTATAAAATTCAAGCTGGGAACCCGGGACCTTGGTGTCTAAACCGATTCGTCGTACACCACCCGAGCTTGGAAAGATGCGCCGGTTGCGGGTATCGTGGGACAAACTCGTCGCCAGGCCCAGGCTTTTGAAATTGTCACCGTGGTCGTCGATAAACTCCGTGATTTCCTCGGAAGAGAATTCAGATGTCTTGAGTTTCAGACTGTCGGCCTCGGTAGTGAAACGAAATGAATTGTACTCACTGATTGGAAAACCGTAGGTGACATTGACACCATAGGTATCGGTGGAATAGTTGGCGATGTTGGCTTGATCAGCGTCCGTATCACGATAAAAGGCACCGAACCCGCGGCTGACACCATCGACGGTATAGAAGGGATTGGTATAAGACAAACTGAAGACTTTGCTGACATCACTGTTGTTGGCAGACATGCTGACTCTGCGTCCGGAACCCAGAAAATTATCCTGGGTAATACTGCCATTAAGAATAATACCCGAAGTCTGGGAAAAACCGACGCCAAGGGAAATGCTGCCCGACGCCTGCTCTGTCACAGAGTAATCGACGTCTACTTCATCGGTCGAGCCCGGCACTGCCGGTGTCTCGACATTAACACCTTCGAAGTAGCCAAGGCGCTGAAGACGGGTGCGCGAGCGTTCAACCTTCTCGGCCGAAAACCATCCGCCCTCCAGTTGCCGCATTTCCTGGCGCAACACCTCATCGCGCGTTTTGGTATTGCCGGCATAATTGATACGGCGTACATAAACACGTTTACCCGGATCGACAAAAAATGTCAGATCGACTTCGCGTGTATCTTCATTGACATCGGGAACCGTATTGACGTTGGCGAAGGCATAGCCTGCGTTGCCCAGGCTGTCCGAAATCCGCGTTACAGTATCTGTGACCCGCTTACGTGAAAACACATCACCCGCGTTAATCCGGAAATCCGGGTAAAGTTGCTCTGCCGAAACAGGCAACTCTCCCGAGAGTTTGACCTCACGGACCCGGTATTGTTTACCTTCGGTAACATTGATTGTGATGTAAATATCCTTCTTATCCGGGGTAATGGACACCTGCGTAGAATCGACATTAAACTTGATGTAGCCGCGATCCTGATAATAGGAACGCAAGGTTTCAAGATCCGCGGCCAGTTCCTGCTTGGAGTATTGGTCATCCTTTGTATAAAAGGACAGCCAATTCGGTGTACGTTGCGATAGCCGTTTCAACAGTGTTTTATCGTCGAAGACACGGTTACCGACAATACTGATCTGCTTGATCTTGGCGACCGCGCCTTCAGAAACATCGATCAGGATACCGACCCTGTTGCGTTCCAGCGGTGTAACCGTTGTTTCGATCTTTACGCCATACTTACCACGACTGTAGTACTGGCGCTCCAGCTCCAGCTCGACTTTTTCCAGCAGTGAACGATCAAACACGTTACCTTCTGCCAGACCGATATCCTTTAACGACTCCAGCAAGGGTTCCGTCTCTATATCGTCATTTCCCTGTACCTTGATACTGGCAATCGCCGGGCGCTCCTGCACGATGACGACCAGCACATTCCCATCCCGTTCCAGTCTGACGTCCCTGAAATAGCCCGACTTGTACAGTGAGCGAATAGTGAGCTCGGAATCGTGTTCCGTGAAATTTCCGCCTACCTGCACCGGTAGAAAGTTGAATACCGTGCCCGGCGAAATACGCTGCAATCCTTCGACGCGAATATCACTGACCTCGAAGTCCTCGAACCCATAGGCTGGAAAGGATAAAGCAAGAAGGATTATTTGCAGAATACGATGCATCATTAATCCCGAAAGCTCAGGCTCCGAACAGACGCGACAAATCGTTATAAAAGGCAATGGTCATCAAAGCCAGCAACAAAAATATCCCTAACTGCTGACCGATCTGTTGTGCCGAATCAGACAGTGGTTTGCCCTGTACCCACTCAATAGCGTTATACAGCAGATGACCGCCATCCAGAACAGGGACAGGCAACAGATTCAGCACCCCCAGGCTGATGCTGACGATAGCCAGGAATTTAAGAAAACTGGCCAAACCGATTCGAGCGGAATAGCCGGCATACTGCGCAATACTGATAGGTCCGCTGATATTCTCAACAGAAGCCCTGCCCGACAGCATCCCCCACAGGGTACGTACCGTGAGCGCGCTCATTTCCCAGGTTTTCTGCACTGATTTACCTGCCGACTCGACGATCCCGTAGCGCACTTCGGTACGCATATTATCCTGCGCGCCTTCAGGTTGACGGACATAGGCACCTATTTGTCCGATTGTCTCGCCATTTTCTTCCACGGCCTTGGGAACCAGGATAACCTCCAGTTCCTCTGTTCCCCGCAATACCCTGAGCTGTGATGACTGTTCGGGGTGCGCTCGGACGTAATCCACCCATTCGGACCAGCTTTCGATGGCTTGAGAATCGACCGACACTATGCGGTCGCCCGGCTGCAAACCGGCTTGCTCCGCCGGCGCATTCGCTACCAGACGATCGATAACCGGCGGCACGCTTGGGCGCCATACTGAAAGCCCCAGGTTGCCAAGTAAACCGCCTTTGTCCAGGGCATCCGGCACGCCGGAGAAGTCGATAATCAGAAGCCGCTGAGTGTCATCCGGGCTGCGCACGGAAATCTCGATGCGTTCACCTGACAAGGCTGCGTCCAGCAGTTCCAGTGTTGCCGCATCCCAGGTCGGCGTCTCCTTGCCGGCAATACTCAGGAACTCATCGTCTTTCCGGAATCCAGCCTGTTCTGCAACCGACTGTGGTGTGATTTCACCAACAACCGGACGCAGGCCTGGTACACCACTGACAAACATCAGCCAGTAGGCTGCCATCGCGAACACAAAATTGAACAGCGGACCGGCAAGAATCACCGCAGAGCGCACCCACAGCGATTGCCGGTTAAACGATCGGGACACTTCAGCGGGCGCGACCGGAGCCTCACGTTCATCAAGCATCTTCACATAGCCGCCGAGTGGCAATGCTGCGATGACAAACTCGGTCTGATCAGCTCCAAAACGGCGCCCCCAGATCGGTTTTCCAAAGCCAATGGAAAACCTCAGCACCCTGATACCGAGTTTCCTGGCAACCCAGAAATGACCAAACTCATGCACTGCCACCAGCAGGCTGATGGCGACAATGAAAGCCAGTAGTGAACCGGCGAACCCACTCATACATTCGCCCGCTTGCGTTGCCTTGCTGCGATCATCTCACTGGCACAGGCCCGCGCCTGGATATCTTCCGCCAGAATGACTTCAAATGAGTCTGCGTCCCGCAGCGTAACTGCAGCCAGGGTGGATTCAATGACTTCGGGTATCGCGGTAAAGTGAATCCGGCGCTCCAGAAAGGCATGCACAGCCACTTCGTTAGCCGCATTCAGGACAGTAGATGCCGTGCCACCGGCCCGCCAGGCCTCCTGAGCCAGACGTAAACAGGGAAAACGCTTCAGGTCCGGTGGTTCAAAATCGAGCCTGGCCGCCTTGAGCATATCCAGGACATCGACTCCCGCATCAATTCGTTCCGGCCAGGCCAGACTGTGCGCAATTGGAGTACGCATATCGGGATTACCCAACTGGGCCAGTACCGAGCCGTCCCGATACTGCACCATTGAGTGAATGATACTCTGCGGATGAATCAGAACCTGCAGCATCGAATCGGGAACAGAAAACAGCCAGCAGGCTTCGATCAGCTCCAGTCCTTTGTTCATCATGGTGGCGGAATCCACGGAAATCTTACGACCCATATCCCAGTTCGGGTGGCAGCAGGCCTGCTCCGGGGTAATCTCGGACAATTGATCGAGTGAGGTGTTTCGAAACGGCCCGCCGGAAGCGGTCAATAATATTTTTACGACACCTTCCGGTTGGCCCGAGCCGGCCAGAAAACCCTGCGGCATGCACTGAAAAATGGCGTTGTGTTCACTGTCGACTGGTAACAGCTCGGCACCACCGGCCTTAACCTGTTGCATAAACAGTGAGCCGGACATCACCAGTGCTTCCTTGTTGGCCAACAGTATCCGTTTGCCCGATTTCGCGGCTTCCAGGGTGGGCAACAATCCAGCGGCGCCGACAATGCCCGCCATGACACAGTCAACATTTTCAAGTCCGGCAACTTTCACCAGCGCATCCAGACCGCTCATGACCTCGATAGCCGGCGCCCGGTCACGCAGGCGAGCTTGTAGCTGTTCGGCCGCATCCTCATCAGCCATCACGGCGAACTCGGGCCGATACTCGAGACACTGCGCGACAAGGCGGTCGACGTCCTGATTTGCTGTCAGTGCAACCACCCGGTAGCGATCGCTATTGCGCCTGATGACATCCAGTGTACTGACACCAATGGAGCCGGTGGCACCCAGCACGGTGATTCCCGTGCGCTCGCTCATAAATCCACCCATCGCAAGCCGAGCAGGAAAACAGGTGCTGCCGCCAGCAGACTGTCGATGCGATCCAGAATGCCGCCGTGGCCCGGTATCAGGGTACCCGAGTCCTTAACCCCCTGCTGTCGTTTCAACAGGCTTTCCAGCAAGTCACCGGCAATGGAAAACAACACGGTCACCAGACAAACGAGTACAAACCCGGCCAGCGCGGAACCCTGTAGATCGATAAATCGCGCATAGCCAAATGCAAACAGGGAGCAGGCCGCCAGGGCGCCCAACACGCCTTCCCAGGTCTTACCCGGGCTGACCCTGGGCGCCAGCTTGTTACTACCGAACTGCCTGCCGGCAAAGAAAGCGCCGCTGTCGGCAACCCATACCAGCACCAGCACGTACAACACCCAGTGCGGTCCCTGATCCGGCCGGCTGTGCAAGACCACCAGTGCCAGCCAGGTGCTGATCATGAGGCCAAGACCCAGCAGCGCCTTGGCCAGCGCATGTACAAGCGTCGCTTCACCACCGAGCGCAGGCCGCGTGATCCAGTACAACACGAACAGCCACCAGAGCAAAGCTGACCACAACACGACATCAACCAGAACTTCCGATTGTGCAAAATTCCACGCCACGGCAATGCAAGACAGGGTTAACAGCAGATAGGCGATACGCGCCGCCATGTGGTGTAAGGGGATCAGCGCACTCCACTCCCAGGCGGCCAGCAGCATGGCCAGCGCGACGACAAGAGCAAAACCGGACAGATTCAGTTTCAAGACCACCAGTACCACCAGCGGCACACCGATCAGTGCGCTGATAAAGCGTTGCTTAAGCACGTTTGGACTCTTCAATCTGATCGCCGGTCTGTCCAAAACGCCGTTGGCGGCCGGCAAAGGAATTTAACGCTT
>Ga0055476_10000216_pt1 | contig 14521 bp, 13 predicted proteins | sample Muzzi_CordC_D2_FD_57682 | JGI IMG/M metagenome (GOLD analysis project Ga0055476, IMG submission 57682) | Wetland microbial communities from San Francisco Bay, California, USA, that impact long-term carbon sequestration - Muzzi_CordC_D2 | ecosystem: Environmental > Aquatic > Marine > Wetlands ... | reverse complement strand
GCGATGGCGCCGAGTCATCGCCCGGGCCGCTCGCTTCGGGGATCACGCCGCGCCGCGGGCTTTCGCGAGAGTGCGGATCCGCCGGACGATCTCGTCCGGATCCGCATCCGGGCCGAAGCCGGCGGCAACGCCTTTGCGCTGGATCTCGTTCCGGTCGTCCTGGCTGAGGATCGATCCGCCGACAACGACGGGGACGTCGAGGTTGCGGCGCTTCAGCAGGGCGAAGAGCTCATCCAGGTAGTAGCGATACTCCCACGAATGGCACGACAGCCCGATGATGTCGGCGCCTTCTTCGAGTGCCGCATCGACCACCGTTTCGGGCGTGCCGAATCGGCCGAGATAGATCACCTCCATGCCGGCATCGCGCAGGAGTCGTGCGACCGCGAACGCGCCGGCTTCGTGCTGATCCATTCCGAGGATCGCGAGCAGGATGCGAATCGGTCGCTCGGCGGCCATCAGATCGGAGGCTCCGCCCGGCCCAGTGGATCGTAGACCTCGCCCACGCCGAGGCGTAGCGCTCCGGAGATCTCGCCCTGGGTGAGGTCTGCCTCGAGCGCATCGGCGATGGGCTCGACGAGATTGCCGCTGGTTGCGGCGCCGGCCTCGCGAATTCGCGCAAAGTGCTCGGCCACGGCCGCGCCGTCGCGCTCGTTCTTGAATCTCCGGATCTCGTCGATGCGATCCCAGCACGGTTCGAGCTTCGACTCGCTGTGATCGCGCAGCAGGCGGTCCTGTTCTTCGGGGATCTCGAACGCGTTCAGGCCGATCTGGACTTCCGATCCGTCTTGAATCGCCCTGGCGCGACGAGTCATCGCGTTCTGGAACAGGTTGCGGAACCAGCCGCTCTCGGAGACTTCCTTCAACGTTCCCAGCGACTCGATCTCCGTGACCATCTCGAGGATGCGCCGCTCCATTTCATCGGTCAGCGATTCGACGAAGTACGAGCCCCCGAGCGGGTCGGCCACCCGGCCGGCGCCGGCTTCGAGCTGCACGATCTGCTGGGTGCGCAGGCTGACCATGTGGGAATCATGGCTGGGCGTGCGATAGGCCTCGTCGAAGCAGGAGATCTCGACGGCCTGCACTCCCGCCAGCGCGAGTGCGAGCCCCTGCACCGCGCCGCGAGCGATGTTGTTGGCCGGCTGGGCCATCGTCAGCGACAGGCCGGACGTATGGGCCGTGATCGCGCAAGACCAGGAGCGCGGATCCTTGGCGCCGAATTCCTCGCGCATCATGCGCGCGAAGATGCGTCGGGTGGCGCGGATCTTCGCGACTTCCTCGAACAGGTCCATCCGGCAGTTGACCAGGATTGCGATGCGCGGAGCGAACGAGTCGACGTCGAGACCGCGGCCGATCAGGGTGCGGACGATCTCGCGGATTTCCACGAAGCCGAGCGCCATCTCTTCGACGCCGTTCAATCCGCCGTCGCTGATGTAGTAGGTGTCCTCGAGAAAGGCGTGGAAGCGCGGCATCTCGGCGGCGGCGAACTCGATCGAGTCGAGCGCCAGACGCATCCGCAGGTCGTAGGGCATGTGGATCCGGTAGCTGCAGTCCTCGCAGTAGGCGGGCAGCAGGATCGTCGAGCCGCGCAACGCCTTCGGGTCGAATCCGCGCCGCAGGGCGATGCGGTGGAGGGCCGCGATCGCAAACGCGCCGGGCGGCAGCGAGTGCGAGAGCGTCAATTCGGTGAGCGGCAGGCCTGCGTAGAGGTCCTCGAAGTCCTTCAGGCGGCAGATCGACACGCCGGTGTTGCCGACGGCGTGCCGCGCCAGCGGATGATCCGGATCCATCGACGACATCGTGGGCGCATCACCGATCACGTCCAGGCCGCGGGCGCCCTTGTCGATCAGCTCGCGAAATTGTTCGTTGGAGCGGCGCGGCGTGCCTTCGCCCGAGAGCTCCTGTTGAATCCAGGAGTCGCGAGTCCGCGGGCTCGCCAGTCGGCCGCGGGTGAAGGGATACTCGCCCGGCTCGGCGCGAGGTTCCCGCGCCGAGCCGTCTCCGTCTGTGGATGCGACATCCGCCGCGGTGTAGAAGGGCTTCAGCGGAATGCCGGATTGGGTTTCGCGTTCACTCATGTGAAGACACCGGCGCGGCCGTGCGCACGAGCGCTTCGTCGGCATCGGTCGTGCCTCGCGACGGCGTTCGAGCGCTGATCACGCGAGCGCATGGGCGCGCTCTTCGGTGAATACCGCTTCGGGGTTGGCGGTGAAGGCCTCGAGCAGGAAGCGCACCTGGGGCTTCTCGGAGGCCGTCTTCGGAATCTCGTCCACCACATGCAGATAGCTGGGAACGAAATTCGACTCGAGACCCGCACGACAGGCCTCGAATACCGAGGCCGGCGAAAATTCCGTGGCTTCTTCCGGAACGATGGCGGCGACCACGTCCTTCTCTCCGGGTGCTCCCGAAGCCGCCTCCACGCCATAGACGAAGACGTCGCTGACCTGGGGGTGCTCGGCGATCACCTTCTCGACGAAGCCCGGGTTCACGAAATCCCCGTTGTGACGCAGTCCGCCGCCCTTGCGATAGTCGAAGTAGTGCCAGCCGTCTTCGTCGCGGTGTCCCATGTCGCCGCTGCGGAGCCAACCGCCTCGGGTCTTCTTCGACGAGGCTTCCGGATCGTCGTAGTACTCGACTTCGGCTCTTTCGTTGCGGTCCGCGGGGCGCGAGCAGATCTCCCCCGTCACGCCGGGCGGACATTCGACATCGTTCTCGTCGAGGATCTTCAGCTCGAGATTCGGCCCGGGCTTTCCGAACGAGCCGACCGGGCCCTCGCCGACCGGCTTGAAGCAGAAGCCTCCCTCGACGGCTCCGTACCATTCGTAGACGTCGAGGTCGAAGCGCTTTTCGAAGGCTTCCCAGATCGCCCGGGGCATGCCCGCACTGACCAGCAGACGCACCGGGTTGTCCGCATCATCCGGGCGCTCGGGCTCACTGTAGATCGCGGTCGCCATGCCGCCGAGCTGCGAGAACGTGGTGGCGCCGTACGCACGGCACACGTCGAAGAGCTTCGACTTGGTGAAGCGCCGGCTGAAGATCGCCCGCAGCCCCATGCGGATCGACGGGGCCAGGGTCACGGCCTGGGCGTTTCCGTGGGTGAGGGAGAGGCCGGTGTAGGGCCGCTCGTTCGCCTGGTAGCCGAAGATCGTGCCCAACATCGACGAGCCGCCGAAGCGGACATTCGGGAAGATCAGACCCTTCGGATCGCCGGTCGTTCCCGAGGTGTAGATGATCTGAAGTGGATCGTTCCCGTCGACGAGACGCGGTTCGATCGTTCCACTGGGCCTGGCCAACACCTCGCGCATCGAATCCACGGCAACCTCGCTGTCGAGAGCCACGGCATCGGGCCCCTCTCCGGTCTCGAGTCCGAGCACCCACGCGATTTCGGGCAGCTTCTTCCTGGCACGCGCGATTTCGGTGAGGCAGTAGTCGCTGCAGATCACGCCGCGACAACCCGCATTTCGCAGCATGTAGGCCAGCTTCTCGCCGCGCGTTCGCGGGTCGATCGGCACCAGTACGCAGCCCGAGATCGACGCCGCGATCATGCTTTCCACGTACTCGGGGTGGTTGCGCATCATCAGGCCGAAGCGATCGCCGCGCTCCATTCCGAAGCCGATCAGTGCGGCGGCGATCCGATTGCCGTTGCGATGGAGGTCGGCATAGGTGCGGATCTCGTCCGGCGTCGCTCCGCCGTCGAGGCTCAGATGTTCGAAGGTCAGTACGTCGAGATCCGGCTGCCGCTCCGCCCGAGCCTCGATCATGTCGGCCAGGATCCAGTCGTGGCGCTCCCGCATTGCTACTCCCAGGCAGCGAATCCGGCGCCGCGGCCCGGCCGCGGCGCCGTTCGCAACGTCGTTTCGACTAGGCCTTCAGAATCGTCACGCACATGGCGGCTGCGTCGGGACCGATGGTGCCGCCACCGTTGTGGGCCAGGGCGACCTTCGCTCCTTCGACCTGTCGTTGGCGCGAACGCCCCTGCAGCTGCTCGGTCAGCTCCACGATCTGCGCGGTGCCGGTCGCGCCCACTGGATGCCCCTTGCGGAGAAGTCCACCGCTGGTGTTGACCGGACAGCGCCCCCCCAGACGCGTCGCACCTTCGTCGATCAGCCGGCCGCCTTCGCCCTTGCCGCACAGCGACAGCGATTCGTAGGTCAGGATCTCGGACGGAGCCGATGCGTCGTGAAGCTCGACCACGTCGAGATCCTCCGGCCCGATACCGGCTTCCTCGTAGGCCTCGCCGGAGCAGACCTCGCCGGTTCCCGGCTCGGCGGGGCCGTGGTCCCAGCCCGAGCGCAGCACGCTCGATGCGACCCGCACCGGCCGGCTCACCCCGAGCTCACGCGCCTTGCGCTCGCTCATGACGACGACGGCCGCCGCCCCGTCGCCGATGGGCGAGCACATCGAGCGCGTCAGCGGCTCGGCGATCATCGGCTGCGCCAGCACCTGATCGACCGTGAGCGCATCGCGAAACTGCGCGCGCGGGTTCAGGCTGCCGTGGAAGGAGTTCTTGGCCGATACACCGGCGAATTGCTCGACCGTCGTGCCGTAGGCCTTCATGTGCGCTCGCGCCATCTGCGCGTAGATGTCCATGAACATCGAGCGATTCTTGCCCGCACCCGACGCGGCGGACTTCGCACCCGCGGCCTTCGCCCCCGCCTGAAGCTGCTCGAGGATGCTCGCCATCGCCTCCACGTCGACCGCGCCGGTGAACGCGCCGAACGAGACCCGCTTGTCTTCGTGGTAGAGCTTCTCGACTCCGAGCGCGAGCACGATGTCGTAGAGCCCCGCCGAGACCATGGCGCAGGCCTGGTTGAACGCCGTCGAGGAGCTGGCGCAGGCGTTCTCGACGTTGACCACCGGCAGCCGGCCCAGGCCCATCGAGCGCAGGATCACCTGCCCGCGAATCGACTCCTGGCCCGTCACCACACCCGCCGCGGCGTTGCCCACATACGCGGCTTCGAGCTGCCCGGCCTCCACTCCCGCATCGGCCAACGCGGCCCGGACCGCTTCGACGCCGAGAGACTTGAGACCTCGGTCCAGGTGCTTTCCGAATGTCGTCATGCCGACACCGGCGATTACTGCATTGAGACGCATGTCGCTCCTCTCCTCGTCTGCCCTGCGCGGGCCGACCTGCGAACTCCGTTTCGCCTGGGCGCGTCCGCTCAGAGCAGCCCGTTGCCCTTGAGGTCGAGCGCCTTCTGCAGGAATTCGAGCTCGGCCTCGCGCCACGGCAGCGGCGCGGGTGCCTGGAACATCTCGTCGCGGGTGAGCCGATCGACCACGGCCTGCGAGCGCGGGAACGGGTTGCCGTAGCCATCGATGTGGAAGAGCTCTTCGAACGGTCGGCGGGGACGCTGGCCGCCCGCCTCCGGGCTCTCGAGCGGGTAGCCCACCGTCTGGATCAGCAGCACCCGGCAGCTCTCCGGCATCCCGAGATTCTGGCGGATCTGCTCGCCGTGCGGCGTCCCCAGGCAGCAGGTTCCGAGCCCCAGGTCGAAGGCCATCAGCGTGGCCTGGGCGATGCCCTGGCCGCAGTCGACCTCGCCGAGGCCCGGCGCCTTGGTGTGGTCGCCGATGTTCTTGAAGATCGGGATCAGCTGGTCTTCGATCGCCTGCTCCTTGCCCTCGCCGAAGCCGAGCGCGCCGGCCTTGCAGAGCTCCCGCAGCCGGTCCGCCTGCACGTCCACCGCGGCGGTATCGAGGAACCAGACGATCGATACCGGTGCCAGCTTGATCTGGTAGCCCGCGATCGGGGAGGTGACGGCGTCGGCCACCTCCTTGGGCGCGGAGTCGCGAAAGACCGCGATCCCGCGCAGGCTCTGCACGTTTCCCCAGTGCGAAGCGATTCGCGCGGCCTCGAACATCATCTGGATCTTCTCGGGCTCGACGGGCTTGTAGGGATTCAGGAAACGGATCGACCGTCTGCGCCCCATGACTTCTCTGAGTTCCATCTGCCTCTCTCCTCTGCACGGGCTTCGCGCCCGGCGATCGAAACGAAGCCGCTCGCGAAGGCGCCGGCGCGAGTCGGCCCGGCGCGTCAGGTCGTGAGCTTCGCGATCTCGGCCTGATACTGCATCATCTTCAGCGGGTCGATTCCGTAGGCGGGGGGGATGACGACGAGCGAATCCGCGATTTCCCAGGCTCGTTCGATCCGCTCGCGAATCGAATCGGGCTTCCCGCACAATACGAATGCGCGGACCATCTCATCGGGCACCAGGTCGGGGCGCGTGAAGAGATCCCGCTCGCGCCCGACCGCCTGCGCCCGCCTGGCCTCGTCGCGAAAGCCGTGTGCGGCGAAGAACGACTCGTATTGCTCGAAGGAGGCGTAGAAGCCGACGGTCGTACGGGAGTCTTCGATGGCTTCCGCTTCGTCGGTATTCGGTGCGCACCAGAACCACAGGTTGAGCTCGATGTCGCCGCGCGAGCGGCCCGATCGCGCCAGCCCCTTGGCGATCTCGGGCTGGATCTTCTCGACGGCCCAATCGATCGACCAGATCGGGTGGCCCATGATCCCGTCGCCGATCTCGGCTGCAAGGCGAATCGCCGGGCCGCGCAGCGCCGCCAGCCAGATCGGGATCTCCTCGCGAACGGGAGGCGTCTGGGGTTGCAGGGTCGAGTAGTCGCCCCGGTAGTACTGCCCGTCGAACGGCTCGAGTCCCGCTTGCTTGTGAGCTCCGCGAACGATGTGCCGCACCGCGGCGACGGTCTCGCGCAGGTGGGCGAGCGGCTTGTGCGGAGGCGCGCCGAAGAGGTCGCAGGTCCAGGCCTGGACGCTGGCGCCGAGGCCGAGGATGAAGCGGCCATTGCTGATTCGATCCATGTCGATGGCCGCCATCGCGGTCTCGAAAGGGCTGCGCGCCGCCGCGATCGCGATGCCGCTGGCCAGCTTGATCCGCTCGGTGGCGGCCGCCGCCACGGCCAGGGGCGCCCAGGGAGGGCCCAGCACCTGCGGAGCGAAGACGCCTTCGAGCCCCTGCGCCTCCGCCCGCTGCGCGAACGTCGCGATCACGGCCGCAGGCAGCGGTGCCACGAGTCCCCAATAACGTCGATCCCGCCCGCGTCCCGAAGTCATGCCGGATCTCTCCTGTCTTTGGTGATGGTACCGGCCCGGATGCTTCAGGCCGTCAGCGTCCGGACGAATGCCTTGATCAGACGCGTCATGGAACGCACGTGATCGCCGGGTTCCTCGGCGGCGTCCCCCACGTCCCCGACCCGACCATCGACGGTCAAGGATGCGAGTCCGTGGACCAGCGACCAGGCCATCAAGGTGAAGTGCTCCGCATTCACCTCCACGCCGATCTTCCCGGCTTCTTCGAGCACCTCGGCGACGCCGGTGCGAAACAGGCCGTTCGTCACGTCGTAGGCGTCTCGCAACGCGGCGTGCTTGTCGATGTCGGGAACGTCGCGTCCGAACATCACGCGAAAGTGCGCGGGCTTCTCGGCTGCGAACTCCACATAGGCGATGGCCATGGCCTCGAGTCGCTTCGACACGTCGTCCGGCGCAGCGGCCATGCGTTCGACCATTCGCTCGGTGAGGTTGCGGAATCCCTGCTCGGCGACGGCCGCGAGCAGCTCCTCCTTGTTCGCAAAGTGACGGTAGGGCGCCGTATGGGAGACGTCGGCTCGACGAGCGACCTCGCGCCAGCTCAGACCCCGCGTTCCCGAGGCCTCGACCAGCTCGAGGGCGGCGGCGATGAGATCTCGCCGCAGTCCTCCGTCGTGGGGACGGACCTCGCTGCGCGGTGCGGCGCGCTTCGCCGCCCGTCGCCGGGGCTCGCCGGAGATCTTCGCGGCCTTGCGGGGGGTTCCGCGAGGTCGTCTGGCATTCGCTCGACCGGCTGCGCCCATGCGCGCAGTATCTTCGATTATGTTGACATTGTCAACGTGCCGTGATACTCAAGGCTCGATCGTTGGCGACAGCGTTCCTCGAACCGCTTCCTCCAGCCGCGGTTCTGCAGCGAGAGAAGAGGCCCAGGCCGATATGAAGACACTCGAAGACCTGAAGAATCGCACCCCGCACGACGACATCCTCGAAGGCAACAACGTGTCCAACATGGTGGTGGCCTACTACCCCCGCGAGGCACTCGAAAAGATCCTGCCACGTGCGATGTCCATTCCCTCCGACGAGATCATGGCCGAGAAATACCCGACCGCGAAGAAGGTCGAGGGCATGCATCCGTTCACGATGATGTTCAGCAACTGCAACAACGTCCACGACGTGATGACCGAGCTGGAGCTGCGTTCGTACCGGGAGCACTTTCCGCTCTTTCCGGTCGTCTACTCGCACGCGGGCGAGGAGCGTCTTTGCTCGTACATTCCCGTGATGTATCTCGATTACCTGCTGGGGGTGATCGGCGGGCTCTACCTGGGCTTGCGGAAGCAGTTCCACCCCGGGATGAAGGACATCGAGACCGATACGTCGAAGTCATTCGCCATCAAGGACATCCTGAATGTGAAGTTCCAGAAGGATGCGTCGAGTGCCGGTCGGGAGCTCGATCCGTGCTTCGTCCAGACGTTCGCGGTTCCCGCGGTGACGGTCTCGTATCTCGGCCAGACCTGGTTCTACACGACGACCGTGACGCCTACGAAGGTGCTGGATACGTCACATGAATTCGAGTGGCGTTACAAGGGCTGCGTGATCCAGAACGGACCGGACACCTTCGCCAACTATGCCGAGTACCGTTTCACGACCTCGCAGGCCATGCGCTACGACGCCTACTTCCATCCGAGCTACTCGCTGAAGAAGGAGCTGGTTCCGAGCTGATCGCGGAGCGAGCTGCCCATTTCGGCAGCGAAGACGGCCGGGGCGGGAGATGACCTTCGTCATAACGGTCGATCGCTTGAATCGGCATGTTCGTTCCCGTCGTTCGCAATCGCGCATCTGACGGGAGGACGTGCAAGCGATGAAGTCGATCGAAGGGATTGGTCTCGGCGATGTGCAGGCCGTATACGGCGGAGCGGAGGGTGACCTCTGGGAGCTGCTCATGGGGCAGCAGATCCATATGGGGGGCTTCAAGTCCTCCATGGATCTGGCCGAGCGTGCCGGCATCGGTTCCGGGCAGAAGGGTGTCGACCTGTGCTGCTGCAACGGTGCCGGGATGCGCTTCCTGGTCCGCTTTCGCGACGTCGCCTCGGTGATCGGCGTCGACGCCACCAACGCCGTGGTCGAGCGCGGTCGGGCCCGCTGCAACGAGGAGGGACTGGCGGATCGTATCCGCTTCGAGCTCGCCGACGTGTGTCGGACGGGCCTGCCGGACGCCGAGGCCGACTTCGTCTGGGGCGAGGACGCCTGGTGCTACGTGGAGGACAAGCCGAAGCTCATCGCCGAGTCCGTGCGAATCGTGAAGCCCGGCGGAACGATCGCATTCACCGACTGGGTCGAGGGGCCCGGCGGCCTCGCCGGCGGCGAAGCGGAGCGCTTCCTGCGTTTCATGAAGTTCCGCACGTTGTGCGGCATCGCGGACTATCGGGACCTGCTCGAGAAGAACGGTTGCGAGGTCGTGGAGGCGGAGGACACCGGGCGATTTGCCCCCTACGTGGATCTCTATGTCCAGATGGCCGACATGCAGTTGACCTACGATGCGCTGAAGATCCTCGGATTCGACTCCGACGCGCTCGCCGGTGTGGCGGCGGAACTCGGCTTCATCCGGGAGCTCGCCCACGCGGGCAAGGTCGCCCAGGGTCGCTTCATCGCGCACAAGCGCTAGCCGGGCGCTCGCGTTCTAGGCGCCTTCGCGTCGGGAACGCCGGTCGGCTGTGATCTCGGCGCCGCTGGCGCCGAGAATCAGCAGCGCGCCGGCGAACTCGCGTCGACCCAGCGGCTCGTCGGTGAATAGCGAAACCGTGACCAGGCCGACGGCGATCTCGAACATCAACAGGACGGCGAATCGGCCGGGCTCGACGTGGCTGGCCGCGAAGATCGTCAGCCACACGACCGGCAACATCCAGATCAGGGCGAATGCCAGTATCCAGACCAGGGAATTCGCGGACGGCTGCTGGCCGAGGCCGATTGTGTCGCCGCCTCCGGGAATGAGCGTCGCGAGGTAGAACGCGGGTCCGAGCAGGATGAAGTGAACGAATACCCGGTCGAAGATCGGCAGCGAACGACGTCGCTTGGAGACGACCAGCGCCAGGGCCCACGCAACGCCCGCCGCGAGTGCGATCCAGTCGCCGGAGACGATCGATCGCGGGATCGGCGCTCCCGCTCCGAAGACGATGAGCATGCCGGCCAGGCCCAGCGCGATGGTCGCGACGCGGCGGGCGGTGATCGCTTCGGCGAGAACGATTCGAGCGAGTAGCGTGCTCCAGACCGGTGTCAGGTAGAAGAGCAGGATGGCGTGTGAAATGAGCCCGCGCGCCAGGGCCTCGGTGTAGAGAGCGATTCCCAGGGCCAGCCAGAGACCGGGAGCTCCCGACTCCCGGAGGTCGCGCCACGACAGGCGCCTCTTGAAGAGTGCGATCGGTAGCAGCACGGCGAGTGGAATCAGGAATCCGATCGTTGTCGCGACCGCCCCGTTCGAGCCCGTCTCGTGCATGCGACGGACGGGGATCCACAACGTGCCCCAAAGGACCGTCGACGCGAGGACGGCCAGCTGTGCTGTGGCGTCGGATTTCGATTCGGTCATGCGGGCGCGCTCTCTTCTCTAGCCATTCCCGGTGGCGGCCCGTGGGCTCGCCGCGCACGGGCGCGAATTGCCGGGGATTGTACGCCGTCGCACGCGGGGCCGGCCGCCCCGGCGGCTAGCCGGGTGCCGAAGAAGTCCTGCGATGGTTGCGAGAGGTCGAGGCGGGTGGGGGCCCCAAGCTCGCGCGGATCCAACCGAACCGGCCTTTTTCAGCACCCTGTTAGCGGGTGGTGATTCGTTTCAACTCGCACATCGCCGGCGCCGGGTCGGGTTCGACGAGGATGCCGCGCATGCCGACGGACTCGGCCGCGTCGAGATTCTGTTGGAGATCGTCCAGGAAGACGGCGGCCTCGGCGGGAATGCCGCCCAGGCGTTCGAGAGCGAGCCGGTAGATGGCGGGGTCGGGCTTGCGGATGCCGACTTCGCTCGAGTCGACGACGTCGTCGAAGAGCTCGGCGAGAGGAAGCAGCGAGCGCCAGCGTTCGCGGATCTCGATGGCGTTGTTGGTGACGAGGCCGACCTTGACGCCGACGCGGTGCAGGTGGCGCACGGCTTCGAGCACGGCGGGGTGGCCCCCCTCGTTCGGAAGCAGGGTCTTGGCGAGCAGCACGAAGGGATCGATGTCGATGCCGGCGGCCTTGATGAGCTCGAGGATTTCGAGTCGAGCGTCGAGCATCGAGATCTCGCCCCGCTCGATGCGGTGCCACGGGTGGTCGCTGTCGCGATCGAGCGGGCCGAAGGTCAGCTCGATCAGGAGCTCGCCGTCGAGTCCCTTGCCGCGGCAGGCTTCCCGGAAAGCGGGGAAGGGGGAGTCGACGAAGACGCCGCCGAAGTCGAACAGCGCGACCTGGAAGCGCCCGGGTTCGGAATCGCGATCGCTCATTCAGACGAACCAGTGTCCGCTGAGGTCGGGCGCGCCCGAGTAGGTGAAGTCGAAGCGCCGCTCGGCGAACTTCCAGCCCGCGGCTTCGCGGCGGTAGACGTCGCTGTAGGTTCCGAGTGTGATGCTCGCTGGGCCGCCGTCCTTGCCGCGACCCATTTCGATCACGCCCCAACGCCCCGTGCCGTGATCGCCGGAAAGGTCGATCAGCGCGTGCTGCGGCAGCTGCACCACGATGTCGAAGAAGCCCATCAGCTTCGTCCACTTCGCGCGCAAGTGGCCGTGTCCGGTTGCGGTGCGGCCGCCGATCGTCCACGCACCGTCTTCCGTCCAGGTGTCGACCCAGGCGTCGCCGTCCACCGACGTCACCGCGTCGGCGTAGCGAGCCACCAGTCTTCGAATTTCGAGCTCGTCCGACACGCGTCGGACGCTTGCCGCGTCGATCTGCATGCGATTCTCCCATCCGGATCCGGTCCGGATGTCTCGGCAACGATCCGGGCTAGACTGTTTCCACTCCGCGGCCGCGGTCCGCGCGACGAGCGTAGCCACCGGATTCTACAGGAGACGGCACGTGATCATCATTACCGGAACCGTGGACGTCGATCCCGAGCGGCGCGACGAAGCGCTCCGCGCGGCGGAGCCCCACATGCGCGCGACCCGCTCGCTCGCAGGCTGTCTCGACTACGTCTGGAGTGGCGATCCGCTGGTGCCGGGCCGGATCTACGTGTACGAACGTTGGGCGAGCCGCGAGAACCTCGAGAATCACTTCGCGAGCCCCCACTATCCCGCGATGCGCGACACCATTTCGAGCTTCGGACTGCGTGGGCTCGACGTCAGCAAGCACTGCGTCAGCCTTTCCGAACCCGTCTACGACCCGCAGGGTCGACCTCGAGCGGATTTCTTCACAGCCGACGACTAGCAACCATCTCGCGACGGTTGCTAGCTCGGGCGCGCCGAGACGTTTACCGGGACGGCGCTCTGGAGCGCCATGCCGGTGATCGCGTCGTAGTATTCGTCGGCGGGGATCAAGCGCTGCACGTTGCAGCCCTTCTCGCGAACGTCGCGCGCGTCGTTGGGGTCGCCCCAGCCGTGCGCGACCGCGATCACGCCGGGAGCGATGTCCTCACTGGCTTCGACCACGCCCTCGGTCCGCCCGAAGCGGTTCTCGATCACGACGATGTCGCCGCTCGCGACCGCGATCGTGGCCAGCGATCGCGGATTCATCAGCACCGGGTTGAATTTCCGCTTGCTGCGCAGTGAAGGCAGATTCTGGCCCTGGGTGCAGTAGGACTCCTTCATCCGGTAGGTGATCATCCGAAAACCGTAGTCGGCGTCCGACTCATAACCGCCGGTCGTGATGGTGGGCTCCGCGCGTACTTCGCGCAGCTCGTCGATGACCTCCGGATGCGCGGCCGCCATCTTGCGGTCGTCGTGTCCGATCATGTTCGGGATGATGCCGCCCCAGCTGAGGCGCTTCTCGCCCCAGACGTGTCCGCCGGGATGCTTCCGCACTTCGTCGAGCGGGATGCGGGAATGGGCGTGCAGTGCGTCGAGCAGTTCGTCGGCGGTCGGCTTGTGGTCCATCGAGAGGCCGGGAATCGGAATTTCGCTGCCGAGCCGTGTCGCCAGCTCCCAGAAGATCTCCCACTCTTCGAGCGTGTCTTCGGGCGCCGAGACGAGCGGAGCGGCGTACTGGCTGAACGGGAAGGGAAACGACGCCTCGGCGAGCCGCGGCACGTCGACGCGCTCGAACGGATGCTTCACCGGCAGGACGTAGTGGGCGAGCTTCGCGGTGGCGGACACGAAGAGATCGTTCACGACCAGGAGGTCGAGATCCCGAAGTGCTCGCTGCGTGCGCGCTTCGTTCGAGAAGACCAGCGCGGGGTTGCCGCCGTTCACGATCAGCGCGCGGATCTGGCCCTTGCCGGGCGTGAGGATCTCGTCGGTGAGCGTGTTGGTCGGCATCTCGGCGAAGAATCCGACCAGGCCGAAGGTCCCGCGGATGCCGCGGATGCGCGAAGTCGGCCCCGTGAAGTGCGAAATCGGCGCCGGGCCGATGCCTTCGGGAATGTCGATTCCGAGCACGCCGCGATTGCGCGCGAGGCCGCCCTTGCGATCGTAACGCCCGCACAGGCCGTTCAGCACCATCACGAGTTGGGTGGCGAGGTTCTGGTGTCGCGCCATGTGGAGTCCGGTGCCGCTCTGCGCGGCTCCGGTTTGCGCGGTTGCGAACATCTCGGCCGCCTCCACGATCATCGCGGCCGGAACCTGCGTGCGTCGTGCGACGTATTCGAGATCGAAATCGCGGATGGCTTCGAGCAGCTCGTCGACCCCGCTCACGCACTCGGCGACGTAATCCGCGTCGTAGAGCTCGCGTTCGATGATGATCTTGATCATGCCCGCGAGCAGTGTCGCGTCCTCGCCGGGCTTGAGCTGGAGGTGGACGTCGGCGCGACGCGCCACGTCCGAGCGCCGCGGATCGACGACGATCAACTTCATGCCGCGCTGCTGCGCTTCGTTGAGGCGCTTCGTGGGGTTGGGTTGCGGCATCGCCATCATGTGCGAGGCGGTCGGGTTCGTGGCGACGAACATCGCGACCTCGGCGTTGTCGATGTCGAAGAGGTTCGCGGCGACCGGTGCGCCGAAGAAGCGGTGGCCCGCGATGTAGAGGCTCGGCGAATCGATCGTCATCGATGTGTAGAGCCCGGGCGAGCCGATGCCGTCGAGCCACTTGCGCACGAACCAGGGGCCGCCGGTCGACGTGCGGTGACCGCCGCAGCCGACGTAGACCGCGACGGATTCGGGGCCGTGCTCGTCGATGATGGCGCGCAGCTTTGCGCCGATCTCGTCGAGCGCCTCGACGGGCGCGATTTCGCTCCAGCGGTCGCCGTCGCGCCTGCGCGGATGCAGGATCCGGTCGGGATGGTGGATGCGTTCCGGTTCGGCGCGTCCCTTCGGGCAGGTGTAGCCCTCGGAGGCGGCGTTGTCGCGGTCGCCCCTCACTGCGACCACCCGGTCG
>Ga0055476_10000214_pt1 | contig 14559 bp, 10 predicted proteins | sample Muzzi_CordC_D2_FD_57682 | JGI IMG/M metagenome (GOLD analysis project Ga0055476, IMG submission 57682) | Wetland microbial communities from San Francisco Bay, California, USA, that impact long-term carbon sequestration - Muzzi_CordC_D2 | ecosystem: Environmental > Aquatic > Marine > Wetlands ... | reverse complement strand
CGCTTGTACTCCAGCTGCAGGCCGTCCCGCACCTCATCGCTGGCCCCGTCTCCGCTTTGCCTGCGTTGGCAGGTGTAGGTGATCATACGGCTGATGCTTTCCGCAATCATGCGTGCCGACAGTTTTCGCCGCCGTTGCTGTTCCTCTTCCAGAATCCGTACCGCCTTTTCCAGCGACTCACGCCACTCTTCCCTGATCTGTCCGAAGGCGAGCAGTAACTGAACGCGTTTGTCGAAATCCGCGGTCATGGCGTCGAAGATGCGTACTATCCTGAAGTACTGGCCCAGGGCAATGTTCCATTCTTCGCTGTGGTCCGAGTCGCCAATCATATTGATCAGCGCCAGGCTGGGCTGGCCGGTCCAGCGAAGAATCTCCATTTCCGCTTCATATTCTTCCCCGAACGGCCTGGAGCCATCGATTACGTAGAGTATGCCCGCTCCATCCAGGATGGGGGTCAGAAGGCTGGATTCCGCAGCGAAACGGGGATCATCGTGGTGTTCTTCTACAAACATGCGCACGATATTCGCCCGCTCCACGGAAGAGCCAGGTTGTTTCTGCATCCATTCCAGCGCGGCCCGCGCGCGTTGAAACCCGGGCGTGTCGACAAGCGCATAAAGCGTCTCTCCATCGACTATCATCGGGTAGTAGCGGTTGTCGACCGTGGTACCCGGTATGGGTGAGATGGTGACGCTCTCATCCTGCGCCAGTGTCGAGACGATGCTGCTTTTCCCCTTGTTGGGATGACCTACGATGGCGAACAGGGGCGTCGTCATTGCGCTGGGCCCATAGCCTCGATATGGAGGTCCGGGTCTTTGAGTTGCCGCAGTGTCAACTGCCAGATCTCACGGTCGCGCCTGGCCACGCTGTCCCGGTCCCCCCACAGCAGGATGATAATGGGCTGCTGTCTGTTGCACTGCTCGCGAATACCGCGAAGAAAATCGAGAAATTCGAGTAACGGCGGTTCCCATGACTTCACGATGATCGCCACACCTTCAGGTTTTGGATTACAAAGTGACACGATTGTCGCATTATCCTGGTCTGTCGTGCGGGTGCCTCCTGCCATCAAGAAATCCTGGCAGCTGATTCCCATGGTCTGCAGTTGTTTTGCGACACTCTCGGAATTGATACCGGTTCCAGACCAGTCGATGACCGCACATTTCAAAGCATAGATGCCTGATTCCGGCGGGCCATAGGCGCTGCCGGCGTCGAATTCCGCAACGCTTTCCGGCTGCGGTGCAGAGGTTGAGATCAGCGGTGAGTTCATCCTTGCCAGCAGTTCCGGTGAGCCAGCTAAACGTGGCAGGGCATGTTCAAGATGATGGCGAAAACGCAACCAGGAGATGAAAAGCGTCAACAGCCGGGGTAGTAATCCGTAACAGATAATCGCGGTGATCAGAAAAGGCCACCATTGTCCCAGTTGGACAGCGAGTTCGGAAGCAGTCGAGGCGTTTCCAAGGGAACCTTCTTCCAGGCGATAGTAGCGGCTGATCTCAACCAGTTCGAGGCTGGGTACGGCATCCGGAAACAGTGTGTGCCATGGCCAGGAAAGCGCGCTGAGTATGTGCTGGAACGTCGTACTGCGCATATTCAGCGTGGTGCTCCAGGCAAAGGCAAGATCGGAGAAAGAGATCATGTAGAAAGCAGCCAGAAGTACGCCGATATTGAAACAGAAGGAGAACAGCTGTGACCAGAATGAGAACAGCCAGCGCGTAGCTGGTGCCAATACAGTCGCATATTCCGCATCCCAGACCAGGGACAGGCTCTGCTGGCTCCGGGCCGGAAATAGCCGCGCCAAATGCCGTGTAAGGCGTCCGGGATTGAGGAATCTGAGAGTGGATTGCAGGCTGCCGAGCAGGGGGATCCTGTTCGGAATGGTTGCGAGTAACCAGAACAACAGCAGAAGGATCTGCAGCAGAACCAGCAGTCCCAGGGCATTTACGATGTTGATTGGTGCGCTACCGGTATAGTAGAGGACGGCACGCGCCAGACCCCAACCCGTTGCCAGGCCGGCGAAGACCAGAATCACACACAGCACGTGATAGAGCTGGACAGCGTGATGTCCATCGCGCTTCCATGCCTTGATCCTGACTCGATCCAGCCAGCCGCGAACCTGTTTGCCAGGGCTGTTCCTTTTTTGTTGCAGCGCCTGGCCAATCGCGCGATCGCGCTGCTTCTTTTCGTCACTGTCAGTCGAGCGGTCTGACTTGAGGGCCGAGTTCAGGTCAATCAGGTCGCCGATAAGGGAGGAGTGCGTCATGAGTTCATTGTAAACTGAATGTCGTGTAGTGATGCAGTCTAATGGTGGCGCCGGAAGAAAATTAAGGCGTTTTCCCAGCGGATTTTTATGGCGATTGCGGGGTTTATGGTCGACAGCCAGTGTCGATGAAAATCAATGAAGCGTGCGTATTCCTGCCAACCCGAATCCGCCTCGTCCCATCGATCCATCTGATCAACTGGCCAGACAGGGTCAGAACCTATCATGAAGCGATCCTGATACTGCTCAATCAAAGTGCGCCACTCCGGTTTCAATATACCGTCCGCCGTGGCAATCGGGTTGTTTACGAAACGCCACGGATCGCGGGCCGATAGTTCTGTCCAGACATTCGGACAGTCCGACAGCACCTTTTCTACCTGAACAGGCTGTAGCAGACCGCCGGCGTGTGCCCATAAAATGCGTGTTTCGGGGTATTCCCGGCATAACTGGATAAGATAGTCTGCCTGGCTGAATTCGGTGTGCAGAAGTATCGGAATATCGTGGGACGCCGCGAGTTGGAAAAGGCCGCGAATGACTTCGGAGTGCGGTTTGGGGGCAAACCCTCCGATCAAGTGCAATTCTCCGATCCCCTGGTAGCGCTGGCTGGCCAGCGCTGAACGGGCTCGTTCCAGTACGCCTGGGTCATATGCCCAGTTTGACCAGTCAATACCGGTTTGATAAGGGCTCCAGACAGCCAGAAATTTTTCCGGTTTCAGATCCACTAACTTAAGTGCCAGTTCCGCTGGTGTGCCAATGACGACGGCTAATTCCACATGATGTTGTTCAAGGATGGCCATCGCCTGTGCAGGTGATATGACATCGGCCTGACTCCATTTGTAATGAATATGCACGTCGGCAATCGGTGCCGTTGCCGAACTGGTTGCGGAAATTGTGCCCGGTAACACTGAAAACAAAAGCAACAGTAACCTGGTTTTTTTCACGTATTCCACCCTCTATAGGCAATTGGCCGATTTCCCCGCTTTCTCAATACCGGAATGCGTGCAGCGATGAATCAATTTAATACGTTTTAGAGAGACTGTTAGCTTGAAGCCGGTTTGAACTCCGCGTATCTTCAGTCACATGTAAAAAAAACAAATTTACGTTTCCTGCCCTCAGGATAGTCTAAACGCTTAATGTATGATTACAGCATAGTTCCGGAAATGTAGTCTAATTGCTGATAATGAGAAAAGTCCTGCCGAGCCATTTCCGCACCCTGCCGTGGATTTCGCTGCTTGTATTCACTTGTTCCGTTCTGGCGGCTTGCGGGCAGCAGGCAGACAAACCACCGGACAGGGTCGAGCGGGAGCACCTGGTAGAGGTCGCACTGGTACGGAGTGATAATCTGAATGTGGTGCGTACCCGAACCGGGACACTGCGTGCGCGACGCGAGGTCAAGATCTATACCCAGGAGGAAGGGCGCATTACAGCGCTACCGCTTTATGAAGGCGATAAATTTGCTGAAGGCGATGTCCTGGTCCGGCTTGACGATACGCTGATTCGAGCCCAGCTATCAAGGGCCAGCGCGACACGCAAGCAGGCCGAGCAGGATGTCAAGCGACTGAAAGAACTGCGAACCCGCAAGCTGGTATCGGAAGACGAGTACGCTCGCGCCCTTACCCAGCTGGATGTCGCCAGTGCTGATGAACATGTTCTGAGAACACGACTCGGTTATACCACGATCACCAGTCCTATCAATGGCGTCGTGAGCGCCAGGCTTTCCGAACCCGGCAACGTTGTTGAGCGGCACCAGCATGTGCTGACCATCTCTGATCCTTCTTCGCTGGTGACACAGCTGCCTGTATCGGAGTTGATTCTGCCTGACCTGGCTATAGGAGAGATTGCCAGGGTACGTATCGATGCACTGGGTGACCAGACCTACGAAGGGCATATTATCCGCATTCACCCGAATCTCGATCCGATAAGTCGTCGCGGCACCATCGAGGTGGAACTTGATCCGGTGCCGGCAGGGGCGGCGCCCGGCCAGTTATGCCGGGTGGAACTCAGCACACAGCCTGGCAAGCGTCAGGTAATCCCGTTCTCCGCTTTGCGTCGGGATGATACCAGTGAATACGTTTTTCTTTTGAACGAGGAAGGCAAGGCGCAACGGGTGGATGTCAGCAGTGGTCTGCGCCTGGCGGAGAACGTCGAGATCAGGGCAGGGCTGAGGGACGGTCAACAGGTCGTTACCAAGGGCTTCCTGGGTCTGTCGTCCGGCAAGAAAGTCAAGCCTGTCAACAGCGAAGAGCGCTGACGATGCAGGTCGAGTCATCGAGAAGCGGAGGACTGGCGGCATGGTCGATTCGCCACCCTGTCGGCGTCACCATGATCGCTCTGGCAGTGATCGTGCTGGGGGTCTTCTCATATTCGAGGCTGGCCATTGATCTGCACCCGCATCTGATCTACCCGGAGATACGGGTACGGATCCTCAACCCCGGGGTGCCGGCTACGGTGATGGAGGACCAGTTTGGCCGGCAACTGGAAGAACAACTGGCTATTACCGAAGATGCCATCAGCGTGCAGTCCAGAGCCTCGGAAGGGGCGGTATCCGTCGATCTGTCGTTTGAGTACGGCAAGGATATCGACCTGGCGTTGCGGGATGCGAGTACCCGGCTGGACCGGGCAAAGCGATTCCTTCCTGATACGCCGGATCCGCCCATCATTTATAAACGTGATCCCGCTCAGATTCCGGTTCTCGAGTTTGTAGTCAGTTCACCCTTGCGCGACCCGGTAGAGTTGCGAACCTGGGTGGATGACGTGTTCGGCAAGTGGTTTATCACCTTGCCGGGGGTCGCCGCCGCTGAAGTGGGTGGGGGCCTGATTCGTGAGATCCAGATTCTGCCTGACCAGCAGCGCCTGGCCGGCATGGGGCTTGCCATGCAGGATGTCATCGATGCCCTGCAGCGCGGCAATCGTGAAGACCCTGCCGGGCGCCTGAAGATGAGCCACCAGGAAATCTCGGGCCGCATCAGCGGCCGCTTCACCAGTGTGCAACAGATTGCCGAGCTGCCCCTGCAACTGGCCGGTGGCGATATCATACACCTTCAGGAAGTGGCCCAGGTCATCGATACTCATGAAGATGAACGCCTGCGGGTGCGTCTGGACAGTGTGCCCGGCATCAAACTGTCGATACAGAAACAACCTTCGGCGAACACGGTTAGCGTCGTCGATGTTGTCCGGCAACGCATGGAATGGTTGCAGGCACAGGGCCTGATACCGGAAGATATTCATGTCGATAGCGTGGCGGATCAGTCGATTTACATTCGCCAGGCACTCAAAAATTCCGGTATGGCAGCGATCGCCGGTGCACTATTGGCGATGCTGGTGGTGTATCTCTTTCTGGGCAACCTGCGCCGAACGCTCATCATCGGCAGCGCTATTCCGATCGCTATTATGGTGACTTTCGTCATTATGGGGATGGGTGGGCTGACCCTTAATATCATGACGCTGGGCGGACTGGCGCTGGGAGTTGGCCTCATCGTCGACAACACCATTGTCATGCTGGAAAACATCTATCGTCATCAGTGCCAGGGGGAGGGTGATCTGGAGGCGGGCAGGCGCGCGGCTGAAGAGGTCAACAGTGCCATTGTCGCGTCCACCAGCACAAACCTGGCTGCAGTCTTGCCTTTCCTGTTCATTGGCGGGCTGACAGGGTTGTTGTTCAGGGAGCTGATTTTCACCATATCGGCCGCGATTCTGTCTTCCATGGTGATCGCCCTGACCCTGGTTCCATCACTGGCAGCCAAGGTACACAGCGTGGAAGGCTCTCCGCTGCGGGCAACGGTGGACAAGGGTGTCCGCTGGCTGCAACAAGGTTACGCTGCACTGGTCAACCGCATTCTGGATTTCCCGTATTTGCTGATAGCGGCTTTCCTCGTGATGCTGGCTTTCTCCGTCCGGGTATTTTTCGACAATGAGGAGATCTTTCTGCCCGATATGGATGACGGACGTGTTTCCATCGTCATTACCACCGACCCGGGTACAACCCTGGATGAAATGGATGGTACCGTACAGCTCATCGAACAGTTACTCGAGGCGCAGCCGGAAGTCGATCATGTGTTCTCGACGGTGGGCGGGTTTATTTTCGGCCGCACCCAAAGGGAGTCCCCGAGTCGCAGTACCTTGAACGTGCAACTGATACCTGTGTCACAGCGGGGCATCGGCAGTGATGCATGGATTAAACGCATGGAACAGGCGATCGCCGAAAAACAACTGGCAGGCGTACGCGTGCGCATGCGCACGCAGGGAATCCGCGGCATACGTACCAGCCGCGGCGACGACGATATCAGTATTCGCATACAAGGTCCGAATCTTGATGGTCTGGAAGAACTCGCCGATGAAATCGTCCTGCGTCTGAAACAGCTTGGCGGGCTGCGTAACGTGCTGCATTCCGCTGAAGAAGTGCATCATGAGATCACCATAGATATCGATCGTGAGCGGGCGAGTATTCTGGGCCTAGATGTCGAGGATGTCGGGAAAGCCATGCGTATTGCGCTGGAGGGTGTAGTGGTCACGGATTATATCGACCATGATCGCAGTTACGACGTACGCCTGCGGCTGCCGCCGGTGACGGCCTCGGATCCACAGGATCTGGAGGCGGTATTATTGTTTCCGGCCAGAAACGATCGAAAGGCTGTGTACCTGGGCGACGTGGCACGCGTCAATCTCGTTGAAAGCCCGGCCGAAATACTGCGTGACAATCAACAGCGTTTTATCGAGGTCAGTGCGTCCATCGATGACAGTGCGACGCTGGGAGGGCAGCTGGCTGCCATTGACGATAAACTCCAGGATCTGGTGTTGCCGGATGGCTATACCCTGTACGATGGCGGCTCCAGACAAGCCTTGCAGAAGGGCAGGGCCTTGGGCGGTACGCTGTTATCACTGGCACTCTTTCTGGTATTCGTGGTCATGGCGATTCAATACGAGTCACTGCGCAATCCGTTCATCATTTTGCTGAGCGTACCGTTCGCTGTGATTGGTGTGTCGATTGGAATCCAGTTGGCGGAATTACCACTGTCCATGCCCATATGGCTGGGCATGATAATGTTGGCAGGCATTGTGGTAAACAATGCCATTGTACTGGTGGAATATATCGAGATAGTGCGGGAACGGACCAGCAACATCCGTGAAGCCATACTTGAAGCCGCGCGTCTAAGATTGCGCCCCATCCTGATGACCACGCTGACCACCGCGGCGGGTATGCTCCCGCTGGCTATCGGTATCGGAGAAGGTGCCGAGATGTTGCGACCGCTGGCAGTGACCATAGTGGCCGGGCTTTCCTTCTCCATGCTCGTGAGCCTGATTCTGGTGCCGGTGTTGTATGAATTGACGCATATGAGGGAGTGGAGGACCCGGGTGTTGGCCGATTAAACTCACACGGTTATCGCTCTCCAGGCCGCCAACAGCGAAAACAGCAGGAATATTGCCCCGCCAGTCCGGTGCATCCAGTGCGTCGGTAAACGCTTGAGCAGGGTACTGCCGGCCCAAACACCGAGTCCGGACACCGTGGCCAGTGCCAGGGTTGCACCTGCCCATACCGGTAAGGCCGGCAGTGTGCTTGCCAGTCCCGCCACCGCAATCTGGGTCTTGTCGCCGAATTCTGCCACCAGGATAAGTACCAGGGTAGTCAACAAAATGCCATGGCGACCTCTCTCCTTGATGTCTTCACTGTCATCGCCATCTGCACGCAGGGCGTGGATGCCAAACACAGCAAACAGCACCGAGACTATGGCCGCGGTAATATGTTCAGGAATCCAGGCCGCGACTCCGGCACCGAAAAGCACTGCCAGGAGGTTAAGGAAAGCAAAAGCTATCACCGCGCCTGACAGTACAGGACAGGGGCGGTGACGGGCAGCCAGGGTCATACAGACCAACTGGCTTTTATCACCGATTTCCGCCAGGGCAATCAGCGCGAAAGTGGAGGCAGTGGTGGCGAACCCGTCATAGAACAGCATGGCAATAAAACAGCGATAAGGAGAGGCAGATATTATCCCCGCGTGATAAAGTATATGCCAGCCAGTGGCGCATCAATGCCGGGCTTCGTACACGGGCTTCCTGTACTTCCAGCGTTTGTATGCCCAGAACCAGTCCTGTGGCGCTTCGATAATCTGTTTTTCGACGGCCCGGATATAGGGTTCCATGATGATACCGCTCTGCTGCCGGTACGGAGGTTCAGTCAATACTTCAAAGCTGATCCGGTAATGGCCACGTCGAACACGCTTCATGCGAACGAAAACGACAGGTGCTTTCAGTAATTGCGCCAGCTTTTCCAGCCCGAGAAAGAATGCTGTGTCACAGCCCAGAAAGCGGCTCCAGTATTTTTCTTCGTCCGGTCTGGGTCCCTGGTCAGCGACCACCGCGATGACGCCCTGCTGCCGGGCGAACTTCACCAATTCAGGCAATGAGCTTTTTACTTCGATCAATTTGCTGCCATACCGGCTGCGCATCCGCAGCAGCAGAGTATCGATGCCGCGGTGGTTAAGCGGTTTGTATAAGGCGGCAAGCGGTACCCCGAGCCGGGCTGAGCAGGCCATTTGCAGCCATTCCCAGTTACATTGGTGCGAAGCGGCAGCAAGTATCGTCCTGTGTCGATGTAGCAGTGAGTCAATGAGCTCTATATTTTCGATTTCAACCCGTTGCGCCAAATCATGATCGCTGAATGACAAGCACTTGATGGTTTCAAACAGGATATGGAGCGCATGACGGTAGCTTCGTGCCGCCAGCCGGCGGGTGGCTCGTGACGTTTGTTCGGGAAAGGCGCGGCCGAGATTTTCCACCACCAGGACACGCTGAAACCGGATCAGATGGAAGAAAAGAACAAACAGTATGTCTGCCAACATATACAGGAATGGCAGTGGAAGTCGTGCCAGAAACCGGATCAGCGCGACCGTCCAGTGTTCGGATTTGACATCAGGGTTTGGCTCTGACATGGGTGGTGAATTATCGCATGCTTCGTAATGAATCCCTATTGGCTGTTGCCGGTATACTTCGAGCAACAAGCGAGAATTTGCCTATACCAAATGGATCAGGATCACCCCGAATTACAAAAAGCCATGGCCGCCATCAGCCAGGGGGCATTTCAGCAGTCGTTTGACATCGTCTCCCGGCTGGCGCACCAGGGTGTGGCGGTGGCCCAGCACTTTCTTGGCTGGCATTACCATAAGGGCATAGGTACACAGCAGAACGACCAGCAGGCTGTTTTCTGGTGGCAAAAAGCGGCAGCGCAGGGAATCCCGGAGGCACAACAGGGCATGGGCTGGGCTTATGCAAACGGTCGAGGCGTTGATGAGGACCCGGTGGAAGCCTATCGCTGGTATAATCGTGCCGCCGCCAACGGCGATGAAGAAGCCAGAAGCGGGTTGTCTGAAACCGCCCGCAAGTTGAGTCCGGAACAGTTGCGCTTACTGGTGCGGGAAGAGCATGCACTGGATGAATCCTGATATTAAGCCAACCGACCCTGTGCCCTTGGTTAGTAGCGGGGCTACTGACCGTTAATGCATTAAGCGAAATAACTACTTGTATATAAAGGAATTTCTGTATGTCAGCCTTTGCCTGCTAAGTTGCTGCTAAAATCACTCCGGTACTGATCGCTCCCGTCCCGCTTGCCGTGATACTGGACACAGTTGGCAGGTAGAGGTAGGCAGCCCTGCATTTCAGCGGACGCTGTTTTTCGGTATGATCAGGATCTTTCGCAACCACTACACGGTAACATTGCCCTTTGATCAACACACCACGCACCAGTGCCCAGCGGCGAGATTACATTTCGCGCGAAGACCTGAAGCGCCTCAGAACCTCAAGAATTCTGCCCAACCTGATCAAGATCCCGCTGTTCTTCGGCAGCATGATCTTTCTCGCCTGGCTGGCCTGGACCACCGAGTCCAGCCTGCTCAAGTGGTCGGCCTACCTGGCGCTCGGTTACCTGTGGATGAGTATGGTCACTTTCATGCACGATGCCACCCACAACATTCTGTTCGAGACGCCCTGGAAAAACTGGGTGTTCGGTATCGTCTCCATGATCCCGCTAATGGCTTCTTTTATCTCGTTCAAGGAAGACCATATGGAGCACCACCGCTACAACCGCTCCCCAAAAGACCCCGACTCCTTCACCATGGGTAAGCGTGGTGTACTCGACTTTGCGGCGTTCTACGGCTACATCGTAGCGGGCGCCTTGCTGAGTTTCGTGCACTTCAATTTCATCTACCCGATCCAGCGTTTCAACGCCAGGAAGTGGGCGATACACCTGTTTGAAACCCTGCTCAAGATCGCCTGCTACTGGGCGCTGCTGGCCTGGGCGCAGAAACACGGCGTACTCGGCAAGACGCTGGAAGTGTGGTTGGTTCCGGTGTACATTTTCGCAGTGTTCAACTCGATTCGTTTTATCGCCGAACACTATGAGACACCCTGGAATCAGGGGCAACTGGTAGGTTCGCGCACGGTCACTTCAAATTCGCTGCAGAGTTTCTTCTGGAACAACATCAACTGGCACATCGGTCACCATATCTATCCGAGCGTGCCCTGGTATAACCTGATCGAGCTGCACCAGCTGATGAAGCCGGCTATAGCAGCCGAGGGCGCCATTGTGGAAAAGAGCTATACCGGCGTGTTCCTTCGCGCGCTGGTACGCGGCCCCGAGTCCGAGCAACGGCTGGAACGGGTGCTGGAAAAACGCCGGCCAGTGTTGACCGGAGGTTCCAGGGGCGACCGGCTGTCCATGGCCGGCGTAGAACTTGGCTCCCAGGACGGCTCTTTCCGGCTGCCATGATTAACAGTCTGGCGTTTCCCGTGTCGGGACTGCCTCGTGTGGTTCGTATGTGATCGACAGCCTGTTCAACCAGGTTCGTGGGGCCGTGGGGCCAGGCAACGATTTATTTCGCTGTGCGGGACACTGCCTGTCAAACTAAACGTTTATTACTGCGCGCTTGTCATCCAGCGCCAGACAGAGCCGCCGGGGCGGTCAATGCCGGTTTGTATGTAATCCAGGGCCTGATGGTCATTAACAATGTAGCGTATCTGATAGGTGGATTCCTGACGTCCACAGAATAGTATCTGGTCACCGCTTTGCAAACAATCTTCCATATCGGGGAGTAACAGGCTTGCGCCGTCACGCTTGATCAACAGTGGTACACAGGGCAGCAACTCTGACCTGTTCTTCGGATATGAACAGATATCTTTCAGCCGTACTTTGTGTTGACGAATCAGGCAGTCGAATACGGCAGGCGCCTGCCGTGGTGATATTTTCAGTTCCCAGGTCTCCGGGGTGACTTCGCCAACAACACCGGCGATCCGGCTCACCAGCACGTTGGCCCATTCCTCGTTCCGATCGCGTGTCAGCCGGAAGAAGTCGCCCAGCAGGGGAGCCAGGATCAGACCCAGAATGTACTGAGACACAATCGTGCCCGGCTGCATGATCATGCCAATATCGGCGGCCTTGAAAATGGGGTCTTTTTTCTGGTGGTTCTGCCGGGCGACCGTGAACAGTCCGGGATTGAGGTAGCGTGCGGTGATCAGGATTGACAGGTTATTGGAGTCGTTGTCAGTGCCGGCAATAACGCCTACGGCATTCTGAATATCCGCCTCAAGCAGTGTATTCGCTTCGGTACCCCGCCCTTTTATGGTATCGGGAGGGGCTCCGGTCGCTTCGGTATCGGCCTCGATCAATCGTGTTTTCACACCTTCGATGGTAATATATTCGCGTACCGCTTTACCGAGTCGGCCAAAACCACACAATACCCAGGTGCCGGTAGGAGGGCGCTGGAAGTCCGACAAGGGGGAGCCGTACACAGCGGTCATCCATTCGTAGACCAGGTACATGCTGGGCGAATGAAACATCATTGCGAATCGCGAGGCAAAGATTTCAAACGGGTCGATAATATGATCCGTGCCAAATGAATCCATATTGGCGGCCGAGTCTTTGGAGTCCGACTGGCAGATAACCTGAACATCCGGTGCCAGCAGCTTGCTGGTGATGGCAATCGTCAGATTGCTGTGGTCATCACCGGTCAACGCGATCACGCCCCGGCAGTTCGGGCGATTCAGGCCGGCTGCAATCAGGGTGTCGGAATTCGTGGCATCTTCACTCAGGCCTGGCACATAATCCGGCAGATCTTCAACCGCCAATTCCTCGATTTTCTCCCGATGCTTTTCGACGACCACGCAGTGTATTCGGCGTTCGCTGAGTTCGCGCACCAGTAAACGACTGGCGTCCCCATAGCCACAGAGGATATAGAAAGGTTCCTGCAGGCGGCGTACCTGGCGGGCAAAGGACTGGAATGCCAGTACCCGGCGGAGTCCCTGGTCCTGGATCACTGTTAAAATAGAACCGATGGCGTATAGCCAGGACACCACAGCCGCGTAAATGGTAAATGTGGTCCACATACGCTGTGCACCGGTGAATGCGTAGGGAATTTCACCAAAGCCGATGGTTGAACCAAGAAAGCTGACAAAATAGATGGCGTGGAAAAAATCCATGTGCCAAGGATTGCCCTGGTCATCGATACCGGGAATCAGGGTCATGCCAAGAACCGAAATCGCATACGTGGATATCAGGATGATCAACGGCAGACGCATGCGCCGCAACACCAGGGAGATGACGTTATGCATGAGTGTCAGCTGTGTTCCGGAATCAGCGTCTGAACGTCACTGATTCCACCACCAGCAGAATTACCGATGTCAGGTTGGCCAGCAATGCGCCGCCGGACAGCGATACGATGCTCGACATGACGGAAGGTTCCAGGGGGAGTTCGGCAACATACACCACGTAACCCCATACCATTGCGGCAGCGATCAGCTGCAGATCGGCCACCAGGCTGGTTGCCAGCAACAAGGCGCCGATATGTGCGCGGTCGCCAAATTTCATGATAGTGGCTATCAGGCTGACGACCAGTGCTGCAAACAGTTCATAGACGTTGTGGTGGGTGGGGTCGTCCAGCTCGCCAATGAAAAATCCGTAATTCAGGGTTAACGCCAGAATTGAGAAAAAAGCAAAAATGACCTTTTCCAGGTTCATGGTGGAGGCTCCGGGCTGATTTCCTCGTTATACTAAGTTTAGTTAAAAATAATAATTAAATAAATAAGTTAAGAGATATTCTTTATATTGTTTTTAAATACAGGCTTCAATTACAGGATACTATGATAACGGTCTGAATTACGTGGGTAAATTCAGCTGGTTTTTGGCCGATAATCAGGCAGGTAAGGGCATTTCCCGGGAATGCAGCAGTCTGGCGTTATGAATCAGATAGAACAAAAGGTCAGTATCACTGACGTGAAAATCGGCATGTATGTCTCCCGCCTCGACCGGCCGTGGCTGGAAACACGCTATCTGTTCCAAGGGTTCCATATCAGCAATATCCGTGACATCGAAGAACTGCGCCAGCATTGTGAGTACGTGTTCGTCGACCCTGAACGCGGCGAGCCTGCTGCACGGCCGTTGAAAACGGTGGTCCACAAAGCCGGTAGCGATAAACTTGTGGAAATGTTCAAAACGGCAACAGGACATGATCGCTACCCCGTTACGACTTCGGTTGAGGAAGAGATCGGATTCTGCAGGCAGAGCCGTAAACATACCGTGGAAGTCGTTACAAATATTCTCGAGCAGCTTAAGGCCGGGCATAACATTAAACTCGGCTCAGTCCGTCAATCGGTCAACAGAATGATTGCCAGTATTGTCCGCAATCCGGATGCCTTTTTCTGGCTGGCTCGACTTAAAGACAAGGATGACTATGCCTATGCGCATTGTGTCGATGCTTGCGGCCTTGCCGTGGCGTTTGGTCGTCACCTCGGGTTTTCAAAACCCGAGCTTGAGAATCTGGCAGTGGGGACCCTGTTGTTTGATATCGGTAAATTACAGCTGCCGGACGGACTGTTGACAAAGCCCGGCCGTTTGACGGACAAGGAGTATCTGCTGGTACGGCGTCATGTCGAGTTTGGCGGCAAGATGGTTCGTGAGATGAAAGGTGCCAACAAGGAAATACTCTCTATCGTCTTGCACTATCATGAACGCCACAACGGTACGGGATATCCGCGAGCCATACCCGGTCATCGGATTCCTGTAAACGGGCGTATTGCCGCCTTGGTCGATTGTTATGACGCAATCACCAGCGAACGGGCCTATTGCAGTGCGGTTTCAGCCTACGATGCCGTCCGACTCATCTATGAATGGCGCAACAAGGATTTCCAGGTCGACATGGTCGAGCAGTTTATTCAGTGTATCGGTATTTATCCAACCGGCACTGTGGTGGAATTAAGCACGGGTGAGGTGGGTATAGTGCTGGCGCAGAACCGCGTACGCCGTCTGCGGCCAAAGATCATGC
>Ga0055476_10000212_pt1 | contig 14613 bp, 12 predicted proteins | sample Muzzi_CordC_D2_FD_57682 | JGI IMG/M metagenome (GOLD analysis project Ga0055476, IMG submission 57682) | Wetland microbial communities from San Francisco Bay, California, USA, that impact long-term carbon sequestration - Muzzi_CordC_D2 | ecosystem: Environmental > Aquatic > Marine > Wetlands ... | reverse complement strand
TTTTGCGCTAGCGGCAGCTCTCCACAAATACAATATGGATGAGCTTCTTGCAGGCTACATAATGAGGGCTGCGGGTTCGCGGATGATTTTTTCTGTTATCAGCCTTTTTATTGCAACAGCTTTAATAAGTATGTGGATAAGCAACACTGCCACTGCCGCAATAATGCTTCCGCTTGCCTTGGGATTAATTTCCAAACTAAAGGAAAGAAACCACGCGGCAGAAGTTTTCATTCTTTTGGGAGTTGCATATTCTGCGAACATAGGCGGAATTGGAACTATAATCGGAAGCCCGCCAAACGCCATCACAGCAGCAAATCTGGACCTGAGTTTTACTGAATGGCTTGAGTTTGGAATTCCCATGATGCTAGTCCTGCTTCCCGCTATGATTATAGTTCTATATATTATGCTTAGGCCTAAATTCCCTAACCTGGGAAATTTGAATACTATTAAACCTGAAGAGGTTTTTTCAAATAGAAAAAGTTATGCTGTTGTAGCGATATTCGTCTTTACAGTCATTTTGTGGTTATTAAGTGAACCAATAACAGACTGGCTCGGTATCGCTCAGGGGTTTGGTTCAATTATCGCAATCTTTGCAATTGTGCTGCTTGTTCTTTTCAATACCATAAAATGGAAAGAAATAGAAAATTTTGCCGACTGGGGGGTTTTACTTTTATTCGGAGGTGGACTTGCATTAAGCGGAATATTATCTGAAACCGGGGCAAGCGCATATCTGGCAAAATTGATTGAAACTCATCTTCACTCCCACGGTCCGCTACTGTTTGTTTTGGGATCCGTGACATTCATGATTTTCCTGACGGAAGTTAGCAGTAATACGGCAAGCGCCGCGATACTCGTTCCCATTTTTCTCGCTTTAGGACAAGAGCTAGGTCATGAGCTCCGGTATGAATTGGCAATAACTGTGGGCATTGCGGCTTCATGTGCCTTTATGCTTCCCGTAGCGACTCCTCCCAATGCACTTGTTTTCGGAACAGAAAGAATAAAGCTCAGGGACATGATGAGAATAGGATTTGTTCTAAATATTGTAAGCGCACTAATTATAACTTTTATCGCTTATTTCATTTTCTGATTTGATGCCTCTTAAGAAACCTAATCGTCCTTAAGCTCGGCAAGCTCGATTAAAACTCCGTTCATTGCTTTAGGGTGAATAAAAGCGACTCTGGAATTGTAGGCTCCTTCTCGAGGGGTTTCATCTATTAACCTGACCCCCTGCTCTTTCAAACGTGCAAGGACAGATTCTATGTCGTCCACCTTGTAGCAGATATGATGTATGCCTTCGCCTCTTTTTTCGAGAAATTTTGAGATCGGAGAGTCGTCGCTTGTTGGCTCAAGAAGCTCAATCGCAGTACCACCGTCCTTTGGCACAAGCATAGAAGTGCTTACCTTTTGCTCTTCTACTATTTCCCTGTGCTCCACCTTAAGCCCAAGCGCAGTTTCATATATTTTTTCGACTTCGCTAAGATCGTTTACTGCAATTGCGACATGATATAAATTTTCAAGAACACCGTTTGCCATTATTTAGTCCTCACATATCAATAGTATTGGATAATTCAAAGTTTAGGTTATCTCTTAGTAGTAGTCATTTCAAATATAGTTTCATATATATTAAAAACTAATAACCGGTAAGCTCAACATAACCTTTACCCGAAAGGCCGTCACCTGTAACTCTGACAGCCCCTTCCCAGTAAGTAAATGAGAGATTAAGTTCCTGGTTTTTTAATAGTGGAATTACGGTCAAATTTAAATTGTAATTGGGGATGGATATTTCCCACTTAGAAGGATAAACACTTCCTGTTTCTGGACTCTTCCAAGTATCTGTAGACTTAATTTCAAAATCATCTGCCTTCAAGTGTTTCACCGAGCCGTCTTTTTCAATCAGACTCCCTGATGAGTACGGATCAACCCCACCGCCTTTTAATCTCAACTGATAGAGCATAATTTCGCGCCCGTCATCGAGTTGAATTGAAAACCAGTCCCAGCCTTCCTGATTTTCTCCGAGTGCGCTTGTGCTCCACTCGCGGTCAAGCCAGCTCAGACCGCTTACGTCAAGAGTGTTTTCGCCAACAGTAATTGTTCCTGAGGTTTTGAGTCGTGTTTGTGAAAAGTAGTATGAGGCATTACCGGGTTCACCGCTTTTTTGACTTAACCCTTTATCGCCCTGAAGAACTACGGTCGTTTTGGACTTAAGAGTTAGATCAATTGAAACTTCATCATCTTGAGCACTCAATTGTACTATTTCTCCTTTGCCTGATACTGACCAGTTATCTATCCAGACTTTAAAGGGATCACTTTGTGATCCGGCAAGCCCTGCCGCTCCCCTACTCCATTTTTCATTCGAATAAAAGTGCCCGGACTCAATATCAGTCAACGCAAAGTGAGCAAAATAGATCTCGCTTGCTGCCCAGTTGGATTCTCTTTTAGTTTTGATAGGACTAAGAGCGCGTCTGAAAAATGTGAGCTGGTATCCGAATTCCCGCCCGTCTTTTGCAGACATGTTTCCAGTGTAGTACCACCACTCTGTCTGAAACTCCGGATGAGGACCGAAATCATCTGGAAATTCAAAAACTCTTTTAGAGTCCGCTCTTTTAAACCCCTCAGTATTGTTTCCGGAAAGGGACTGTGCGATATTGCCGGTCTCGGTGGAGCTATTATTTTCACCACACGAAGCGAGAATGCCTGTAAACAATAACAGAATTGCAATAATAAATATCTTGCTGAACCTTAAATTAATTCTGCTCACTATTCCTCCCTGATGAGTTTCCCAACGTCTTCTTTACCAATAAGGTAGGACGGGTATATACCGGCTGCTAGCGATGCTATCAAAGCTATGCCCACAGCTTCTAAAAGATAAGACGGTTCCAATGAGAAATTTAATGTCCAGCCGAATGAGCGAAGATTAATTACATAAATCAGAATCAATGATAAAACCCATCCGACCGGTATTGAAAATAATCCTGAAGTTAACCCTATCAGGCCGTTTTCGAGGAACAACATTGACCTCAACTGACGGACTGACATTCCAAGCGCCCTGAAAACACCGAACTCTTTTTCCCGCTCCAACTGAAGAGCCATGAGCGAGCTCAGTACACTTATAAAAGCTACTATTGCGATTAAGAGCCTCAGAGCCGAGGTTACTGTGAATGTGCGGTCAAATGTTTTTATGGCGGATTCTTTCAGATCGTTATTCGATCGTATGACCAAATTGGAGAACCCGGATAATTTATTCCTCAAAACATCTATTGTTACTTCAGCGTGTTCAGGATTAGAAAGATATACTCCAAGTGATGTAATTTGGTCATCGTCCCAGAGCGAGCGGAACAGTTTGTCCGATATCAGCACCACCCCTGTTTGGGAGCCGTAGTCATAATGGACCCCTGAAACGTTAAACATTCTGGAACCTCGGTCTGTCTGAATCTCCAGTCTAGTACCAGGGCCGGGATCAATGTTATTTTTGTATGCAAATGATTCTGAAATCAGAATCGAGTTTTTTTGCATTTCATCCCAGAGTGCCTCGTTTTCAGAGTCCTTCCAAATAAAGTTTCTGTTATCTGTGGCGAGATCCTTGGTCACGGCGACAAGGTTAAAAACTCCATATTCAGTGCTATCGTATAAAACCTTTCTGACAGTCGCGACCCTTTTTACATTATTTAGATCCTCGACAACCGATTTTATCCGCGGGTCCAACCCCTCCTGACTGCTGATACTGGAATTGTCCATGGAGATAAAGATATCAGCACTAAGAGCGCTATCGAGCCAGCTTACAACTGTGCTTCGGAAACTGCCTATCATAATGCTCACGCTTAATATCACAGAGATTGCAACTGTAAGAGAAGCTATGGCAACTGCAGTTCGGCTGGTTGATCTTATTATATTTCTGGGAGACATGGCAGCTATCACGCCAAAAGGCTTTAGAGCTACCGAGAGCACCTTCATCAAAAAAGCAGTGCATAGAGGCACCAAAAGAGAAACACCGAATAATATTAGAAAAACCGATAAAAGACTAAGAACCAAACTCTTCGTTGAAAGTACAATTACTAAATATCCAAGGATGACAAAAGCGATACCTAGAACGCTAAGCGATTTGATGGATTTCAGGAAAACACTCTCAAATCCCGAACGTCTCAATATATTTACAGGACTGAATCTTGACGCTTCATAGGCTGGAACAATGGCCGCAACAATGGCAGCTAATATTCCAGCCAGAAGTCCCTTGATTATTGTTTCCGGCGCAACTGTGAAATTGGTAACCGTTAACGTGTAATAAAGATCGTTAATAGACGCGGTTACAAGTCTAACTATACTTTTTCCGAGGATTATCCCGCCCATAAGACCGATCAATGTTCCAACTGAGCCAACAATTAAAGCCTCGCTCAAAATCATTTTGAATATTTGCCGGCGCGTGGCGCCTATTGATCTGAGCGTCCCAATTATGATGCGTCTCTGTATAACCGAGAAAGAAACAATGTTGTAGATCAAGAACACCCCGACAAAAAGCGCCAGAAGACTTAGAGCAGTCAGGTTGAGCTCAAATGAGCGTGTCAGATTTTTTGCGGAGCTCAATAAAAGTTCCTTGCTTTTTATTTCAACCCCTTCGGGCAAGTATTCCCTGATGGACTGAAGTGTTTGCAAGCCTTCCGGACTATTTTCATCAATTTCCAGATCTATTTGGGATATTAAACCTACTTTGCCGAGAAGCTCCTGTGCTGTGGAAATATCCATCAAAATCAATCCACCCATACTCTCTGAGAGTTTTGAATTCTGAGAGCCAAGAACTCCTATTACTTCTATACTTAAAGATTTGGACCCGTAATTTATCTCCAGCATCTCTCCTACTTCAATCGCTTCAGTTTGTATGAGATCAGGAGATATCAATGCAGTTCCAGGCTTTGTTAAGAGTAGATTTAAAGTTTGCCTTGAGAGACTGGGAAGCGGGCTATTCTGGTTATCATAAAAGATTAAGTCCGCAAAAAAATCCGTCCCGGCAATCCGAACAGCGCGGCCACCAAATGCAGGCACATTGACGTAATCTTCTACTAAAGGGGCCAGATTACTAATTTCGAGCTTGAGTTTAAGGTCCTCATAAATTGATTCATCAAAATCTGAATATGCTCCAATAATATGGTGAGTGCTTTTGGTTGACAGAATTTCTTTTGAAATTGCAAATGATCGGCTTGCGCTTTGATTAGCTATATCCACAGATACTATCAATGCTACGCCAAAAGCTATTCCTGCTATAAGAAGAATAGTCTGAAGCAAGTGATGTTTGATAAAACCTACAGTGACACGTATTAGTGGATAATTCATTTCAGGATTCAGGAATCAGCTTGCCGTTATGGACTGAGTAAACGGTATCGGCAAATTGAATTATTTCATTGCTGTGTGTGGCAATTATCATGGTTTTACCCGTTTCACGGGCAAGCGTCAGAAGGAGTTTCAGTACTTCACCGGCAGTCTCTTCATCCAGATTTCCCGTAGGTTCGTCAGCAAGTATTACATCCGGATCATTAATAAGAGCACGGGCTATTGCTACCCGCTGCTGTTCTCCTCCTGATAAAACATCAGGATAGGAATTTAATCTGTCTCCAAGACCTACCATAGAAAGGAGTTCACCGGCATCAACTGTGCTCTGTAATTTTTGACCGCTGTTTAAATCTCTTGGGAGGCGTACATTCTCCAACACAGTAAGAGTCGGGATTAGATTAAAAAACTGAAAAACTATTCCGATTCTGTTTCGTCGAATCAATGTGAGCTCTTTTTCCGGCATACCGTTAAGAAGAGTATCCCCGATCCACACTTCCCCGCTGTCGGGACGGTCGATGCCCGAAATCAAATTCAGCAATGTGGTCTTGCCTGAACCGCTTTTCCCGATTAATGCCACAATCTCATTATGATTGAAGTTTGCGCTCAGATTCTCGATAATTTCAAATTTTTTTCCGGCTTCCTGATAGGACTTATTCAGGTTCTTTAAACGAATATTGATATTTTTGTCAGGATGTTCTTCAGACATTTGGAAATTGCCACCATTTCTATTTTAGAGTAAGGGTAATGATATAAGCGCTCTGTTCAAGAGTTTGTGGTAGTGAAAAATCAGAAAAAGTGTATTGATTTTATTATACTAAGTATATGAGTGGTTTATTCAGAAACAATTTTATATTTTTCAGTCTTACCATCTGTAGGCTGATATTCGATTTTTATTACAAACTGGTCTTCAAGTTGCTGTAGATTATCTTTTTCTGTATCCTGCAAACTCTTTATAACCAGTTCGTTTGCTATAACTTTAATTTTAGTTGCCGATTTCTTGGCAATACGCTTTCTGATATCTCTAATTATTTCATAGGAAATAGTATCGAGGGATTTCAAATATCCGATGCCGTCGCAGAAGAAACACGGCTCGGCCAGTTCTTTAAGGATACTTTCTCTGAGACGCTGCCGGGTCATTTGGATAACACCGAATGAGGACATTTCATGGACTACCGACCTCGCCCTGTCATATTTTAGCGCTTCTACGAATTGCTCATAAACATCTTCCCTAAGCTGACGGTTTTTAATATCTATAAAATCTATAACGATAATACCAACCAGATTTCTTAACCTGATCTGCCTGACTATTTCCAGTGCGGCTTCTACATTGATATTATAGATAGTATCTTCCTGTCCCTTACCGCTCTTATATCTTCCCGTATTCACATCTACAACAGTGAGTCCTTCGGCTTCGTCTATTATGATATGCCCACCTGATTTAAGCCAGACTTTCTTATTGAAGATTTTTTTAATATCTTTTTCGACTCCATATTTAGCAAATAATGACTCAGTATCATTATACAATTGCACGTCAGCTATGGAATCGGGGAAGTTTATTTTGAGAAAGTCTTTTATTTCTTTATAAGCTTCCTCAGAATCAACTAGAATTTTATTCATACCGTTAGACACAAAATCCCTTGCTGCCTTTAGATATAACCTTGGCTCTTCGTATATCAAGGACGGCCCATTTATCTCTTCGTTGGATTTTTTAACTTTTTCCCATATCGACAGGAGTTCCTTCATATCGTACTCAAGCTCTTCTTCAGATATCCCGGAGCTCGCCGTTCTCGCAATTAAGCCAACACCTTCGGGCTTAATCTTGTTTAATAGTTCAGTTAATCTATCTCTTTCTTCAGCCTCTTCTATTTTTCTCGAAATACCTACTATATCTATAGTCCCAAGTAGGACCAGATATTTTCCCGGTATCGCAATATAGGAGGAAAGCTTTGCTCCTTTTCCACCTACAGATTCCTTTAGTACCTGGACCAGAACATATTGGCCCTCCCTTAAAATATCCTGAATCAGATTGTTCTGCTGTTTACTAAAATCCTGGACAGCTTCTTCGCCTTTTTCGAGAAAAAATTCATAGAGGCTCTCTTCCTGCACATCCTCAACTGAGATAAACCCGGATTTATTTATTCCGATGTCGATAAAAGCTGCCTGCATACCTGGGACAACCTTCCCTACTTTTCCTTTGTAAATGTTGCCTACTATGCGGGGGGTGGACTTTCTCTCTATGTATAGCTCCGCCACAGAACCGCTTTCCATAACCGCAACTCTGGTTTCATTAAATGTTACGTTGATTAATATTTGGTTTTCCATGGGGGTTTTTTACAACAATAATACTAAATAATTTATTTTAGCCTGTAATTATAGACTATAAGCTTTACATATGAAAGCTCGGTGCTAGTTTGAGGAATGAGTCATAGGGACAAAGCGTACAGAAGTTACTCTTTTTTTCTTGAGTCCTTCACTTGTCTTTTCTATTAACTGAAGCTCCTGATTGGCCTCTCCCACAGGGATTATTAACCTTCCACCCAACGATAGTTGCTCGACAAGCTGATCTGGCATATCCGAAGGAGCAGCCGTAACTATCATGCCTTCATAAGGAGCATTTTCTTCCCAGCCTTTGTAGCCGTCTCCGATTTTAAATCGGATATTTGTGTAACCAAGTTTATCAAGCAAGGTATGCGCCCTGATTGCAAGATCTTCAATAATTTCAACTGTATAAACATTACAGCCGGTCTCGGCAAGCACTGCCGTCTGGTAGCCTGAACCTGTACCGACTTCTAATATCTTTTTACCAGGCATTGGATCTAAAAGCTCAGTCATTAGAGCCACTATGTAGGGCTGAGAAACGGTCTGCCCCTTTTCCATAGGAATCGGGTTGTCTCCATATGAAGCGTCGATATATTTCTCAGGGACAAATAGATGCCTTTTAACCTTGAGCATCGCGTCAATAACCCTTGTGTTGCTTATACCTCTTGCGACAATCTGGTTTTCAACCATTTCCCAGCGTTTGTCTGCATATTTATCATAATCTTTACCAGCCGGAGTATGAGGAGAATAAAATCGGTCCATATAATTAATATAAGCACTATATATGGATTAACTAGGGTATAGTAAAATAGCGCCCAGATAATAAAAAAGGATTTGGAATAATAAATTGGGGTATTTTCAGTTTTCATGTTTATGGTATCAAGAAACTCAGGTAGTTGAAAACAAAAAGTCACGGTATAAAAATTGTAGCAGAAATATATAATTATTTCACATACCATTCTAATCTTTGATTTTATTTATACTTCTTCCATCTTATCAGGTAAATCCGAAACAGTAGACCTTGTATTTGTTTTCAAGATAGAAAGGAGTTAAGCTCAGACGATGCCTAAGCCTGAGGGAAAAGATGCTCCAAAACGCGGCACTACACTATTCTTATACATAGCTGTATCCATTTCCTCTCTAGGCGGGCTGATTTACGGCTACGATCTGGCCGGCATTGCGGGAGCTATTCTCTTTATTAAAAAAGAGTTTAGCCTCTCCCCCTTCTCCCAAGAGCTGGTACTAAGCTCTGTTCTCTTAGGCGCAATGATAGGGGCCGCTCTCGGAGGCAGACTTACTGACAGACTCGGGCGCCGTAAGATTTTGATTATATGCTCTGTAGTTTCTTTTATTGGAGTTCTGGGCACAGTATTTGCTATAGATATGTTATGGCTGGTAATTGCCAGAGTAGTTGTCGGCGCTGCCTTCGGTGTGCTATCTTTTGCTGTACCGCTTTACATCTCTGAGATGTCCTCCCCAACGAATCGCGGAAAGCTCGTATCGATCTTTGTCTTTGCAATTTTGAGCGGGGTACTGATTTCTTATCTCGTCGATTATTTCTTCTCAGCTTACAGCGAGTGGCGACTTATGTTCGCCGTGGGGCTTGTGCCTGCATCCTTGTTGTTTGTCGGGATGTTCTTCCTGCCGGAAAGCCCAAGGTGGCTCATCAAACATGGCTTCGATAATAAGGCAAGAGATATACTTGCTTGCATCAGAGGGACGTCTGAAGTCGATAAGGAATTGTCCGGTGTTAAAGATACTCTAAATCAGACTATGCCCGACTGGCATGAATTGATAGGTCCGGTGATAAGGCCGGCTCTGGTGCTCGGTTTGGGACTCGCGATGATAAGGCAGCTTACAGGTCTTTCTCTTGCGACTTTTTATGCGCCTACTATCTTTGAGCTTGCCGGTTTCCATTCGGCCTCAACTGCGATACTTGAGACCGTGGGCATGGGAGTAGTCTTCGTTGTTATGTCCATTGTTGCAATGAATCTTATGGACAGACTTGGGAGGAGGCCAACCATGCTTTTGGGACTGGCTGGAATGTGCGTCGGGTTGATAGTTCTTGGAATAACTTTCTATCTTCAAAAAACCGGCGGAGGCCTCCTTGGATATTTGTCTGTGGCGAGTCTCATCTTTTTTGTCGCAGCATGGACAATAGGACCCGGGACCGTCGTCCAGCTCGTGATTTCGGAAATTTATCCCCTTAGTATAAGAGGAATCGCAATGAGCGTAGTAACAGCAATTATCTGGGCTACTTACCTAATTGTTACATTGACCTTTCTCAGCTTAATTGAAACCTTGGGGAGACCGGACACTTTCTGGCTCTATGCGGTACTATGCATTGTGTCATTCTTCTATGTATATACTTATATGCCTGAGACAAAAGGTTTGAGTTTAGAGGATATTGAAAAGCATTGGCACAAGGGTGATAATACAAGGAAATAGTGAGAAGTATGGTCTGAATTTCTCCGCTTAAAATTTTTCAGACTATTCACCCATCTTAATAATTTTATCAAAATCTTTCTTCAATACAGGCATTACCGAAAGTCTGCTATGAGTAACGAGCGGAATTTTCTGAAGAGACTTGCGCTCTTTTATATCAGCAAGTGAAACCGGGTTATTCAGTTTACTTACAGGTTCTATATCTACAACAACCCATCTGTCGTCATCAATTGTCGGATCCTGGTAGTGCTCTTTGATGACTTTGGCGACTCCAACCACTTCTTTCCCTTCATTGCTATGATAATAGAGGACAAGGTCGCCTTTTTTCATCAATTTCATGTTATTTCTTGCCTGATAGTTCCTGACCCCGTCCCAATAGGTCGAGCCGTCTTTTACAAGATCATCCCAGGAATATTTAAACGGTTCTGATTTCATGAGCCAATAATTCATAGCCTCTATTATTGATAATAATAAGCATTTTTCAAATTTACGCATATTGCAGCTTTCTCATATTCCATATTCCAGTATATTTATAGCAAATGAAAATATTAAGCCGGTTTAGATTAGTTTGTTTCATGATAGTTTTATTAAGTACTATCAGTGTTTCGAAATTACTTGCAGAGACTATTGAGAACGAAGGCAAGGAAATTGCTCAGGCCCCTGTGAAATATCATGTCGGGAAAATAGCTCTGATACCATTTACTTCAAAAGAAAAACTGTCCTACGAGCAAGCTGATGAATCGATAAATCAAATTGAACGGTATCTAACCGTTTCGCTTTACGATGCGCTTGTCGCGGAGACTGCCGGTATGCCCGATGTTGAGGTCCTGCCGCTTGAAAAGTCCGATACTGAATATCTCAAATTCAGATCCGGTAAGCCCAAAATATATTTTAAAGATATTGCAATTGATGTGGGAAGAATTTTGGACGCGGACTCTGTAATGATAGGAACGATTTCAGAATATACGGAACGAAGCGGTTCGGAGTGGGCAATAGAATCTCCTACCAGAATATCCTTTAGCGTTGAGGTGCTGAGCACTAAAGACGGAACGAAGATATGGGAAACAACATTCACCGAGACTCAGCAGCCGCTGTTTGATAATCTCTTTGAAATTAAAAAGTTTGTAAAAAGAAAAGGAAAATGGATAACCGCTGACGAAATGGCTAAAGAAGGCGCCAGAAAAATCGCCCAGAGATTCAGCAGGTTTGTACTGGAGAACAGATGATAATTATCCCGGCGATAGATCTTAAGGATGGAAAGTGCGTAAGGCTTTTTAAGGGTGAGGAAGATCAGGTGACTGTTTTTTCCGAAAACCCCGCGGAAATTGCCACAAAATGGGAATACGCTGGAGCAAAATGGATTCATGTGGTTGATCTCGACGGCGCTTTTCAGGGCAGGCCTAAGAACTACAATGCTATAAAGTCTATAGTACAGGCGGTTTCGTGCCCTGTTCAGGTGGGGGGGGGAATAAGAAACATAGACACGGTCAGGGAATATATCGCTATGGGCGTTAAGAGGGTCATATTGGGAACGGCTGCGTTTAGTGATGAAGTGTTTCTTAAAAACGCCTGCAGTGAATATCCCCAAGAGATTGCGGTTGGTATTGATACCAAGAACGGAAAGATTGCGGTAAAGGGCTGGACTGAGGTAATTAACGAAAGCACTGAAAAAGTTTTACAGGACATGCATAAAGCCGGTGTTGCGGTAATATTGAATACTAATATTGATCGGGACGGCACTATGGAAGGTATAAACATCGAGGGAGCAAAAGAGTTTATTGAAGAGTCCCCTATACCTGTGATTGCCTCAGGCGGAATAGCCACGATGGATGACCTTGAAAAACTTGCCTCAATTGAGCATCTTGGCCTCTATGGTGCTATATTGGGCAAGTCCATTTACACGGGAAGCATTAATTTAAAAGAAGCAATTCAAAGGTACTCATAAGATGTTATCTAAAAGAATAATTCCATGTCTGGACGTAAAAGACGGAAGAGTCGTAAAGGGTGTTAACTTTGTTAACCTCAGAGACGCGGGTGATCCTGTAGAAATTGCGAAAAAGTACAGCGACGAGGGCGCGGATGAGATATGTTTTCTGGATATCACAGCATCCAATGAAGAAAGAAAAACAATGATCGACGTTGTGGAGCGAACCGCAGGTGAAGTGTTTGTTCCACTCACAGTCGGAGGCGGAGTCAGAACGCTTGATGACATAAGACAGATGCTGCTTGCGGGAGCCGATAAAGTCTCTATCAACACAGCTGCGGTTAAAAACCCTGATTTTGTAAAAGAAGCCGCGGACAAATTCGGAAGCCAATGCATTGTTGTCGCAATTGACGCAAGAAGCTCGGGCGAGGACAAGTGGGAAGTGTTTACACATGGCGGCAGAAACGGCACTGGGATTGATGCTGTGGAGTGGGCCAAGAAAATGGAAGACTACGGTGCGGGCGAAATACTTCTTACCAGCATGGACAAAGACGGAACAAAATCGGGATACGATTTACCCCTGACAAAAACCATTTCACGAAAATTAACCATACCTATAATCGCCTCAGGCGGAGCTGGGGACCTTCAGCATCTCTCAGACGGAGTTGTACTAGGGGAAGCTGACGCAGTGCTGGTCGCTTCCATTTTTCACTATGGGGAATATACCATTAAAGAAGCCAAAGATTTTATGAATCATCAAGGCATTTCAATCAGGGTCTAGATACGGAGCGTGAGCTTGAAAATAAGAGAACAGCTTGAACAAATTGAAAGAGAGACGCTGTCTCCTCTTGCGTCACTTTCTTCCGAAACTAAAGGCAGGATGAAGCCTGAGGAAAAGTGCGACATTCGAACGGAGTATCAACGTGACCGGGACCGTGTAATACACTCAAAATCCTTTAGAAGAATGAAGCATAAAACCCAGGTATTCCTCTCCCCTACAGATGATCACTACAGAACCAGGCTGACCCATGTGATTGAAGTGGCCCAGATCGCAAGAACCATATCCAAAGCGCTTTTACTAAACGAAGACCTTACCGAGGCCATCGCACTTGGGCACGATCTTGGGCATACGCCCTTTGGGCACGCCGGAGAAGCAATGCTTAATGAAATATACCCCGGAGGATTTAAGCACGTAATTCACAGTCTTCGAGTGGTTGATGTTCTGGAGAAAGGTGGAGAGGGTCTTAATCTTACATATGAAGTCAGAGATGGTATATCCAAACACTCAAAAGGTATGGGAGCAATCGATAATCCGGAGTACAGGCCGGAAACAATGGAAGGTCAGGTTGTAAGAATCTCGGACCTGGTGGCCTATGCCAACCATGATCTGGATGACGCAATCAGATCGGAGATTATTACTATTGATGATGTTCCGAAAGACTTCATCAGAATTTTGGGAAAAACCAACTCCGAGCGCATTAATAAAATGGTCACTGATATAATTTTTGAGACAAAAAAACTTGATGAAAAAAGAGTTGTTGCGAGTCCTGAAGTTGAAAAAGCAATGCTTGATTTGAGGAGTTACCTCTTTAATACAGTTTATATGAATGAAAAGATTAAGAACAATTTCGATAAGGCCAAGAAGGTAATAAAAGAGCTTTACGAATACTTCTGCGAGAACGAGGATGAATTTAAGATAATATATCCAAGAGATTCACGGGAAGGAGAAACCCACGAACGGGCGGTATGCGACTTCATAGCGTCCATGACGGATTCATACGCAATTACGCTTTATGAAAAAATATTTTTGCCAAGAAGATGGCAGGGCGATATAAACGCATTTTAAGAACAGTAATTTCAGGTAACCTATATCGTTCTTTAAATTCCCGATATAAAAATTTCAGGTGAATTAAGTGATTAAGCTGGGCTCGGTATCTTTTTTAAACGCAAAACCTATAACGTATGCTCTTGAGAATAATCTGATTAAACATGATTTTGAGATTATCCAAACTCCCCCGTCAGAACTCTCCCGGAAGCTCTATGAGAAAGAGATTGACCTGGGATTTATTCCGGTTGCCGAGCTGCTTGGGAGAAAGAATTACAGCGTGGTTCCGGGGATATCCATCTCTTCTATCGGCAAGGTAGACAGTGTAATACTTCTGGCAAAATCGGATATCAAAGAGCTGAAAACAGTTGCGGTCGACAGGAGGTCCCAAAGCTCTACGGCATTGCTTAGAATTGTGCTTGAGTTATTTAATAATGTGCATCCTGAATATATTTCGACAGATATCGATAGTGATAATATGCTGGACGGAGTTGACGGCGCAATGTTGATCGGGGATTCGGGACTCAGGAAATGTTATTCTCCTGAAGCAGGTTATAAGGTTTATGACTTGGGAGAAATCTGGACAGAAAAAACGGGTCTCCCCTTTGTCTACGCCGTTTTCGCAGTGAACAGGAATGTTATACTAGGAGACAATCTTGAGGCACTTCTAGAATCGAAGAACTATGGTCTCAGCATGATAGATGAAATAGCTGATATAGAATCCCGAAAACTGGGCATAGATTGCGATGTATGTCGTACATATCTGAAAGATAGAATTAAA
>Ga0055476_10000211_pt1 | contig 14632 bp, 11 predicted proteins | sample Muzzi_CordC_D2_FD_57682 | JGI IMG/M metagenome (GOLD analysis project Ga0055476, IMG submission 57682) | Wetland microbial communities from San Francisco Bay, California, USA, that impact long-term carbon sequestration - Muzzi_CordC_D2 | ecosystem: Environmental > Aquatic > Marine > Wetlands ... | reverse complement strand
ATGGATCCGATGTTGACGATGTGGCCGTGGTCCCGCTCGATCATGGCAGGGATAACGGCATGGGTGGTGCGAACAAGTCCGGTGACGTTTGTGTCGATAATGTCCGCCCAATCGGCGGCATTGCCTTCATCGAAACGCCGCCGCCCACCCTTATCGTGTCCGGCGTTATTGACCAGTATGTCGATGGACTGCCATTCCTCGGGCAGGCGTGCGTGCAAGCTCTCTACTGAGGACCCATCGGTGACGTCGAGCTCCAGGGCATGGGCCTGGCTTCCCAGCCGGCCGGTGAGCTCGGCAAGTTTGTCCAGGCGCCGGGCTGCGCAGATGACACGGTAACCCTGGTCTACCAGGGCAACGGCGATGGCTTCGCCGATGCCGCTGCTGGCACCGGTCACGAGGGCGGTGTTTCCGGCTGGGAAGGCTGCTTCGCTGGTCATTGGGATTTGTTACCTCGTATTTTGGTTGTCCGCTATGGTCGGCATGCGCCGCTGACCTACGCCCGTTGATGGCGCCAGTTTGCTCTCACCGTGGCCACGCTTTAAGGGCTTGTTCGCGAGCAGGCTCGCTCCTACAGCGGTATTCGCCGACGGTACGCGACATCTCAATCCAATGCATCTCGCACCCTGTGCGCCGTCGGGTTAATCTGGCACGCTCATGGATTACTTGCCCATTTTCCTCGATCTGCGCGGCCGGCGTTGCCTCATGGTGGGCGGCGGCGACGTGGCGACGCGCAAGACCGATTTACTGCTGCAGGCCGGCGGTGCGGTGCACGCCGTCGCGCCGGAGCTGGGCGATGGCATGCAGGCGCTGGTTGATTCCGGACGCGTAGAGTATCGGGCCGGCGAGTTTCGGGAGTCTGACCTGGACGGTGCGCAGCTGGTCATCGCCGCCACTGACAACCGGCCCGTGAACGCCCGCGTGGCCCAACAGGCCGACGCCCGTGGCATACCCGTAAACGTGGTCGACGACCCGGCGCTGTGCCGCTTCATCGTGCCGGCCATCGTCGATCGCTCGCCGGTGGTGGCGGCCGTCTCCACCGGTGGCAGCTCGCCGGTGCTGGCGCGCCTGATTCGCGGACGTCTGGAAGCGTTGATTCCCGCCGCCTTCGGCCGTCTGGCGGCACTGGCAGGGGATTTTCGCCATGAGGTGAAAGCGCGCATCAGCGATGGCACCCGGCGGCGCGTGTTCTGGGAGGGGGTGTTGGGCGGTCCCATCGCCGAGATGATTTATTCAGGCCGTGACAACGAGGCGCGGGAATCGCTGAACAAAGCGTTGGATGATTTCGCTGACGCCGCCGATGGCGCGAGTCACCGCGAAGGGCACTCCAGCGGCGAGGTGTATCTGGTCGGCGCCGGGCCGGGGGATCCGGACATGCTCACCTTCCGCGCCCTGCGGCTCATGCAGCAGGCGGACATCGTGGTGCACGACAGGCTGGTGTCGCAACGCGTGCTCGATCTCACTCGCCGTGATGCACCGCGCATTTATGCGGGGAAGAAGCGATCGAACCATACGCTTCCACAGGAAAGCATTAATGCTCTGCTGGTACGCCTCGCCCGAGAAGGAAAACGGGTGCTGCGCTTAAAAGGAGGCGATCCGTTCATCTTCGGGCGCGGCGGCGAGGAGATCGAAACCCTCGCCGCGGAGGGGATCCCTTTTCAAGTGGTGCCGGGCATTACCGCGGCGGCAGGCTGTGCCGCCTACGCCGGTATCCCTCTCACTCACCGCGACCATGCACAGAGCTGCGTGTTCGTAACCGGCCATTTAAAAGACGGGACGGTGGCCCTCGACTGGAAGCATTTGGTTCAAAAGCACCAGACTATCGTCATTTACATGGGGCTGGTGGGCCTGCCGGTCATCTGCCGGGAGCTCATCGGTCATGGCATGGCAGCGGATACACCGGCTGCGCTGGTCGAACAAGGCACCACCGACAATCAGCGCGTTTTTACCGCAACCATTGCAACGCTATCCGAAACCGTGGAGCAAGCCGACGTGCGCGCGCCGACGTTAATCATTATTGGAAGCGTCGTGCGTCTTCGTGAAAAGTTGGGATGGTTCGAGACCGATGCCGGGCGCGAAGCCAGCCTCGACCCGCAGTTTCGAATGGATCATCCGAAGAAAGGAAAGCAATTACTTCCCGAGTGAAGTCCATTTCTCCTGCTGACGGCGCAGCGCCGCGTGCAGTTTGTCTATTTCTTCGTCGCGTTCCCGTACCGCTTCCAACAAGGTGTCGATGAGGTCACAGCCCTGGGCAAAGTGACGACCTGCCTCAGACCCCCTTGACGCAATGGAGGCAGCATCATCCGCCCACACGATTGAGAGCTGCTTCAGACTTTTTCGGTTGTGCATGGCGAGCCTCCGCCTGCAGTTGAGCAACTGGCGCTATTCTGCGGGAATGAGCGGCTCAATCCAACCGCGCAAAGCACGAATAGCTGATGGGCCAATTATCGCGATGCGGCCCGGCCCGCCTGCTCCCGTAACAGTGGGCGCATGGCGTAAAGTCCGAAAGCGGGGCCGGCGACCAGAAGCAGGAACAACCAGCGGGTGTCGATAAACTCGCTGGCGAGACTCAGAAGCTGAATACTGATGATGGTGATTGAAAAACCGACGCAATTGACGATGGTTAGCGCCGACCCCACCAATCCTATTGGTGCACTGAGCGCGTTGAGCGCCGAGAATTGTGGCGAATCGCCCACAACGGTAATTCCCCAAACGACAAGAAACATCAAAAATACCGGTGTTGGAGCCGCCATAAAAAAGGGCGACGCGATGCAGCACATGCCAGAAATTGCCAACTGCACAACGGCTACGCGCGCGCTTCCGAGCTTTTCACTGAATAAACCACCGCCAGCGCAGCCGATGCTGCCAGCGGCGATAATGACAAAGGCCCAAAAAGACACGTTCAGCCTGGATGTTATTGCGGATCCCAAGTGGGCAGAGAGAATTACCGGAACAAAGGCCCAGAAGGCATAAAGTTCCCACATGTGCCCGAAATAGCCGAAAGCCGAGGCTCGGAAGTTCCTGGATTGGAAAATGAGCATTAGCGCGCCCGGGTCGAACTTCGCACCCTTGGTCAAATAGGGTCCGTCCGGTACCAGGGCAAACATGACAAATCCGCCCACCGCCGCGATGACGGAAACCGAAAGAATGACAGCCGGCCAGGGCAGGCTTTGATCGAGCCCCTTCAACAAGTGCGGAAAGGCCGTACCCAACACCAACGCCGCAGTCAAAAAGCCAATCGCCTTGCCAAGGTTCCGCTGATACCAGCCGGACGCTATTTTCATACCGACGGGATAGATGCCGGCAAGAAAAAAGCCCGTCAGAAATCGAAACACCAACAACGAGACAAAGCCATCGGCGAACAAATACACGCCCGCATTGCAAAGTGCGCCGATAAGCGAGCAGATGAGAAAAATCTTGCGCGCGGAGTAAATGTCCGAAATCGCCAAGAACGCGAACACCAACGTCCCGGCGATGAATCCAAGCTGCACCGATGAGGTCATGTACGCCAGCGCGTCCGATGAAAGTCCCCAGAGCCGCTGCAAATCGGTAAGCACGGCGTTACCCGCGAACCACAAGGAGGTTCCGGTAAATTGCGAGAAAATGATCGCCGGTAAGATGCGGCGAGGCGGTTTAACCATAGCGCTGGCTATTGGAGTCTTCGCTAAGCGCTTCCACCACGCTCATGTAAATAGCCGTGGTCTCCGGCGCGGGCGCGGCATCACATTGAACCGATAGCGCGCGCCGGCAGCTGTCGTACACATCCACCGCCTCCGCGTGCCGCCCCAGTTGTCGATAACATAGCATCAGACGTCTATAAAACCCTTCCGCGAGGACATCGGCCTCCAAACCACGCACATACAACCGCGCCACCTGGTCCCACCGCCGCCGCTCCTCCCAGTACCGGGCAAGCACGCTCGCGGCGCGAAGAAACTTGTTCCGATAACGTTCCCGGGCCGGCAGATAGCGCGGATTGTCGCCCTCACTCGCCATGAACGGACCGCGGTAGATCTCGAACAGGCGATCCGCCAACTCCCCCGCCAACGCGTCCGACGGGCGCGCGCGACTCCGGCCAAAGGTGGTGTCGATATCATCGAACACCAATTCAAGAGCATTGAAGTCCAACCAGCAACACCGCGCATCAAGGCTGAGCCGGCCGTGCTTCAAGGTAATGGCCTGATCGCGGGCCAATATCTTCCTCAACCGATGCAACGTCGTGGTCAGTGATCGATGTGCGTAGTCGGCGTCGATACGAGGCCACAGATCCGCGGCGAGATCGCTTTCTTTGACGTCAATGGCGCCGAATGCAACCAACGTCTTGAGCAATTCAATTGGCTTTTGCTGAGGCTTTGCAACGGTTTGCAAACTTTGCCCGTCCTTGAGCACCTCGAACTCCCCGAAGGTGCGAATACGAATCGGCCAGGGCCACGTTGCTACCATCACCGGTGGTGGCTCGGGCATCAGCTCGCGGCTGCGGACAAGATTTTTCGCATAATCGACCTCAATGTCGGCCTCCAGGGCCTGCACACAAAGCTCTGCCATGACCCGAGGTTGCCACCACAAAAAGTGAGTAAATCCATGATCGCGGCCAATACCGAATGCATGGCGCAGCGCGTTGAGACCCGAACGTCTTCGTCCGTTGGCCAGGGCAATGTAAGCGTAGATGGAGAATGCCGTGTACTCCATCAAACGATTGTCGATGCCGCGAGCCAGTCTGCGAACACGGCGTAGATTGGATACCGTTCGCCGCCCGTCGCCGAGCTCGTGGAAAATCTCGGCAAGCGCGAGACGGCACAATACTTCGTAAAAGGGGCAGCCGGATTCAATAGCGAGGCGCAAGGCCGTTTTCTGTTCCTGGTGAGCCTCGACAACATCACGGCGCAACATCGCGAACCACGAACGATAGTAATGATAGCTGCAGCGATCGAGGCGCCGGGCGCCATCCCGATGTTCGTGCATTTTCTCCAGCAGCTCTTCGGCCGAAAGCAGATCCCCTGCACCAAGCGCGGCTGCCGCGCCATTGGACAATAAGTGATAGCGCCACAGGTTGACTCCGCTCGTCTGTCCAATATCGACGCCGTCGTAAACGGCTTGCAAACAGCGCTCGTGATTCGCAGTCAGCATGAAATACATGGACTCGACATCTTTGAGGACCGTCAGCGCGAGCGGCGTCACATCGGGAGACCGGCAAGTGCCGTGCATCACGTCGATGAGTTCACGCACGCGGCCGAACTGACCAGTGTAGTTCAGCGTAATTGCCATCAGGAGCTGTGCCGAAAGACGCGTATTCTTGTCCGCGAGCTCTGTTACGCAGGCGAAGGCGCGTTCGGCCCAGGTTTTCATGTCGGGCTGCTGGGGCTGGCGAAATACTAAAGCGACGAACAAACTAACCGTTGCACGCGCCACTGCGGCGCTTGCGCTTTCGGTATCGGCAGAGGCCATCGAAAGCAGCCCCTTTGCCCGCTCGATCCATGGATCGAGCAGGGACAAATCGTCCAACTCGTGGATAATCGCATCCATGGCCCCCGCACACGCGAGCAGTTGAGCGCTTCGCCGCGATGCACTTTCAGGATCGAAACCGTCAAACAACCTCTCATAGAGCAGTCGGCTCTCGCGGGGCGCTGATGCGAATCGACAGGCCGCTTTCCAGTGATAACACCACGGATCGGTATCGAGAATATCGTCGGGGATCTCCTCGAGCCACGTCTCCAGGGTCTCGGCGCGGCCATGAGCGAGCATGTCCGGAGCATGCTCGATCGCGAGGCATTTCAGGGCATGAAAATCGCCATCCTCGCGCAACAGCACAGCGGCCTCCTCTACCTCGCCCTCCGCCTCCAGCACTTCGACCGAGCGCCTGCGCAGTGCCCGGTATTCGCTCGGCATGAGGGAATCAGCCGCTCTGGCGCGAAGAAACTCCCGCAGCAGGGGATGGTACTGGTAAATGGACTCGACACCCCCGGCTTTCAAGAATACGAAGTGACGCCCGCGGTGCAGCATCGCGAGAACCTCGCCGGCGGCAGGATCGCCTGTAAGTGCCTCGGCCATGGCCGTGGTCATCTCCGGCACGAAGGCGGTCTCGATCAGCAAGCGGCGGGTACGCTCGTCGAAGTTTTGAAAAATCTCGCCGGCCAGATAATCGAACACCACCTGCGGGGCCCGTGAATTCGGCATGAGGTCGAGGGCCCCGTTTGCCAGCGAGTGTTCGAGCAGCAGAACCAGTCCTGCCGCCCAGCCTTCGGTCTTGTGATAAAGCTCGGCGCATCCCGCATCCGGGAGTGTGCGCCCCCAAAGGGCAACAATGGCATCGGACTCCGAGCGGGTTAACCGCAAGTCTTGCCAGTCGAGTAATTGCAGTGCACGGTTGGCGCGCAGCCGCACCATCTCGGGGGGCGGCTCGCCGCGGCTGATAACGATGATGGATCCATCCGGGGGCAGCTCTGCAACCGCATCCAACACCAGCCGGTGAAATGCCGATTGCGTTGACACCTCCTGATAGTTGTCCAGCACCAGCACGAAGGATGATCGCAGGCCCGAGTAAAGCGTGCGGAAGTAGCTGCGCGCGAAGGCAGTCAAATCGCCATGGTATTCGGAGGTAAAAAGCGGCAGCGAACCGGCGGAGGCGGTCTGTGCCATGTAGTAGAAGAAGGTCGCGACGTCGGAATCGCCGGAATCCAGCTGATACCAGCAAGACTCCGAACAGCGTTGCTCGATATAGCTCGCAATCAGGGTAGTCTTGCCGGATCCCGGTGGGCCCGACACCCACACGACACCACTGCGATCCCGTTGATCGAGGATCGAGAACAGGCGCTCGCGGCCAAGCACGCCGGCAAGGCTCGGGCGCGTGATCTTGGCACGCGACGCTGGACGCGGATTTGGCGCCACCGAACTCCCCCTTCTCCCGGTGCCATTGTATGCCCTGCGCGGTAATTCGCCAGCGTTTTGGGGGAGGTGTAAGTGTCTGGTAAGCCGGAAGGCGGCGGGGTTGCCACTACAATCTCTTTGTATTACCGCCATTTACGGCGACCGCCTGGGATCGGTAAGTCAAAGCATGGACTACGGCGCCACCACCATCACCCGAATCTCCGTGGGCTCACCGGCGTTGCACGGATTATTGACCTGCGGGCAATTCGAGATAACCGCAAGCGCATCCATTTCCGCCACCAGCTCGACGTAGCTGCCCGGCTCAGAACGGCTTTGTGCGAACACCGCGTCGTCCAGCCGCCCTTCCTCATGCACAGGCACGTTGCAGAAGAAATTGATGTTGGCAACGATGTCTTTGCGTCCGAGGCCGAAGTCCGCCAAAGCGGTGAGAAAATTCTCGCGGCAGCCGGGACAGTCGGCGACGCCGTAGAGCATCTCGTTGCTCGGCGCGCTGCAGCAGCCGCCGATGGTATCGTGAGTCCCGCAGGTGTCCTCGCTAATCGTGAACAGCGCCCGGGCCACATCGGAGTAGAGCACGTGACCCTTGGTCAGGCGCAAGCTGCGTGAGGCTTTGAGCGTGTTCGCAGCATGGTAGCGCTCGTCGGGCGCATGGGCGTTGTAGCACAGGAAGTCCACGCCCTGATGACCGTGTACGTCGATGATTTTCAGACTATGGCCCTTTTCGATCACCCGAGCCCAGGCTTTCCCCGGGGGCACATATTCATCGGCGATGATCTTTGTCGTATCTTGTGGAGAATCTGCCATGGAATGCCTCCCTCCTTCGGCGTTTATACTGCGCAAGGCCCCGATTCACCACTGCATCGAACGCAACCATGACCGATTCCGCCGATCAACCCGATACTCAAACCCAACGCCTGGACAAATGGCTGTGGGTTGCGCGGTTTTTCAAGACCCGCGGGCTTGCCGCCACCGCCATTGCCGGCGGCAAGGTGCAGGTGGCGGGAGAAAGAGTGAAGCCGTCGCGCCACGTGGGCCCTGGTACGGCGGTGGAGATCCGCCGCGGTCCGGTGCAATGGCGGGTGGTTGTGCGCGGTGTCGCCAAACAGCGCCGCCCTGCCCCCGAAGCCGCACTGCTCTATGAGGAAACACCGGAGAGCATCGCACACCGGCAACGCGAGGCCGAGCGCCGCAGACTCGATACGGGCGCGCGCCGCGAACGTCTCGGTAAACCCTCCAAGCGCGAGCGCCGTGACGCAACCCGTCTAAAGTCAGGCGGCGCATGATCGATGCGTTCATGCGCCGGTGTCCTTTGGACGCGAAGAGGAAAAGCGGCCAATGTCGAAGGCCCCGATGGGCAACGATGAACGCCCGGTGGTAATGAGCTCGGCGATAAGACGCCCGACCAGCGGTCCCAGGGCGAAGCCATGGCCGCAAAAGCCAAATGCGTGAAAAACGCCGGGCGCGGCACTGGCACCGATAACCGGTATATTATCGGGCAACACGCCCTCGATCCCTGCCCAGCAACGTACGATCTGAACACCGGCGAGCCCCGGAAAAAGCGCTGCCGCGGTAGTGGCGCTGGCGGAAAGTCCGCGAAAATCCAGATGGGTGCGATTCGTATCCGGTTCCGCGCGGCCCTGATAACCGCCGCCGATCAATACGGTGCCGTTGTCGAACTGCTTGAAGGAAAGCGTGCGGCCTTGCGCGCCGACAACAGGCTGGACGAAAGGCTTTACCCGGCTGGTAATCATCAGCATCAAGGCCACCGGCTGAACCGGCGCCTGCTCACCGAGCATGGCGGCAATGCGCCCACCCCAGGCGCCGGCGCAGTTGACCAGCGTGGGCGCTTGTACGTCATCCCGTACCGATTTCACCTGCCAGGTCTCACCGTGCCTGCCTATTTCTGTCACGGCGGCGCCTTCCAGAAAACGAACGCCGAGTGCCAGCGCTTTTCGTCTGAATGCCTGCACTGTCAGAAAGGGATTGGCGTGTCCATCACCATGCACCACCATGCCGCCGACGCAATGGGAGGCGATTGCCGGGAGCAATTCGCGAAGCGCGGCACGATCGATGATCTCTTCGTGCTCGAAGCCAAGCGCGAGCAGCGTATCGCGGCGCTCGCGTTGCGCTTGTAACTCGGCGTCGTTCTCCGCCACCTTCACCTGGCAGGAGCTGGCGAAACCGCAATCGTCATCCACGAGATCGGTGATGTGATGCCAGGTATCCAGCGCCGCGCACGCCAGGGGGATTTCCGGCAACGCCCGACCCAGCCGGCGCACGCCACCGGCGTTGGCGCTGGAAGCGTGGCGGCCCACGCGGTCTTTTTCGATCACGATGACCGAGTGCCCCGCGCGGCTCAGATGCAACGCAGTAGCGCTGCCGTGCAGTCCTCCGCCGATGACAACCACATCCGCGACATGACGGCCCGTTGCCATTGGCTTAGTGCTCCCCGGGCTCTGGTTCGGGCGGCACCGCAAGCGCGGCGAGCTCTCCCAACATCAACGGTTTTACCGGTGGGCGCAAACGCAGCGCACCGACTTCGCCCACCGGAACCTTGCGCGACTGGGCGATGATCTCGCTCAGCGTCAATCCGCACATGCGTCCCTGACAAGGCCCCATGCCACAGCGGCTGAAACCCTTTAACTGATTCGGTCCAATACAACCGAGAGCGACAGATGCACGCACCCGGGCCGCCGTAACTTCTTCGCAACGGCAAACAATGGTGCTGTCGTCTTGCGGAATACGAAACTGATCGGCCGGGCGAAACAGGCGATCGAGAAAGGCGCGTCCGCGCCGCTCTCTGGCCAGCGCTTGCCGACAAGGTTTCGCCAGCCGGTCGCGACTTTGTGCATCGAGACGCGCGCAGCGATGCAGCGCGCCATATGCGGTGATGCGGCCCGCATACTCCGCCGCCCGCGCGCCATTGATGGCGGCACCGTCACCGGCGATGGCGACACCGGCCATGTCACTCTCACCCCAGGCGTCGGTCACGGCGTGCCAGCAAAGCTGGGCGTCGCTCCAACGATGGGTGCAGCCGGTGGCCATGGCCAGATTGACGTTGGGGACCACACCCTGATGCAGAAAAATACGATTTGTGTCGATGCGATGCCAGGCGCCGCGATGGGCATACTCGACCCCCGTGACCGACTCGTCCCCGGTCACTTTCAAATGCTCGACACCGTTGACGAAGGGGATGCCGGCGTTGCGAAGCTCGGTGATCCAGCGCCGTCCCTTGAGCAGAGCAGCCGCGCCCATCAGCGCCCCGGGGAGATGGGGCAAGGCGCCCAGACTATTGGTGCCGGGTGTTGTATCGAGGATGGCACGGATGGGAATGCCCGCTTTCAAATACTGGTTGGCCACCAGATACAGCAAAGGTCCGGTGCCCGCGAATACCGCATCCGGCTCTGCCAGCCCGGCGGACTTGAGCAGCACTTGCGCGGCGCCGGCGCTCATGGCGCCCGCCAGTGTCCAACCGGGAACAGGAAAGGGTCGTTCCTGGGCGCCGGTCGCCAGGATCACCTGGTCCGCGCTCAACAAGCGCGCGATGCCGCCGCTGGAGATGCCGATCTCCCGCTCCGGCGTTACCTCCCAGACCGTGGTATCGGCGACATGTTCGGCACCGCCATTCTGCAACGCCGTAATCAATGCCTCGCCGTGATAGTAGTCGGGCCCCAGTACGTCCCGATCGGCGAGTGTCTGGCGGCTCAGGGCGCGGTAAATCTGGCCGCCGGCAAGCGGCTGCTCATCGAACAATACGACACCGGCGCCGTGCTCGGCGGCTACGGTAGCGGCGGCCATGCCCGCCGGACCCGCGCCGACAACGGCAATATCGTAGTGATCTTTCATGGCGCGCCGCCGTGATCGTCGATGGCGGAATCGTCCGCGCCGAGATCGCTGGCACCCCGCTGGCGTCTCACCCGCATGCCCTCGCGCACTTCCACCATGCACGCCTGGCGGTTGGCGACGCCGTCGATCTCCACCAGGCAATCGAAGCATACGCCCATCATGCAAAACGGCCCCCGGGCGGCGCCACTAACCGGCGTGGTGCGAAACTGCCAGTGGCCATCGGCCAGCAGAGCCGCGGCAACCGTATCGCCCCTGCGGGCGTTAAGCGATTGGCCTTCGAATTCGATGCGCACTCGCGGCGCGTCCAGGCGAGGCACTCTACGCATGATCGAACCTGTCGGCATTCATCGGTGCCAGCGCAGCAGGCAGCGTACCTTCGGCTATTCCCGCGGCCAGGTGCAGCACATGGGCGGCGGCCAGGGTAACACCGCTGTGACAAGCGGCGGCGAAGGCGCCGGGATGAGATGGCGACTGAGTGTAGATAGGATAAGCGTCGGGTGTCATGACCCGCAGCGCGCCCCAGGCACGCACGATCCGGGCGCGTTCGAGATGCGGAAATATGCGCACGGCCCGGGCCGCGATACGGTTCATGACCGACACTCGCGTGCCCTCGTCCAGACCAACGTCTTCCTTGGAATCGCCCAGTTGAACACTGCCCTCAGTGGTTTGGCGGACTCTGGAAACCGGCATGGACAAAAACGGGCGCAGGCGCTCGGTGACCAGAATCTGGCCGCGCTCCGGGCGCAGCGGCACCCGCATGCCGATCATGGACGCCAGCGCCTCGGTACCGAGTCCCGCGGCAAGCACCAGGCGGGCGCCGTGATAGCGCGCCTTGCCCGTATCCACCAGAAACGTGGAATCACGCGCTTCAATGGCATGCACCCGGCTACCGGAATCGATACGGCCACCCTTCGCCAGCAGACACTGGTGCAGCCCACGCAACAAGTAGAGCGGATTGACATGTCCGTCGGCGGGCGAGTAACAACCGCCGGCCACCGTTGGTCCGAGCCCGGGCAACATCTCGGCGAGCGTGGCGCGATCCAGCATCTGATACTCGAAGTGGTGGGCATGGGCTTTCAAGCGGCGCATTTTTGCGCCCGTGGCTTCGAATTCTTCGGCGTCGAGGCACACGTCGGCCCCACCCGGCCGGCTGTAGCCGATGTCATCCCCGGTCGTGTCCTGGATTTCGGCGTTCAGCTCGGGCCAGGACTGTGCCGAGGTCCAGGTCCACTGGGCATAGGGCGGAAAATCCGTGCCCTTGCCCTGCACCCACACCAAACCGAAATTACCCCGCGCCGCGCGAAAAGCGATATCGCCTTCGTCCAGCACCAGCGTCGACAAGCCGCGGCGCTGCAATCCGTAGGCAAGCGCCGCACCCACCAATCCGCCGCCGACCACAATGGCATCATGAACACTCAGGGCTTCGTCTCCCGGGCTCAGTCACTGAAGCGGTCGAGGCGGTAGGGTGTCATGTCCATATTCAGTGCTTCTCCCGACACCAGCGCCGCCAGCATGCGCGCTGTCATGGGCGCGCCGGTAAGGCCCAGGTGGCCGTGGCCGAAGCCACAGAATACGCCCGGATGACCAGGCACCGGGCCGATATAGGGCACCGAGTCCGGCGATGCCGGACGCGTGCCCATCCAGTGCTCGCAATCGTCAATGTTGATATTCGGCAACAGCGCCTTGGTGTGCCCCGCGAACACGCGGGCACGGCGGTAGTTGGGTGGCGCATCGAGGCCGGCGAACTCGGCTGTGCCGGCGCTGCGCACGCCGGCTTCCATGGAGCTGGCGACAAAATGGTGATCTGCATCCATGATTGAATGGGTCAAGAACACACCGGGATTCTTGAAGACGAGATGATAGCCCCGCTCGGCTTCCAGCGGCACGCGCACCCCCAGCCCAGACAACAACCGCACCGACCAGGCGCCAGCGGTGAGAATCACGATGTTGGTGCTGTGATCACCCTCATCGCTTTCGATCCGATACGTACCCAGGGAATCGGGAACAATGCGCGCCACATTTCCGCGCAGAAAATGTGCGCCGCGGGCCCGGGCTTTCGCGGCCAACACTTTGCCCAGGCGCCCGGGATTGATGGTGCGGCCCTGTTGTTTGACCATCATCGCCGATTTGATCTCCGGCGAAATGTCCGGCTCCAGCTCCTGCACCTCGCCCGCCTTCAATACCTCGAAGGGCACGCCCCTTTCCCGGCGCAGACGCCATGGCAAGGAATTCGGATCGGCGCCGTCGACGGTGCGGTAAACATGAAGATAAAAGCAATCCCGCACCAGCCCCTCATCACCGGTGCCAGCCAGCAATTGCCGGTACAATTCGAGGCTCGGCTGGTTGACCGCGAACATCGCGTCAGCGATGGCCGGAAGACGATGCGCGGCGCCAGCGCGTAAGAATTCCAACAGCCAGGGCGCCAAACGCAGCGCGTACGACCAGCGCACCGCCAGCGGCCCCTCGGGGTCGAGCAACCACTTCGGTACCTGCTTCCACAATCCGGGCATGGATTGCGGTACGCAAGACCAGGGAGAAATCACACCGGCGTTGCCGTAGCTAGCGCCTTCGGCGACACCGTCGCGATCGATAATACTGACCGAAAAACCCTTGTCCTGAAGCGCGAGCGCAGCGCAAATCCCGACGATGCCGGCACCGACGACAATGGCTTCTTTTTCTGCGCGCTCAGGCAACTTCGGGGACGGCGTCACGTTCTCGCCGCCAGGCGGCGACCTGCTGGATGAGCACCGGAAGCGCCAGGACAATCGCGTACAAATCGCTCTTCAGGCCCGGCGCCACCATGAAGATCGCGGCCAGAACCATCAGAACGCGCATGGGTGTCGGCATGTTGGCGATGAAAAAAGCGCTGACGGCCGTGGTCATCATGGCGACGCCAAGCGCGCACGTGAGCGCGGTTTCCAGAAAACCGCCCCAGGTGAAGTACTCGGGCAGAACGATGAGCATCGCCGGCGAGTAAACGAAGACCATGGGCACCAGCAGCTTACCAATACCGAAGGAGAAGGCGGCGACGCCGGTCTTGAAGGGATTCGAGCCGGCGATGGCGGCCGCTGCATAGGCCGATGTACATACCGGCGGTGTGATTTCCGAGATAACGCCGTAGTACAGCACGAACAAATGCGAGGCCAGCGGCGGAATACCGAGATTGGCCAGCGCCGGCTGAGCAACGGTCACCAGCATGATATAAAGCGCCGTCGTTGGCAGCCCGGCGCCCATCAAAATGCAGGTGATGGCGATCAGGCACAAGGACACGAACAGCGTGATTCCCTGCAAGCTCAAGTCCATCAGGGGAATCCAGGAAATCATAGCGTAAATGTTCTCGCCGATGGTCAGCGCGCTGTTGGTGACCATGAAACCGAGACGAAAACCGAGTCCCGTGGAGTTGACGACGCCGATGACGATACCGATGGCGGCACCCACGGCACCAACCGCGAGGGCGTACTTGACACCGGTGACGGAAGCCTCCAGCACGTCGCGCATCTTGAGCCGGTGCATCGGATTGATGAAGCCGATGGCGAGCGCCGAGGTAATGCCCCAGAAAGCTGCCATGTGGGGCGAGTAGCCGCTGAACAGCACGTAAATCAGTACCACCAGGGGCACGGCCGTTGGCCAGCCGCGCTTGAGCACGGACGATAGCTTGGGGATCTCGCTATCCGGCAGCCCCTTGAGTCCCAAACGCTTGGCCTGGAAATGCACCATGCACAGCACACCCACGTAGTGCATGGCGGCCGGCACGGTGGCGGCGATGACGATGGTGGTGTAAGGCACTTCGAGAAACTCCGCCATGACGAAGGCGGCGGCGCCCATAATCGGCGGGGTGATCTGGCCGCCGGCGCTGGCCGAGGCCTCGACGCCGCCGGCGAGATGGCCCGGGTAGCCCATGCGTTTC
>Ga0055476_10000210_pt1 | contig 14657 bp, 10 predicted proteins | sample Muzzi_CordC_D2_FD_57682 | JGI IMG/M metagenome (GOLD analysis project Ga0055476, IMG submission 57682) | Wetland microbial communities from San Francisco Bay, California, USA, that impact long-term carbon sequestration - Muzzi_CordC_D2 | ecosystem: Environmental > Aquatic > Marine > Wetlands ... | reverse complement strand
CGCGCCCGAGCCTTGGCATGCCACTTGCTATTGCCCGCGGTGCTCCGAGTTGCCGCGCGTCCGCTGCTGATCAGAATCGGGGAAGTTCCGGGATTCTGCGCCGTCGAAGCTGATCTGCCCCGGAGCGCTCCGGCGCCGGAAGACTCGCCACCGGAAGCCGAATGCGCACGGACGGCGAACGGAAGCCGACGCGTGGCGCACGCCGCACATCCCGACACGACCCGATCCGCCAGGAGGCTGCGATGACTCTGCGAACCGATCCGCGATCACGACCCGCCCGAACGCTCTGGGCGCTGATACTCGCGCTGCTGCCCTGGCCCGTGATGGCGTTCCTGCTGAGCCACTGAGAGGCTTCGGAGCGCCGTCCGGCGAGCCGCGGGTGGAACAAGAGTCGCAGACGGCCGTCGGATTCCCGACCGTCTGAGCGGCCCGCATCGGAGAGTCCGTCAGACGAGCGCTTGCCCCGCGAGCAGCGGCGGCATCGGGCAACCGAGCGAATCCGCGGTCGCGCGTACCAGTTCCACCTCGCGATCGGTGATCTCGCTGTCCGCTCCGGCCGCGACCGCGCAGGCGTGGAGCAACTCGCCTTTGCGCAATGGGGCGAGTCCGTCGAGCAGCGCGAGTGCCCCGTCGAGATCGTCGAGGCCGCTCTGCTCGGGCTCGATCAGCCGCAGATCCGACAGACCGAGGTCGTTCGCGCCGCGCGCGAAAGCCGATTCCGCGGCGGTACGAGTGCGCGCTCCGGCCCAGGCCAGGGTCGACAGAACGACCGCGCAGGCGGGCGCCACTCGCGCGAGCGACCGAAAGCGGGTGCGGGTCGGACGAACCGTCTCGAAGACGGGCGCGAGGTGCTGCCAGAGGATCCGCTGCAACGTCCACTCGAATACGTCGATCTTGCGGTCCGCTGCGACCAGTGCGCCCACATTGTCCTTGAAGGCGCGGTACTGGGTCTGCGAGAGCTCGCGCAGCGCGGGGATGACGAGATCGATCAGCGTCATCCGCTGCGTCGCACCGAGTCCGCCGACCATCGGAATCAACCGCTCGGTTTCGTCGAGAACGCCATCGTCGGCGTACTTCCGCAACCATTCGAGCTGCTGCCGACGGGTCGGATCCTCATCCGCAATCAGAAGCGAGTAGATCACCGCGCGCGCACCCCAGGTCTCGTAGGCCGCGCGGGTGACCTCCGACGGCAGGCTCGCGATCAGGCGCGCCGCCTGATCCACGTGCGCGGAGGTCGCCGCGCCGATCTGGTTCACGGCCGCGCCGGCCGGCCCGGCCGCGAAGCCCGACATCGCGCCCGCGGCAGCCGGCTCCGAGACCGACTCCGAGAGCTTCCCGTCGAAGGTCGGGTCGAGTCTGCGGATCCGCTCCTCGAGCGGCGGATGGGTCGCGAACAGCGACGGCAGCGCGCGACCGAAGAACATGTGGCTGGCCTCGGGAGCGTTCGGATGATCGATTCGCGAACCCGCGGCGAGCCCGGCGATCTTCTTCAGCGCTCCCGCAATGCCGTCCGGGTTGCGGGTGAACTGAACCGCGGAGGCGTCGGCGAAGAATTCACGCTGCCGACTCACCGACGCCTTGATGAGATTCCCGAAGAACGTGCCGAGAAAGCCGATGACCATCAGCCCGAAGCCGACGGCGAGCAGCACCGCGCCGCTGTTGTCACGATTGTTGCGCCGGTGCCCCGCCCCGCTCCACGCGGCGGACCGCAACAGCCAATAGCCGAGCATTCCGATGATCAGAATGCCGTAGATCACGCCGATCAGGCGGAGATTCAAGCGCATGTCCCCATTCAGGATGTGGCTGAACTCGTGGGCGATCACACCCTGGAGCTCGTCGCGCGTGAGCGCCTCGGCACAACCACGCGTCACCCCGATCACCGCGTCGTTGGGCGTGAAGCCCGCAGCGAACGCGTTGATACCCACCTCCCGATCGAGCAGGTAGACGGGCGGCGTCGCGGTTCCCGATGCGATCGCCATCTCCTCGACCACGTTGAGCAATTTCCGCTCGTTCGGGTCGAGCGTATCGGCGTGGAGCAGGCGACCGCCCAGGCCCTCCGCGACCACGGAGCCGCCGGCGCGGAGCTGCGCGATCTTGTACAGGCTTCCGCCACCCACGACGAACAACGTGAACAGCGTCGCCTGGGACAACAGCTCCGGCGACCACCAGTCGAGATTCCAACGCATCGCGCCCGTCGACGGATCCTGCCCCTGGAAGCCCACGACGAGCACCGCGAGCGCGTAGAGGGTCGCGAGGATCGCGACCACGGCCGCCGCAAACAAGAACACCAGCAGGCTGGTCTTCTTGCGCGCTCGGTCCTGGTTCTCGAAGAAGTTCGTCGCCACGTCGATGTTCAGTTCCGCTGCCGTGGCGAGGCCACGGCGCGCGGCACGACCCCGGTCAGAAGGAGACCTTCGGGGCCTCGGCGATCGCCTCGCTGTCGAATTCGAGCAGCGCCGCGTCCGAAGGATGCCCGAACATCCCCGCCAGGACGACCGTCGGGAAACTCTGTCGATAGATGTTGTAGGCCGTCACCGCGTCGTTGAACGCCTGCCGTGCGAACGAGACCTTGTTCTCGGTCGAAGTCAGCTCTTCGGAGAGCTGCATCATGTTCTGGTTGGCCTTGAGGTCGGGATAGGCCTCCATCACCGCGAACAGCCGCCCGACCGCTCCGGAGAGCGCGCCTTCCGCGCTCCCGAGTCCCTTGACCGCCTCGGCATTCGTGGGATCGCTCGCGGCACGCTCCAGCCCGGCGGTCGCCTGGTTCCGCGCGCTGATCACCGCATCGAGCGTTTCGCGTTCGTGGGCCATGTAGCCCTTCGCGGTCTCGACCAGATTCGGGATCAAGTCGTGGCGGCGCTTCAGCTGGACTTCGATCTGCGCAAACGCGTTCTTGTAGCGATTGCCGAGCGCAACCAGCCTGTTGTAGATGCCCACCACGAAGGCGACGAGCGCCAACACGATGCCGAGCAGAACGAGCCCCGCGATCATTGCCATCCCCCCAGAAGGTTCGCGAGCCAGCATACCCCTCCCCGCACGAGCTGTCGCAATCGGCGCTCTGCGCAAGCCGGCGTCGCGTTCGGCCCCGCCTCACCCATGCCGACCGGGGCCGAAAGCAGTGGAGCCGGGGCGGCGCGATCGGAGATACATCCTCGCCGGTTCCTTAACTCGCTTGGCGGCTTCAAACCCACTAATCTGTGGTGCCACGAGAGTTCCCCGGAGGGGTTGCGGCGTCCGTCACGCTCGCTGCCGCGCCCCTCGACGAAGCCCGGCAGGGGCTCGGATCGGTGCGACTCTCGCGCACCCCACTGAAATCCGGACACAGCCAACACGGCAGGACGACCACAGCGCCCGAGCAGATGATGACGACACCGGCCTATTCGACCAGCAACCCCTTTTCGACTCCCGCCCCGCGCCCCGCGCCCGGCACCGACGGCACGACTTCGGCCGGGGCGCTCTACAACGAGGCACAGCAGCTCGGACAGGAGCTGTTGGACAAGCCGCTGAAGGGCGGCGGTGTGGCGCGCGTGCTGACCCAGCACTCCAAGGGCCGGATGACCGTCTGGGAGCGCATCCGGGTCCTCACCGCCGAGGAGCCCAACATCCTGTGGCAGAACTGGGGCCCGGGCCTCGACGGCGCTGCGATCGTCACCGGCATCCTGAAGATCGGCGGCCGCGACATCGCCGTCTACGGCCACGACTTCACCCTGCGCGCGGGCTCGATGGACGCCACCAACGGCGACAAGCTCGCGCGACTGATCTACATGGCGGGCGAGCACGGCATCCCGCTGATCGGCATGAACGACTCGGCGGGCGCCTTCGTACCCGCCGGAGTCGGCGGCCTGGACGGCTACAGCGAGGCCTTCACCGCACTGCGCAAGATCAGCGGCGTCGTGCCGAGCATCAGCTTGATGTTCGGTTACAACGCCGGCGGCGGTGCCTACTTGCCGCGACAGGGTTCGTTCATGATCCAGTGCAACGATACCTTCATCGGCCTCACGGGTCCGGGCGTCGTGAAATCGGTGCTCGGCGAAGACGTCACCGCCGACGATCTGGGCGGCCCCGGCGTCCACGGTCAGAGCGGCGTCTGCGACCTCGTCACGAAGGACGAACTCGCCTCGCTTCGAACCGCGATCCGCCTGCTCTCGTACCTCCCGGACAACAACCACTCGAGTGCGCCGTTCGCCGAAACCTCGGATCCGATCGATCGCCACGTCTGGGAGGAAGACCTGCTCTTCCGCAAGGCCTTCGACTCGCCCGCCGGGATGAACGCCCCGATGGACATCACGCTGTACCTCCAGAACATCTGCGACCACGGCGAATACTTCGAGATCCAGCCGCAGCGCGCCCGCAACCTCATCACGGCTTTCGGCCGACTCGGCGGGCACGTCGTCGGCTTCGTGGCAAACAATTCCGCGGTGGCGTCCGGCCAGATCGACATCGGCGCAGCGCTCAAGGGCACGCGCTTCATCCGCTTCTGCAACCTCTACAACATTCCCCTGATCTTCATCGAAGACACCACGGGCTTCCTGCCGGGAACCGAGCAGGAGCGTCGGGGCATCATCCTGGCCGGCCGCAAGCTGCTCGACTCGATCATCGACGTTCGAACGCCGCGTCTCACGATGATCATCCGCAACGCCTTCGGCGGCGCCTACGCGAGCTACAACTCGCACTTCGTCGGCGCGAGCATGGTCTTCACGATGCCGATGGCGCGAATCGCGGTGATGGGACCCGCAGGCAAGGACTTCGTCTACAAGGACGAGATGCGCGATATCGACGAGACCTACCGTTCGGCCCTCGCGAGCGGTGCGTCCGAAAGCGAGGCGGCGGCCGCACGGGATCGCGCGCTGGCCGCGCTCTCGACACGCTACGAGCGGGAGCTCATGAACCCGAAGGAAGCGCTTTCCCTGGGTTCCGTGAGCCGAGTCGTGATGCCGGGCGAGAGTCGGCGCGTGCTGGCGAAGAACCTCGACTACCTGATGAGCCGCTACGAACCGACGCCAATGTCCGGTGTGCAGCGGGAGCACGAGTAATGCTGACGGCGGATTTCAAGCAACGCCCCTTTCACGAAGCCGACTCGAAGTGGCTGCAATCGTTCTCGCTACAGAACGTGAAGTGCCTGGTGGTCTGCCGCGGGCCGGTTCGGATGGAGGCCTTCGAGGTCTTCGACGCAATCGGCGTGCGCGAATACGGCATGCTGCTCTCCGAAAAGGACTCCATCGTCTACCCGCGCTGCATCGCACCCGAGATGCGCTCGATCCGGTTCCCGAAGAACATCCACCGGGTGCCCGACTACATGGGCGTGGGCCAGGAGGAGAAACTCGCGCGCATCGCCGAGATCATCGAGATCGCGACGAACCACGGCTACAGCCACATCTTCGCGGGCTACGGTTTCATGGCCGAAGACGCCGACTTCATCCAGGCGATCGAGGACGCCGGGATCGGATTCATCGGCCCCTCGGCCTCGGTGATCCGCCGTGCCGGCGCCAAGGACGAGGCGAAGAAGCTCGCGCGCAGCCTCGGCAATTCGGTCATTCCCGGGATCGACGACGTCTCGGCGCGCGCGCTGGTCGCCAAGGCGAAGGGCCGCGGCGCGCTCGAGAAGCTGGCGGATCGGCACGCGCTGGATTTCACGTTCGATGCAGCGCTCTCCCTCGAAGAGAACGCCGAAGCCCTGCTCCAGGCCGGCTATTCGAAGACCGTCGAGCTCGTCACGATCGCGGAGCTCCAGTCGGCGGCGGAGACCATCGCCAAGGAGATCTGGCAGGAGTATCCGGGCAAGCGCATTCGCTTCAAGGCGATCGGCGGAGGCGGCGGGAAGGGCCAACGCGTGGTGACGCGAGCCGGCGAGGTCTCGGGCGCGGTGATGGACATCCTCGCCGAGCAGAAGGTGGTCGAGCCGGGCTCCAACCGGAACTTCCTGATCGAATTGAATCTCGAATCGACCCGTCACAACGAGATCCAGGTGGTCGGGAACGGCGAATGGTGCATCAACCTCGGCGGTCGCGACTGCTCGATCCAGATGCACGAACAGAAGCAGCTCGAATTCTCGCTCAACGAAGAGATGCTCCAAGACGCACTCGAGCGTGCCACCGGCGAGGCGCGCAACGTTCTCGAAGCCGACCTCCGCTGCCTGCGCGCCATGGAAGCGGACAGCGAGCGGTTCGGCGAGGGCGTTCGGCTCGACAGCGTCTCGACCTTCGAGTGCATCGTCGAAGGTGCCGACCACTTCTTCATGGAGATGAACACCCGGATCCAGGTCGAACACGGCGTGTCCGAGCTCGTCTACTACATGAAGTTCACGAACCCGGACGACGAGAGCGAGTACTTCTACGTCGAACGGCTGATCGAAGCGATGGTGCTGCTCGCGTTGCACGGAAGCCGGCTGCCGAAACCGATCCGGGTCTCGAGAAACGTCTCGGGCGCCGAGATCCGGGTGAATGCGACCAACGCCGCGCTGCAACCGCACGCAGGCGGCATGATCCGAACCTGGTCGCCGCCGCTGCCGTATGAGATACGCGACGACCAGGGCATCAGCGCACCGAACCCCGACACCGGAACCTTCGCCTATTACAACCTTGCCGGCGCGTACGACTCGAACATCGCGTTGATTCTCGCGCCGGGCGACAGCCGCGAACACAATCTCGAGCGTCTGTCCGAGATCATGCGGCAGATGGAGATTCGCGGCGACGACCTCAAGACCAACGCACCCGTCCAGTACGGCCTGATCAACTGGCTCATCGGCATCGAACCGATGCTCAAGCCGGACACCCGCTTCCTCACCCACTACCTGGCAGCGGTCGGTTCGCTGCAGACGATTGCGCGTGACGTCGACCTGCAGGTGGCGGCGGCCGAAATCCTGCGCCGCCTGCCTGACGCCAACGCGAAGCCCGTGTTCCTCGGCAAGGAAACCCTGCTGCTGCGCCCACTCGGCAGGCTGCTCGCCGATCCTCATGGCCTGGCGGGCTTCTTCGGCCGCCACGACGGAGCGCTCTGGACGATCGACGGCGATTCCGTGCTGCTGCGCGAGAACCCGATCCGCTTCCTCACCGAGCTCTACCACTATCTCCACATGGACTTCGCGCCCGGGAAGCCCGCTTCCGAGATGGTCTGGGAGCACGACCACGAACACCTCGAAGCCGCGACTGCATTCTACGGCGAGATCAGCCGTCGCAGCGGAACAAGCGACTGGGGCGAGGTGCAGCGGCTTCTCGAAGGCGAAGAAGCCGACTCGATCTCGGGCGGTGACGCCGAGCTCTTCGAGCACTGCGCCGCCGCGCACCGCGGCTTCCAGGTCGGCCTCGAGATCCTGGCGCTGATTCCTCGCATCGCGCAACGCTCCGGATTCAGCGAAATTCGCGTCGATGAAAAGCTCGAGCCGGTCTTCCCCGATCAGTTTCTCGACCCGGAGCACGCGAAGAAGCTCATCCGCGCGCTGGCGCCGCCGCCGAAGGCCAGCTCCGATGAGATCGTCGCCCCGTCCGGAGGAACCTTCTACTCGCGAGACGCACCGCACCTGCCGCCGCTCGTCAACGAGGGCGACCACTTCGAAGAAGGACAGCCTCTCTTCATCATCGAAGTGATGAAGATGTTCAACAAGGTCTACGCACCGTGCTCGGGCACCATCGTCGAGAACCCGATGGCCGGAGCGGACGGACACATCGTCCGAGCCGGCCAGACGATCTTCAGGATCCGGCCGGACGAAGTCGCCGTCGAGGAATCGGAAGCGGACGTTCGCGAACGTCGCGAAGCGGTCACACGCAGCCTGCTGAGCTGAGCGAGTTCCTGCAGCGGTCGGGTGTCGTTGCTTCGGCGGCTCCGCAAACGAAGACCGGGGTGTCGCGCTACGAGAATCCTCCGAACCCGGTATTCTCGCGGGACGGGGAGCCGCTTGAGCGAATCGAAGCCAGGTGCAGCGGGCACGGAACCGGCGGGGCGCGGCAACGGGAGGTGGCTGGCCGTCGCAACGGTGGTCTGCGCGGCCGGAATCGCGGTCGCGTTCGGCGGCTACTGGGGCAGCGACCCGAGCGCGACGGTTCCGATTCCATCGCGAATGCTCGCGAACGGCGATTCCGCGGCCGGGCGTCCGAAGCCGGTCGTGGAAGCCGACTACCGCATGGCGGTGTGGGCGGTGGGGCGAAATGCTCGTACGCTGATCGTCGAGCCGACCCGTCTCTTCCAGGCCGAGCCCTGCCACCCGCTCCCGAATTCGCTCGCGCTCCACCACCCGGTCATCACTCCCGCCCTCGTCGCAGCACCGATCGCGGCTGCGACCGGAGACCCGGTCGTCACCTTCAATGCCGCCGTGCTGCTCAAGGTCGCGATCGGATTCGCCGCGATGCTGCTGCTCGTCTGGGACTGGACCCGCAGGCCGGCGGCGGCGATCGCCGCCGGCCTGCTCTACGCCTTCCACCCGATCCAGGTCGAGCACCCCCACCACCTGTTCACCTCCGACAACGCCTGGATGCTGTTCGGCCTGTTCTTCGCGCGGCGACTGTTCGAGCGCGGCCGCTGGATCGACGCAATCGGCCTCTCGGCCGCCTGCGTGCTGCAGATGGGCGCGAGTTTCTATCCCTTCTTCGCCGCCACGGTCGTCGCGCTCCCAATGCTCGCCTGGCTCTGCTGGCAGCATGGCGTGAAGGCGATCCCGATTTCACGCGTGGTCCTCGTCGCCGTGGGCGTTGCGGGCGGTGCCGCACTGATCTTCGCTCCGTATCTGGGTCATGCCGCCGCCGAGTTCAGCGGTCGCGGAAAGATCTTCTACGCGCCTTGGTCGACGTTCTTCGCGGGCGGCGACAATGCGATCGGCTGGCCGACGGCACTACTCGCGATCGCGGCATTCGCCCTGGGCCGAGACCGCGTGTTGGCGGGCATCCGAGGTGACCCGAGGGCGGCGCTGGCAATCGCGGCGCTGCTGGTCGCCGCTTTCGCGACCGGCGGCAACTATCACGCGCGCGTGAGCGTCCTGAGCGGTGCCGAGCCGCCTCCGTTCGTGCTCCCCAACCTGTTTGCCGTCGTCTCCGGCTGGCTGCCGGGACTGCGGAACGTCCGCCTGCCCGCTGAGTTCTCGCTCGCGACCCGCGCGATGGTCTGCGTGCTCGCCGGCCTCGGCGCCGCCGGACTGCTCGAGCTTCTGCCCGATCGCTTCCACGGCGTCGCAGCATCCACCCTGATCCTCCTGGCCTTTGCGCAGGCGCCGGGCATGCCCCGGTTCTTCCCGGATTCGCCGGCTCGATTCAGCGCCCTCGAGATCCGGCCCCCCGAAGAAGCCCTCACGTTCTTCGCCACACTCGCCGCATCGGGGAACGACGGCCCGCTGTTGGAGCTTCCGATCGACCGCACGAATCGCTCCTACACCTTTCGCGCCGCGCCGGAGCAGCAGATGTTGAGCGCCTACCACCACCGCCGCACGTCGGGCTGCTACTTCTCCTTCATTCCGCAGCGGGTTCGCGCTCTCGCCGAACTCGGTCGCGAACTCCCCGAACACGCCGCACTCGAGCGTGCTCGGGAGCTCGGTTTCACGACGGTGATCGTTCACCACGGACCGCGAAATCGGCTCGGCCGCGAGACGCAACGGAAATTCGCTCACGCGGTCGAGACGGGTGTCGCGGGACTCCGGACGATCGCGACGAGTCCGAATCGAACCGCCTACGTGCTCGACGAGGCGGCCCCGTGAGTCGCGTGAGCGCGTTCGTCCTGTGGCTGTTCTTCGCCGTTGCCTGCGCCCCCGAAGAAGCCCCGGTCCAACCGCCGAACATCGTCCTGATCATTGGAGACGACCACGGCTATCGCGACTTCGGCTTCATGGGATCCGAGATCGCAAAGACCCCGAACCTCGACCGGCTCGCGGCCGGAGGAGTCGTGTTCCCGCTCGGCTATTCGACTGCAAGCGTCTGCCGCCCCTCGCTGCGTTCCCTGCTCACCGGTCTCCACCCCGTGGAGTTCGACCGGTTCGAACAGCGACGGATCCGGCAGGGAGCCAAGCCCGTGCCGAAGACACCGCTGCGTGAAATGTTCCAGACCCTGCCGGCGCTCCTCGCCGAACGAGGCTACGCGAGCTTCCAGAGCGGCAAGTACCAGGAGGGGCATTTCGAGAACGCCGGGTTCACCGACGGAATGACCCGCGCGAGCGGAAAGACCGGACGCAAGCAGGGGATCCGCATCGCTCGGGAGACCATGGCTCCCGTCTTCGACTTCATCGACGAGCACCGGCAGCAGCCGTTCTTCGTGTGGTTCGCACCGCAGCTCCCCCACCTCCCCCACAACCCACCGAAGCGCTTTCGCGAAGCCTACGACGACATCGATCTGCCGTGGTTCGCACCGGGCTACTACGCGAGCGTCAGCTGGTTCGACGAGTCCGTCGGCCAGCTCGTGGATCATCTCGCACAACGCGGGCTGATCGAGAACACGCTGATCGTCTACCTGGCCGACAATGGCTGGCAGGCACCCGGAGACGGTGTCGACTACGACTTCCTACTCGGTGGTCGACAGGGCAAGATGTCGCTGTACGAAGTCGGATTCCGAACCCCGGTGATCTTCAGCTGGCCCGGACGGATCGACTCCCCGCGACGCGATGATTCGCTGGTGTCGGCCGTCGATCTCTTTCCGACGCTGCTCGGCCTCGCGGGCGCGCGCGTCCCGGCCAACCGCGAAGGGCGAGACCTTCGCCCGGTCATCGACGGGGAAGCGGCCGGAACCCGCACGGAGTTGATCGGAACGGCGGTCGCGCTGCGGGATGATCTGCCGGACCGTCCTGCGGGCGGCGCGTTCCTGCGAGACCGCCGCTGGCACTACCTCTGGCACAATGACGGCCGACAGGCGCTGTTCGACCTCGATGACGATCCGGACGAGCGCCACGATGTCGCCGGCGAGCACGCGGAGCGCATCATCGGCTTCCGAGAGCGGATCCGAACCTGGATACGCGAACGCAACACGGCCGCGGATCTGGACGCCGAGGTCTTCTGAACTGCCCGATCAGTCGTCGTTCTTCGCCTTTGCGGCGAGCCATCCCTTCAGCATCTCCTGGAAGTGGACGGGATTGTAGATGTCCTCTTCGAACGACCACTTTCCGTTGCCCGCGTATTTCAGCAAGGTGAAGTTGTACGCCTGGTGGAGGCTGCCATCGCCCGGATCGACCATCCGGTTCCAGACCTGGCAGGACACCCAACCTCGCTCCTCGTCGATGATGTACCACTCGATCGGGAAGTACTTCATCTCGTTGTTCGGACTGCGCGACATCGTCTTCGTGATCCACTTCCGGATCGCTTCGCGCCCACCCATGGTCCCGAACAGGTGTTCGATGTAGGTGGCGTCCTCGGTGAACTGGTCCGCCCAGGGGTTCCAGTCGCCCGACGTTCCGGCCTCGAGCGCCACGCGCTGATAATCTTCGAAGGCCTGTTCCAATTCGGCGCGGCTCCATTTGCCCATCTCTTCGTTTCTCCCATCCAGTTGGTATTCGCGCAGTTGCCATTCGCGCGATCGGGGAGCACGCTCCCGGTCGTCGGATCAGGCGACCCTGGCATACAACCACGGCAGGCTGACGTCCATGCGATAGTCGATCGACGAATGATCGTCGTCGAACTCCTCGTAGAAGTGATCGACGTCGTGCTCGAGGAGCCGATCGTGCAGGATCCGGGCGCCGTAGTGGAGATTGAACTGGTCGCGCCGTCCGCAATCGATGAAGACGCCGCCGAGAGACTGCAGGCGACGACGCGCTGAAACGCGCTCCACCAGGTGGATCGGATCGTGACGGAGCCAGCGCGCCCAGCGTCGTTCGTCGACTTCGCCGGTGCGCAGGTCCATCGGCAGGTGGAATCCCAGCGGCGCCTCGGGATCCGGATCGTAGAACGCTGCCATCGCCAGGAACATCAGCGTCATCGAATCGCGCGAACTCACCTTCCTGCTGGCGTAGAATGCGCGCAGGAAGCGCGCCGGATCGCGACGGTGCTTCGCCAGTGAATCGAGCACTCGCGGAATGTCGTTGCGATAACAGAAATCGAAGTACATGTCTCCTGAGTGACACGCCACCGCGCCCCAGTGCTGCGCGTACCGCATGCCGTGGATGATTGCCCCATAGCCTCCGGACGACTTCCCGAATACCGCGCGTCGCTTCGGGTCGCCCGCCGTCCGGTAGCGCCGATCCACTTCGGGCAGCACCTCCTTCAACAAGTAGTCCGCGTAGTTTCCGACTGCAGAAGAGTTGATGTACTGATTGCCGCCGAGACGCGTCCAGCAATCCGGCAGTACCGCGATCACCGGTCCCATCTTGCCTCGGCCGACGAGGCGTTCCAGGCGCTCCGGAAGCGACTCCTCGAAGCCCTTCCAATTCAGGTGCGACTCGCCCGCGCCCATGAAACCGACGAGATCGACGAAGACGGGAAACCGCGCCGAATCGTGACGCGCATACTCCGGCGGCAGGTAGACCGCCACGTCGCGCCGGTGGCGATCGCCGAGCGCGTTCCCCTTCAGCAGCTTGGAATCGAGCCGAAAGCGCTCGATCCGTCCTCGCAGATCTTTCCGGATCTTCAGCAAGCAGGACTCCGTGCGGCGAAATCAGATCGGATCGAATTCAGGCGGACGCTTCTCGAGAAACGACTTCACGCCTTCCTTGAAATCCGGTTTCTTGAAGCTCTCGAACATCAGCTGCACGGCCTTGTCGTGAGCGGGACCCAGCGGTTCGTGGAGTGCCTCGTAGACCTGGCGCTTCATGATCTGCATCGAAGTCGGCGAGCAGTTCGCGATCAGATCGCACGCGTATTTCCTCGCGAACGGAAGCAGCTCGTCGGCCGGAAGCACCCGGTTCACCAGACCGATCCGAAAGGCCTCCTCGGCTGCAACCTTGCGGGCCGAAAAGAGCAGATCGAGCGCATTCGCCGGACCGACGATCCGCGGCAGCAGCCACGCGATCCCCCACTCCGCCACCAGGCCGCGCTGCGAGAAGGCGGTCGTGAAGACCGCCGAGTCGGAGGCGAACCGCAGGTCGCACGCGAGCGCGATCGGCACCGCCATGCCCGCGCACGGACCGTTGATCGCCGCGATCACGGGCTTTCGCACGGACATCATGTAGGTGTAGGTCGCGCGAAACCCCTTCTCCATGTCGGGGTCGCCCGGATCGGCAGCGAGCCCGCCGACGGCCCGTCTCTTGGCATCGCCGTCGCTGATGCTCTTCAACGTCTTCAGATCGGCGCCGGAGCAGAAGCCCCGCCCCGCACCCGTCAACAGGATCACCGCGGCGTCTCGATCCGCTTCAGCGGCCGCAATCGCGTGCTTGACCTCCGCGCCCATCCGATCCGTCCAGGCATTCAGCCGTTCCGGACGGTTCAGCGTTACGGTGGCGACTCGATCCTCGACCGCGTAGAGGATCTCTTCATATCGGGGGGTCTCACTCGCCATTCGGATTTCCCTTTCAATCACTTGCTCGGACGTGGTCGTGCGCAGCGGATTGCCGCGCTCGAGAATTTGGCCCCGCGAAGGCCCAGCGCCAGCGGGTCGCGATCGAAGCCGTTCGTCAGGAAGGCGAACGACAAGCCGTTGGCCGGATCCGCCCACGCGATCTGCCCGCCCGCACCCGCGTGCCCGAATGCGGCCGGCGAGTTCGCGGGCGAGAACGCGCGAAACACCCGTTTTTCGTCGCCCGCGACCGCCACGCCGAGCGCCCGGTTCGCGGCCTGCCCGGTCATCGGATCGACCAGGTCGCCGGTGCGAACCCGCAACGCCTCACGCAGGGTCTCGGCCCGCCAGATCCGGCTGCCGTCGCTCGCGCGTCCACCCGAAAGCAGGGCCTGGTAGAACATCGCCAGGCTCGACGCGCTCGCGACCAGCCCTCCACCCGGTACACCGACAGCGCGGATCTCGGGGCGGTTGTACCGCAACATCTCGTGATCGGCGCCCACCATCTCCGCTGCAACCGACAGCCCCGTCTTGCGGAGTCGCTCCGGATCGGGTGCATCGCCGACCTCCTCGATGTCGGCGACGCGGGCGTTCTCCTCGACGGGCAGCCCGAGGTGGAAATCGACGAGTCCGAGCGCCTCGACGATCCGATTGCGAATGAAGGCGCGAAAATCCCGCCCGCCGGCGCGTTCGATCAATTCTGCGAGCACCCACATGCTCGACAGACCGTGATACCGGAACCGCTCGCCGGGCACCCAATCGAGTCGCCATTCGGAGAACCGCCGGAGTCGGCGTTCACGGTCCTCCCATTCGAGCGCGTCGAACGGCGCCGTGGGAAAACCTGCCGTGTGGGTGAGCAGGTGTTCGACCAGGACATCCTGCTTGCCGTTCGCGCCGAACTCGGGAATGTGGTCGGCGACCCGATCGCCGACCCCGAGCTTGCCGTCCTGTAGCAGCAGCCAGACGGCCGAAGCGGTAACCGCCTTGGTGGTCGAAAATGCCAGATACAGGGAATCCCGAGTCGCGGGCTTCGTACTTCCCGCGGCCCGGAATTCACCGGCCGCCGCTTCGACCGCGACACGGCCGTTGCGCGCGACGGCCAGCTGCGCGGACGGGACCGCGCCGCTCTCGACCAGGGCGTGCAGTCGCGAGACCAGTTCTTCGACCGCAACGGGATCGAGTCCGGCGCTCTCGGGCGAGTCCGCCCGGGCCAACGGTTTCGACATGCGAGCAGCATACAGCAACCGACCGCAGGCGACCGCGCCGGC
>Ga0055476_10000209_pt1 | contig 14695 bp, 10 predicted proteins | sample Muzzi_CordC_D2_FD_57682 | JGI IMG/M metagenome (GOLD analysis project Ga0055476, IMG submission 57682) | Wetland microbial communities from San Francisco Bay, California, USA, that impact long-term carbon sequestration - Muzzi_CordC_D2 | ecosystem: Environmental > Aquatic > Marine > Wetlands ... | reverse complement strand
GGCAACTCGGGCGGCTCCGACTTGCGGTATTGAGATCCGGAGAGTGGACGGAATGCCGACGCCAGGCTTGCCGTCGCGAACGTCAGCGGTCCGAGTGACAACGCGAGCGGCACTCGGCCGTCGCCGTACTCGCGGAACAGGTGGGCCACGATGTCGTCGGACTCGTACATTTCGACGCCTGCATTCGGATCGACGAGATACGGAAACATCGCGCGGCCGCCGCGCCTCCGGACCTCTTCGCGAAACACGGGGCCTCCCTTCGGACACGGGAAGATCATCGCGTCGAGGTCGAGTATCGAGAGCGCCTCGCGAACCTTGCGGCAGAACGGGCAGGCCTCGAACTCGTAGAGTTCGAGCAGCTGCTCCGGCCTGGTGCCCGTAACACCGACTCGACTGCCGGATACTCCCCGTACCAGAGTCGAGAGAATCGAAGTGCTGACGTCGAGTGCGCGAATCATGCCGCCTCCCGTGCGAAGAAGTTCATTCCGAGGACTTCATCCGCTGTGTGCTGAAAGTGTCCGCAGCGAATTTCGCGTCGAACCAGACGCGCTCGACTTCGATGCGCGTCTCGTGGGCCTGCCAGGCGATCCTCCGTGCGGTCCACACATATGGAAATCGCCGCCCCTGCACCTCGCGAATGTCGCCGAAGCGAAGTACGCGCGAAAGCTCTCCCGCCGCGTCATAGTACTCCCTTCGCAGGGTTGTCGCGTGCTCGACTTCGATCCACGCGACGATCCGCCCGGTCGCGCCACGCGACCCGTCGCGCGCAAGCGACTCGATCACGTACGCGCGCAACCCCACCACGCCGTCCGGCTGCGGATCGATGCCGAGCAGCCGGTGCTCGTAACCCGCGACCGGATCCGAAAGCCGGAGCAGATCGTCATTGTCGAAAGCTCCGCCCAGCCAGGGCGCGTGCCATTGGTCCGGCGGGATCCGCGCGATGCGTTCATCCTTCGGGAACCAGGCCCAGAGGTTCGGCGGAAGCTTCAAGAATGCGCGCCCCGCCTCCTTTTCGGGCTCGAGAATGCGGATCAGCGAACGGCCCATCTCGCGATCGTCGCGGGCTCGAAGTCGGATCGCCCGCTTTCCCGGGCGCCCCTCGTGCCAGAACGTCATGCTGGCGTCGAGCACGCGCCGATGGCCCAGCAGCACCGCTTCGGCCCGTTCTACGATTTCCGCGGCAACGACTCCCTCGGGCCCGGGTTCGAGTTCGGCAGAAGCCGCCGCGGAACCCGCGAATAACGCCGCGAGCGCGAGCAGCGTACGAACATGCCGCCGCGCGCGATCAGCCGACATGCGTACGCTTCGATTCGCCCGCCCGCGAAACGAGTTCGTCGAGAGCCGCAAACGAGTCGAGGTCTTCCACTCCCCGGCCGACGCTCTCGATTGCGCGCGCGACGATCTTCCGGTCCTGCAGGCCCGCGGTCGCAGCCGTGACCGAAACCGCGATCCAGGCGTAGAGGGCGAACAGCCGATGCTCTTCCCAGGCTGCTGCAGGGTCGGGCGCGGCGACGCCGTTTTCCGCGAGAACGGCGAGATAGTGTCCGATCAGCGCGCGTTCGTGAGTTCGTCGCAACCGGGTAGCCAATGAATTCAGCAGGAAGTAGCTCACGTCCCGCAGCCCGTGGCCGGCCTGGACCACCTGCCAGTCGAAGAAGCCGACCTCGCCGTTCTGGAAGTACAAGTTGCCCGAATGCGGGTCACCGTGAATCAAGGTCCGCGGCAGCGCCGCCCAGTGCGCTTCGAGGAGCGGTCGCGCGGCGTGGATGCGGTGCGCGTTCTCACGAACGACGTCCGGCACCTCGTCTCGGAAACGCGCCAGCGCGGGCCCGTTCGAGCGCGTGCTGAGCCACCACTCGAAGTCTCGGGAGGGGTTGTTCTCGGGCGAGCGCAGCCAGGCCAGCTCGCCGTTCAACTCGGGCGACTCCCAGAATGTCGCGTGAAGTCGGCCGAGCGTGGTCATGACCGCGCGCGCCTCATCGAGGGAAACGGACTCGGCGCCGGTGGTGAATCGCGTTCCGGCCGAGGCGAGATCCTCCAGCAGCAGCACGAAGCGCCCCCCGTGACGTGCGCGGCGTGCGCAGTAGACTCGCGGAGTCCGGATGGGCAGACGGTCGCCGAGGGCACGGTAGAACGCGACCTCCGAGGCCCCCAACCCGAGCAGGGTCGTGAACAGCCTCGTCGAGAATTTCTCGGGCGTGATCTTCAGAAAGAAGGTCGCGGGCACGCCCGCGCTGCGATCTCCGCCGATCGAGACCTTCAGGGTTTCGCGCGTCGTCGTTCCGGAGTGTCCGCCCAGCCGCTCCACCGCTGCGACGACCACCCCCGGAAAGGTCTTCTGCAGAGCCTCGCCGACCCAGGCCGCGTCGACGTGGGCGACCGACAGCGGTACGCCGTCGAGACGCGACTGCAGTGGGCCCGCGACCCGATCGATACCGATCCAGAAGAGTCGCCCCAGCAGGCGAAGAACGATGGCGACTGCGGATCCCACTGCTCCCTCGTACTCGTCCGCGAAAGGCCCGTACGCACCACGACCTGCGGAGCTTCGGAACCCCAAAATTCCCCTGGGGCGAGTATAGTGTCCGGGCAATGGACCGGGTCGCGGCAGGGAAGATTCAGAAGTGACCCTCCTCTTCAGCGTCATCGCGCTGGTGCAGGTGGCATTCCTCCCCGGCTATCTGATCGCGCGCTGGCTTCGGCTCGACGACGGTCTCGCGAAGACCTGGACGATTTCCTTCGGGCTCAGCCTCATCGCGAACTACCACATCACGCTGGTGCTCACGCTGCTCGGAATTCAGACTCGCAGCTGGCTTTGTGCGCTGATCGCGCTCGAGATCTTCGCGTTGTTCCGGCTGCAGCGATCTCGCCCCACCCGGAGGCCGGCCGAGCCCGCGGCCGCACGCGTGACGCGATTCCTGATCCCGGAGGGCTCCGCAGATCCCCACACGATTTCCAGCGGGCGGCTGCTGCTGCTGCTGCTCGGATTCGGGGCGCTGGCGTGGATCGCGGGGTTCCTGCCCGCTGCATTCACGAGCATCTTCGAGGGTTACGACGCGCTGGTTTCGTGGAACCGCTGGGCGCTCGACTGGATGAACGGGCAACTACCGGTCTGGACGATGCGCTACCCGCAGTTGCTTCCGGCGAACTGGGCAATGCTCTACACGCTCGCCGGGGCGCCGCTCCAGTTCCTTCCGAAGGGTCTGTCGGTCCTCTTCCCGCTCACCACGGTCGGGATGTTCGTCGACGCCGGGTTGCGCCGTTCCCGCCCCGAATACCTGCTTGCGGCTGCGCTGACCGCGGTGCTGATGTCGTTCCTGGACGGCCAATACATCGCGTCGGGCTACGCCGATCTGCCGGTCGCATTCTTTGCGCTGGCGCCCTTCTATCTCCTGGTCATCGCCGACGACCGCGACGATCCCTCGCGCGCGCACGCGGTCATCGCGGTCGCCACCGCGTTCGTGATCGGCTGCGCCTTGACGAAACAGGCGGGGCTCTATCTGGCCGCGATCTACCCGTTCCTGCTCTACGCCTTCGTGCGCAAACACATGCCCGGCATCGATTCCGCCGCGCGCCTGCGAATCCTGGCCGGCGTCGTCGCGGCGCTCCTGCTGCTCATCGGACCGTGGTATGTCTTCAAGCAGATCCAGGTGATCCAGGGCTTCGAGACACCCGGCGCAGCATCGTCGCCGGGTGTCCACGGTGGACGGTCGTTCCCGGAACGCGCCGCACGCGCCTGGACGATGTGGGAGATTCACCTCTCGTCGCCGTTGCTGTGGGGCGTCGTGTTCGGAGTCGCACTCTCGGCGTTCGAGCGACGCGTCGCGACGATCACCGCGTCGATCACGCTGCCCTTCACGATCATCTGGGTCCTGCTGTACAGCTACGACCCGCGCAATCTCGCGCTCGCCTTCCCGTTCATCGGTCTCTCCGCCGCAACCGGCGCGATGCTGGCGGGGCAATGGCTTCACCCGCATTGGCAAAGCTGGTCGCGCACCACCCGCCGGGGCGTCGCGGCGGCCGCATTGGCCGTGATCGCACTCGCGTTGGGAGCATCGGAACGCGGCCGGATCGAAGCTTCACACGACCGGGCCCTGCGAAGCCTCGGCAACGACGAAATCAACGCGTTCCTCTACGAATACCTCGAACGTCACGGTTTCGAGGGCCGGATCCTCACGAACTACCGCATGTTGTCATTGCTGCCCGGGCTCGCGGAGCACGTCTACCTCGACCGCGACGCGCGCGCGAGCGAGTTCTGGCCGATGAGGAGTCCCGACTCCCTTGAAACCGTGCTCAAGCAGAAGCGCGGTGACATCCGATACATCGTCGTGCTGAAGCCTCTGGAACTTCCGGTCATGGCGATTCTCCACGATGGAATCCGCAAGGGAGAGCTCCAGGTCCTGTTCCGGACACGTCGGGGATTGATCCTCAGATTGCGCGAGACACCGGAGCCATGACCGTCGAGCTTCCCGGACTGGTCATCCCGGTCTTCCAACCGGAGCCGTCGCTCCGGCCGTTCGTCGAGAATCTGCTGCGCGAGCCCTACCCCTTCGTGATCGTGGTCGACGACGGATCGTCGCCCGAGCACCGACCCCTGTTCGCAGCCCTCGCGGAGCTACCGCGCGTTCGCGTGCTGACACACGCCATCAACCTCGGCAAGGGCGATGCCTTGAAGTCGGGATTCAACGAAGCGCTGGTGGACTTTCCGGATGCGTGCGGCGTAGTGACGGTCGATGCAGACGGACAACACATTCCCGAGGACGTGCGACGCGTCGCCGACGCGCTCGCGGAATCACCCGACCACTTGTGCCTCGGCATCCGCGAGTTCGGCGGAAAGGTCCCGCTCCGAAGCCGCTTCGGTAATGCCCTGACGCGGCAATTCTTCCGGATCCTCGTCGGCGGCAACCTGCGCGACACCCAGACCGGACTCCGCGGCATTCCGACCGCGATGATGCGCGACTTGCTCGCTTCGAAGGCGGCCCGCTACGAGTTCGAACTCGAAATGCTGATTCGCGCGCGCAAGCTCGGCACGCCGTGTCGCCAGATTCCCATCACGACGGTCTACGAAGCGGGAAACCGCACTTCGCACTTCGACCCGCTGTTCGATTCGCTGCGCATCTACTTCGTCTTCATCCGCTTCCTGGCGAGCTCGATGTTGACCGGCCTGATCGACACCCTCGCGTTTTCGATCGTGTTCCAGTTCGGCGCCACGATCCTCTGGAGTGCGGTTGCCGGTCGACTCGTGGCAGGCACCTTCAACTTCTTCGTCAACGAGAAATTCGTCTTCCGAGCCGAGGGCTCGCTCGTGCCCCCGCTCGTCAAGTACGTACTGCTCGTCGCCGGGATGGCCACGGTCTCTTTCCAGCTGATCATCGGTCTCGTCGAGAACTTCGGGTTGAACGTGTACGTCGCCAAGGTCTCGGTCGAGACCTTCCTGTTCGTGGTGAGCTTCACGGTCCAGCGGCTGCTCGTATTCGGCCCCGCGCGGGAACGCTGGGCGCCCTGAAGACCGTCCGGAACGCCGGCTTCGCCGGCGGTCGGATCGAGCACCAGGACGAGGTCGAGAGCCACGAGGTGATGCGCCGCCGACGCCTCGTGCACCCGCACGACGGCGCGGCCCCCGGCTCCGATCGTCAATGCGCCAGGTCTCGACGTCGTGAATAACGGCCGCCGGACTCACCCTCGAAGAATTGTTCGACGAGCGGATGCCGGCAGGGTTCGCCGGTCGCGTCGGGCAGCAGGTTCTGCTCGGACACGTAGGCCTCGTAGGTGCCGTCGGCGTTCTCGGCGAGCAGGTGATAATAGGGCTGATCCCTCGCGGGCCGAACGTCCTCGGGGATCGACAACCACCACTCTTCGGTGTTGTTGAAAGTCGGATCGACATCGAAGACCACACCGCGGAACGGATAGAAGCGGTGCTTCACGACGTCCCCGATCGAGAACTTCGCCCGGCGGACGTCCGCGCTCATCGGATCTCCGCCCGATCGTTCGATGCGCGCTGCTCGAGCTGCAATTCCACACGTTCCCAGCCGGTCGGGCCACGGCGAATCTCGCCAGTCGGCCAGAAATGCGTGTCGGGCTTGAGTGTGACGACCGAAACCTTTCCGTCGAGGCTGATCGTCTTGAGTCGCACCGCACGCCCGTCCGCACGGTCGGGCTGCGCGTCCAGAAAGGAGTCGAGGTCGGTCACGGGTCTCCCGTCGACCTCGATGATCCGATGCGTTGCCTCGAGTCGCGCTCGGTCGACGGGGGAACCGTACCAGAACCACGCCACGTAGACGCCACCGGGGTCCACTCCGCGTTGTGCCGCGACGGCGGGATGAGGCGCCTGGAGCAAGGCGCCCTCCCAGAAGAGGAAGCGTTCCGTACCCCGCCCGCTCTGGGGCGTGGTCGCGACTTCGATCTCGAGCTCCTTGCCGTCACGCAGGACGCCGAGCTGCACGCGATCCGCTTGCGCGGCACGTTCGACCGTCGCGAATGAATCGGCGGGCTTCCCGTCGATCGACAGCAGCAGATCCCCGGGTCGCAACACCGAAGCCGCGGGCGTGCCGCCCCCGATCCGCGCCACCGAAAGCACCCGGCGGCGCCCGGGCGGAAGCTCCTCGACTCGTTTCGCGGCGGTGGCGCCGAGCCCGAGAGTGCGCGCATAGGAGAGTGGAACCGGCTGAAGCTCGACGCCGAGGTTGCGCCAGGCGTACGCACCATCGGAGCGCGCGATCGAGAGCATCTCGATCACCGCACGCGCAGGAATTCCGGCAAACAGCGACCCCGGACCCGTGTCGGCCTCGATGGAGAACGCCGCCCAGATCGCGTACACGCGCCCGCGCTTGTCCGAAATCGCGCCGCCGAGGGTCGGCGCCGAATCCGACAGCCCGATCAATTCGATGTTCGTCTCGCGGAAACGAGGCGGACTGCTGAGCCCCAGATGCGGTGCCTCGACACGCGAGACCCGAGTCTTCCGCGAGACGACCTGCTGCTGGCTCGTCATACCCACGAGCCAGACCTCGTCGTCGGTGGCGAGATCGACGGGGAGGAACTCCGCGGCGCGCACCGGGGTGTCGCCGATCAGCGCGGTGTCGTAGTGAACCAACGCGAGATTGTGCGCCGGGTGGACGTAGGCCACCTCGCCCGGAATCTCGAGCGATTCGGCGAAGGTGATCGTCACGTCGCCGAGCGCGATCGGAACGGTTTCCCGGTCGACGACGATCAAGCCGCGTTCGGCATCGGCGACGATGCCGGTGCCCTGGAAACGCTGCCCGTGCACCCCATCGACGCGGAATGGGATGTCGAAGTCGACCATCACGAGCGAGGGTGCGAGATCCCGCACCGGACGGGGCCCGTCGATCGAGAAGCTCGTCGTGACGGCTCGCGGGCGGACCGGAGGCGGCGGCGCGGGCGCCGGTTCGCACGGCCACTCCCCCGTGGCATCATCACGGCGACAGAGCTGCATCTTGAACCACAGCCGGTCGACGGTAACCACCGCAACTTCGGGCGTACGCACGGTGTCGAGCCGGAAGTAGCGCAGCGGCACCCGTTGTCCGTGCGCGAATCCCGCCATTCGACCCGCAAAGTCCTGCAGCGAAGACATCCGCTCGCCGTCGATGTCGGTAATCACGACATTCTGGCTGATCCCGGCTCTCGTGAACATGTAGCCGGGCGACACCAGATGCACCCCGCCCACCGGTACCTGGTGGTTGCGGGCCTGCTGATACGAAAGCGGATGGAGCACCGCTCCACCGAGCTCCAGATACTCGGACGGTGTAATCGAGTGGAGATCCTCCACGGCAAGGTCCACCCGGACGACCGCACCGCCGCGTTCGACCTCGAACGGAACCGTCTCGCCCACCGACCCGTCGAGTGCGGCGCCGAGCGGATCGAAGCGCGTCGTCAGGCGACCGCCGACATTCACGACCACGTCGCCGACCTCGAGCTTGCCGTCGGCCGGTCCGCCCGGAACGACCTCGCCGACCACCAGCATGCCGATGCCGCTCGGTTCGCGGCGGCGCACCTTCGCCTCGGTCTCCGACCCCAGGCCGAGCCGACGGACCTCGTCGAAGGGCCGATACGAGAATACCGTCTGGACCGTGCCTCTCGAAATCGACTTTCCCTTTTGCAGCAGGTCGAGCGCTCGCACCACCTGGTGCAGCGGCAGATAGAAGCTCGAGGACGCGCCGAGTCGCGCGCCGGCGTTGAGCGCCACCGCGTGGCCGTGCACATCGACGACCGGAGAGCCGGACGACCCCCCCGACGTGCTCGAGGCCGCCTGATAATAGAAGGTGTTGAAGTCGTTGTACTGGCCGTAGCCGTATTCCGGGGCGGCGCGATCCAGCCGGGCGAGCGTACCCGCGAGAATCGACAGCTTCTCGCCCGCATCGTTTCCGACGACCCGGATCTCGGTACCGACTCGCGCGTGCTCGGGAACGAGCCGAAGCTCCTCGGGTGTCATGAATTTCACCGCGGCCGGGTCGTAGCGGACGAAGCCGAAATCGTGGACCGGATCACGGTAGACGATCCGTACGGGCACCTCCTCGTGATTCAGGAAGACCGCCTCGATCGTGGCGGGCCCCGGATTCACGACATGCCGGTTCGTGAGGATCAGGCCGTTTCGCGCGTCGACCACGAAGCCGGTCGCCAGCTCGATCGCGGGCACCTCGGTGTCGAAGCTGCGAGGCACGCTCACGCGCAGCACGACCACGGCCGGAGCCACGCGATCGAGCGTCTGCTGCCACTGCGGCGACGCGGTTCGTGCGACCGGCGCGAACGCGAGCAGGACGGCCGCCGCCGGCAGCGTCCATCGCAGAAGCATCACCGGAATTCGGGATACCCGCAGCTTCATCGAACGGGTACGACCCGGTCGATGTAGCTCTTCACGTACTTGCCGAGAACATCAGCCTCGAGATTGACTCGCTCACCGGCGTTGCGCGTGCCCAGGGTCGTGTGTTCGAGAGTCAGCGGGATCAGCGCGACGTCGAAGCCGGCATCGTCGACATCGACGACGGTGAGCGAAACCCCGTCGATTGCGACCGACCCCTTCGCGAGCAGGAACTGGCGGATCTCCTGCGGACAGTCGACCGCGAGCCGGACGTCGTTTCCGGTGCGTTCCAGGCTGCGAATACGGCCGACGCCGTCGACGTGCCCCTGGACGATATGACCGTCGAGTCGCCCGCCCGCAACCAGCGCGCGCTCGAGGTTCACGCGGCTCCCGGTCGCCAGGTCGCCGAGCGCGGTCTTCTCGAGCGTCTCGACCACCGCATCGAAGTGGATCACGCCGCCCTGCGCACCCGTCACGGTGAGACAGGTACCGTTCACCGCGATGCTGTCGCCGACCGTGACCTCCGACGCGATCGCGGCCGTCTCGATTCCGAGCCGGGTCAGATCACCACGGGGTTCGATGCTCCGGACGATGCCGATCGTCTCGATGATACCGGTGAACATCCGCCGTCAACCGGAGAAGCGCTGGTCGATTTGACGCAGCATCTCGTCCCGAACCGTGCCGTAATTCGCGGGCAACTCGATCGGCGGGTTCGCATATTGGGAGCCGGCGCCCTCGAGCTTCATCTCGTGGTACCGCACCTTGAAGTCGACGAACTTGAGCCCATGCGCGGTCGAGATCACCACGACGCGTTCGTCCTTCGCGATCGTTCCCGACTTCACGAGCTTCTCCATCGCGGCCAACGCGACCCCGGTGTGCGGGCAGTTGAACAGTCCGGTGCGATCGGCACCCGCGCAGGCGTCGGCGATCTCGCCCTCCGAGGCCTGTTCGACGATTCCGTCGTAGCGCTTCAGCGCCGAGACCGCCTTTTCGATCGAGACCGGATTCCCGATCTGGATCGCATTGGCGATGGTCGGGCGCGCCGCTATCGGCTCGAAGACCTCGAAGCCCTTCTGGTACGACAGATACAGCGGATTCGCAGCCTCGGCCTGGGCGCAGACGATGCGAGGCCGCTTCGTCACGAGCCCCAGGTCGAGCATCAGATCGAAGCCCTTGGCCAGCGCCGAGACGTTGCCGAGGTTTCCGCCCGGGATCACGATCCAGTCGGGAACCTCCCAATCGAACTGTTCGACGATCTCGACTCCGACGGTCTTCTGGCCTTCGATCCGCAAACTGTTCATCGAGTTCGCGAGGTAGATGCCGTCCTTCAGCGAAATCTCCTGGACGATTTCCATGCAGCCGTCGAAATCCGTATCGAGCGCGAACACGATCGCGCCGTTCGCAACCGGTTGAATCAACTGCGCCACGGAGACCTTGCCCCGCGGCAGGAAGACGACCGCGGGAATGCCGGCGGCGGCCGCATAGGCCGACAACGCAGCCGAGGTATCGCCCGTCGACGCGCACGCGACCGCGGGAAGCTGCTTCCCGCGCGCGATCATTTCCTTCACCATCGAGACGAGCACCGTCATCCCGAGGTCCTTGAACGAGCCGGTGTGGGTGTTGCCGCACTGCTTGATCCAGAGGTCGTCGAGCCCGAGCCCATTGCCGTAGCGCTCGGCCCAGAAGAGATTGGTGTGGCCCTCGAACATCGACACCACGTTTTCGTCGCGGATGTTCGGGAGCACCCACTCCTTCTTTCCCCATACGCCGGAGCCGAACGGGAATTCGTTCACCTGGTTGCGCGCCCGAAACAGTTTCTTCCATTCCTCTGCAGACTTCCTGCGCAGCGCGTCCTTGTCGTGGACGACCTCGAGAAGCGCACCGTCCTTCGCGCGGTAGACGACCTCGTCCACCTCGTAACGCTCGTTCGGGTCGTGAATGCTCTGGAACCAGGCGTTGTAGTCGGATGCTGCGGCCACGATCAGAGTCCCTCTTCGATTCGAATCAGTCGCGTCGGCGCGGTGACGTCGTCGAGCGCGTCGATGATCTCGAGCGCGCTGCGAATCGCAGCCTCGCGCGCGGGATGCGTGAGGATCAGTACCGGCACCGACCCGGCCGATTGCGCCCGCCCCTTCTGCAGCACCGACTCGATCCCGATCTCGTTCTCGCCGAGCACGCTCGCGATATGGGCGAGCACTCCGGGACGATCGACCGCGGTGAATCGCAGGTAGTAACGCCCGCTGATCTCGCCCAGCGGAACCAGCGGCTTCGCGGTCAATTCGGTGGGAAGATAGGAGAGCGGCGCGACGCGACCGGCACTGCCTCGTCGGACCTCGCGCGCGATCTCGATCAGGTCCGCCACCACCGCGCTCGCCGTCGGGAGTTCACCCGCCCCCGCTCCGTAGAACAAGGTGGGACCGACCGCATCGCCCGTGACCGCGACGGCGTTCATGGCTCCATCCACCGCCGCGAGCAGGCTGCCGGCCGGAACCAGCGTCGGGTGCACGCGCACTTCGATCCGCTCGCCGCCGGCGGCGTCGAGATGCGACTTCGCGATTCCGAGCAGCTTGATGCGATGCCCGAACTCCTCGGCCGCCTCGAAATCGACCGGCGTGAGCCCCGTGATTCCCTCGGTCGGGATTTCGTCGTACGTGAGCTCCGCTCCGAAGGCCATCGCGGCGAGCAACGTGAGCTTGTGCGCCGCGTCGACGCCTTCGATGTCGAGGGTCGGGTCGGCCTCCGCATAGCCGAGGTCCTGCGCACGCTTCACCACGACGTCGAGATCCTCACCCGTCTTTTCCATCTCGGTGAGTACGTAGTTCGTGGTTCCGTTCATGATGCCGTGAACGCTCTCGATGCGATTCGCGTTCAATCCCTCGCGAAGCGACCGGAGGATGGGGATGCCTCCCCCCACACTCGCCTCGAAAGCGACTTCGACACCCTGCTTGGCGGCCGCGCCGAAGATCTCCCGGCCGTACAACGCGAGCAACGCCTTGTTCGCGGTGACGACGTGTTTGCCCGCGCCGATCGAGTCGAGGATCAGCTTCCGCGCGAAATCGTAACCTCCGACCAGCTCGACCACGATGTCGACCGAATCATCCGCGATCAATCCCGCCGAATCGTCGTCGAATCGGATCTTCGAAACATCGACGCCACGATCGCTGGTGGTGTCGAGATCCGCGATCCGGACGAGGCGAAGCGGGAAGCCGAGTCGTTGCTCGATCACATCCGCGTTGCGCTCGAGCACCTTCACGACCCCGGTCCCGATGGTTCCGAAGCCGACCAGCCCCACCCCGACGAAATTTCTTCCCTTCACTACCGCCCCCACCTGCGTTCAGACCGACGCTTCGCGCAGGAATCGCCGGATGCCGCGCACCGCCTGCCTGATCCGATGCCTGTTTTCGACCAATGCGAAGCGCACGTAGCCTTCTCCGGACTCGCCGAAACCCACGCCCGGTGAAACTGCGACGCCGGCCTCCTGCAACATCCGCTTCGAGAATTCGAGCGATCCCATGGCCTGGAACGGCTCCGGAACTCGCGCCCAGACGAACATCGTCGCGAGCGGCTTCTCGATCTTCCACGAGCCTTCGCCGGGCTGCCCGAGGCCGTCGATCAACGTGTCGCGCCGCACACGGTATTCTTCGCAGTTCTCGCGCACGACATCCTGCGGCCCCCGCAGCGCCACGATCGCGCCGATCTGGATGGCCTGGGGCATGCCGTAGTCGAGATAGCTCTTGATACGCGCCAGCGCGGCGATCATCTCGCGATTGCCCACTGCGAAACCGACTCGCCAACCCGCCATCGAATGACTCTTGGAGAGCGAGATGAACTCGATCGCAATGTCCTTGGCGCCCGGGACTTCGAGAATGCTCGGCGGCTTGTAGCCGTCGAAGCAGATCTCGGCGTAGGCGAAGTCGTGAAGCAGCATCAGGTCGCGCTCGCGCGCAAACTCGACGATCCGCGTCAGGAACGGCAGGTCGACGACCTGCGTGGTCGGGTTGTGGGGGAACGAGATGATCAACATCTTCGGCTTCGGCCAGGTGCGGGCAAACGCCTGCTCGAGATTCGCGATGAAGTCGGTGTCCTCGGTCATCGGCACGTTGCGCAGGTCGCCGCCGGCGATGATCACCGAGTACTGGTGGATCGGATAGGCGGGATCCGGACACAGCACGACGTCACCGGGCCCGATCGTCATCAACACGAAATGCGACAGGCCTTCCTTCGCACCGATCACCGCAATCGCCTCGCCGTCCGGGTCGAGCGAGACCGAATGGCGCCGTTCGTACCATTCCGTTATCGCGGCGCGGAGGTTCGGAATGCCGCGCGATGCCGAGTAGCGATGGTTGCGCGGATCGCGTGCGGATTCGCAGATCTTCTCCACGACGTGAGGCGGTGTCGGCAGATCGGGATTCCCCATGCCGAGATCGATGATGTCCCGGCCGGCGCGCCGCGCGGATTTCATCAGGTCGATCACTTCCGCGAGGACGTACGGCGGCAGTCGATTCAACTTGTCGAAGTCGTGTCGGAACTCTCGGGACATGGGGTGCCTCGGCGAGGTCGAAAAGCTTCCGCGAGTCTTCTTTCGTCGGCCCGCGCCCACCCGATCCGACCCGCTAATTCCCCTAGATTATTGGAGAAATCGTTCGAGCGCGAGGGGGAGTTCGGCGCTTCGGGGAGCCGCCGTCGGGACTCATCCACCCGGTCCGCGCGAAAGCTGCCGCGAGAACAGTCGATAGAACGGCACTCCGGCCGCGACGATGGCCAGTCCGGCCGCGCAATCGAGCGGGTTCTCGAGCAGCAGGGCGCAGGCGACCCCCGCGTTCGCCAGGAAGTACAACGCCGGAACCCATGGATAGCCCCAGGCGCGGTACGGGCGCCGCCGGCCGGGCTGGGAGCGCCGCAATGCGTACAGAGCCGCGACATCGGCCATCGTCGCGAGCAGGATCGCGAACACCGTGTAATCGAGAGCGCGCTCGAAGTTCCCGAAGGCGATCAGGATCCCGACCGACATCAGTGCCTGGAGGACGATCGCGTACGCAGGGGTGCGATAGCGCGGATGAGCCCGGTCGAAGCGGCGCAGGAACAGGCCGTCGAGCGCCATCGCATACGCGATCCGCGGGCCGACCAGCACCATCGCGTTCAGCGTGCCCAGGATCGAGATCAGGACGAAGGCCGCAACCGCCGCTCCCCCGAACTCGCCGAACAGAGCGAGCGCGGCGCCCTTGCCCGCATTCGCCTCGTGTCGCAGCACTTCGACCGGCATCGCGTAGAGGTAGGCCGCGTTCACGAGCAGGTAGACCGCGGTACAGATTGCAACTCCGAAGAAGAGCGAGCGCGGCAGGTTTCGGGCCGGATCGTGAATCTCGCTCGCGACGTAGACCGAGGAATTCCAACCCAGGTAGCTGAACAACACCGGCGACATGGCCAATGCGAACGCCGACAGCGTCAGCTCGGTCGCACCGGTCACGAGCGGGTGCAGGTTCGCGCTGTCGCCGGTCCCGAACAGCGGGCCGGAAACCGCGAAGCCGACCAACGCGAACACCTTGATCGCGGCGGTCAGGTTGTTCGCCGCCGCTCCGAAACGCACTCCGACGAAGTTCAGCGCCGAGACGGCGAGCGTGACTCCCACCGCTACCGCGAGCATCGTGGCGTCGGTCATCGGGACGAAATACGTGAGAGCGCTGGCGAAGCCCGCCGCCAGGGTCGCGATCGTCCCGGTGTAGATGACGAAGAACGACAACCAGCCGACCAGGAAACCCGCCAGCGGGTGGAACGCCTCGCGCAGGTAGACGTAGTCGCCACCCGCCTGCGGGAACATCGCGCCGAGCTCCGCGTTCGCGAGCGCACCGGCCAGCGACAGACCACCGCCGACGAGCCAGGCCGTGA
>Ga0055476_10000206_pt1 | contig 14805 bp, 17 predicted proteins | sample Muzzi_CordC_D2_FD_57682 | JGI IMG/M metagenome (GOLD analysis project Ga0055476, IMG submission 57682) | Wetland microbial communities from San Francisco Bay, California, USA, that impact long-term carbon sequestration - Muzzi_CordC_D2 | ecosystem: Environmental > Aquatic > Marine > Wetlands ... | reverse complement strand
GGCGCCGAAGACGTCGGGGTGCGAGGTTGACTGCAAGCGCGTGTCGATACGCATGAAGCCTCGGTCGTCGACGGCGAGGCCGGACGCCTTGATCCACCGTGCGGGATTGGCCCCTGTAACCCACAGAATATCATCGAGGGCCAGCGGTCCTGCAGCGCTCTCAAGACCGTCGCTTGTCACGCGATCGACAAGAAAGTTGAAATGCGTCGTGATGCGGCGCTCGGCGAGGACCCGCGCGAAGATCGATCGCACCTGTTCGTTGTGGGTCGACAGGATCTGTTTGTCGCCGGTCGCGATGTGGAACTCCGGTTCGCCCGCGATACCTTCGCTTTTCAACATCTGGCGCAGGGCAAATTGGGTTGCCAAAGCCAGCTCGACGCCTCCCGCGCCGGCGCCGACTATGCCGATGCGACGGACAGGCTGATCGCAGACGCGATCCTTCAGTTGCTGCCAGGCACCCAGGAATTCGCTGACGGGTTTGATCGGGATGACCCGGCCGGCCGCTCCCGGCACCAGTGTCGGGTCGGGCGTCGAGCCGATGTCGATCGAGAGATAATCGTAACCGACTGGTGGCCGGCTGGCGCAGACGACTTTGCGGGCGTTGAGGTCGAGGGCGGTGCCGTGGTCGCGCAGAAATCGTGCGCCGGCGAACTGGCACAGCGTGGCAAGGTCGATGTGGGCTTCATCATACGTGTAGTGACCGGCGATCAGACCGGGCAACATGCCGGAATAGGGTGTGTGCGAGTCGGGTGAGATGACGGTCAGGCGGACGCCGTCCAGCGGCGACATGGCAAAACGCTTCAGGACGAATACGTGAGCGTGGCCGGCTCCGACGAGTACGATATCGCGCAGGACCGGACCCGAACGCTTATGCATTGATGCCTTCCCGCACACAGCAACAAGGCGGCCCGGATGACCGCAAGCCGCCTTGCTCGTTCATGGTCTCCTGCGCCTGCTGAGAGGCTACGACGACGCCTTGCGACGCTCCAGTACTCTGGTGAAGGCGATGACATCCTTCGCCTGCGTCCTTCCCAGCGGACCATCGGAATAGCTCGAGCCGACGACGACGTTGTTGTCGTCGAGGATGAACTCCGACGGCTGGATGATCTGGCGTCTGTCTTCCCACCATGCGCCCAGTTTGTCCGCGTCCGCGCGCGTTACCTCGTAGCCGATGGGGAAGTTGAGCTCGGTGGCAACTTCCTTGGCCTTGTCGAGAGGATCGACGCTTGCGGCGGCGACGGTTATTCCAAGTTGCTTGAGATCGGATAAGTGCTCATTGAAGTCGACCAACTGCCGACGGCAGTACGGTCACCAATGGCCGCGATAGAAAAGGATGACCTTGTAGTTGCCTTCAAGACCATCCGGCAGGTCCAGCTTTTCGCCGCTGACGAGTTTCAGCGTCAGCTTGGGAAATGCGGCCCCTATTCCGAGTTTTTCGGACATTTGCACTCCTTGATGATTGGCCTCCGAACCATACGCAGGGGCTCGAAAATGTCCAAGCACGGATTGTTGAGTTTTAGTGAGGTTGGCGGAAAAGAGTGGGAGTCGAACCCACCGGGGACGTCTGACGCCCCCCACCGGTTTTGAAGACCGGGCGCCCCACCGGGGTGCGATTCCTTTCCGTGGCCCGCGCTCGTGATGCGCTTCGGCGCGCCGACGCTGACGGGCGCAACCGATTGCTGACCATATAGTTCATTCCCCGGGTTTGCCAAACTTGTCCTCCGGTGAAACGAGAACCGAGCGGGCGTTGCCGGTGCGATGAGTGAAGCGCTGCTGGTCGAAGAACTCGAGAATTTCGATACACAGGTTGCGGCCGATACCGGACGCATCGCGGTATTGGGCGGCTGAGAATAGTCGGTCGGGCGCCTCACAAGAAAGCGTTGCGGCAACGCGTGCGAGGGTGAGGAGCTGGTCCGGGGTGGCGTAGCGAGTCTTCGAGATCCTTATGACAAGGTTCTGGCGACCTGCGCGTCCGAGGAACCGCTCGATGTCGCGATGCGGCTTGCCGATAACCTCCTCGAGCTCGCGCGCCGTCATGGGGCGAGAGCCGGCGTCTTTCAAGGCAGGTTCGACGAGCTCCCACAGGGCCTGATCAGGCGCAGACAATGTTGCGGTGTGAGAGGGCAGGCGGAAGTCAGCGCCAGACCGTGAGATGATGGTGTCGCGCGCCAACTCCTCAGCGATGGCGCGCGCGGCATCGTCGCTCGTCACAATGCCGGCCCCAGACAGGATCTTGCGCGCGCTCCAGCCTCGCGCGGCCGGATCCTCGGCGTGCCAGCGTTTTAGGGTTGCGGCGACTCCGTCGCGCAGCCGGGTCCACGCGGTGGGGGCGAAGGCGATGCGCGTGGTTGATGCCGTGGCAATCCGGGCCTCGACGCCACTTTCGATGGTGTTCAGTTCTTCGCGGGTCAGATTGCGATTAATGCGAAACCGTTCGAGATCGACGCCGCCGACCGACTGGTCCATCAAGGCAGTCAGCGCCTCGGTATGGTCGCGATTGCGCATCGCTTCGAGCAGCGCGATCCGCTCCGGCTTGGCGCGTCCGCGACCGGGTGGAAAAATATCTATGACGCGACCGCCGCCGATGGTGCGTCGCGCGGACTGGTCGCGGATGATGAAGCGGTTGCCGGCGACCGCGCCGATCGGCTGTTCGAGGACGAGTTGCGCGAGTGCGGTCCCGCCGGGCTCGACGCTCTGGTCTTGCAGGACGGCGACGCGACCGGTCGTTTCGGCGGCACCGAGATGAACATGGACGGGGGTCCAATGTTTCAAGGATCGGCTTTCGCTTTCGAGAACGCGCAGTTCGGCATCGAATTTCGCGACAGGCGCGGGCGCGTCCGCCATCGTAATCCAGTCACCGCGGGCAACCACGTCCTTGTTGATGTCGGCGCCGGTGATGTTGAGGGCGCAGCGCTGGCCGGCGCGGCCGGTCTTGCTGGCGGTGTTCTCGGCGTGAATGCCGCGAACGCGGGCGCTGAGCGACGGTGCGAGAACCCGGACGTTATCGCCAACCGCGATGTGGCCTGAAAACACGGTGCCGGTGACGATCATCCCGGCGCCTGTCACATCAAAGCGGCGGTCGACCGCGAGGCGGAAATTGCCGTCCGCCGGCCTTGGTGGCGTGGCTGCCGCGGCAGCTTCCAGGTGCTCCTTGAGTTCGGAAACGCCGATCCCTTCGAGCGCCGACACCGGAAAGATCGGGATGTCCGCGAGCGAGGTTGACTGCAACAGTTCCCGTATTTCGCCGCTGACCTCTTCGATTCGTTCGGCGGAGGCACGGTCGCACTTGGTCAGCGCGACAGCGCCCCGCGCGACGCCGAGCAGGTCGACGATGGCGAGATGTTCGCGCGTTTGCGGCATCGGGCCATCATCGGCGGCGATGACGAGCAGGACGAAGTCGGTGCCGGCGAGTCCGCATAGCGCATTGCGAACGAAGCGTTCATGCCCAGGCACGTCGATGAAGCCGATGGTCTGGCGGGACGCTTCAGAGCCGAGGTAGGCGAAGCCGAGATCGATCGTCAGGTTGCGCTTTTTCTCCTCCGGCAGACGATCGGTGTCGACACCGGTCAGCGCCTTTACGAGCAGCGTCTTGCCGTGATCGACGTGTCCCGCGGTTGCGATGATCATGCCTTGAGCTCCAGCCGGTCGAGCTGGGCGCAGAAGCCGGTCTGATCCGTCAGGGTGCGCAGATCAAGCACGATTGCGCCGGATTCGATGTGGCCGATCACGGGCTTGGGCAAAGCGCGCAACGCCTCTGCGATGCGTTTGAGGGCCGTTCCCTCACCGCGTCCTTGTTGGCCGGCGGGGCTGATGGCGATGCCGGCGCTCGGGATCGTGCGCGTCGGCAAGGCGCCGGAGCCGATCTCGCTCGCGCATTCAATGACGGACACGTTCGCGATTTCGCCCAGCCGCGCAGCAATGGTCGGGGCGATGCGCTCGGCGAGTGAGCGGATTTCGCTCTGCGGTCGCGTCAGGGCGGCAAGTGCAGGCAGGCGCTCGGCGAGGGTATCGGGGTTGGCGTAGAGGCGCAGGACGGCCGACAGCGCGGCGATCGTCATTTTATCGCAGCGCAACGCGCGCTTCATCGGGTTGGCCTTGATCTTGGCGATGAAATCCTTGCGACCGACGATCAGGCCCGCCTGCGGGCCACCCAACAGCTTGTCGCCGGAAAAGGTCACCACATCGGCGCCGGCGCGAAGGGCATCCATCGGCGTCGGCTCGTGCGGCAGGCCGAAGTTCTCGAGATTTATCAGGGTACCGCTGCCGAGATCGTTGACGAACGGAATGGAATGACTCCGGCACAACTCCGCGAGCTCGGTTTCGGGCACGGTCGCGGTGAAGCCTTCGATCAGGTAGTTCGACGTGTGCACCTTCATGATCATGGCGGTGTCCGGGCCGATGGCGCCGGTGAAGTCCTTGAGGTGGGTGCGATTGGTCGTGCCGACCTCGACAAGGGTGCAGCCCGAGCGGGTCATGATGTCGGGGATGCGGAAGGCGCCGCCAATCTCGACAAGCTCGCCGCGCGAGACCGGCACCTGCTTGCCGAGCGCGAGTGTGTTCAGTGTCAGCATGACGGCTGCGGCGTTGTTGTTGACGATCGTGGCGGCCTCGGCGCCGGTCAGCCGGCAGATCTGGTCCTCGATATGGCTGTCGCGGTCGCCGCGCCGGCCGGCATCGACGTCGTATTCGAGATTGGACGGGCTGCGCGCGACATCGGCGATGGCGTCGATTGCCTCCTCGGGCAGATAGGCGCGACCGAGGTTGGTGTGCAGCACCGTGCCGGTGAGATTAAAAACGGGACGAAGCGCGGGCTGGGCAGCGTCGTCGAGAGCGATCGCGGCCTCGTCCAGAATGGCGGAGGGATCCGGCGGCGGTGATTTCGCCTCGCGGATGCGATTGCGCCAGGCGTCCAGGCTGGCGCGGATCGCAGTCGTCGTGGCGGCATGGCCGTGCGCTGCGACGAGGTCGCGGCCGGCGTCGGTATTGAGCAGGCGGTCGACGGAGGGCAGAGATTTCAGGATGGCGGTGGGCGTGTCTGACATGGGCGGACCATACCCGATCAACCGGATGCTCGGATAGTCTTGCGGTTGGTGGATTTGGACGTTGGGTCTGGTTAGGCCGTGGTTTCGTCCCAGATCTTATCGGTCAGCGGCAGGCCTTCGATTTCGTCGGAGGTGACCGCTGTGGCCGGCTCGATCCCGGCCTGCTGCAATAGCGAGCCGACCTGACGGACGTGCTGGGTCGAGTGCCACACTGTACGTTCGAGCATTTCGTGCCGTGTCGTGCCGCCGAAATAGGTCGGCACCTGACCCGTGAAATCCTCGCCCTGCGTTTTCTCGGCCCACGCCTTGAAACGGGCACGCACCTCATCGCCGAATGCAGCGATCGCGGCACTGGTCGTCATGGTATCAGGCGGCGGGGCGACCATGTTCTCGTATGACAGGGCCTCGCCGGTTTCCTCCATGTCGAGGAAGGCCGTCGGAATCTGGAACACGTGGTGCATCAGGACACGCCAGGAGCGCGGCCGATTGGGCAGCATGTTTTCGAGTTCGCCGTCCGGCATCTGCCGGGTCTGGGCAATGGCGATGTCGAGGATGCGCATGTAGCGCTGCTTGAGATCGTCCGGCGAAAGCTGTGGCGCCGTATCGTCGTTCAGGCTGAGGAACTCGACGACGTCCTTGATGACCTGGGCGAAGACGAACTTGTCACCCTGGGAGACAACCGGAACCGATCGCGCGCCGAGCCGTTGCAGCTCCGCGAGACCGTCCGGGTCGGCCATGACATTGATAGATTCGAACTCGATCTCACGGACCGAGAGGTATTCCTTGACCCTCAAACAGCTCGTTCAATGCGGCTGCCAGAAGACCTTGATGGGCATAGTCATGAGCGGTTCCTCGTTTGTGTCGGAAACGTAACCGGAAAGGGATGGGGGGACAAGACTGGTCATCTCGGACGGCCTTGAGGGGAGATGTGTCGGCGGTTTTGCGTGGAAGTCTGATGACCCTCATACAGTCGCTCCGCTGTGCGATCGTATTGTTCGATGAGGTAATATAGTCTAGATTTTCTCAGTTGGGGCCGTATTTGTGATCGTCTTTGCGGTCATGCGTTCTGGAGAGGAGTTGTTATGGCACACACCGAATGGGAGGTTCACGGCAAGGAGCTCGTCAACTGTAATTGCGATTACGGTTGTCCATGTCAGTTTAACGCGTTGCCGACGCACGGCGACTGCCGTGCGATCTGTGGCTACGAGATCGAAAGTGGAAATTACGGCGGTACGGCCCTAGATGGTGTCCGTGCGGTGATGATCGTCAGCTACCCTGGTCCGATCCATGAGGGCAACGGCACGATGCAACTGATCATTGATGAGTCTGCCAGCGCTGATCAGCGGGCTGCCATGCAAGCCATCATGACCGGCGGTGACACCGATGACATGGCGACGATGTGGTGGGTGTTCAGCGCAATGGCGCCGACCAAACTCGAGACGCTTTATGCGCCGATCGAATTTACCGTCGATGTTGAGGCGCGCACTGGCAGTCTCAAAGTCGACGGCCTCATCGAGATGTCAGGACGTCCGATCAAGAATCCAGTGACCGGCGCCGAGCATCGGGTTCGGATCGATCTGCCGCATGGGTTCGAATACAGGATTGCTGAGATCGGAAGTGCTTCAGGCAAATCCAGCGCCGGCGTGGCCATGGAGCTGTCCGACAGCTATGGTCAGTTCGCCGCAATCAATTTGTCCGGCAAGGGTGTGATCGAGGCCGCGGCCTGACAGGGCATGTCCGAGCAGACGACAACCGAGAGCCTGTTGCGGCGCGATCGTATGATCGTGATCGCCGGGCTCGCTCTGATCACGGCTATTGCGTGGTGGTGGGTTCTCGCGGGAGCGGGGACCGGCATGAGCACGCTTGGAATGACGACGTGGCGGTTCCCGCCTCCGATCCACAAAACCATGATGATGGGGTGGAGCTTCGGCTACGCGGTCATCATGTTCTTCATGTGGTGGATCATGATGATCGCCATGATGACGCCGAGCGCCACGCCGATGATCCTGCTTTATGCGCGGGTGCACCGGCACGCGCACAAGGACAAACCTGACTCTTCTGTTGCGCCGACGTTTTCGTTTGCACTCGGATATCTCATCGCCTGGGCGGCCTTCAGCCTGGTCGCGACGTTGATGCAGTGGGGGCTCGAGTGGGCAGGACTGCTGCATGCGATGAAAATGTGGAGCGTCAGTCCTCTATTTTCGGGCAGCCTGCTCGTCGTCGCTGGACTTTATCAGCTTTCGCCGCTCAAGAACGTCTGTCTCGATCACTGCCGCTCGCCCATTCATTTCCTTTCGCAAGAGTTTCGGCCGGGCCCGTTGGGTGCGTTGCGGATGGGCTGGAAGCACGGCCTCTTCTGCATCGGGTGTTGCTGGTTCCTGATGGCGCTGCTGTTTGCCGGTGGGATCATGAATCTTGTCTGGATCGCCGGGCTTGCAATCTTCGTGCTGGTCGAGAAAGTCGCTCCCGCAGGGCAATGGATCGCGCGCGGCGCCGGAGCCATGATGATTGCCGCCGGCGCGTGGGTGTTGTGGCAGTATGGGATGGGAGCGTCAGCTTAAGGCGGCGCTCGGCTAAACGATGGCGATGGGCCGAACCGGGCAGCCGGTGGCGCCCTTGAACTTCACCGCCGACAGCATGAAGCAGAAGCTGCGGATGTCCCGTTCGATCAGCTCGTCCATGACCAGGTTCTCGATGATGTGAACGCCGGCTTCGGCGAGGCAATGCTGGTGCACAGGCATCACGATTTCGGGGTGTTGCGTTCCGGGAAGGACTTCGAGCGCCATATTGTCGGCGGCGATTGCGACACAGTCCTGTGCGGTCAACCATCGCGCCGCCGCTTCGTCGATGCCCGGTTCGCCCGACAAGTAGCGCTCGTTGTCGGTCATGAAGAACTGGCCCCAGCCGGTGTTGAGGCAGACGACGTCGCCGGGCTCGATGGATAGTTTCGCTGCTGCCAACGCGCGTTCAAGGTCGGCGATTGTCACGGGACGGCCGGCTTCCAGATGATCGCTGCCATCGAAACGCGATACATCGAGGAGAACGCCGCGGGTCACGATCGGCGGCATGTGTTCGATGCCGAGATTGGCGAGGCCGAAGTCGTCGACGGTCACTGTCGCGCTGTAGCCGCCGTAGAGCATGTCGCCCTTGGAGAAGTGGCCGAGCGCATCGATGTGGGTGCCGACATGGGTCGTCATCTCGATGCGCTCGAGGTTCGAGCCGGCATCGTTTGTGGCACCCATCTTGCGGCGGCGACGGATGCTTCCGGCCGAGGTCGGTCCGACCTGAATGTGATAGGGCGATTGATTCGGCGCCATGCGCGGCGCGCCGATCTCGATGAGGTGGCTCAGGTCAATGATGCAGCCATTGCGGACACTCCCGAGCGCTTTCAAGGTGTGCTCGGGCGTCAGCAGATGGCCGGCGGCACCGATCTGATCGCCCTTGCCCCAGCGTCCGTGATCGTGAATGCAGTTGGTCATATGTGCCCCCGTGGCCGGTTGTCAGACTGGTTCCGATGCCAGCGCATTCAGGTCATGCGCCTGATTGAAATCATGCCGTGGTTCTGGATTTGGTGTCCGTTATTGCGACGGGCCGGCGTGACGGAATTTCAGCGACGATTTCTCTCTGATTTATGTCCGTTTAACCCGTGAGCAACAAGGCCGCGGCCTGCTCCGCCGTCGCCTCGGCCTTGGCCTTGAGTTCGTCGTCTGTTGCGGACGAGATCGGGTGGTCGATGACGGCGAAGCCGTAATCGGGCATGCCATGGACGCGGCACATCATTTCGGCCGCACTGACGAACCGGGTCGTCATGACGCCGACGGCAGGAACGCCCTTGCGTTCGGCGGTGATCGCGTCATGCAAACTGCACGACGAGCAACTGCCTCAGTCCCCAACCCCGGACATCATCGCATCCCACTCCGAAATGCCATTGGCGATATGCGCGTCGGCGGGGGCGGAGTAGTTGGACTTGGTTTTGATGACGATCTCCGCGACGCCGTAACGTGACTTCAGTGCTTCACCGAGGTGGTGGAAGTAACGCGCCGTGCCCTCCTTGCCGTTTGAGATGAAACCAACTTTCTTACCGGCGAGGGTGTCGAGGCGTGGCGCCGGCTCGCTTTGAGGTGGGCCGGTTTCGCTGGTCGGATCGAGGACGCGGATGGTCATGGTCTGGTGAGGCCAAGGTTGTTGTGGTTGGTTTGGCGCATATTCAGGGGCGCAAACAAGCGGCAAGATTATTGCGGCGGCGGTCCGCAATCAAGGCAGACATCGAGTGCGACGGTGACGGCGCGGGACTTGTGGCCGAGCCATGGTGGGATGATCGCGCCGAAACCGCCGGCCGGGCCGCCCGCGGCGATCACCAGCAGATGGTCCGGCGAAGCGAGCGCCTTGTAGACTGTATCGCCGCGATCGCGCACGACGGCCGCCTTGCCGACCTCGGCCCACTCACGGCGGTGGATCCGGGCACGCTCGTAGATGAACTCCTGGATCATCTTCTTGGTCCAGCCGGCTCCCTCAAGGTGATCGCGAAGCTGCTTTGGGACGATGATCGCGTAGTTGCCCGGCCAGATCGAATAGTTGCGCATGTTGGCGCGGATTTCGGCGGCGAACGTTTCGAGAATTTCTTCGGGCTTCGTGGTCCATTCGTTCATGATCTGGCGCGGCGCGGAGGCGGTCATCACGGTGACTGCGGAAAGGCCGGTTGGTACGCCCTGGGTTTCGGCGAGCGACGCCCATGTGGTGTCGTCCTCGTCTTCGGCGAGGCAGTAACTGATCTTGCCCGGGTGGCCGATGGTCGATCGGTCGATGCCGCCCGGTCGAACCTCGAGAATGTTGATCAGACCCAGTCGGAGTGCGCGACCGATGACAGTGGTGGCGCGATCCGACGAGCCGAGTACGTTGAAGGTCGGGTTAGCTCCGATTTCGTGCCGGATCGGGCCGTTGATGACGCAAAGGATGGCACAACCGCCCGTCGATGCGGTCGCGCCATGGAGCAGGAACGGCTCCTGCAACATCGCAGTCCAGGCCGCTGCGACGACCGGGAAATGGGCCGGCAGGCAGCCAGCCATGACGGCGTTGATGGCGAGTTTCTCGGCGGTGACCGCGCGTTCGCGGACCGGCTCGATGCCGATGATCTGGTCGGGCGGCATCGCGGCCCAGTCGAGGCATGCGGCGACCGCTTCCGCAGTTGGCGGCACGATCGGCAGGCCGTCGGTCCAACCGTTGGCGTGATAGAGCTCCTGCACGCTCATGACGTCGTCGCAGTCGTAGGTCTTCGAGGCCAGTTGGGCCTGGAGGTGGGCGGCGTCCTGCATAATGGTTTCCCGAGCGTTTTCCTGGTGGCGTCCTGATCGTGCGCCGTTTGAGCTGGCAATGTCGCAGAATCCTCGCACGCTGTCAGCCGTGCGCGCGATGCGCTATAGACTGGGACGTGTGCGATTGGTGCATGCGTCGCGTGCCGTACGTGTTGTGCCGTCGCCGTTACGAACGAATGTTTGGGAGGCTCGCGTCATGGATGATGCTTCGCACCGTCAGGCGGTGGAAGAGCTCGGCGATCTCATTCGCGACTGCCGGCGTGCGGTCGTCTTTACCGGTGCGGGCATTTCGACCGAATCCGGTATTCCGGATTTTCGCAGCCCGGGCGGCATCTGGACAAAGATGGCGCCGATCGAGTTCCAGGACTTCGTTGCCAGCAAGGACATGCGGCGGGAGGCCTGGCGGCGCAAATTCGCGGTCGACGAGACGATCGAGGTGGCACAGCCGAATGTCGGGCACGCCGCGATCGCGGCGCTGGTGCGGCGCGGCATCGTCTCATCCGTAATTACGCAGAATATCGACGGCCTGCATCAGGCCTCCGGTGTGCCCGACGACAGGATCGTGGAACTGCACGGCAACGGCACCTATGCGACGTGCCTGGACTGCGGCGCGCGCTGTGAGCTTGCCGACATCAAGCGGGGTTTCGTCGGGGAAGGCAAGCTGCCGGTTTGCGATGGCTGCGGCGGGATCGTGAAATCGGCAACGATTTCGTTCGGTCAGGCGATGCCGGAAGCCGCTATGACGCGGGCGCACGAAGAATCGCTGGCGTGCGATCTCTTCATTGCAGTCGGGTCGTCGCTGGTCGTCTATCCCGCGGCCGGGTTTCCGCTGGTGGCGAAGAAGACCGGCGCTACGCTAGTGATCCTCAACCGCGAGCCGACGCCGCTGGACGACGATGCCGATCTGGTGATCAACGCGGAGATCGGGCCGATCCTCAAGCGCGTGGTGCCAATGAACTAGGCCTCCTGCGCTTCGCCCTGGGCTGCCTCGAATGTCTGATCGGCAACTTTGCGCAGGCCGGCCAGGACCTCGCCGAAACCTTCGACATCGCGCTCTTCCGGAAAGACGGCATAGACCGGGTAGACGAAGCGGCGGGCGCGATTGACAAGGCGCAGGCGGCCGTCTGCGAGATAGGGCCGCGCGACCCGCAACGGGAAATAGCCGGATGCCTGGTTGTCGAGTAGGTAGTTGATGGCGATTGCGCCCAGGTCTAGCCGCAGGCCCGTGTGCTCAATGGTCGGGAACGTTTCAGCGTGATCGCCGGCGAATTCGGGGCCCCAGTTGACGAAGGCGTAGCGGGGACCGGGGATCGTCCGCGTATCTTTCGTGCTGGTCACAAGCGCCAGCTCTTCGTCGAACAGGTGTTCGATCACAAGACCGGGACGCTGAGCGGCGCGATAGACGACGGCGAGATCGAGCGAGCCTTCCGACAGGCGGTCCATGAGCTCGAGTGAGCCACCAACGCTTGCATTGACTGCGCGGTCATGGTGGGCCTGCTGCATCCAGGCAACCCATTTCAGAAGGAAACCTTCCCACAGGCTCAACTGGGCGCCGACCGATAGCTGGTCGACGTGATGCTCGGCCAGTGCCATTTCGAGCATGGCCTGACGCCAAACCCGCACGAGGGTCGATGCGTGGCGGTAGAAATGCTCGCCGGCGCTGGTGAGCGAGATGCCGCTTTTTGACCGGACGAGCAGTTTCTGGCCGACCACGTCCTCGAGCGCCTTGATACGGGCACTGATTGCGGACTGGGTCAGATTGAGCCGGGCTGCGGCGTCCTTGAAGCTGCCGGTCTCGATGATCGCCAGTAGCGTTCGGGCGTGGTCGACGTCCACGATCGTTTCTCCCCAGAATGCCAGGATGGCAGGTGCGTTTGACGTTTAGAGCTTGTCCGCCCGACTCACCCATCCGTGCTGGGGGCGATATTGATCAAAAATATTGTCTTTGCCGATCGAAAATTTCGATCTCGTCGTGTGACCGCAGGGGAGAGCGCCGATCCGACGGGATCGGAATTGCTTGAACATGGGACCGACGATCCTGGGGTGGCAACAGAGAAGGTGCATTTTTTATTTATTATCAATTTATTGAAGGTTTTTCAGCTTGAATGCGGTTAGGCGTTTGGAACGTCGTTTTTCGCTGCCGTCGGTCGATGCAGAAATAATCGTGGTTGATACAATATTTTTCGTTTGCCGGTGTTTTTTTGCAGCCATATGAGGGGTTCTCCGTTGGGGGAGACAATTGCGGCGCGCAGCCATGAAGTGCCGGCGTCCGCTGAGGAGAACTCGAATGACGTTTCTGAGAAATTTCGTGTGCGCGCTGGCGCTCATCGTGTTCGGTGCAACGGCGCAGGCTGCTCCTGTGCGACAGGACCTCGTCCCGCAGGCCGCGAACAGCCAGATCGTCCTGGCCAAGACCGGCGATAAGAAGAAGGTCGTGAAGAAAAAGGCCAAGAAGAAAAAAGCTGCAAAGAAGTCGACCAAGAAGAAAGCTGCCAAGAAAAAGCCAGCCAAGAAGAAAGCCGCAAAGAAAAAGCCGGCCAAGAGCTGAGATCCCGTCGTGTCGCTGCGGATATTTCGCACCCGTACATGAAGGTGTCGAATGACGCGGCGACCGCCTCGGTGGCTTGTTCAAACCATCGGTGCGGGCCTGCTTTGCAGCACTATGGTTCAATCTGATGGTTGCTAGATTTGATCACTAACAATGGTCATTCGATCGCCCGGTGGGATTTGCCACCGGGCGTTTTTGTTTCCGGCGACTAGCGATCTCGTTTAGCCGGGCTTGCGCCTCATGAAACTGTCCGGTGGTTTCCACGTCTCAGGCAAATGCCGGTTGGCCCATCGGCACATCTCCTGAAGGACCGGCAGCAGGGCTTCGCCCATTGAGGTCGGCACGTATTCGAAACGCCTGGGACGTTGCTGGTAGGCGCGCTTGGTTACCAAGCCCGCCTCTTCCATCAGTGCAAGCCTGTTGGTCAGGACGTTAGTGGCAATGTTCTCGGGCGACGTCAGGAATTCCGAGAACCGCTTTTTTCCCCCGAAAAGGTCGCGCAGGATAACCAAGGTCCAGCGGTCCCCGATCAGGTCGAGCGTGGTTGCGATTGGGCAGCCTGAGCGGGTTTCTCGTGTCATGCGGATGTCCTGGGCGGGGAATCAAAATCTATCACTTGTTACTTGCAAGTTACAAGTTTATGTTTATTGCCCATTCTGCTGCTGTCAGCAGATTGATCGCTCGTTGGGTTGGCCGACTGAGCGGGCTGACAGCAGGCTTATATCGTTCAATCCGGAGGGTTTTATATGTCACGGGGTTTTAGCGGCGGCTGTTTGTGTGGAGCGGTTCGCTACGTGAGCACTTCGGATCCGCAGATTGTTGCACACTGCCACTGCATCGACTGTCGCAAGACGAGCGGAACAGGGCATTGCACCCATCTCGTGGTCCCGGCGGACAGTTTTTCGATGACGGGTGAGCTGACCTACTACGATCATCCCGCCGATAGCGGCAACATGGTCAGCCGAGGGGTCTGCCCGAAGTGTGGTTCGGCCATCGTGTCGGAAAATTCGTACATGCCTTCCAATGTTTTTCCTCGCGCCTCAAGTCTCGATGATCCTGAAATTGCCAAGCCTCAATTCGTGGTTTATGCGAGCCGGGCACCGTCGTGGGACCACGTCGATCCGAGCCTGCCGTCGTTCCCAGAAATGCCGGAGGGCGGGCCAAGCCAAGCCATCGCCGACGCGCAGGGCTCCTAGCAAGGTACGCGCCGAGCTTGCAGGTCAAAAAACGCAGGCTGCCTGGTTCTGCCCGCCATGTGATAACCACCATTCATCCAACCCTTGGGGCTTTCGGGAGGACGGCCAAGTGTGCCAACTTCGCCGAACACTTTGGCCGAGCCTCGGGGAGAAACCATGAACGGTGCTGAAAGCCTGGTCCGCACGCTGCTTGCCGGCAACATCGACGTTTGCTTCACGAACCCGGGCACGTCGGAGATGCATTTCGTGGCCGCACTCGACAGTGTGCCCGGAATGCGCTGCTCCTTGTGCCTCTTCGAAGGCGGTGTGACGGGGGCGGCTGACGGATACTACCGGATGGCAGGGCGGCCGGCATCGACGCTTCTGCACCTTGGTCCGGGCCTCGCCAACGGCGTTTCCAACCTGCACAACGCGAAGAAGGCCAACTCCGGCGTCGTCAACATCGTCGGTGAGCACGCGACTTATCATATCGCGCTCGATGCGCCGCTTACGGCCGACATCGAGGGGATCGCGCGCCCGGTGTCGCACTGGGTCAAGACGAGCACCTCGGCTGCCGAAGTGGCGAAAGACGGGGCAGAGGCGATCGCGGCGGCGATGGCGCCGCCGGGCCAGATCGCGACCCTGATCCTGCCCGGCGATACGGCCTGGAATGAGAGCCCGGGACCGGCCGAAGTGCCGGCGCCGGTGGAACGGTCGAAAGTCGACGG
>Ga0055476_10000205_pt1 | contig 14812 bp, 13 predicted proteins | sample Muzzi_CordC_D2_FD_57682 | JGI IMG/M metagenome (GOLD analysis project Ga0055476, IMG submission 57682) | Wetland microbial communities from San Francisco Bay, California, USA, that impact long-term carbon sequestration - Muzzi_CordC_D2 | ecosystem: Environmental > Aquatic > Marine > Wetlands ... | reverse complement strand
CATGTCTGGGTGGTGCTGCTCGAGGACACCGGGCAGACCGATGCCGTGCTGGCGCGCCTGCGCGCCCAATACCCGCCGGAGTCGGGGTTGCAGTTCGTGCCCTGGTATGAACTGGCGGATGTCTACAACAAGACCGCGGCCCTGTTCTCGCGGCAGATGAATTTTGTCAAGCTGATTATCGGGCTTATCATTATCTTCAGCATTACCAACACCCTCAGCATGAGCGTCATGGAACGTACCGGTGAGATCGGCACCCTGCTTGCGATCGGCACCCGCCGTCGGCAGATCAAACAACTGTTCTTCACTGAGGGGGTGCTGCTAGGGCTGGTCGGAGGTATGAGCGGCGTGCTGATGGGGATTCTGCTGGCCTACGCCATTTCGGCGATCGGCATTCCCATGCCACCGCCGCCGGGTATGGAGCACGGTTATACCGGCCGCATCCTGGTGAATGCCTCGCTGGTCGGCGGCGTGTTCCTGCTCGCCCTGGGCACGGCGGCGCTCGCCAGTTTGTACCCGGCCAGCAAGGCGTCGCGACTGCAGATTGTCGATGCTTTGCGGCATAACAGGTAATACGGGTAAAATTCGTGTACAAGCTGGCATTCCGGAATATCTTCCGCCAAAAAGCGCGCAGCCTGCTGACCCTGGTGGCCATCGTGCTCGGTGTGACCGGGCTGGTGCTGAGTGGGGGGTTTGTCGAGGATGTGTTCTACCAGTTGCGCGAGGCGACTATTCATTCGCATCTCGGGCACATCCAGATCTACCACAGTGGCTATTCCAGCGAAGGGCGTCGGGATCCTTTTGGTTACTTGGTCGAGGACCCTGCAGGGCTTGCCGAGGAACTCTCTAGCTATGCCGAAATCGAGGACGTATTGCCGAGGCTGACGTTGTCCGGACTGCTGAGCACCGGCAAGGCAGATATGCCAGTGATCAGTGAGGGCGGCGATGCCGACCGCGAGGCGCGCCTGGGGCGTTTCATCACGTTGACTGCCGGCCGGGCACTCACCAGCAATGATTATAACGGCATGATGATAGGGCAGGGTGTCGCTGGCCGGCTGAATGTCGTTCCGGGTGATGAGGTGACATTGCTGATGAATACGCCGGAGTGGGGTCTGAACAGCATGGACTTCACAGTAACCGGTATCTTTCAGACCATTTCCAAGGATTATGATGACAACGCCGTACGGATCAATCTTGAAGCAGCCCGGGAACTGACCGGGACCGAAGCTGTACATGCGGTAGTGCTGGTGCTGGATAATACTGCAGCTACCGACAGAGTGGCTGCCCGGGTGCGTGCACAATTGCCGGCGGCTGAGTTCGAGGTCCGGACCTGGCTGGAGCTGGCGGATTTCTACACCAAGACGGTAGACCTGTACAATCGCCAGTTCAAGGTGCTGCAACTGATTGTGTTGGTGATGGTGCTTCTCAGTGTAGCCAACAGTGTCAACATGGCGGTGTTTGAACGCATCGGTGAATTCGGCACACTGAAGGCGCTGGGTGACAACGGGCGTCATATTTTCCGCCTGGTGGTAATCGAAAATCTCATGCTTGGGGTGATTGGCGCACTGGCAGGTATCGGTATCGGTGTTCTGCTGGCCTGGGTAATTTCGTCGATCGGCATTCCCATGCCGCCACCGCCGAATACCAATACGGGTTACACTGCGCTGATTCGGGTCACCCCCGGCATCGTCCTGCTGGCCTTTGCCGTCGGATTGTTTGCAACCGTACTGGCGGCGTTGTTGCCGGCGCACCGTGTCTCGCGGATCCCGGTTGCTGCAGCCTTGCGGGAAAATTGACCAATAAAACAGGAGCGGCCTAGTGCAGTTTCTTAAGGTAATCCTTGGTGAACAGCTTGTCCGGCAGCTTGCGTAACTTCATGTTGCTGTACTTGAGTACAGATTGCTCGCCTTCACGCAGGGCATCGATCATTACGAGTTTTGTCGGACGGATGGCGCCCTGCATTTTCCTGAACTCCGAATAATAGGCGGTCTTTAGCAACCGTCCCGAGCGGGTGTAGAATTCGGCCTTGTACGGCCGGTCATTTTTGCGGTTGACCCAGTAGAGGACCCGGTGGTAGGTCACGTAGCGGTCATTCGCATTCAATTCAAGCACGTAATGCGGGATACCGTCGATTTCTTCCATGCGCAGGAAGGTGGGCGTGTAGTCACCTTTGAAATTGGCACGGGCCAGGTCACCATTGGCCACCTGCCCCGTCAGCCGCTGTGACAGCGGCAACCGGATAGGCTGCGAGATCTGCGGCATGAATACCCATAGGTCATGATCCTTCATCAAGAGAATCTGGCCACGGTCAATGGCCGGAGCGGTGACTTGCACCACGGTATTTTCGTTGCCCTTTGACAGGGTCCGGTAGCTACGGGCATCAGGCTTGGCATCAGGTGCGGTGGTGACGATATCAATATCGACCTGGAAAGGTTGTTCGGGAAAGCGAATCCGGTCGGCTCGAGCCACGATCGCTTCGGCATCCACATCTTTCCGGTCGCCCAGCGCCATCGGCGGTACCAGCAGGCCAGTTATCAGGAATAGGAAGGCAGTTTTTTGTAACATGGGAAAAACCCTGTCTGATTGTTGACGTTTGAAAACCGCACGAATATCTGTTTATTCTCACAGAACCTGCAGGGTGCGCCATGTATGGAGTCAAGCTGCTGCTATTTAAATATGGTGCATTTTACGCGTTGTATGTCCATGATCGAATCAAAGCCTAACGGTTGCATCAACCAGTAGGATACACTTCTGTTTGCATATCGGTTTCGAACCGGGTCACACGTTATCCTGTCTTTCTCATTGCGGGTAGCCCCAGGTATTGAAGCTCTGTGCCCAGGCTGTCGCGATTTGCTGTTGCAGGGCCGGCTCGATCTCCGGCAACTCGCTTTTCCGATAGCCCCTGAGTGTACCAAGGTAATCATTGAGTAGCTGTTCAACCGTACTGAAACCTTCGATGCCCAGCGCAGAATATATCGCCTGCAATTCGCCCATGGGATCCTGTTCAAGTGTTTCATAGGCCAGCTCATGAAAGCGTCCGGCGGGTATCATGCCGACTTCCTCGAAGTAGGCGTCATACATGAGGCGATACTGATTGATGATGCGCTCATCGAGGTGCTCCAGGTCCGGCAACTGCAATTGGATCAGCTTGTTCATAAGTTGCGTCGAGCGCTTGTAAGACAAGAACACTGCATAGGGGTTCCGGTGGATATGGATGAAGCGCGCATCCGGGAACAGTTCAAGTATCAGCCGTATGCGGCAGGTGTGTGGTGGTGATTTGAGGATCAACGGCCGGTCATGTTTCAGGCTGAGTTTGCGAACGAACCCGGTGAAGGCCTGCTTCCAGGCCTCGATCTCCATTTCAGATACATCCCGAAACGTCAAATATCTGTCGAAATGAGCCGTTCGGCGAGGAAATACGGAACTGAGTATGGGGGACAGGCCGCAGAGTATGGACAAGGCGACCTCGTCTTCCATGGGCGCATCCAGGCTGGCCTTCATATTGTCTATCAGGCGGGTCTTTGGCGCCATTGCCTTCAGTGCACGGGATTTCGACGCTCGTTCCTCTGTGATCAGGAAACTGTGCGGCTGTGTGGTCTGGAAGAAGTTTGGGTAGGCGAATTGGGTGTCTATCGAGAGCAGATTATGCAGGTGTGTGGTGCCACTGCGCCAGTGGCCAAGGATAAAAATGGGTGGTGGGATTTTAGTGCGGGAAAGTACCTCACCGTAGGTGCGCTGTTCCCTGCGGGACACTGCAGTGGTTGCAAGGCTGTTCAGTGTGATCAGCAGTGCCCGCGGGATGTAGCGCGGTGCGATACGGAAATGCGCCTGCCGCAGCAGTGTGAACCAGTCACTGAATGTGAAGCCACTGACGGGTGAGAAGATATTCTTGGTAAGAAACGTACGCAGATGATCTGCAGTATCCATGTTGGTTGCTCTCGCCGGCGAACAAAGGCATATTAGCTGCCCCGGCTTCTCGATGACAAGCTGTCTTGTCGGGAGCCGGACTTCCGGCATCTGGTTGCATTGAGCACTTGCCCCAAATGATCATCAAGGTTTTGATCGGCATCCTGGTAATCGGGCTTGCCGTAACGGCGCATGTCACCGGCACCATTGACAGACTCCACGAACCGGAAGCATTGCGTAATATGCTGCTCGCACAGGGTGCCTGGGGACAACTGCTATTTATTGCAGGCTTTGCCCTGGTCCAACCCATGGGCGTGCCTGGATTCGTGTTTGTGATAGCGGCGGCAATGCTCTGGACACCACCGGAGGCCTTCATGCTGTCCATGGCTGGCAGTATCGGCGCTGCTGTCACAGGATTTGCCTTCGCCCGTTACGTGGCACGAGACTGGGTTCAAGCACACCTGCCGGCGCGGTTTCACCGGTTCGATGACAGACTGGAACAACAGGGTTTTCGCACGGTGGTGCTGGTTTACCTGGTGTTTTTTCTTGCTCCACCGGCCCACTGGGTGCTGGGTCTTTCCAGAGTCGATTTCCGGTCATTCCTTGCTGGCGCAGCCGTGGGATTCATCCCCGGTAATGCCGCACTGGTATTCCTCGGGGGGCCGCTTTTCGAGTGGTTGTTAGTCAACCCGGCATGGCTGTGGGCGATTGCCGGCATGCTGTTGCTGACAGTGCTGCTGGTGAAAATCATTAGACAACGCAACCGCCCCGAGTAATGAATACGGTCAGTGCAGAATGCACTGCCGTGTTTGTGCAAAAGCATGTAAAATCAGCGAACTCTGCGGTGCCTGAATCACGTTGCAGACATGATTTTGACTGTATGCGGTAACCGGTTGAGGGTCCAGCACAGGGGATCAAAGATGACCAGTGACAATTTCGTGGTTCGCGTGAAAAACGTGACGAAAATTTACCCGTTGGGCCAGCAACACGTACAGGCATTGCGTGATGTCACGCTGATGGTATTAACCGGTGAGTTCCTGGCCATAGCCGGCCCGTCGGGCAGCGGCAAGTCGACACTGCTCAATCTTATCGGCTGTATCGATACGCCCACCACCGGTACAATTATTGTCGACGGCAAGGTTACAGCCAACCAAAGTACAGACCAGCTGGCCGATATACGTGCCCACAAAATAGGTTTCGTGTTCCAGACATTCAATCTGCTGCCCGTGCTGTCTGCTTTTGAGAATGTAGAGTACCCGTTGCTGCGGTTCGGGATGACCAAGAAAGAACGGCATGAACGTGTGCACCAGTTTCTGATACTGGTCGGATTGGACCGCTATGCCCATCATCGGCCAAACCAGTTGAGCGGCGGACAGCGCCAGCGTGTGGCGATTGCCAGGGCACTGGTTACCCGCCCAAGTATCGTGCTTGCGGATGAGCCGACGGCCAATCTCGATCACAAGACCGGCGGTGGTATTCTCGAACTTATGTCGCGCATCAACCGGGATAACGGCACGACCTTTATCTTTTCCACGCATGACCCTCGTGTCATTGAGATGGCCGGCAGGGTGGTCAGGCTGGCCGATGGCAGCATCTTGTGAGGAACATGGCGCCCGAAGGCTGAATACCAGCTTGGTAGGGCAATTAACCCGGCCACTATTGAGAGAGGATAATAGCAGTGCCGGGTCTCAGTCCTATTGCCTTGAAGGTTTGTGAATGAATGGTCAGGCAACCAAGCGTTGGTTATTCATAGGGAGCGATCTGGAAAGTCCCAGTTCAGAACAACGATGGTAGGATATTGTCCTCTGGTCGCGCCATTCGCCAATGATTGGGCAGCCTTCTGTAGCCTGTTTCTCGGCTTCCCTCAGATTGGCGATGAATGGATGTCTTTCTCCGCGGTGGTGGCAGGGATTACCTACGCAGACAAGCTGAATACATAAACGATTAATTAACCGGGCCAGTGCTCGTGTTGTCAGAAAATACCAGTTGTTTATGCCGTGTTCGTAGCTGTAGTCAACAGCAGCACGTAACAAGCCCAGAATAATCTCTGACTTGTGAGCACGTAAATTGACGGGTGCCTGATTTCCAGTCTTGGCATTGCCGGGATAGACAGTGAAGACATCCTTCTTTGGGGCGGATTTGGGGTGGGGTACACGACGGTGTTCGTCGATGATGCACATCCGGGAGATTTCAGCAGTATCGTTGGACGCCTCCAGGGAACGTATGTCGCACATGTGCTCGATAGGAAGACCGTTTTGTCCATGGAGGACCATCCTCATTGCAGCGATCCATTGCCCGGAATTCTTGCTGCGCACAATAAAATGCACTGAATTCGAGTCCCATTCATCGCTTTCCTCGTAGCGAGCATAATCTTGCGAGTCCTCAAAGCCTTCTTCAATGCAATAGACCTTGTAGCGCACTTGATAATGTATGCGACGTGCCTCTTCAGTATCAGCGAGATACACTTCGTAACGGTCATCAAACATCATTAGATAGATCCTCCATACTAGGGGCCAGCCTGCGTAAATGGGCCGGCAGATCATGTTTCATAACTTTGTAGTCCCAAATACTGACCGGGCTGTCGACTTATTACCCGGCTCAATGTATTCAAGGCTTGCCAGCTTCGTTGAATTATAATAAGCAATAATTGTACCGAAATTAAAATTACATATAAATTCAGTATATTGGGACGCTTTATGCTGTTATATTTAGTGCAATCTGAATACAGATAGTGGATTTCTGTTGCTGTCTGGAGACATGAAATAACGGAGAACTGTTAACGCCTTGTAATATAATTAATAAATCCCGTCTTAGATTGGCGACAAGAAGTTAAATTCATCCATGAAAATAAATAACCTGGAGCCTGTTGGGTGTGTTAGCTTGATGGCGAACTCAAGGACTAAAATTAACCATAAAAGCGCTCGCACTGGCCGCGCAAATAATGATGTTGGTTACCGTGGTAGTGGCCTTTTTAAGAGCCCTTGCGACTGCCCGGGCAATTGACGCACTGTATCGCAACAGTGCTGCGTGGAAGCTTTGCCGTGTTCTGGATTGCAGTCTTTACGAGGAATGGGTGGCTGTTTTCAGTGGAATACGCAGTCATCCCTGGCTGGTTCATGAGAAATATCGTAACAGTAGAAAGATTAAAGATATTTCCGTATCAAGCGTTAACAAGACAGTTGGCAATTATGGGAATGACCTCGGATTTTTATATATTCGTACAGATACAACTCCATACCTCAATGATATATGAAACAGTTGCGCGCACAATGCAATATACACGGGTATAAATTCAATGTTGACTTCATCAATTGCGTCCGCGTTTAATAATTATTTTCAGATAATATTTGCAGATACTCCGGCACTTCGTGAAGAGGTTTATAGAATACGTTACAAGGTTTATTGCCAGGAATTACAGTATGAGCCCGTGAATGAACATCCGGATGGCCTTGAACGCGATGTATATGATGTACGCTCACAGCATTGTCTGTTACTGCATCGTAGTACTGGAAGGTATGCCGGGTGTATAAGACTGGTGATGCCTGACCCCGCCGATAAGGCAGCAAAATTGCCGTTTGAGAAGTTATGTGCCAATTCCTTATACTCTGATATTGCTGAACCGATATTTGCCAAGCGGCAACTTCTTGGTGAATATTCACGATTGGCTGTACCCGAGGAGTATCGTCGGCGTAAAGCAGATAAGGGGCATCCGTTTGGCAATATTGAAATGGTTGAAGCATCTCAATTTGATCAAAGGCGGTTCCAGCATATACCGCTGGGACTTTATCTTGCTGGGGCGGCTGTTGCGGTAAGAATGGGTCTGGACGGTGTGATTGCCATGATGGAACCGCGTCTTGCTCGCCACTTAAAACGATTTGGAATGATCTACGAGCAGATTGGTGATGTGGTTGATCATCATGGCCCGCGTGCTCCTTTTTATTGCAGCCGTTATATGTTGTTTAAATTTCTTGATTGCGAAATGAAGAAAATGATGACTGATCTTATATCGGATGTGCCAGTCCTGCTTGACACCGGAACTGATTAGCATGAATGGTTGTTACAGGTTCCATGAGTAGCACTAATGTTTTTCAGCTACCATGGAGCATTCTCAAGAAACATAGGTTGGGTAACGCATCGGGAACAGCTTGAACTGCGTGGTAAGCGGGTTGCCATAGCCGGACTTGGCGGCGTTGGTGGTTCCCATCTACTGACGCTGGCCCGACTTGGTATTGGGGCTTTCACGCTTGCTGATTTTGACAGTTTCGAGCTGGCCAACTTCAATCGGCAGGCCGGTGCATTCACATCAACTCTTGGGTGTAAGAAGCTGGATGTGCTGACCGATATGGCGCGTGACATCAACCCACAGCTCGATATCCGTGGCTTTCCCGAGGGCATCAACGAATCCAGTACTCGTGATTTCCTCTCCGGGGCCGACCTGTATCTGGATGGTCTAGATTTCTTTGCAATAAAGCCTCGCAGAGCTGTATTTACCGCCTGCAGCGAGCTTGGCATACCAGCTGTAACCGCTGCTCCCTTGGGTATGGGTGTGGCGCTGCTCAATTTCCTACCGGGAATGCAGAATTTCGAGTCTTATTTCCGTATGGAGGGGCATGACGAGCAGGAACAGTTGCTGCGTTTCCTGGTGGGTCTGTCGCCGGCCATGTTGCAGCGCGGCTATCTTGTAGATCCAGGCGCCGTTGATTTTGAGAGCCGCCGCGGCCCGTCAACTCCCATGGCCTGTGATCTCTGCGCCGGTGTGGCGGCCACTCAGGTGCTGAAGATCCTGCTCAAACGGGGCAGGGTCATCAGTGCGCCGCATGGTTTGCAGTTTGATACCTACCGGGACAAGTGTGTGCGGACCTGGCGGCCTTGGGGTAACAGCAATCCAGTTCAGCGCTTGGCAATTACAACGGCCCGATGGAAGCTGTCTCGCATGCGGAAAAAACGGGCTGAAACTGCTTCTACTCCGGCCAATACGGTGGAAGCAATACTTGATCTGGCTCGCTGGGCACCGAGCGGGGATAACACCCAGCCATGGCGCTTCGAGATCATTGACGATACTCACGTAGTCGTGCATGGCACTGATACCCGTGAGCATTGTGTATATGACTTGCAAGGCCACGCCAGTCAGCTGTCACTGGGCGCATTGCTAGAAAATATCAGGATCGCGGCAACGGGTTATGATATGAAATCAGAGGTCGAACGCAGGACTGATGCTGGCCAGACCACTCCAACGTTCGATGTCTGGCTCAGGCCTGATGAGGCAATATCCCTGGATCCGCTTGCTGACTATATAACCGAACGCACGGTACAGCGACGTGCGATGCGGTTGCGTAACCTTTCGGCCGATGAGTATATTGCGTTGGAATCCGCATTGCCCCCGTGTTACCGGGTTGTATGGATGGATGGACTGCGTGGCCGCAGCAAGGCGGCAAGGCTGTCGTTTGTGAATGCCGGTTTGCGGCTGACATTGCCAGAAGCCTATGGCACACATAGTAGTGTCATTGACTGGGATAATCCGAATTTTAGTGCAGATCGCATACCGGCACGGGCTGTCGGGCTGGATGCGATGACGCTGCGGTTGACTCGCTGGGCTATGAAGAGCTGGAGTCGGGTCTCCTTTTTGAATCGTTATCTTGGTGGCACACTTTTGCCGCGTATCCAACTGGATCTAATACCAGGGGTGTTCTGCTCGGCCTTTTTTATACTGGTAGCAGACAAGCGTCCTCAAACAGTGGATGAATTCATCACGGCTGGCGGTGCAATGCAGCGGTTCTGGTTAACGGCGACAAGTCTCGGGCTTTACATACAGCCAGTGATGACGCCGTTGATATTCCAGGAATACGTACTTGATGGTATTGGCTTTTCTGATGATCCGGCCATGATGGATCGGGCTAAGGTGTTGACGCGGATGCTGCAGCAGTTGGTCAGTGACCAGGACAGCCGGAAGAGCATTTTCATGGGACGTATTGGCGCATCATCCAAGCCACCCAGGGCAAGATCGACTCGTCTGCCCCTAGCAAAACTGATTATCAATAGTGTACACCAAGCCTAGAAAGTATAACGTGCTTGGCCATATACCCGGTCACTGTCATCAAAACGCCCAAACAGTGTATCGCGGTTCCCGCCAAAGATATCCACACCAACTGCAAGCCACCAGTTATCCGACATCTCCCAAGTCACTTTGGGTCTCGCCATCCAGTCGGTGCGGTTGAGGCTGGTAATCAGCAGTAATTCTGCGTCCACCTTGTTGAACAGTTCTTTGCTTGCGTAGAGGCTAACACCGGTTTCCAGTTCATCGAAAAGAATGTCCGAGTCATAGTCTGTATACCAGCTCTGGAATAATTGCAGATTTAGCGATGCGCCATTTGTAAACGAGCGTTCCAGTCCGACAACATAATCGAGCGTGTTCTGCTGCGTTACCCCATCCGGGTCAAGGGGATTGTCGACAATGTACCAGCGATCCCTTGTGTAGACAACCTCACTTCTTAGCAGGATAATACCAAAATCTTTTGCAAGAGTAGCGCCGAGCTGGTGAATCCTGTCATGCTCCGGGGTGATGGTGAGTCTTGTTGTCGGTCCGGTCTCAAGTTGGCTGAAGAATGAGGGAGTGGCATCCATGCTGCTGTAATAGAAGCCGGATATATCCCAGCCTCGCTTCAGCATCGAGAGTCTCAGGCCATAAGCCCCGTTGGACAGCTTTTGAGCTGGGTGATTATCGTTCCTGATGACTAGTTCATCTATCCCGGCTGGTGGACCCAGGTCCGTACCGAGGGGGTAGAAATCATCGCCGGGCTCACCGATCTCATCATATGTCATGTAGGGTATCCAGATCGCTTCGCTGTGAAAGTCACCTTTGAAATGTTCCGCGCGCAGTGCCCATTGCGGGATGCGGATGAGGTCAAAATCCTCTGCGACAAACTGGCGTGTATCCTGGGCTGATACGACGTCAGCAAAAAAAAGTCCAACCATCTCGCCCCAGATGATATGTTGCCTACCAATGCGGAAATCCCAGTCGCCTCTCGAGATATCTAGGTAGGTTTCGTGCAGTGCGCCATCCAGACGACGGTTGTCTTCAACCCGTTCAGAGTAGAAATCATTCAGATCAAAGACTGCATCGTAGCTTCCACGGGCGCTGATCTTCCAGGAGATGTCATTGTTGAAACGGTCGCTGGCCTGCAATTCCAGTGTGTTTCGGAACATCGAGGAGTGGCCAGGTGAAGGGTAGGTATAGGCATACTTCGAATTGAAGAATCCCCGGATATTGTATTTGTCCGCTGTGGTTTCGTCACGGCTTGTCAGGCCTTCATCCGGGGTGGTTCCGAACAAGTCTTCGATGCTGGCTGGCTCACCAGACCAGTCCTGTAGCCCAGTGTTTTCTGTCGCGGCTTCATCTGAACTGGCTTCGGCAAGCAAGAGGAGAGTACTTTCCCTGGTTATGTCTGATGTTGGTGTTGTTGAAAGCAGGTCTGATATGTTCATGGCATCGAGCCGTTTGTGCACGTTCTCGGCAGTTGTCTGGCCGGGGTAGGAGCCAAGCCGGATGTGGGTTATGGTACCTGCGCCCGTGTCGCTGGTATTGCCGGCAGCAGGTGGAGCCTGTCGCTCAAGCTTTCTTGCAATTTCGGTGGAACGGGCCAGATCCTTAAATGAGCCAACCTGAATGTCATACCCTGCATGGGTAACATGCTGAAACTGCATCAAGTACAGGCTTGCGAGGGCTGTGATCACCCAGTGCTGAAACCTGTTTGGTGATGTAGATTTATTCATTCCTTGTTTTTCTAGCATGTCTTGCAGCCTCAGGGGCAGAGTTTGCCTGATGCAAATAATATTAATAAAGGCGAATAATACAGCATAATATCTGCTGACTCATCTCTATGATCGATTCTCTTTTTGCGAAATTTTGTTGTTTAGTTACTACAGCATACTAGCGCTATTATTCTTGAAAATATATTGCAAGATATTGAAATGTATAATTATCCATGACAAGGTTTAAACCATCGGCGTTAGCCGGTCAGCTTTGGCTGCGACAATCCAGGCAAAGTCTGCCATACCAAAACGTTCTGCAGTGCCTTCGTATTTTTTCCGCACCGGGGTATGTGGTTCGATTCGCATGTTCTCAACGATCCAGTTGGACATGGCTGCTGTACCATACGCCGCATCCCCGATGAAGCGTTTCGGCTTGATCATGAAGCGTGCCTCGAACCGCTCGATCATACTCTTAGCTGTCTCCACCTCCTGCGCAATATTGACCGTGCTCGGCTCGACATCCATGATGATCCCGTGATCGGTATCGACTAGGTAGTTGGTCGAGTAGGCATAGATACTTCGAGCACGGTGTGCTGCCAGTATAACTGGCTGCCGGGTCTGTCGGTGAAATCCTTCGTCCCGAGGCGTTAGCCTGTGCGCGGTCTTCCTCCAGGGCCTCGAGGTTCTCACGTACCGTGCGACCTCCGCCCCAGTCATCATGGTCATCGCACTGTCGCTGGTGGAGCGCATCGGCCTTCACCAGGCTGGAATCCACTGCAAAGCCTTCACAACCAACCAGACCTTCGGCCATGCAACGTTGCAAGACTGTCTCGAACAACTGTCGAAACATATCACTTTCCTGGAATCGCCCATGCCGGTTCTCGGAGAAAGTGGAATGATCCGGTACCTTGACTTCCAGGCCCAGGCGACAGTGTAGTGGCCAACAGATTCCGGACACTTTTATAAGGTCCTTTCCTGCATGACTTAAAATCAATTTCTCATGTATCTGATGGGTTTGGTTTCTGATAGACGTGCGGTATATTTGGTCGGTAGCTACCGTTCAGTAGGTAAGGGGTAGTCTGCGGACAACCCCCTACCAGATTCGGGGGAGAATAACTGATTATCAGATGATGGCGTTTTATATTTCTCGTTATGCGGGTGGGTTGTTTGCTCGGCTGCTCTTTCCCGCACAGGTGTCGTATTCAGCAAGGTCCAGCTCACCACAATTCTCGCTTATTTCACGACGTACTGCATCACGTAGCTTCACGGCATTTTGCCAGCCATCACCATCTGGCATGATCGGAGGAAAAATACTCACATCAATATTGCCTCGGCGTATGAGCCAATTATTGCCGCGAAGGATCTTCCTTGCCCCACGAATTGTGACAGGGATCACAGGAACGCTTGTGCGAGTTGCTGTGACAAAGGCACCCATCCGGAAGGGTTGAAGGCCCGAAAAGCTTGTAAAAGTACCTTCCGGAAAGAACACTAATGTGTGGCCGTTTTTTGACTTCCTGGTAATGCGCCAAATGGCTTTAGTGCCACGGCTGGCATTAAAGCGGTCAATAAATTCTACGCCGAAGCGTTTGAGGATAAGGCAGATGATTGGGATGCGTGATAATTCAGCCTTTACGATGAAATGTAGGGGGATGCCCAGCGCAGCAGTAATGATAAAACCGTCAAGATAACTAGTATGGTTGGCGACCACCACTTTGGGTCGACCAGCATCCAGATAGTTTTTCCCGCTGACGTGTAGTGAGATTAATGTGCATTTGAAAAGAAACCGTGTGCTGGCTCGAGCGATATTCTGACGCCATTGTTCGAATGGTGTAATGACCATAAGAATCAATGCAGCAAGGCCCAATATCAAAAAAATCGACCAAGCGTAGATCGTATAAAACCAACGCCCCTCGTTTGTGTGATGAGTTTCTGTCGAGTCGTTTACAGTTTCTCTGGCAGCCAATGAACCAGAAATATTATCGAATGTATATTTGTCGCCAACGGTGGTTTTCTCCTTATCCTCAGCTGCGTGTTGAAGTCCGGTCTGTTTTAGAATGAAATGCATAAGATCGAGTGGAGTTGACGCATTAATGGATGAGGTCTTATCCAGAGTGATATTGAATTCCTTCTCTATCCGTGCGCATAATTCCAAGCGTGCCAGGTTGTTCAGGCCGAGGTCTCGCTCAAGATGCGTATCAGGTGTAAAAAGCAAATGCTTCCAATGAGGATGTATCTCGCCTATTATGCCACGTATGATGTTGAAGAGGGCGTCGATATTTGGCATGCATTGCATTGTCGCAATTGAATTGTTCATCTTAATCGCCCATTAATTATTCCCAATAGTTGCCTTCTGTTGTACCAGTGTGACCTTGTGACTTATGCCATCGTCACTAAAGTCAAAAGTTCCCTGTAAATTGGGACTACGTCTATGTAACTACCTATTTTGCCATCTTTTCAGATAGTGTTGTGCACGGCCAGTTTGAGTGCTTTCGATACAAACTTTGCTGACTGACTATTAGTAACGACATTATTAAGACAATCTTTATCTCCTGAATCCGTGGGTTGTATGCTCATTCATCCCCATCCTGCTTTCAGCCGTCAGCGCGTTCCATGTTCTTTCCATGCGCTCGCATCAGATCGCATAGATAGTGCGTGACAGTCGCAAATGCTGACCTTGTCTTGCTGCACAAGTGGTTTGGCGCGAGTTTGAAAACGTTGAAATCGGGCCGCAATACGATCAATTCCATTGATGCGCTATCAGATGATTTAGATGAACTTCGGGTTTGTTATTTGATGTGCTCCCTATCTCAATAATTGGAGTTAGATCTGCGCATATTGAATAATATTCAATATGTTACTGGCAGAACTAATCTGACAAAATAGAACACAGTATGGGTGTTGTGGTCCTGAGTTTTCATCACGCCGTTTAAGGTTGGGTAACCTTGAACTGAGCCGGATCCAGGTGGTGCTTGTGCAGGAGCTTGTAGAATTCCGTGCGGTTGCGCTTGGCGATCTGCGCTGCCCTGGTGACATTGCCATTGGTGATCTGCAATACCTGGGTCAGATAGTCTCGCTCGAACTCGCTGCGGGCCTCGGCAAAGGCGGGGATCTCGCCGGACTCGGTGCGCAGGGCGCGCTGTACCAGGCTGACCGGTATCAG
>Ga0055476_10000204_pt1 | contig 14835 bp, 11 predicted proteins | sample Muzzi_CordC_D2_FD_57682 | JGI IMG/M metagenome (GOLD analysis project Ga0055476, IMG submission 57682) | Wetland microbial communities from San Francisco Bay, California, USA, that impact long-term carbon sequestration - Muzzi_CordC_D2 | ecosystem: Environmental > Aquatic > Marine > Wetlands ... | reverse complement strand
ATTATTGCGCTGGATGCGGAAACGATGAGCGTGGACCTGAATCACCCCTTTGCCCGATTTCCCGTACAGGTGCAATGCAAGCTGAACCGCGTGCTGCCCGGATCGGACCGGCGGGGAGGGCGCTGCGCGAGTCCGCTGGATGATCTGGTGCGCTATCCGGGCCTGGCTGCGCCGTTGCCGGACGGGTCGCCTGCCGATTTCGGTGACAATGCCGACGGCATGTCACGCATGGACGAGCGCGGGGATCCAGTGTTCTACACCAGTCCCCGTATGGTGCAGCACCTGGACGCGCGGGCCCTGCAAACTGTGAATGAGCTCTACCAGCGCCTGATACCTGCACAAGCTGATGTGCTCGACCTGATGGCGAGTCATGACTCTCACGTGCAAGGTTGTTCACTGCGAAGCCTGCATGTACTCGGTCTGAATGCGCAGGAACTGGACGCCAATCGGGTAGCGACGGTGCAGGTGGTGCAGGACCTGAATCAATTGACAGCGCTGCCGTTTGTTGATGCCAGTGTGGACGCCGTGGTGTGCACGGCTTCCGTGGAATACCTCATTCAGCCACGCGATATCTTCGCCGAGGTATTGCGAGTCCTGCGTCCGGGCGGCGTATTTGTGTTGACCTTCAGCAATCGCTGGTTCCCGACCAAGGTGATTCAGTTGTGGAGTGAATTGCATGAGTTCGAGCGGGTTGGCATGGTCACGCAGTGGTTGCAGCAGGCGGGGTTTGCCAGTCTGCACACGTTCTCTTCGCGCGGCTGGGCGCGACCGGAGGACGATCCGCACTATGGCGAGACTGCATTATCGGATCCTGTCTATGCAGTATGGAGTTTAAAAACCTCCGAATGAGCTGCGGGTCTCGAATTCGTGATTCAAGCTGCCATTCGAAGCTGGAAGAAACCTCTGTGCTACGCAAGTATTCATACCCCGAAGGTGTCTGAGGTATTGTCCCTTCCGATCAGTGACGAGATGGCGACTCGCTCGCGGAGAAGGACCGATGACATGAATGGTGTAGTTCAGAAAACAAGCGACCGGGCTCAGGGCTCAGTCGCTTGTTAGGAAAATAGATAAGTCAGCGAGCCCGTCGGTTACACACGAGACAATGGACTTGTTTGAATCAGGTATAATACTGTTCCCTTGACCTTAAACTTACTGAGAGCCGCGATATGCCAGAAGTACAAGACGTTCTATTCCATCCCTTCACGCTTGGGGATCTGCACCTGCCCAATCGGATCATCATGGCACCCCTTACGCGATCTCGCGCAAAACAGCCAGGTGACATTCCATGGGAACTGAACGCGACTTATTACGCACAGCGTGCCAGTGCAGGATTAATCATTGCCGAGGCAACGCAGGTTTCACCTCAAGGAAAAGGCTATGCGTTTACGCCGGGGATTTACTCCGACGAACAGGTCGAAGGGTGGCGCAAAGTGACATCGGCGGTGCATCATGAGGGCGGGCATATCTTCCTGCAGCTCTGGCATGTAGGGCGGATCTCGCGTCCAGAACTGCAACCGAATGGTGAGAAACCGGTTGCACCCTCGGCGATCAGACCCGAGGGAGCACAGACATTCATAGACGAAAAATCCGGTATGGTCGACGTCCTCGAACCACGTGCTTTAACGTCTGAAGAAATCCCTAGCATTGTCGATCAATTCCGACGTGCTGCAGAGAACGCCGAGCGAGCCGGTTTCGATGGTGTCGAGATTCACGGCGCCAACGGCTATCTTATCGACCAGTTCCTCCGCAGCAAAACAAACCTTCGCAGCGACAGCTACGGTGGTTCGATTGAGAACCGTATCCGCTTTCCCATGATGGTCGTCGACGCGGTTGTCGGAGTTTGGGGTGGCCAGCGAACGGGTATCCGGCTTTCTCCGACCGGTACATTCAATGACATGCACGACGACGATCCGGTCGCTACCTATGGCACCCTTGCAAGCCACCTGAACGACAGCGGAATCACTTATATAGAGGTTGTTGAGGACTCCTTCCAGGGCAACGCGACGGAAGGCCGTCCTGAATCGGTCATAAAAGCGATTCGCACAGGATTTTCGGGGACATACATCGGTAATGGCAATTATACGGCTGACGAGGCGCGTACACGTATCCACGCCGGCTTGTGTGATCTGGTAAGTTTTGGTCGTCCCTTTATCTCTAACCCCGACTTGCCGGAGCGATTTCGCCAGGGTGCGCCGCTGAACGAGTATGATTCGAATACATTTTATGGTGGAGATGCGCATGGCTACACTGATTATCCTGTGCTTGGGTAAACTAGTCACAAAACTTATGTCGACAAAAAGAGTGCCTGCACCCGGTTAACACAAATCAGGACCTGAGTAACGTGGACGGGTCGGTTCCAGCGATGAGTCGGTTGAAGAGGCGCGCAAAGCGCAACGCCATTGATTTCACTGGTTCTTTTCCTGTGTCAGGTAGACAACAGACAACCATCCCTGCCTCGACTAACTTTTAGCTGATAGTCGTTGCATTAAATGTGTCAGCTCCATTACCGATCTGAACAACAAGCGTCTGGAATACAATCAACAGGTACAGGAGGAGGCATCGTGCAATCAAGAGCCGTCATAGCCTGGTATTCGGGGTTGATCCTTCTCTTCACGGCGGTGACAACTGTCACGGCCAATGGGCCTCGGCGGCGCAGCACACAAAGGTCTGCTCGAACATCTACACGCCTGTTTGCACCGAGTGGGTGGAACGCTGGATTTCGGTTCTTACGAATGAACCCTGATTAATGAAGAAGCCGAGTGAGCGCCCCGTCCGGGACACCAGGTGGTTGTGCTTCTCAACCACTTTATCCTGTTTGGGGTTCGGGCTGAGCACCGACCCGACGGATCCTTTCAAGCCATCCAATCCGATGGACATGTGGGTTAGCGAAGACGGAGCCAACCGGAAGCAGGTGAGTTGGCCTGACAAGCCAGCGCCGCCTGGAAAATTGGATGGTAATTTTGTGCAAGGCTCTCAGGGAAGGCAAGGTTAGCGCGATGCTCGACAAGGCGGATTACCGTGATCCTCCAGAATCACGACGTCACCGCATTTGATTCCCGGGCGTTTGCGCAGTGCGGCGGGAAGGGAGATCTGGCCGCGGCAGGATACCACCCGTGTTTCGCTCATTTGTTTCGTCTCGTAAACTTAATATCAACACTCTGATACTGGCATAGATCCGGAAATGCGGAAAATATGCTAATTGTAGGCGGATCGTTCAGCACGTCTTTGGTGATCTATTGGTCTTCAATTCAAAAGTTGGTTCATGTGTCCAGGCGAATAGAATTTAAAGGGCACGTCAGGTTCCGGTACAGAAGTGGTTCAATAATCAGTGCAAATCAACAGGCAGGGAAACTCTCAACTTCGATTACTGAAGCTTTGGCACGGTTCCCGTCTTTTTTCAAAAGCCCCTGAACAGGAAGTCGATCGCATCCATGATCTGATCCTGTTGCACGCCAAGCGACAGTACCCTTTGACCCAGGCAGCGTTTCGGAATTCCAGCGATCTGCTCGGTGACCATGACCACCTGAACACCTTCTATCTCGAACTGTGGGTTGAGGTACTTGGCTGGTTGACCACGTTCGGAAAGCAAAGCGAGAGGAACCACGACGCGTGTGCTGACGGGTTCCAACAGGTCCGATTGGACTTCCAGTAGATAAGGAACAGCGGGCACGCTGTCGGGGTTTGGGTTCAGGCGAACATCGAACTGAGCCATCAGAACTGACGCAGCCCATCGCTGAAGACGCCGTGCTTCTCGACAAAGGCATTGTAGTCGTCCAATGCGAGCCGGTTCTCATCCAGCCACTGCGCGCGTCGCTTCTGTCTGATCAGGTGAGCAAGTTTATCTTCAAGGGTAGCGGACAGATTGATCTTCAGGAGCTTGGCCTGCTGCAGCAGGTCACTGTTGATGCTGACATTCGCCGCTTTTTTGGGTGCGTTCGTGTTATAGAAATCATTCATCGGAACCGGGAACCCGTAATTGATTGCCTGGGAATAATGCGCGTATTGTATGCGCATATAGTATGGACATCAATATCAAAGGGTAATAGTACACTTCTAGAAGCTGTAACTGCAACTTATTGATATATATTAAATAGTTAGAGCTTTTGAGGTTACAGGTAACCGGAGGAGAAGGTCGACTCCCCTTGGGGACGCTATACTGCCTTGTAACGAATTAACAATTCCTGCCGCCCAATCGATATCGCGATACAGAGTAGTCGGACTGCTATAAGCATTAAAATTCATCGAGTGTCTGATTTTGATTATGGAAGACGTGCGCAGCCGGTACAGAATGAAGCCGGATCAGACAGTTGCGGAAACTTAGACCAAAACGGTAGACTCCCCAGCCCCATTTGGGAGGTAGCAGCAGTTTGACAATTCCGGGGGTTTCATGACCAACGCGCCCCCGTGAGCTGCCAGGTATCACGAAAGTTCAGTTTCGCGGTAAGCAAACCGGGTTTCACCACACCAGGTAATATAACGCACTGGCGCCATTCATCCGATTTTGTGGTTAATCGCTTGGCCATAGACCAACTGCACTGGAGGTTGCTTTTTGGTCGTTATGGCTTGATATAGGCGTAACCCTGGGATTGCAAAATACCCAGCTGCGCTACCCCCGACGGCACTATATCTGCTTTGGATACGTCATACAGATCGTGTTCCGCGTCAATATTGCGCCCTTTGAGGGTGTTGGCGCACACCAGGAACTGGATGCCCTGATCTTTCAACACGGCTATTTTGGCTTGCATTTGATCGTCGGCGTTGGCCTTCTTCATCTTGGTGCCATCCTTGGAATCTGGGTATAGCAGCAAAGCCAGTCCATCGCCGTGCATTACCACTTTAAGGTCAAGGTTCTGTGCGCCAACCGCATTGATGTGGTTTTGTATGTTACGCAGGGCAGCGGCCTGGTGTTGCGGGTCGTCGTCATTGATATGGTAGACAACCTTTTGCTTTGTGTTTTCCGCCAGCGCTGGAGCGGAGCCAATCCCCAGTATCAGCAGGCCAACCAACAAAGAGTTCATAAAACGTTGCATGTATATATCCTCCCGGTGCATCTAACCTTGTTTTCCGCAGTCGCCTTGAATAAAGCGAATCTGACCACACTATCCTGATTATCCCCTCAGGATGATCACGCATAGTCCGTTACCGCTCTCTAATGTCATGAACTTAGAGAGCTAAAGAGCGAGAATATTCCCTAACCCTGAAATGTCCAGTGTTATTTGGTTCTTATGGACATACTGACATCGGTGCTATGGGGCTTGCAAGAAAACAGACATGCATCATGCGAGTGGGTATGGTCTTACCTTCACGCAAGGGCAGGTTGACGGTCTCGCCCGGTTCGTCCCGCAGGCGCGCCGTTACGGGTTGGGCGATCTGGCGCAGATCCGATTGAGCATGGACACGGCTGCGGAGGCGGAGCGGTTTGCGCCCTAATTGATATTTTCCCGTGGTATCGTGTTCCACAAATTCCTTGCCTATTATCGAGTTGAGAATGTGAAACGCTGTCGAACTGTCAAGCCCGGTCTCCGCGGTGCGGATTTTCACGCTGACGGGCTCCGGTACGGCATCCAGCAGGCTGGATATCCGGACACAGGGGGCACCTTCTCTCATGGCGCCGGCAGTTGGAAATCGGACGGGCGAAGTCATATGGAACTCAGACAGGAACGGCGCCACCGCGCCCTACCTGGCACAGCGCCGCTAGGAAGATGTGCAAATCGGGTAGTACTTCAATAGACTGTCACCTTAATCATTTCACGGGGATAGACGATGATTCGCAGGCGGGAATTCCTGGTTTTACTTGCATCTCTTACTGCTGTATTCGGCAAAGCCGTTGCATCGCAGCCGTCAAACAGAAAACCAGCCAATGCGCGGAACGACCCCGAACTGCTATTTCACAAGGGGTGGGTATTGCGCAGAGACGATCTCAGGGATATATAGAACGAAGCTAAAATCATGCTGCTTGATCTCAATGACGCTGTTGGGAGTATTTTTGACACCCCTTTTGATGTCTGTATCAGCGGTTCGGGCCCTGCTGGTATACCACTGGCGTTAAAACTTGCCGAGAGAAAGCATCGGGTTCTGTTGCTGGAAGCAGGCGGGCTGCAATTCACCGAGTCGTCTAACAAGGTCTACCAGGGAGCCAACAGCGGGCTCGATTATTTCGCCCCCAACGTGTGCAGACAACGGTTCTTCGGAGGCACCTCCAATCACTGGGGAGGATGGTGCCGTGAAATGAATGCCACCGACTTCGCGGCCCGCAATCACGTTCCCTATAGCGGCTGGCCAATCAGCAAAGAAGATCTGAACCCCTACTTTGCGGAAACCGGGAAAATTCTCCACCTCCACACACCTCGCGTAGCTGACTACCTGCTCCAGGATGGCAGTGACACAAATTTGAGAAAAACTGAGTTCCGGTACAGTGAGCCACCCGCGCGCCTGGGCATCAAATATCGTCAGGCTGTTGAGTCTTCGGGTAATCTGGTATGCGTGCTGAATGCCAATCTCGTCGATATAGATCTCAATGAAAACCTCGATGCGGTTACCTCGCTACAAGTGTCCGACTATGCCGGAAACAGATTCAGAGCCAGAGCCGGACTTTACATCTTATGTCATGGTGGAATAGAGAATCCCCGCACGCTGTTAAATGCAAACCGCCAGATGAAAAACGGTATAGGCAATGACAGGGATCTGGTGGGCCGGTTTTTTATGGAACATCCCCATTTTACTGTGGCCTTCGGTCTTCTCAATCACGAACATCCCGGGGTCACCCGCTTCTCACATGCCAGACGCAGCGATCTTCGCGTTGGAATATATGAACCGGTCGAAGCATTTCAGAAAAAAGAAAAGATTCTGAATTTTGGTCTGCGATTCGTTCCGCAACAAGGCATGGGGCTTCCCTCACCCAAGGTTTCTTTCAAAAGCAGACTCAAGCGATTCGTCTGTGAGTCGGAAACGTTGCTGGACATTGCCGACGACATCAATCAAGGCTTTGGTGTTAGCTGCCCATTTGATATGTGGTTCAAAACCGCGTCCGAACAAAGCCCTGACCCTGCCAGTCGGATAAAGCTCGGCCAAGACATTGACCGCTTCGGCAACCGGCGCGTGGATGTCAATTGGCAGCTTAACGCACTGGATAAATACACCCTCAAACAAAGCGCTTTGCAAGCCGGGAGAATTATGGCAGTGAACGACCTCGGACGCGTCAGGCTACCGGAGTGGTTGCTGGATTCGGACCTGGTTTTCCCCGGTCTGTCTAAGGACGAAGTCGCAGGATATCACCATATGGGCACGACACGCATGGCTGATTCACCGGAAAGCGGCGTTGTCGACAAGAACCATAAGGTATTCGGCATCGACAACCTGTACATGGGAGGCAGCAGCGTTTTCACTACAAGCGGACACGTGAACCCCACGTTCACTATTGTGCAACTAAGCCTGCGGCTTGCTGAACACCTCGATACCAGGATCAGGAAGAGCTGAGCCTGGCAGTTAGCAGAATGCACGCTCAACCAATAGACGGTTTCATCCCTTTACGATCAGGCCATGATTTGGGTGAAGTTGACAGTAGCCTTACCGGATATCTCCGGCGTCAATTTGCCTGATTTTGACCCGCCGGGTGATATTACAAGCCCCGCCGATGGCCTTGATCTGGTATAAAGATGCCTCGGCAGGTGCATGCCGCCGTTCACCATGAATGGAACGGTAAACTGGCGCAGCCGGGCAGTGTCGGCCGGGAAGGCAACCTGCCAATCAAGAACACCGGCGGCGTCTCAGGTAAATACCAGGGTGCCGACATCATTTTTACGCGCACTGGCATCAGGGGCGAACTCAATGCATGGCGAAGCCGTCTGCGATAGACTGCCTTATCCACAGTAAAATCAGGGCAGGATTTATGTTGGTTGAACTATCTGGAAAACATATTCCACCGAAGCGTTCAGCAGTAATCGGCTGTGCCCAGCGGGCCAGCACTGCCTCCACGGTGTTCCGGAGCCCGGCCGGGCGCGTCGAAGGTTCGTTTAATACGAATCATGCTGTCGTTCTGGACACCTGGATTATCAAGAGGATTTAACTATGCTGGTAACCTTTACCACCTCAGCCTACGCGAACATAACGATGTTCGGTGATGTTGCACTCACTATGCTCAGGCTGATGGGGCATAGCGCAAAGGTGCCCGGCGCGCTGTTGGCGGAGGATGTCCCCGCGGCGTTGCGGCGACTGGAAGCGGCAATTGAAGCCGACAGGCAGTCGCCGCAGCTGGAACAACCGGCGGAGGGAGAAGACGGCGAAGTGCCTGTCAGTCTTTCGCACCGGGCGTTTCCTTTGATCGAACTGCTCAAGGCTGCGGCCAAGGCAAACAGCAACGTGATGTGGGACAGCAACAGTTAAGCAATGCGGTAGGGTCTGATTTAATACTTTAAACAAACGTGAGGTGAATGATGAAAACAACGTCTGGTTTTATAGCATTTCTGTTACTGGCAATCTGCACCGGCAGTGTCACAGCGGGATCGATACGTTGCCAGGGCGAAATAATACTCGATGATCAGATGAAGCCATTCACTGAAGCCCAGGTGCGGAAGAAATGTGGCAAACCCGTTGCTGAAGATTTCCGGGTGTTGACCTATCAAACGGAAGCGAATGTATCCAAGGTATTACGCTTTAACGATGCCGGCGAACTCGAGAGTATTACTGAGGAGGCTGGGCAATAGGGCTTTGATCAGCCCTGTTGGTGGCAAAGACAATCAGGTTTGGTAAGCTGCCGGTCAACTTCCGGGGTGACGACGCAACAGAAGCTTGCTCAGCTGGACAAGCTCGCCGCCGGCGGTTACATCACGCCGGAGGAGTACAAGGCATCGGACAAGGCGATTATCGACAGCATGTGAAATCCTCTATTAATAGCCGTAAGAGGGCAGGCTCATGAGTCTGGCGTCTCATGGCGCCGCTATCGTGGTGGCGCTTCATGTGCTGGTCGAGTTGTTGCTTGTGCTGCGGGTGCTGCTGCGACCGCATCGGCAGCCCGCCTCGCGGATCGCCTGGGTGGTCGTCATTGTCACGCTGCCAGTGGCCGGCATCCTTGCCTACATCCTTTTCGGTGAGGTGAATATCGGTCGCCGTCGTGTGGCCCGCTTGCGCAAGGTCCTCGAACGCATGCCCGACTTTCCCGCGGCAACACCCGGGGATGCGGCAAATTTCCAGGCGAAGGTACCGGAACGCTACGCACACCTGTTCCGCGTCGGGCAGTCGATCAGCGGTTTCGAACCGGTTGGTGGTAACTCGGCACGCCTGCTGGCGGACTCCAACGCGGCCATCGACGCGATGGTGTCGGACATCGATGCAGCCGGGCAGCACGTGCATCTGCTGTTCTATATCTGGCTACCGGACGGTAACGGCTGCAAGATCGTCGAGGCACTGAAACGTGCGGCGGCCCGCGGTGTGCACTGCCGGGCCATGGCTGACGATCTCGGCTCGCGTATCATGATTCGTTCCGCGCACTGGCAGGCTATGCGGGACGCCGGGGTACAACTGGCCGCGGCGCTGCCGATCGGCAACCCGTTGCTGCGGCCGCTGCAAGGCCGCATCGACTTGAGGAACCACCGCAAGATCCTCGTTATCGACGGGCGCATCACCTATTGCGGCAGCCAGAACTGCGCCGATCCGGAGTTCCGCATCAAGCCGAACTACGCACCGTGGGTGGACGCCATGATGCGCTTCGAAGGGCCCATCGCGGCACAGAACCAGCGCCTGTTTGCCAGCGACTGGATGACCTGCGTGGACGAGGACCTCGATGCGCTGTTGCGCCAGCCGGTCCCGGCGCCCCGGCTGGGCATTCCCGCACAGGTCGTCGGTACCGGCCCGACGGTGCGCTACTCGGCCATGCCCGAGCTGTTCGAATCGCTGATGCATGCTGCGCGGCGCGAGCTGGTCATCACCACACCTTACTATGTGCCCGACGAGTCCATGCAGAATGCATTGTGCTCGGCGGCCTACCGCGGCGTGGACACGACCATCGTCTTCCCCGCCAGAAACGACTCGTGGATCGTGGCTGCCGCGAGTCGCAGTGAATACGCCGACCTGCTCTCGGCCGGGGTGAAGATCTACGAGTACGTCGGCGGGCTGTTGCATACCAAGTCACTCACACTGGACGGCGAGGTGACATTGATCGGTTCGGCAAACATGGACCGCCGCAGCTTCGAGCTCAACTACGAGAACAACATCCTGTTCTGCGATCCCGGGCTGACCGCTGACCTGCAGCAACGCCAGCAGGAATACATCAGCCGTTCGCGCCGGGTCGATCCGCAGACAGTGGCCGACTGGCCCATGACACGCAATCTGTGGAACAACACCATTGCCATACTCGGTCCGCTTCTGTAAAGGAGACCGTGTGTATTGCGAATTGATAGTCAAGCTGCATCATGAGCAGGCCGTCAGCGACAAGAGTCCTTGCACCTCCGGGGCTTATCAGAAGTACCAGCTAGCCAGCGCCTCTTCTTCCCGGGATCAGAGTGTTACGCCGACGCTTCGCGATCAGATAGGTGCCAATCCTGCTCTGTCCGGGCCAGTACATCGGCGAAGGGGGTTTTCTCCAGACTACCGAACAGTGCATGAGCGTTAAGTTTGCTGCGGCTCAGCCGCGGTGATGTGATACCGCATAGAAACCAGGTCAACAGGCGGGGGCTTGTCAGTACCTCCGCCTGCTCGTGTAGCAGGTCGTATACCTTCTGTAAGATATCCTCGCTGATCACCGCTGAATGGCGCGGCGGGATCTCACTCTTGCCTCGCTGGCACCAGCTGCAGTGTCCACAGGGTAGTTCCCGCTGTTCTCCAAAGTGGGCGGCGAGGGCGTTGGTCTGGCAGCTGTCCAGGGCGATCAGCTTGAGTACCTGTTGCAGGCGCTGTATCTCCGCCTGCTCTCGCTTGAGGATTCGCTGGTGCAGCTCCGTAGCCAGTTCCTCTGTGCAGGCAGGTCGCTGCAAACGTTGGTAGCGGTGTCGGATACCGGCGACTTTCACCTCCAGCAGTTGCTGTTCCCCGAGCCAGTCCAGGGCCCGTACAATTCGCTCGCGTGTCGTGGCCAGGGTAGCGACTGCCTGGGCGAGATCGAGGCTGAACCAGGTTCGGCCTTTGACTGACTGGCGAAACAGGGCAGCGAGAAAATCGTAGCGCTCCCCCTCGAAACGGGAGAGGATTTCCCTTGAGCTCAGCAGAGGTCGGAACTGGTAGTCGGCGTAGAAGGGGGTTCCTCCCTGCAGGTAGCCGGCAAGTTCAAGGTAGGTGAGCAGGGTGCGCAGTACCAGCGGGCGGATATTGTGTTTGGCCGAAAGTGTATAGAGGCTGACATCGAATTCCCTGGCAAGGGAGAATAGTTCCCCGATCAGGCTGTGCAGCGCTGTTTCATCCGGGGTATCACCATAGATGAAGTTTTCTAATACGTTCAGATCATCGGGACAGACCAGCATCCGGCAGGTGGAGAGTTTGCCGTCGCGGCCGGCGCGACCTATCTCCTGGGAGTAGTTCTCCAGACTCTTGGGCAGGTTGTAGTGGTAGACCGCGCGGATGTCGGACTTATCCACCCCCATGCCGAAGGCAATGGTAGCCACCACGATGGCGTCGTCTGCCGCCATGAACCAATCCTGTATCCGGCTGCGGTCGTCCGGCTTCAGGCCGGCGTGATAGGCGCGTGCAGGCAACCCGGCATCGACCAGCATCCGTGCGACCTGTTCGGCTGTCTTCTGCAGGGTGACATAGACGATGGTGGCAGCAGGCGGGTTTCCACGTATGGCCGCCAGCAATGCCTGGTCCCGCTCTGATTCGTCGACCACGGTGGTGTCGATCCTCAGATTGGGTCGGTAGAAGTCGGTACTTATGGTGCAGTCGGGTGCGATATCAAACAGTCGGCAGATGTCCTTCAGTACTGGTGGCGTGGCGGTGGCGGTCAGCGCGAGGATGCGTTCAGCATCGAATTCACGGGCGAAGCCGGCGAGTTTGAGGTAGTCGGGGCGAAAGTTGTGGCCCCATTCGGATATGCAGTGGGCCTCGTCCACCGCAAACAGCGAGATCCGCAGCTGGCGCAGGTTCTCCCGGAAACGCTCGTTGTTGAACCGTTCCGGGGCCACGTAGAGCAGGCTCAGCCCGCCGTTTCTGAGCTGCGCCATCACCTCCCGGTATTCCTCGCTGCTAAGGCTGGAGTCAAGTCGGCGGGCGTTGATACCCCGTTTGGCAAGGGCGTCGATCTGATCCTTCATCAGGGCGATCAGTGGCGAAACAACCAGTGTCACCCCGGGCAGCAGCAGGGCGGGTAGCTGGTAACAGAGGGATTTGCCGCCACCTGTAGGGAAGATGGCAGCGGCAGAACGGCCGTCCAGAAGGTGCTGTATCACCTGCTGCTGGCCGGGGCGCATCTGGGTGAAACCGAAATGTTCCTGCAGGGTTGTCTGAATTCTGTCGATCATGCGGACCTCCTGTCCTGGGTTGGGCGCCAAGTCTTTTAGCTGCTACTGGGGTGGGTTGGATGTACCTGCTTTAATGACCGATATCAGTTCGATCTGGTAAATGAGTGGGAGAAAGCCAGGCGTTTGCTGTGTCCCTGCGCTGTGCGCCAGCTCCGGCGGAATGTACAGTTCCCATTGTGCACCTTCCTGCATACGTTGTAAGGCCTCGCGCCAGCCGGCGATGACCTGATCCACACGGTACGCGGCCGGTGCCTTTTCTGCATAAGAGCTATCGAATTCCCGGCCATCGGGCAAACTGCCGCGGTAATGCACTATGACCATATCCGTTCGCCTGGGTGATTCGCCCTGCCCCGTCCTGAGGACCTTGTATTGCAAGCCGCTCGGCAGGCTGACGACTCCCTCTTTCATGGCATTTTCCTCGAAAAACACTTTTGTCTCAAACGCCTGCAGCGCTGCCGTGGCTTGGTCGGGTGTCAGCGGACGTTCCAATGGTTCGCTGGTGTCACTTTCGGGTGGCAGATCAAGCTTATTGATCTGCCCGGCTTGTTCATTGCTCAGCGGCTCACTGGCACCCGGTTCAGTGTTGCTGTTCAGTGGCACAGCGATAGCCGGTCGAGTGTTGTCGATGGGCGCAGTCTTTGTTTCGAATGCTGCGTTTTCTACGGATTTACCCGTCAGCGATAGCGGTTCCTGCAGCGGCGCAGGATCCTGCTGACTGACCTGGTGCTCCAGCGATGGCCTTGACTCGTCGGTCACTGCTGCCTGTTCAGGGACATATTCCTGAACGTCGCGGATTTTCGTAATACCCGTCAGCACACCCATCAGGAAGGCAACGCCGACAGCTACCGCAGTCCAACGCCGGTTTTTCCTCAATGAGTCAGTCAACCCCGACTGGATGTTGATTAGACTCTCCTGTTCGATCTGTACCCGGGCCAGCCTTTCCTCGATTGTGTTCAGGTTTACCTGCTGCCGTTCATGTTCCCCCTCCAGCTTCCCGTGCAGCGCGTTGATTTGCCGCTGTATATCCCCGTGCCGGGACGCTGCTTCTGTCAGCGAGTTTTCGAGTGTCTGAAGCTGGTTGCGCGTGCTCCCACGTTCTGCTTCAATGTCACCAAGCTGCAGTTCCAGATCAGCCAGTCGTTTCCTGTTGCTGTTTTTGCTGGTCTCGAATTCATACTGAATACCTGCCAACTCGACCGCCAGTGCCTGGTGCTGATCGTGTGCGGCGAGGTCATTTCGTTCAGCCTCGGCGGCCCGCTGTTGGAGACTTTTAATGTCAGTCAGAAGCTCTAACTGACTGTTTCTGATGGTTTCGAGCGCATTGCGAACTTCATCAAGTCCGGCCGCTAGGGTGTGACTTTTTTCTGTGACGTCGGTGTAATCCAGCGCCGCAGAGCTTACCTGCTGCTGCAGATTTTTGATGGCACCCTGCAGTGCCTCTTTAGCGGACTGGTGCGCCTCAACCTTTGCCGCCAGTGTCTCGAACTGCCGGTCACGCTCGGCGAATTCCTTGACCAGCTCATGGTGCCCGCCTCGCACTCCCTGTATGCCGGTTTTCAGCGATTCAAGCTGCTTTTGAAGCTCAACAGCCAGTTGGTCCCGTGACTGGTATGCGGCACCCAGTTCACTGTGGACGCTGTCGATCTGCTGTTTCGCCTTTTCCAGAGCTTTGCGAGCCGAATTGCCCTCGCTGGCCAGCGTACTGGCACGCAGGCCCAGTTCCCGGTAGTCGCGGCGTACAGCAGACAACTCGCTTTGCAGTTCCTTGGATCGCGGAGTGGCATACTTTTTTAGCAGGCTGACGACTTTCTGCCAGTGCTGCTTTCCGATTCGCACCTGCTTACCCCTCGTTCCAGTCACTGTAACTTGAATTTTCGCGGCGCTTGAATGCGCTATACCCGCTCCCCGGACCCACTTGCCGTTTCTCCAGACCTGCCAGAATCGATTTTCGCGCTGATATATCGAAATAATAGGCTATATTAAGGCTGTGTTGAGGGAAAGAGAACAGCTTGGGTCAGTAAGCCGGATTTTTGGAAAACAATCCGGTCGGATCCCATACATAACTTTTCGAAAATTACCTCTAAGAAATGAGACCATATTACAGATTTATCACCAGGCAAGGGGTGTCTGTGATAGGCGCGAGTCGGTCAGCTTTCTGCTATTCGGGTGCTTGCCAAGAGTCTTTTCGCACATTAAATGCCAATGACTGAAAACACTTCCAGGGAAATGACGGTCCTGTTTGCCGATGTCGCGGGCAGTGTAGAGTTGTACTCAGCGCTGGGCGACGTTCAGGCGCATGAGCGTATCGTGCCTTACCTGAAATCCATGTCCGCCTGTATTGAACGCCATCAGGGCCGCGTGGTTGAAACGATCGGCGATGAAATCATGTGTG
>Ga0055476_10000203_pt1 | contig 14870 bp, 15 predicted proteins | sample Muzzi_CordC_D2_FD_57682 | JGI IMG/M metagenome (GOLD analysis project Ga0055476, IMG submission 57682) | Wetland microbial communities from San Francisco Bay, California, USA, that impact long-term carbon sequestration - Muzzi_CordC_D2 | ecosystem: Environmental > Aquatic > Marine > Wetlands ... | reverse complement strand
TTTCACGACTCACGGCCGAGCCCGTTTCGGGCACTGTTTCCACATCAGGGTGTAACTGCTCCGGTGTACCCGTATCGGTGTGCAATGCGTTGTCCAGGCCCGTCACCGATGCGGAGATATCCTCCTGTGGTTTGGCTGGCGGCGCATCGACCATACCAAAAGACGCCAATAGCGGCTCAACAGCAGCCTTGAACAAGTCTGAATCCAGCTGTTTAAGTGCCTCAATCTGGCTGGAATAGAGTTCAACATAATCCCTCAACGTCTCCAGATCAGCTGCCGTCAGTGGTGGCTGCAAACGAGCTTGAAGCAGGCGGACCTGAACCTGTAGCGGAGAACCTTCATGCAGGTGTCCTAGGTAAGCACCGAGCAATTGATTGATCAGGCCGACATAGGCAAGTTCAACGGTATTCTGGCCGCTAAGCACATCATCAAGCATCCGCTCAACCTGACGATAGATGACAGCACCAGTCTGGGAATGGCGTAACGCATCGAGCAGACACAAAATCTTGTGCACACCCGCCCGTTCTATCCCACGGAGATCAGTTGATCCCATGCTCCGAATTTACTCCCACGACACCGGTTATTCACTGGGCGATTAGCGCCTCTTTTTCGTTATCAACTGCGTTATTATTTTCTTAGATCCGGTCCAGGCCCGAAGACGCAGCTACACAGCTCTGGAAGTTACTCCCGTTCCGCCTAAAGAACAAATGGATAAATGTCGCACATCCTGAGACCGGGCTGACCCGCTTAATACACTGACTAAATCCGGGACCTGCAAAACACCGCCCCAATATCGACAGCAACATCAATTCGATTATGTTTTCAGTAAAATAGTCCTGATTAATAACGGCTGCAGGCAGCCACTTCCAACTCCGAAAGAAAGACTCAGGACTTTTTCTTACAAATTTCTTCCATTTTCTCTTAAACAAAAACGGCCATTTTCGACAGGCTTTCAATCCCAGGGACCTCAACATGGCGACACATTTTTGACGGCCAACCCCCGGTGGCCAGCAAAGCCGTGCACAGACCTGACCCCGGAGTTGAGCCTGACCACTGGACCGGGGCCGGTTCCACTGACCAAGGCGTGCGTAAGTCAGCCGACATTAACCTGCGGACTGTCGAGCGTACAGGGATGTATTCACAGGGTGAATTGCGCAGCAAGAGAGGGTGCCCTGGGGCACAGCGTGCCCCCAAAGCTTATGTCAGCCAACTTCCGTACTCTTTTACTAACCCAGCGCTGAAAAAATCGCGCTGCGAATTTCCGTAACCTTACCGACGCCCGGGATACGAACATAGCGAGGCGCGGCATCACCCCCCTCGTCAGCCCAGCTGGAGTAATAATCAATCAGCGGTTCGGTCTGATCGTGATAAACTTTTAGACGCTGACGTACAGTGTCTTCCTGGTCATCGTCACGCTGCACCAGCGGCTCCCCGGTCTGGTCATCCTTGCCTTCTTCTTTCGGTGGATTGAACACGATATGGTAGGTGCGACCTGAAGCAGGGTGTACACGGCGCCCGCTCATGCGCCTGATAATCTCTTCATCGTCAACGTCAATTTCCACCACAGCGTCAATATCAACGCCCTGCTCTTTAAGAGATTCGGCCTGTGCCAGCGTACGCGGGAAACCATCGAACAGGAAACCATTCGCACAGTCTTCCTGTGCAATACGTTCCTTGACCAACCCCAGAATTATATCGTCGGAGACAAGACCACCGGCATCCATAACCTTTTTGGCTTCAACGCCGAGGGGTGTTCCAGCCTTCACTGCGGCTCGCAACATATCGCCCGTAGATATCTGCGGGATGCTGTATTTGTCTTTGATGTAATTGGCCTGGGTTCCTTTTCCGGCACCCGGACCACCTAACAGAATAATGCGCATCGTGCTCGCTCCTTTCATAGACAGGTTCCAGTGACCTGCGCGAATCTAAACTCAACTCGAGACATTGGGACTTCAGAACAGAGGGGCACATTATCCCCGGCTGGATTGCAGGAGACAAACAATAGAATGTATGAGGGAATGCGGTGGATTTATGAAGTATGGGCCAGCAGTTTTGACAGGGATACGAGCTGCTCCCTGGATTCAAGCACCTTGGCGGCTGTTTCAATCACCAGCTCCGGCGATGCCTGCAGCACACTCAGATTGTGCCCCGGAATTTCAGATGCAGCCGGTAATTCAGCCATGTGCGGATAGATGAAATCAGCCAGTTGCACCAAGTGCACCAGGACTTCGTTAGCACCCCGGTAGTCTGCATTATGGTGCTCCAGCAGTGTGATACGCAGTTCTTCCGGCATCTTCCAGGCCTGCATCAACCAGGCACCGACACGGGCGTGCCCCATCGCCAGCATATCCCTGGCCTGTCCCATGCCGAGCAAACGGCTCTCCAGCTCCGAAACCGGCTGACCGGGATTCGCACTTGCCATATTATTGAGCAGCTTGAACTCTGGCGGGAACAGATGTCCCAGCAACAGGATACCAAAATCGTGCAACAGCCCGCACAGGTAACACAAGCCTGCAGAAGGGCGTATGGCATGCGGCAGGATAGCTCCCAGTTTCTGCACAAGGACTGCACTGCACACGGCATGCTCCCAGAAACGCGTCAGTCCCAGCGGGCCATCATCCGGGATGAGGAACGATCGCCCTGCCGCCAGACCGAGAGCCAGGTTAAGCACCATGTCGTAACCCAATACGCGTGCAATAGCTTCCTTAATATTGGTGATACGCCCTGCATACCCGTAATAAGACGAACTCGCGTAGCGAATCACCTGTGCAGCAAGGCTGGGATCAAGCTGAACGATTTTTGCCAGTTGCTGTACACCGGCGCTTGAATCCGATTGCAGAGCAAGGATACGCCGACCCAGTTCAGGCATTGGTGGCAATTCGTAGACCTGCTCGATGCGTTTTTCAACAGCGCTAACAGGATCAGATTCGATTACACTCGTCATGAACTCGAAATGCCTGCCGGGTGGCGTCAAAGTGAAACACTCGCTTCCCTGCAGAGAAACCGAATCCGTTCAACACATTGAACGTGTGTCCTTGGTATCAGTTCATCGGCACAAACTGTCAGCTTCTTTAGCAGAAATGGGTTAATTCAGCTGAACTCGCTGTCCCCAGGGTACCTTTCCTCGCCCCTTGACCAGCCACAGTACCGGGAAATCCGGTTCGAGTTCGGGAAATTCGCCCTCGGCATCGGTGAAGTAGACCAGAAGATCCGGCGTTCGACCTTCACGCTCCAGCCACTCGAACACAGGCGTAAATCGGGTGCCGCCATGTCCGTAGATAGAGGATGGTATCGTGAATTCTTGCCAGGGTTCGAATATCCAGGGACCGTTTTCACAAAGAGCAGCGTCACAGGCGTGCAGGGTCAGACGTGCACGCATCTGGCCCTTGATAGCATCGATTTCCGAAATGAATTCCCGCAGTTCGGCATCATTCACCGAGCCACTGGTGTCCAGTACCACGACCACATCGATCCGGGTACTCTTCAGTGTCGGTAGAATGGCATCGCCTTCGCGGCGTGAGGGGCGCTGGTAACTGTAATCATCCCGTGCAACCGCTGTCATATAGCGGGCAAGCAGCATGCGCCAGGGCAACTGCGGTTGTAACAGGTGTTCAACCAGCCGCGCCATGCTGGCTCCCAGCTTGCCTGCCTGCATGGCTTGCTGGGCGGCCCCGGCCAGGCGTTGACGCCATTGCACGGCAAGCTGTTCCTGCTCGGTTTCTGACAGCGGGCGCGGTACCGCGCCACTCTGCTGAGCGTCACCCTCACTGCCACTGGCACCACTGCCCTCCCGGTCGTTATCGTCAAGTGGCTGGCCGCCGCCCGAACCATGCGATTTATTCTCTTCATCATAGAAATGGTCATCGTGGGTCTCATCCTCCATATCGTCTTCGATATAGGGATAGATCTCCTCGGCCATCATGCCTTCGAAACCGCTTTTCAGCAGTACGCCCGGTGGCGGTTTCAGCCCGTCCTTGATCAACAAAGGATTGATGGCAAGATCACAGGCAATATCCCAGCGATGCTTCATCCGATGCTGGCGCCGTGCAAAATGCGACAGGGCACAATGCAGTGCTTCATGGGCGAGTACAAACTGGGTCTGTTCCAGTGTGAGCTTGCTGATGTAGTCGGGGTTGTAATACACGGCACGGACGTCGGTACCAATCGTCTTGCAACGCTCCGGTTTGGTAACCTTCATGGGCAGTCGCAACACCAGCGCCCCGAGAAACGGCTTGTCCAGAATCAGACGGGTGCGCGCAGCGCTGAGTTTGGTTTCGATTTCGTCCGACATACCGGTAATCCGTGACTACATGTCGAACAACATCACGTCGGCCACTGCCCTGGCCCATTTGGAAAACTGCGGCACCTGGAACAGGTCCTGTCCGATGGCACGGTGCATGTCGGATATCAGCATGACGCCCATTTCGCGTTGCGGAAAGGTACCGGCATAATCGATAATATGCCCGTAAACGGTCTGCCCATCACCGTTATCACGCGCACGAATCGCCCGACCCACCAGCGCCGAAGCAACGGCATACTGGAGATCGGTCTCTTTCGGAACCGGGACCGATTCCCCCCGGGTAATCGCATCGATATCCGGGAGTTTATCCAGATTGTCGACAAAGGCATGCAGTTCAATTCCGGCTGCCGGACCGACACAGGCCTGTAAAGCCTCCACCAGGACCTGCGAATTGCCACCAAACTTCTGTAAAGCGCGATGGGTGAATTCCCAGGAACGCGGCGACGGAAAAGCCACCGGATTATGTGCCGGATCAAATTCAAACAACAGTTCGGGCCGGAAACGCAGGAATGCAATCAGGCGTTCATCCATGCCATTGGCATATGCCCAGGACACCCAGTCGTCCAGGTTCACATCCAGTTCATAATGCGAGAAACGGTTGGCCAGTGGTGCCGGCATGCTGTATGTCACGCCACGATCGCCCTGGCGATTACCGGCAGCGAAAATCGCCCAGCCGTCGGGCACTTCATAGGCACCCAACCTGCGGTCCAGAATCAGCTGGTAGGCCGCTGCCGAAACGCTCGGCGGCACCGAAGTGATTTCATCAAGAAACAGGATCCCGTTCGGCCCATGGCGTGCAGCATCCGGCAACATGGCCGGAACCGCCCATTCGACCTGTTCACCGACGCGAAACGGGATTCCCCGAAGATCGGTGGGCTCCATTTGCGAAAGGCGGATATCGATCACCGGCACCTGATGGCGTTCAGCAACCTGGGCAACGATCTGTGACTTGCCGACGCCTGGCGGCCCCCACAGCATCACCGGCGTATGCTGGGCGTGCTGCACGCTTTGAAATTCCGTCTCCAGAACCGTTAACAACTGGGATGGGCGCATCTTTCCTCCAAAACCTGGGCGGGTTAACCGCCTCTGCGTAGACACGCCTCATGGTACGCAAATAACCGGGGAATTGCATGGCACAGGCGGGAAAAACACCAATACACAACGGGTTAAAGGCGGCGGCTGCAACAGCCTTTGTCAGCTGGGCTACCATTCAATAATTACCAGGCTCCGCCGTTATTTAGTGGTAATACACTGACCAAAGTCCAATAATTACATGTCATCTCAACAAACCAGTATTTCGCGCCTGTTACTTTGTTCTTCAGATGAAGGAAAACTGGAACCGCTTCAACAACGTCTGACTTTGGCCGGCGTAGATGTGGATTGTGCCACTGAGGCCGAACAAGCGCAGCAGCAGCTGTGGGCCCGCCACTATGACGGCGTTGCCATTGATCTCCTGCTGGCCGACCGTGACGGTATTTCATTCGCCATGGAGTTGCGCCAGCAACATCCCCGGGTACCTATTCTGGTAATCTCCACAACACAGAATACAGGAAGGCTGGAGGCATGCCCCGACTGGTTATGCCGATCCGCCGATTATGCGCGCCTGGTTTTCGCATTAAAACAGGCGGGTCAGCGCTCCGCAGGACGCCCGCCCAGTATTCTGCATGTAGAGGATGACGATAGTCTCGCGGAAATGGTGCAGAACACCATTGGCAAACAGACCAGGCTTTTCCGAGCCCGTTCCGCTCAGGAAGCACAGGTTGCAATGACACTGCGCAAATACGACCTGGCGCTGATTCGCACCCAGATGCCGAGCTTATCGACCCAGTGGAAAGGCCATCTGGCCGCCGAGCAACCGGTTCTTTGCGTCAATACGGACGCCGGTAACGATCCACTGCTGACCATTCTCAACAGTCTGCGACACTCGCCGCATGTGCACCAACCCGCCTACTGCTGAAAACGCAACGGTGCCATCCGCCCCGACTCTCGATACTGCAGGTAATCCTCTATGATCTGAGCATGATCAAATGCCAGAAGGGGACACCCACTTGCATCAAAAAAGGCCAGGTTTTTCGCGTCATCACGAGCTTCCGCGATGCCTGATGCAGTCGCCACATAAACAGCACTCACCGTATGCCCGCGCTCATCGCGTTCGGGATCTGAATAACAACCCAGCAATCCGACCAGGCGGACATCCAGCGATGTCTCTTCCCTGGCTTCACGAATAGCTGCCAGCTCGAGACGCTCCCCCACATCCACAAACCCGCCGGGCAACGCCCAGCCATAGGGCGGATATTTACGCTCGATCAACACGATGGGCTGCCCGGGCTGATCGAGCATCTCGATAATGATATCGACCGTCAGCAGAGGTGTAACAGGTCTTGCCATCCAATTAGGAATCCGTGAGTAACCAATTAATACATGAGTCAAATTTCAATCATATCTCTCGCAAAGTCGCAAAGCCCGCCAAGAAAATCCTTTGCGTCTTTGCGGGATATTAAACGGATCTTCGCGACTCGTCAGTCTGAGACTCGATCTCGCTAGTATTCCTTCAAGTCACGCAGCTGACGCCGCGCTTTCTTGTCCGGTTTACGCTGCGGGTGCGGTGTACTGGCGACTGCCAGCCGGTGCTGCTCACGCAGTGCTTCGCGCTTGTTGAGACTTTCCTCGGATTCTTCATACAGGGTCTGTGCCACCTTGGCCGGTCCGCGGCGCTCCGACAACAATACAACCCGAAGCTGATATTCGAAACCACCCTTGTGAATCTCGACCTCATCACCGGGTTTCAGGGCCCTGGCCGGCTTAACACGTGCGCCGTTGAGCTGAACCTTACCACCACCGACTGCCTGTGCAGCCAGACTTCGTGTCTTGAAGAAACGCGCTGCCCACAACCATTTATCAATGCGAACCGAATCGGGCACTAGAGGGCGGCTTCCGCGGCTTCAATGAGTTGATCGACAGGGACCGCACCATCCAGGCGCCGCTGGCCGATAAAAAAGGTCGGTGTGGCCTGTACACGCATTTCCTGTGCCGCCTTCAGGTAGTGCTGCAGACGCTTGCTGACGGCTTCATCCTGCCAGGCTGATTCTATCTGAGCTTCAGTCATGCCTGCATCCAGCGCCAGGCTGCGCAGGCAGTCGCGATCACCAATATTCATACCCTCGGAGAAAAACGCTTCGAACAGCCGGGTATGCATACGGTAGAAAACAGCCGGTTCGATAGTTTTTGCCGCCTCGGCCAGCTGCAGGGCAGAACGCGAATTGGTGGTGAAATCGTGCTCGCGCAAAGACAGGTTTTCTTGCTCGGCCATGTGCCGGAGCGTGACCATCATGCGTTTCCAGGTCTCCGCTGGATAATTCAGCGATGACACGGGTTCGCCGTGAGGGGATGTCTCGGGATGGATTTCCAGGAAACACCAGTTGACTTTGAGTTCGAAACAAGCCCGCAAACGGTTAAGTCGTGCGTCACCGACATAACAGAAGGGACAAATATAGTCACTGAAGACGGTCACTTTCAGTTCAGGTCTCGACACTGCCATACCCCGCCGCAGAAGTAAGCGCCACGGAAATCACGCAAGGCACGGAAAATTTCCAGCGACTTTGCGTGGTTTCCGCGACTACTCACGGAAACGCTCAGTGCCGGGACATTTCCACCAGAATCGCGTTCATGCGCTTCACAAACGCCGTTGGATCTTCCAGGTGGCCGCCCTCAGTCAGCAACGCCTGTTCAAACAACAGGTGTGACCACTCGGAAAACTTTTCCTGATCCTGCTCATCCTTGAGGTGAACCACCAGAGGGTGGTCCGGATTCACTTCCAGGATGGGCTTGACGGCCGGCAGGGCATGTCCGGCCTGCTTCATGACCTGTTGCAGATGCACGGCCATTTCATGTTCTTCCAGCACCAGGCAGGACGGCGAATCAGTCAGACGATGACTGATACGAACTTCCTTTACTTCGTCGGCCAGTGCGTCCTGAATACCTTTCAAAAACTCCTTGAACTCGGTTTCCGCCTGTTTTGCCGATTTCTCCTCATCTTCATCGCGCAACTTGCCGAGATCAAGTTCGCCCTTGGCCACCGATACCAGAGCCTTGCCATCAAACTCGGTGAGATGGGAAACCATCCATTCATCCACCCGGTCGTGCAGCAACAGGACTTCGATACCTTTTTTACGGAACACTTCGAGGTGCGGGCTGTTCCTGGCGGCGGCAAAACTGTCCGCCGTCACGTAATAGATCTTCTCCTGCTCCGGCTGCATACGGCCGATGTAATCTTCCAGCGAAACAGTCTGCGCATCAGTGTCACTGTGGGTCGATGCAAACCGCAGCAGCTTGGCAATACGCTCACGATTGGCAAAATCTTCTGCCGGCCCTTCTTTCATCACCCGGCCGAACTGCCCCCAGAATTCCGCATATTTTTCCGCTTCGTTCTTGGCCATGGTTTCCAGCAGTCCGAGCACCTTTTTCACGGAAGCCGCGCGGATACTGTCTATGAATTTGTTCTTTTGCAGGATTTCCCGCGAAACATTGAGCGGCAAATCATCCGAGTCCACCAGACCACGTACGAAACGCAGGTATTGCGGCATCAGATTCTCTGCGTCATCCATTATAAACACGCGCCGCACGTACAGCTTGATACCGTGCCGGTGCTCCCGGTCCCAGAGATCGAACGGCGCCTGTTTGGGAATGTATAACAGCGAAGTATAGGACTGGGTACCCTCTACCTGGTTGTGACTCCAGACCAGTGGCTCGCCGAAATCATGGGCAACGTGTTTGTAGAATTCCTTGTACTCGTCATCCGAAATTTCACGTTTGGGACACTTCCAGAGGGCAGAGGCATTATTGACAGACTCAAACTCATCTTCCTTGCCTTCAGCCATCGAGGCCATCTCTATCGGCAGGGAAATATGATCGGAATACTTGGTAATGATGGCACGCAGGCGGTAAGCCTCCAGAAATTCGTCTTCATCCTCGCGCAGGTGCAGAATGACTTCCGTACCGCGGCCTGGCTTTTCAACCGATTCCAGGGTGTAACTGCCCTCGCCATCGGAAACCCAGCACACCGCTTCATCGGCCGCTGCGCCTGCCCGGCGCGTGATGAGTGTCACCTCATCAGCCACAATAAAGCTCGAGTAGAAGCCGACGCCGAACTGGCCGATGAGCTCGATATCCCTACTTTGATCGCCGGTCAGCGAATCGAAGAACTGCCGGGTACCGGACTTGGCGATGGTACCGATATTTTCCATCACCTCCTCGCGCGACATACCGATCCCATTGTCGCTGACGGTCACCGTACGCTTGTCCTTGTCGATGCTGACGCGGATTTTCAGATCGCTGTCACCGTCATATAGCGCATCATTGGACAAGGCTTCGAATCGCAGCTTGTCACAGGCATCCGATGCATTGGAAATCAGTTCGCGGAGAAATATTTCCTTATTGGAATACAGGGAATGGATCATCAGGCCCAGCAACTGCCTGACCTCGGCCTGGAATTCCAAAGTTTCTTTCTGTGTTTCTGTGGTCATGATTGAGGACTCATCTCCCGATAATTAATAAGCGCTGTCGCGGTCTATCGTTGCTAATCCTGCACTAATGTGGGGGTGCCGGCCGCGAATTTCAACACCCTCATGTTCGAGCAACCAGCGTTTGATCGATATCAGTCGCCCACGGCTGTCACCGGCGAAACCGCCCAGGCCATTGCCTGCCACGACCCGATGACAAGGCACCACGATGGGCACAGGATTGCTCCGGCAGGCATTCCCCACCGCCCTGGCACCACTCCTCAAACGCGCCGCCAGAGTGCCGTAACTCATTACTTTACCAACTGGTATTGAACGCAGCTCCTGCCAGACCCGGCGCTGGAAGGGTGTCCCGGACGGCTGCACTGCCACCTCCAGTGCCTGTCCGGGATTGTCAAAGTAGGCCTTTATCGAACACAGGACATTGCGAACCTGTTCAGTGTCCGCCTCGATCAAACTGTGTCGCCCGGGTAAAAATTCCAGCCGTCTGAGGACCTGACCCTGCATTTGAATACCCAGCCGCCCCACCGGTGAATCGATGACCGCATCAAAACCCTCGCCAGCACCCATAGTCAGTTAGCCTTCTTTTTGACCGCACTCAGCAGATGCAGCCTCTGAATTTCATTTTCCAGGACAGCCTTGCGACTGGCATCGCGAGTGGCATGTAAGAGACTGCTGTAAATCCGCCGCGCATCCTCTAACAGTCCGGCTTCAAGCAGAGCCCTGGCGGCCCGGTAACGTGCTGTCTGCGCCCAGGGATCCATTGCCATCGGGTCTGACAGAATTGCCGATTTCAGGTATAGATACGCCGCCTGATCGTACTGCCCAAGGGCCTGCAGTGAATCTGCCATCCAGAACAACAGTTCTCGTTGCTGCTGCTGGTCAAGCTGCTTGTTCAGAAGGGAGCCAAACAGCATCAATGCCTGCTGGTGGTATTGTACTGTCTGCAGATCAAATACCACCTGCAACAGCCGGTCAACCTGCTGCGGATCCCAATCCTGGTCATCCGAGGCCAGCAACTGCTGTAACAGCTCAACCCCCTGATCCACATCGCCAGTAAAGACCACCACCCGCGCACGACGCAGATCCCACTCAAATCGATCACTACCCTCCGGTGGCGCGACCAGCCCCGCCATCAAATGGGATGCTGTTTTCAGGTCAGCGGATACCAGCGCTTCATCGATCAGCCGGTAACGGATGACCGGGGGCAGATTCTCAACATCAGCATAGCGCTCTGACTCCAGATACAGGCGCTTAACCAGTGTTTTTCCATTCGCTAATTCGTCGAGCATCCCGACCAGGTGGCCGTGCGCCACGGAACGGCGCTCTACGCTGGAGCCGTACTCCGAAAGCACAGAAAACATTACCCTGGCCCGCAGCGGTTCCTTAACCAGGGCTTCAGTGGCCGGGAAGTACCAGTCTTCATCATTACCAAGCAGTTTCTGCTCCTCGTTACCGATGCGTTTACCCTGCTCCAGATAAGCGTCCCAGAGCTGATCAGCATCAACTTCAAGCAAACCGTGTGTTAACTCGTGATCGACGGGCAACGACAAGGCGTGTTCGAGATACTCAATCTGTTTAAAGGGCTGTTTGGCCTGCTTTGCTGCAGCCGCCGCCAACCCCCAAAAGGCACTCTGTAATTCGGGCTGTTCGAGCTGCCTCGCCAATTTCACGGCAGCCTGTTCTACCTGAGGCGCCTGTTGCGGTAACATCCGCAACTGCGCGGCATAACGCAGGAACTCTCCCTGAGGGGTTTTATCACCTTTTAACAGTTTGAAAGCGGATTCGCTGGCCCCTGCCTGCAACATGACCTGCGCACTCAACCAACGCCATTGTGAATTCTCGTCACCAAAGTCCTGGCGGTAACGCAACAAAGCCAGCCGCGCATCCTCGTATCTGTCTTCGAGGACATAACTGCGCACCACCAGACGACGCCAGCGCGCACTGTTGCCAGGCTCTTCGGTATCGCTGTGGAGCCATAATAATCCCCTGACCGTTGCCCGCGCGGCATCGGCCTGACCCAATTGCAATTGAGCGTCAGCTTTCAGCGATAGCGCCAGGCGACGGAAATGCTCATTGACAGACTCTGGCAGATCATTCACCCGTTCTATGACCCGCGGATAAAGGCCCTGACTGGCAAGAATCTGCAGCCGTTCCTGCTCCCAGACCGTCCATTCAACAAGGTTACGCTCCGGCTTCGGTTGCTCTGAATCCATGCGTCGCAACGCCAGCTGTGGAGCACCTGCACGGGCCAGCTGAGCCAGCTCCTTCAAACTACGGGTATCAAGGGCAAAGACCTGAGCCGATGAATAGAGACTCAAGGCAACTGCCAGACAGAAACAGCGGGTCGCCGCAGCAGGACAACGCGCCAGCCCTGTGAAAGCAGAAACAAAAACGGGCAACCTGTGGCCAGGTCGCCCGTCGTTCTGAACCGCTGCGGGAGCCAGAGGCTGCCGCATGGAATCAGAGCTTCTCTTTGATGCGCGCCGCCTTGCCCGAAAGTTCGCGCAGGTAGTACAGCTTGGCACGGCGTACATCACCACGTCGCTTGACCGAAATACTCGCCACCGACGGGCTGTAAGTCTGGAAGACGCGTTCGACACCTTCACCGTAAGAGATCTTACGCACTGTAAACGCTGAATTCAGGCCACGATTTCGCTTGGCGATAACTATGCCTTCAAAGGCCTGCAAACGCTCGCGATCACCTTCCTTGACCTTGACCTGCACCACCACGGTATCCCCCGGGGAAAATTCCGGGATTTGCTTGGTCATCTGTTCGTTATTCAGTTCTTCAATAATATTGCTCATGAGTCTTCCCCTAGTACGGGTTTCAACCGTCAATTACTGCTCGCGAATAAACTCCGCCAGCAACGCCTTTTGTTCCTCACCAAGCGTCATCTGCTCCAGCAGATCCGGCCTGCGCCGCCAGGTCCGCCCCAGCGCCTGTTTCATACGCCAACGTTCGATCTCGGCGTGATTACCGCCCAACAAAACGCCCGGTACGGCTTTTCCGTTGACGACTTCCGGCCTTGAATAATGCGGGTAGTCCAGTAAGCCGTTCATAAAGGAATCCCGTAGCGCCGATTCCTCATCGCCTAGCGCTCCGGGTAACAGACGCGCCAGGGCATCAATACATACCAGCGCTGCCGGTTCACCACCGCTCAGCACATAATCGCCAATAGACCATTCTTCATCAACATGCTGTTCAACGATGCGTTCATCGACCCCCTCATAGCGGCCTGCCAGCAGTATCATGTGCGGCAATTCGGCAAACCGACTTACCGCCATCTGATCCAGTCGCCGGCCCTGTGGGCTCAAATACATAACCGGCCCGTCGCCCTGTGCCCGTGCCGCTTCGATGGCATCAGCCACCGGTTGTACCTGCATGACCATACCCGGTCCGCCACCGTATGGTCTGTCATCGACATTGCGATGCCGGTTGCTCGCATAGTCGCGCGGATTCCACATATGCAGATCCAGCAGCCCTTTTTCAGCGGCTATGCGCGGAATACCATACTGGCAACACGCCCGGATCATGTCCGGAAACAGGGTCACCACGTCGATACGCATGACGCCCCCTAAAAGCCCTTGTCCCAGTCGACCTGGATTTCACGCTTATCCAGGTCCACGTTAACAATCACCTGATCCAGCACAAACGGGATCAAGCGCTCCCGTTCACCTTTGACCACCAGCACATCGTTGGCACCGGTTTCAATCAGGTGGTCTACCGTTCCCAGCAGCTCCCCCTTTATGTTGACCACCCTCAATCCCTGCAAATCACGCCAGTAGTACTCTCCTGGCGCTGTGACAGGAAGCTGGTCACGTCGAATCCCGATTTCACAGCCCATTAACGCCTGGGCCTGGTTCCGGTTTTCGCAGTCAGCCAAGCGGGCAATCACGCCTTTGCCATGTCGACTGCCGGCAGCGAGCTGTTTTTCCTGCCAGTCTCCACGGCCGTCTTTCAAATACCAGGGCTGATACTGGACAATGTTTTCACGCGGACGGGTATAAGAATAGACACGCACCCACCCGCTTACTCCATAGACCCCCGAAATCCGGCCTACAGAAATGAAATAGGGTTGTGACTCGCTTTCGCTTACTGTGCCTGCTCCTTGAGCAGTTTGGCAACGCGATCGGAGGCCTGTGCACCCTTGCTTACCCAGTGCTGGGCACGCTCAGCATTAATTTTAAGACGAACTTCTTCACCGACAGCAACCGGATTGAAGAATCCAATGCGTTCGATGTAGCGGCCGTCACGACGATTGCGGGAATCCGTGACCACCACATGGAAAAAAGGCCGCTTTTTGGCACCACTGCGCGCCAGTCGAATAGTTACCATCGAGATCGAACCTCTACAAGAATTTACGGCACCGGGAAATCCGGCTGCACAGAAAAGCGGGCATTCTACGCGAATCGGCTGAAAAGTGAAGCCGTTAAAGACAATTTAAAACAACCACTGGGGTAAGGCAGAACAAGCGGTGTCGACAATATTTACGAAAAAAATATTATCGACATCTAGCAGGAAATATTTATATCTTATTTATTTAATTAGCTATTAATCCTGAATTCCGGACCGGGACATTGCCCTGAATGACGGAATTATTTACAGATATAAAGTTCAAGACTGAAACGGCATGGAGACACAATATGTAACACATTGTCTTTAAAATTAATTTTCCTATTGGCACAGAGGTTGCTTTATCAGGCACTCAGGGAACAAATATAAAACAATCAGGAAGCAATAGTGGTTGATTGCCAGTTGTCATCAAGAACAGCCTGCAACAACATGAAAACTTTCCACCGAAAATAACCAAGAAAAAATACCGGTGGCCAGGGGGGGGACGAATAACAATAACAACCCTTTTACGGCGATACCTTCGGGTTCGCCGTTTTTATTTTCTGCCATCAGTCGCCCGCAGCGGCACGGAACTTTATAGCGACTATTTCGTGGCCCGTTTCAAAACGGGAAGCCCTGAGGCATGCGTCCCTTCAATCCGCGCATCATGTTCTTCATGCCACCCTTCGACATTTTCTTCATCATCTTCTGCATCTGC
>Ga0055476_10000201_pt1 | contig 15009 bp, 9 predicted proteins | sample Muzzi_CordC_D2_FD_57682 | JGI IMG/M metagenome (GOLD analysis project Ga0055476, IMG submission 57682) | Wetland microbial communities from San Francisco Bay, California, USA, that impact long-term carbon sequestration - Muzzi_CordC_D2 | ecosystem: Environmental > Aquatic > Marine > Wetlands ... | reverse complement strand
ATCGTCGAGGATTTCACGATGGAAGAAGTAGGCCGCAGCGGCGGTCGCCATCACGACCAGCGGAATTCCCCAGAACCAGAGCTGGCCGATCGGCAGATCCGTGGACCAGGCGACGGCGGCGTACAGCTGGTGAATCACCGAGACGAGTGGTGCGGCGCTGTGGCCGGCGTAGAACGGGTCGGGTGGAAACGGGCCGTTCTCCAGCACGCGGCGAACGATCGCGAGGTGCATCCAGGTGTCGAAGCTGCGCCCCAGGTAGATCGGCGCGAGCACGTGGCCGCTCCACGCGGCTAGTGCCGCGTTCACGGACAACAGGGCCGGCGCGAAGCGGGGCTGCAGCACGAGAACCGCGGCGCTGACGGCCGCCCATGCGAGCAACACCGGCGAGGGCGTGCCGACCCAGAGCAGTGCAGCGGCCGCGGCGAGGCAGACACCGAAGGCGATCGAGAAGCGAGTTCGGGCGGCGCCGGTCAAGTGCACGCGCGCCCGCCGGCTGCCGACATGATGGACGATTCGAAGTTCGTGTCGCGGGCGCGACCGATGGCCGGCAGCGGCCGGGTCGGACGGAACTCGCTCATCCTGCCTCTCCAGATCCAGAGCACCCGCGGAAGATCCTACGCCTCGCCGACTCGCGCCGCTCGCAGCTCCCAGCGGCGTACCTTGCCCGCATCGTCGCGCAGCGGCAGGTCGACACGCTCGAAGCTGCGCGGGATGGCGTAATGGACGATGTGCTGCGCGAGAAAGGAGCGTAGCTCGTCGTCGCCGACCTCCCCGGTGGTCTGTACGATCGCGTGGACGGTCTGTCCCATGTCTTCGTCGGGAAGCCCGATCACGGCACACGACGCGACGGCCGGGTGTGCTTCGAGTGCCGCCTCGATCTGGGCGGGGTAGATATTGCGGCCGCCCGAAAGGATCATGTCGCTGCGGCGATCGGCAAGGTACAGATAGCCGTCGCTGTCGAGGTGACCCATGTCGCCGATCGATTCCCAACCATCGCCGTCGGTGCGGGAGTCGGCGCCGACGTAGCAGTAGGTCGAGCCGGGCCCGCCCGTCGGCAGCATGTAGATTTCGCCGATCTCGCCGTGTGGGAGGTCTTCCCCGGTCTCCGGGTCGAGAATGCGGATCATCGTCGACTGCATGGGCCGGCCGACCGAGCCGGGATGCTCCAGCCACTCCCGACCGCTGATGAAGGTTCCGCCGATGCGCTCGCTGCCGCCGTAGACTTCGTGCATGACGTCGGGGCCCAGCCATTCGATGAAGCGCCGCATCAGCCACTGCGGGCAGGGGGCGCTTCCGGTCAGCACCATGCGCAGCGACGATACGTCGCGGCTCGCGCGCTCCGCCTCGGGCAGGCGCCAGATCCGGTGCATCATCGTCGGGACGAAGAGGACCTGTTCGACACGCTGACGTTCGACGAGTTCGAGGCAGAGGCTCGCGTCGAAGCGCCGCATCAGGACCACCTTCTCGCCCGCGAGCAGGCCCTGCGTGAGCGAGCCGAACGGTGCTGCGTGATACAGGGGACCGGGCACCAGCACGCAGCCCGTCGGCGTGAGAAGGTTTGCCGGAACGTCGAAATCGTGTTCGGCCGGCGCGCGCAACAGGATGAGCTTGGGGCGCCCCGTGCTGCCGCCCGAGGCGAGCGCCCGCTCGTTCGGAGAGACGACGTCCGGCAGCGGACCGCTCTCGATCTCATCGTCCGGCTCGAATCCGCTCGGCAGCGCGGTGTAGCGCGGTTCGAGGTCGTCGATTCCGACGACGAGCGCGGGGTCGGCGAGGTCGAGAATGCCGGCTCGCTCCGCCGCGGGAAGGCGCGGTGAAATCGGGTTGGGAACGGCGCCGCACTTCCACGCCGCCACGCTGGCGATCACGAACGCGAGGCCGTTGGGCAGCCCGATCGTCACGCGCCGACCGGGCGTTACGCCTCGCGCAACGAAGACGCGCGCCAGGCGGTTCGCACGGCACTCGAGCTCGGCGCGCGTGAGCTGCTCGTCGTCGCAGACGACTGCGATGCGATCGGGATCCGCTCGTGCGAGTCGCGTGATCCTGAGCCCGTAGGAGAGCTTGCCCAAGCCCGGGCCCTCAGGAATCGAACGGTACGCACTCGTTCGCGTACGCGCGGGAAGTGTCGGGCGTCTCGACCCGAAAGGACTCGCCGACTTCGGAGAACGCGAACGTCACGCTCCACCTCGATGTTTCCGGGCTCGATTCAGCTCGGTGCTGAGACGCCGCTCTTCCCGGATGGCATCCGCGAGCGAAGCTTCGGCGCCGTGACGCAGCGCGCGCTTTGCGGCGGTCGCTACTTCGGGGCGTATCTCCGCCATGGCGCGCGCGAGCTCACGCGTCGTGTCGACGAGCGTTTCGTCGTCCACCACGCGCTGCACCAGTCCGATTCGGTGAGCCTCTTCGGCCGAGATGCTGGCAGCCGACAGCAGCAGCTCGCTCGCCTTGCCGATGCCGATCAGTCGCGGGAGGTGATGGGTGCTGCCGAGGCCCGGCAGCATTCCCAGGCCCGTGAAATTGAGGCCCAGCACGGCGCTGCGAGCCGCGATCCGAACGTCGCAGCCCAACGTCATCGTGACACCGACCCCGTAGGCCGTTCCGTTGATCGCGGCGATGACGGGTTTCGGGTACTCGACGAGGTCGAGGGGCCAGCTGCGGACGAAGGCCTCTTCCCCGAGCTTCCGGCCGTGGCCGCCCTCGCCCGCCATCTGGGCCTTCAGATAGTCGAGGTCGACCCCCGCGCAGAAGGCGCGTCCCTCTCCCGTGAGGACGACGGCGCGCACGTCGTCGTCGTCCCGCGCCCGCTCGAAGGCTGCGACGGTCTCGTCACCCATTTCCGGCGTGTAGGCGTTCAGCTTCTCGGGTCGATCGAAGCGGATGGTCGCGACGCGATCTTCCACGTCGTACAGCAGCGTCTCGAAGGTCATCGGCTCTCCTTTCGCGCGCTGTCTTCGGGTCGGGCCATCGCCGCTTTCGGAACTTCTTCGGAGGATTCGCGCACCGGGTTTGCGGAGACGCGCGGCCGGAATCCGCTCCAGACCGCTCGAAAACCCGTTTGAACGCAATTTGACGATGCGTCAGATTTCGCTATTCAATCACACTCGCCGAGGATCCACAATGCCCCCCGCGACTCCCGAGTGCGTGTCCGAAGCCTGCCTCCCGCACGGAAGGATCGCAACGGCACGAAGGGTCGCCGGTCGCAAACGGGCGGCACGCGGTAGCGTCCGGCCGTTCGTGGAGCGCCGGCGAAACGTCGGCCGAGCGGGTTCGCAGCGTGGCATCGCTCCGGTGTACGTGCATCATCGCGATCGACACGCGCGCCCGGCCCGTGCGTGAGCGCATCCATCAGCCGGTACGCTGCAGCGACCGCATAGGAGACGGGAACCATGGGACTGCTCGACGGAAAGGTCGCGATCGTGACGGGTGCCGGGCGCGGAATCGGCCGCGGCGAGGCATTGGAACTCGCGGCGCATGGTGCGATGGTGGTCGTGAGCGACCTCGGCGCTTCGCTGGCGGGTGACGGTAGCGACACGAGCCCGGCCGCGGAGACGGTGCGTCTGATCCAGGAGGCGGGAGGGCAAGCGGTCGTCAATACCGGCGACGTGTCGTCGTGGAGCGACATGGAAGCCTGTGTGAAGCAGGCGATCGACGACTTCGGCGGACTCGACATCGTCGTCAACAATGCCGGGATCCTGCGCGATCGGTCGATTGCGAAGATGACCGAGCAGGATTTCGATCTGGTCATTGCCGTCCACCTGAAGGGCACCTTCAACTTGACGCACCACGCGTGCGTCTACTGGCAGACGGAATCGAAGGCGGGTCGGCCGCGGCGGGCGTCGATCGTCAACACCGTGTCGTCGGCGGGCCTGCAGGGCAATCGCGGACAGGCGAATTACGGCGCCGCCAAGGGCGGGATCGCGTCGCTCACGCTCGTGACCGCACTCGAGGGCAAGCGCTACGGCGTGCGGGCGAATGCGGTGGCGCCGGGAGGCGCGACGCGGCTCGTCACCGAGACCTTTCCGGGCATGGAGACCGTCGAAGCCAACGAGGTGGGCGAGGAGTTCAGCAAGATGAATCCCGGCAACTCCGCTCCGATGGTCGCCTGGCTGGCGAGCGACGAATCGTTGCATGTGACCGGACAGGTGTTTCGCGCAGTCGGCGACGAAATCGCGCACTACCAGCCGTGGAAGCTCGGCCCGGCGGTGAATGCGGGCAAGCAACCGCAGCGTTGGGACGCCACGAAGATCGGCGATGCGGTGAACACGAAGATCTTCGGGACGAGCGTCGGCGGGCTGCAGATGGGAGGCTGATCGGCTCCCGGCCGATCGCTTCGTCAGCGCTGAAATCAGGAACACTGCCACCAGGAGAACCCGTCCATGGTCGGAATCGCATCCTACGGTGCGTACATCCCGCGCCACCGCCTCGCGCTCGCCGCGATCGGCGGACGGAGTGCTCGCGAAGGCGGGCCCGAGAAGGCGGTCGCGTGGAACGACGAGGACGCCGTCACCATGGCGGTGAGCGCAGCGGTGAACTGCCTGCGCGGTTTCGATCGAAGCGGTGTCGATGCGCTGTACTTCGCCTCCACGAGTCAGCCGTTCAACGAGAAACAGGCGGCGGCACTCGTTGCGCGCGCGCTCGACCTGCGTGGCGATCTGCGCTGTGCCGACTTCGCGGGTTCATTGCGCGCCGGCACCACGGCGCTGCAAGCCGCATCCGACGCGGTGGCGGCGGGATCCGCGCGCAGCGTCCTCGTCGTCGCGAGCGACTGCCGCATGGGAGCGCCGGGCTCGGGTCTCGAGCTTCGCCTCGGCGACGGAGCGGCCGCATTTCTCGTCAGCGACACCGGAGTGATCGCCGGGCTCGACGCCGCGCATGCGTTGTCGGACGAGATCGTCGACCTGTGGCGCAGCGACGGCGATGCCTTCGTTCACAGCTGGGAGGATCGTTTCGTCGTGCAGGAGGGATACGTTCCGCGCATCGTCGAAGCGGTACGGGGCTTGTTCGAGAGGAGCGGGACGGACGCGGGCGACTACGCGAAGATCGCGCTCTACGGACCGGACCAACGCAGCCTCGCGACGGTGGCTCGGAAGCTCGCGGTGGCGGCCGACGCGCTGTGCGACCCCCTGTTCGGGCGGCTCGGCAACGCGGGCGCGGCATTCGCTCCCCTGCTGCTCGCCGCCGCGCTCGAAGCGGCGAAGCCCGGAGAGAAGATCCTGGTCGCCAACTACGGCGATGGTGCGGATGCGCTTGCCTTCACGGCGACCGATTTCCTGTCGACGTTGGAGCCCCGGCGCGGTGTGTCGTGGCACCTCGAACGACGCCACCCGGTCGCGAGCTACGACCACTATCTGAAGGCGCGGGGACTCCAGGCGGTGGAGTGGGAAGCACCGGCGGGGCCGGGACTCTCCGCCACGATCCACTTCCGCGATCGCGGCAACGACATCGGCTTCGTCGGGCAGAGCTGCAACGCGTGCGGCGCCGTCCAGTTTCCGGCGCAGCGCATCTGCGAGAGCTGCTTTGCGAAGGATGACTTCGAGCCCCACCGGCTGTCGGATCGCGACGGCCGGCTCGTGACCTACACCTTCGACTATTTCTTCCCGACGCCCGAGCCGCCGACGGTCGTCGGCATCGTGGAGATCGACGGTGCGCGAGTTCACATGCAGGTGGTGAACTGCCCGACCGAGGATGCGAAGACGGGTCTTCCGCTCGAGTTCGAGTTCCGGCGCATTCACCAGGCCGGCGGTCGCCCCAACTATTACTGGAAGGCCACGCCGCGTTCGTCGGCCTAGCAGATGGCGTGCCCTGGGAGACAGTTCGATGAGTAGGGATGGAATCCGAGACAAGGTTGCCATCGTCGGTGTGGGTTGTTGTCGGTTCGGCGAGAACTGGGACCAGTCTCCTTCCGACATGATCGTCGATGCCGCCTACGAAGCTTATGAGGACGCGGGCATCGAAGACCCGCAGCGGCAGATCGACGCCGTCTTCACGGGCAGTCTCTACAGCCAGGCGGGGCCGCACGAGTGCGCCGACGCGCTGAAGCTCTTCGACAAACCCGTGAGCATGGTGTCGAACTACTGCGCGACGGGAACCGACGCGTTCCGCTACGGCGTCATGAGCATCGCAGCCGGGATGTACGACCGCGTGCTCGTAGTGGGCTACGACAAGCCCAAGGATCGCGGTGTCTCGGGTCCGAGCGTGATGATGGACGGCGTTCGAGATCTTCCGAAGACGCCGGCCGGCTGGTTTTCGCTTTGCGCCGCGACCTACTTCGAGAAGTACGGCGCGGGGCGTGAAGACCTGGCGCGGATCGCGGTCAAGAACCACCACAACGGAACGCTCGCGCCGAAGAGCTTCTTGAAGCGCGAGATCACCGTCGAAGATGCCCTGAATGCTCGCATGATCTCGTGGCCCTTCGGTCTCTACGACTGCGCGGCGCAGACCGACGGCGCCGCGGCCGTCGTGATCACCCGCAGCGATCTCGCGAGTCGATACCGAGACGATCCGGTGCTGGTCAAGGCCGTGACGATCCGCTCGGGCCCGAATCCGCAGAAGGATCCGGGCAACGACTTCCTCTCCTGGAAGCCGAACGGCTGGGCGGCGCGTGACGTCTACGAGCAGGCCGGCATCTCGGATCCGCGCCGGGAGATCGGCATCGCGCAGGTGCACGACTGCTTCTCGCTCACGGAGCTTCTCGCCTACGAGGACCTCGGCTTCTGCGAGAAGGGCAGCGCCAAGGAGCACATTGCGGCGGGCACTTTCGAACTCGGCGGTGATCTCCCGGTCAATACGGACGGCGGTCTCAAGACCTTCGGTCATCCAACGGGCGCGACCGGGGTTCGCATGATCTACGAGAACACGCTGCAGCTACAGGGGCGCGCGGGCGAGCGCCAGGTCCAGGACCCGAAGCTCGCCCTCTCGCACAACCTCGGCGGTCACCCCACCGCCTGCGGGATCGCGATCCTCGGGCGCGACTGAGCGCGACCGGTTTGCCACCGACCGGCGGCAGCGAGCCCGCGTTCGAGTCGGACCACCGCCGCGGATGCCCGGAACCTCGTGAAGGATTAGCTTACCGGGGACACCGGTCCTGCCGGAGGGCCTCCGCTCTTCCAAGCGGGCGTCTCGATTCGAGATTTCCGATTCCGGGCTCGGGTCCAGGTGGTGTTCCTCGCCCGTATTCGAGGTCCTCGGCGTTTCATGAAAGAGAAGCTGGAGCAGCGTCTGGGGAGGATGGCGGGCGGGATCGTCGAGGCGTCCCGCACTCATCCGCGCTTCACCCTGCTCGTGTGCGGCCTCGTGACGATCCTCGCGGGCGTATCCGCCGCAAACCGTCTCGCGGTCGACACCGACCCCGACTTCATGACCTCGCCGGATCTCGAATTCCGCAAGACCAACGAGGCGCTTCGCAGCGCTTTTCCCGAACTCCAGAACAACTTCGTCGTCCTCATCGAAGCGGAGTCGGGCGACGACGCGCGGGCGAGCGCGGAAGAGCTCGCGTCGCTGCTCGAAGCCGACCCGGAGCACTACTCCTATATCTACCTGCCCGGGGCCGATCCCTTCTTCCGGGAAAACGGATTCTTCTATCTCGATCCGGCCGAGATCGAGCCCATGGTGGAGCGCTTCGAGAGGTTGACCCCACTTCTCGCCGCGGTCGCCGAGCAACCGCGGCTGGCGACGCTGCTGCTCGCAGTTTCCGCCGCGGGCGCGAGTGAAGCAGGGCTGGACTCGCTGGGGCGGGGCGGCGGGCGCATCCTCGCGCGCATCGCGGCGGCGGTGGAGCGCTTCAATCGCAACGAGGACGCGACGGTCGCGTGGGACGCTCTGCTCGGACCGGCCTCATCGGCCGTCGACCGGAACCCGCAAGTGCTGTTCGTGCAACCGACCAGCGATCTCTCGGATCTCGATCCGGCCCTCGCATCGCTCGCGAGCGTCAGAGCGGCCGCGGCATCCGTCGCCCCGCGTCCGGGCCTGCGCATTCGAGTGACGGGCGACCGTGCGGTTCATACCGAGGAAATGTCGCTGCTTCTGAACGAGATCCTCGTCGCCGGCCTGCTCTCGCTCACACTCGTCATCGTGATCCTCTTCTCGGCCCTGAAATCGTTCCGGCTCCTGATCGCCACCGTCCTCACGCTGCTCGCGGGGCTCGTCTGGACCGCCGGCTTCGCCGGGTTGTCGGTCGGTCGCCTCAACATGCTCACCACGACCTTTCCGGTGCTCTACATCGGGCTCGGGGTCGACTTCGGCATCCACTTCGCGATGGGGTACCTCGAAGGACGTCGTCGCTCCGAGCCGACCAACGAGGCGTTGCGGCTCACCGGCCAGCGCGTCGGAAGCTCGCTCCTCTTCTGCACGCTCAGCACCGCGGTCGGCTTCTTCGCCTTCGTTCCCACCAGCTACACGGGGGTGGCGGAGCTTGGAATCATTTCCGGAACGGGGATCTTCCTGAGTCTGCTCGCGACCTTGACCCTGTACCCGGCCTTCATCGAGCTGGGAATGGGCGAGTCGGAGAAGCTCCTCACCTCGCGGCTCGCGCGGATGCAGCTCGCGCTTCCGGGCTTTCCGATTCGGCGACCGCGCACCGTCTGCGCGGTGGCGTTGCTGGTGACCCTGGCCTCGCTGGCCGTGCTGCCGCGGATGCAGTTCGACATGAATCCCCAGAACGTGCGCGATGCGCGTGTCGAATCCGTGCAGGCCCTGGAGGAGCTTCTGGGCAACGGCGAGCTGTCGGCCTGGACGATCGAGTTCCTGCTGGACGACCGCGAACGGGCCGGAGCCGCGGTGGCGCGTCTCGAGGCCCTGCCGGAAGTCCGCAAGGTCCATAGCCCCGACGCCTTCCTTCCGAGCGATCAGGCAGTGAAGCTCGCGCTCTTCGAGCGGTTGCGTGTCGCGCTGACGGCGGCGTTGGACGACGGCTCGCTCGAGTCCGGTCGCGGATCGGGGCTCGCGCTGCAACAGGCGATCGCGGGCTATCGGATGATGCTCGAGGCGCGGTCGGCGGGGGGGATTGCAAGCGATGCATCGCCGTATCCGGAGGCCGCACGTCTGCGAATCGCGCTCGATGAACTCGCGCGCAGGTTCGCGGACGACGCCGCGTCGCCCGACACCGAAGCTCTCGATCGGGCGGTGGTCGGGGGGCTGGCCCCGGTGCTCGCGGGCCTGCTGCATTCCCTGCCCACTCGCGAGCTCACGCTCTCGGATCTACCCGAGTCGCTGACTCGCCGTTATCTCGCGCGGGACGGCCGCGTTCGCGTCGAGGTCTTTTCGAGCCTCGACCTGCGCGAGCGAGGCGGGCTCGAGGATTTCGTGGATGCGGTCGCATCGGTTCAACCCGCGGCCGGCGGGGCCGTCGTGGCGACGGTCGAGCTCGGTCGCGCGATCATCGAGTCGCTTCGACAGGCGTTCGTCACCGCGCTGGTGGTGATCGCCGCTCTGCTGTTGCTGCTCTGGCGAAGCCTCAAATATACGATCATCACATTGACCCCCCTGCTGATCGGTAGCGTCACGACGGCCGCGTTCGCGCATCTCGCCGACATGCCGTTCAATTTCGCCAACGTCGTCGTGCTCCCGCTCATCCTCGGCATCGGTGTGGACAGCGGCATCCATCTGGTTCACCGACATCGCATGGGGCTCCTGGGCGCCGACACCATCCTCCGGACCGGAACGGCACAAGCGGTCTTCTTCAGCGCCCTCACGACCATCGTGAGCTTCTCGACTCTCGCGTTCTCGAACCACCTGGGGATCGCGAGCTTTTCCCGGCTCTTGACCGTCGGAATCGGATTCATGCTGATCGCGAACCTGCTGGTGCTGCCGGCGATCCTGGAGTGGCTGGAAGGAAAGTCATAGCGGGGCGACTCCGTCCGTCGCTTCGAATTCCCGATCGGGTCCCGTGCCGCAGCGATCTTGTATGATCGGCGGCGTGTCGAGGCGATCTCTCGTTGTTGGCGGCTGCTTCGGGCTCCGGGCGATCGCCCGCTCGCGGCTCGCCCCGATGAAGCGCGTCGGGCTCGCTCTGGTGTTCTTGTTCCTGTCGGTCTCCGCGAGCTTCGCCGGCTCCCCGCTCCCGTTCACACCCGCATTTTCGGAACAGATCGAAGAGAAATTCTTCGAGGACCGATCGATCTCGCTCGAGAAGCTGATGGCGTATCGGGCGGAGATCGAGGTGCGTCGACGAGAAGTCGTTTCGCTGATGACGGCGAGTCATCGCGCGCGGGGGCGGAAGCGGAAGTCGGCGAGGAAGCGCGCGCTGCGCAACAACGAAGTTCGCGCCTACGACGTCCTGCTCGGCAGCGACGAGGGTGTCGGTTGGATCGATGAGCTCGCGGGCGAACAGGATCCGGTGGCGGCCCGTCGGCTGGCCGGACGGATTCTCGAAGTGGACTACGCGCTGCGTCTCGAGGGTGCGCGCCCACCATCGATCCAGATCGGTGAGTACGTTGCTTCGATATCGGTCTTGGATTGGGATGTTCCGGGCAGCGCGAACGCGGACGAAGCCGATCGCGAAGCCAGTGATCTGTGGAACCCGAAGGCCGGCGAATATTTCAGTTCGGCCGAGCTGGCGGATCTGATCCGCTCCGGGGTCGATGTCTCACGGCTGGGGCCGTCTTCCGATTCGACGATCTGGCGGGATCCCGGAGTCATCGGGAAGATCGACGTGCGCTCGGCCTACCTCGGCGGACATCACCCGGTTCACGACGGATTGGAGCTTCCGTTTCCGCGAGAAGCCCGTTTCAAGAAGATCCGGCGAACCCAGATCAAGCCGAAGTTCGAGGTCGAAGTCACGCGCGAAGAAGCGGGCGGGGGAAGTGGCGGCGGCGAACGGGACTACAAGCTGAAGGTGGGCGGCGAGATTCACGCGGAGCCCACGGTCGGTGCCCTGCTCGCGACGTTGGGGTTCAACACCGACGTCGTGGTCTACGTGAAGGACTTTCGGATCGACATCGGCGACATCGATGTCGACGAGTTGCGCGATGCCTGGCGCAGCTACTTCGAATTCAAGCGCATGCACTTGAGTTACCGCTTCGACGACTACCTGGTTTACGGGGAGGACGAGCGAGGTCGGTATCTGATCGCCAGGGAGGCCAGCCTGGGGTTCACCCCGGACGAGTTGATTCGCGTCGGCCCCTGGCCCTGGGGCGCGAACGGGAACGATGGCCTGCGCGAGGCGCGCGCATTGGGGTTGTTCAACGTCTGGGTCGGGAACGTCGACGTCAAGGAGTCCGAGAACAACAAGCTCGTACTTCGACCCGGTCCCGATGGGAAGCTCTCGACCCACCACGTCCTTCACGATCCCGGCAGCTCGTTCGGTCGCGTCATGAGCGAACAGATCGAGGCCTATCCGTGGGATCTCGTGAGCCGCACCATTTCGGGCCGCATCCGCTTCAACTACCACTCCGTCGTCAGCCCGACCCTGCGGAAACTCCTCACCTACTCGGATGCGCGCTGGGCCACGCGGTTGATCGCTCAGCTCACGCGCGAGCAGATCGAGCAGGCGGTCGGGCTCGGAGCCTGGCCCGAGCCGGTGGCCCGGCTGCTGGTGGAGAAGTTGATCCACCGTCGCAATCAGCTGGTCGAGGCCTTCGATCTGACGGGCGACGTGACACCGTCGGGGCCGATCGAGCTCCTCGACGTCGACCGCTACCTCACCACGGCGGACGGACACGTGGTCGAAGGCGAGCTCGTCGACGGAATCTTCGAAGGCGCCACGCAGGAATTCGACAACTACTGGGAAGAATTCCTCGGCCCGGTGTGGGATCAGGTGAAGCTCTTCGGGATCGGGACCTTCCAGCGCACGATCGGTACGGTGCCCGGTCTGATCTTCGACAAGGACTCCGCGGATCTCCCGAAAGGCGTGCTCATCGGGCTCCACGTCACCATCAAGCGCGAGGTGGAAGAGAACCCTGTGCCGACGGGGGCTGACGACTACTATCTCGTCCGCGATCGCATGCTGTTGGGACTGCGGATCGGTGGCCAGCTGATCGTGACGGGAACCACCGGCTTCTGGCGCTCGTACACGCTGGTGCAGCCGGCGGGGACGCTCGCCGAGGCCCACACCATCGGCAATACGATCCTCGATGTGCGGCTTCCCTATCACGTGTGGAAGGATCAGCTGCCCGAGAACTTCGTCCTGCTCCGGGAATCCTATCTCGATGCACGCGCCGGCTTGACGACCCAATCGATCAACGGTTCGCTGGCGCCGGTGGGCGCGGACTGGACGGGAGGGTTGGTGCGGTTGTCGCGAGACGTTCTCTCCCAGAAGGACGGCCGGCTGCTCGCCTACCAGGATATGTCGAAGCATACGGAGAACCGCGTCGAGGCGTGGCTCAACTTCGTCATCTTCCGTCTCCGCATGGCGTCCCACAACGCGCGGGTGGGCGCAGTGGAGGGGCGGTTCTTCGAGCTCCCTCCCGAAGCGAGTCGTGGGGATCCGGCCTGGAGTGACGCGTTGAGTCGCTTGATCCGCGACGGCGATTTCACGGGCATCGAGGGGCGCGTCGGCGGAACCGACATCCATTCGGTCTTCGAGTCGAGCCACGCTTCCGCGCACCTCTTCTTCCTGACGGGTCACTCCACCGGCTCTCGCGAGGACCGCGTCACGTCGTCGCCGATTCCGGGCCTCGTGACGCCTGCGGGCGCGAAATCGGGCGAGCAGCGCTTCGTTCAGTACCGGACCGGCTCGCGCGGATTCTGGGCCTTCATCGACTTCGGCGAGGACCATCTCCATACCGTCACGAGCGTCGTTCGTTCGAGCGGTTCCGACGGTGAATGGAAATCGCCGCGAATCGTATCGACGTACTTCCAGCGCGATCGCAACACCTTCGATGACGAGCTGGGCGACGGCTATCTGCGTTTCATGAACGAAATCTCGGGTGGACACGGCCCGCTGATCGAATTCACGCCGTCGCTGCACAGCGTGAACGGACGTTGGGGCGACCTGGAAATCGGTCTCCGGGTCGGCTACTCGCGCAAGGCGGTGCGCCGGCTGCGCGACCTCCAGCCGGAGGAGTTGTGGGCTCGATTGGCCAGGGACTTCGGCATCACGAACGAGCAGATGACGAAGATGCGCCGGAGGATGGATACCCGGGGCAAGTTGCGTCTGGCACAGATCCGGCGCATTCCACCGCGGCTCCGGCGGCCGATCTTCCTGGCCCGCAGGGTGCTCGCGAAACTCGAGCATGCCAGGGCGGAGGAGGACGCCTCGCTGTGGATGCGGGATGTCGTCGATGCGTTGTCGATCGCTTCACCCTATCGCGAGGGAAGATTCGACGCGCGCGTCATCGGCGCCCTGCATCGTCTGCTCGACCCGGAGGATCTTTCGATCGAAGCCACGGTCGAGCCGCCGCCCTGGATCGAGAATCGCCTGGTGAACCACGTGCCGCTGGTCGCGTTCACTCGCGGCAAGCGATTCCGCTTGGACCGGCCGTGGCTGGACTTCGAGCCGAAGTGCAGTGCCGGGATCTACACCATGCTCGAGACCTTCGCGGGTGAAGATCCGGTGCGCGACCGCTACGGTGCGGTCTGTGACGGCGCTCGGGGCTCGTTCAACCACTGATTCCCGGCCGGTCGAGAGCGCGGATTCGTTGATTCGTCGCGAGGCGGGTGTTAGCGTCGCACGCTGCAGGGCCATCCTCCGACCGTGAACCAGCCTTCGATCGTCGACGGGAGAGATTTGCATGGACGTCTTCGCGGACCTGCTGCGCCGCTCTTCCAGCAGGCGATTCGCCGTTGTCCTGGCCCTGTTGCTCGGAGTCATGGCGGGTCCGTCGGCGCGGGCGGAACAGGGGCCGGCTCGCAATCCGTGGCTGCCGACGATCGGGTTCTCCGAAGACGGCGCCCTGGTCGAATGGGACGATTGGGCCGCACTTTCGTTCGGTGGGCTCTTCCAGGGCGACTGGGGCTATATCGAGAAGAATGCCCTTGCCACGCCGTCGGGCTGGGACGGCCAGCTGCGACGGGCGCGGCTCGATGTCGACGGCCTCATCGCCGATCGTTTCCTGTTCCGTTTCGAGTACGACGTTTCGTTTACACGCGGCCGGCTGGCCGAACCCGATGTCGACTACAAGGACATCTACATCGGCGTGCGGAATCTCGCTTGGCTGGGCACGCTGCGCGTGGGCAACATGAAGGAGCCCTATTCGCTCCAGCACCTCACCTATGCGGGCGACCGCGTGTTCATGGAGGAGGCCAGCTCCACCGTCTTCACACCCGGACGCAGCTTCGGGGTCATGCTCAACCACCATTTGTTCGACCAGCGGGTGACCTGGGCCGCCGGTGGCTTCCAGGAGGTCACCGACGACAGCAGCTTCTTCGGAAAGAAGGGAGACTGGGATGTCGCGATGCGGCTGACGGGCCTGCCCTACTACCGCGAAGATGGACGCAAGCTGATCCATTTCGGGGTGGCGTACGTGCATTCCTTTCGCGACGACGACGCGACGGTGACCTACCGGCAGCGGCCCGAGGCCAACCTGGCCGATTCGCTGCCGAGGACGGGACCGTTCCCGACCGACGGTCGCGACAGCCTGGGCAACGAGATCGCGGTCAACTACGGCCCCTTCCAGCTCCAGCTGGAGACCTCGGTCGTGTGGCAGAGCCGCCCGGGCGGGGAGATGACTCACACGAAGTCGGGTTACGTCCAGACCGGCGTATTCCTCACGGGCGAGCACCGGCCCTACGACACCGAAAAGGGAATCTTCACCCGGGTGAGGCCCGAGAACCCCGTCTCGTTGCACGGCGGCGGATGGGGGGCCTGGCAGCTGTCGCTTCGCGCTTCCTACATGGACATCAACACAAACGTCCACGCCGACAAACCGCGCGCACGGACCTACGGCGAGTTCGGGGTGTCACTCAACTGGTATCTGCGTTCGAGCGTTCGGCTCGATACGAACTACCTCTACCTCACGGGTAGCGGCGGCAGCAACCTGTTCATGATGCGAGCGCAGATCGAATTTTGAGCGGCCGGGTTCAGCGGTTGCGGTCGGCCAGACGGCCGCTGCGATCGAGCCGGTAGCTCCTTCC
>Ga0055476_10000199_pt1 | contig 15037 bp, 8 predicted proteins | sample Muzzi_CordC_D2_FD_57682 | JGI IMG/M metagenome (GOLD analysis project Ga0055476, IMG submission 57682) | Wetland microbial communities from San Francisco Bay, California, USA, that impact long-term carbon sequestration - Muzzi_CordC_D2 | ecosystem: Environmental > Aquatic > Marine > Wetlands ... | reverse complement strand
GAGTCCCCCCGCCGATCGCGTGCGTTCGATGCCATGGTCCGTCTGTTGGAACGTGAATGGCAGGCGATTGCTGACGACGACGATGGGCCGGTTCGCGTCGGCAATCCCGCTCTCGTCTCTGGCCACGGCAGGAGATTACACCAAACCGCAGCAGTCGGCCGCTGCGGGACGAGCGCGAATCAGGGTCCGGTCGGAGAAATCGCTGCGACGATCCGCGCGTCGCTTTCGAAGCGACTGCCGGCGCCGTCCTCGATGCGCCGGGAGACGCTCGCCGCCTCGAGCATCCGCCTTCGGATGAAGGCTTCTGCAATGTCGCGCCTCGAGCCGTCGACCGCGGCCTGCTTGAGCAACTCCGCGCCCGCGATCACGTCGATCACGGTTTCGGCCATCAGCTTGGCACGTGACAACGCGTAGTTGAGGTCCGAGAACAGGATCTTCAGCGTCTCGTCGAGGCTGGCGATCACGTTCCGGATCCGATCGGCCAGCGGCGCGAGATCCGGCTCGCCGGCGACCGCGTCCAGCTCGGATTGCACTTCGCGTAGCACGACGGCGAGCACACCCTTGCCCATCTCGCGCAACGCGAACGAGGCCTGGATTTCGCTCGTTCCTTCGTAGATCGTGGTGATCACGCTGTCGGCCAGATACTTGCCGACGTCGGCTGCTTCGGTGAAGCCGACGCCGCCGAAGATCTGGACCGCGTCGCGAGTGATGTCCGAGCAGACCTCCGTTGCGAAATACTTGCACAGCGGAGTCAACAGCCGGACGCGCGCGGTGTCACGTTCGAGCTCGGCCTGGATCTCGCTGCGCTCGGCTTCCGAGATGTCTTCCCGCTGCACGGCCGCCTCCCGCGCGAGGTTGAAGTCGAGCAGGCGGTAGGTGCGGTAGAGCAGGGCGCGGACCGCCTCGTTGTTGACGACCATCTTCGCGAGCATGGCCATCACGAGCGGTTGCTCGGCGACCGTCTTGCCGAATTGCTCGCGTTGGTACGCGTATTCGGTGGCATCGAAGATCGCGGCGTCGGACAGGCCGAGCGCCTGCGATGCGACGCCGAGTCGTGCCGCGTTCATCAGATCGAGCATCGCGCGGAAGCCCTGCCCCTTCTTGCCGAGCCGTTCGCCGACGGAATCCTCGAAGAGCATTTCGCAGGTCGGCGAACCGTGGATGCCGAGCTTCTTTTCGAGCCGCGTGACCCGCACCCCGTTTTCGCTGCCGTCCTCGCGGTGTCGCGGAACGAGAATCAGCGACAGACCGTTGGTGGTTCCCTTCGACTGGTCGAAGCTGTCCGAGTCGCGTGCCAGGACGAGGTGGATCTCGGCGCCGCCATTCGAAATGTAGATCTTCTGGCCGTTGACCCGAACCCGCCCGTCCGGGGCGTCGGTGGCGCGCGTGACGATGCCGCCGAGGTCGCTGCCGGCCTGCGGCTCCGTGAGGTCCATCGAGCCCTGTACTTCGCCCGACGCAAAACGCGGCAGGTAGGCCTGCTTGATCGCTTCGCTGCCGTATTTCGCGATGTCGTTCGCGACCCCGGTCTGGAGGCCGACGATCATCATCAAGCTCGGATCGGCTCGCGCGATCATCTCGAGCAGCCAGCCGTTCATGATCGCCGGGACGCCGTAGCCTCCGTACTGCTCGGGGACGGGCAGGCTCACGAGCCCCGCATCCCGAAGCCGGTCGTAGGCCTTTCGCATGTGTTCGGGCGGGATCGCGCCGCCGTCCGGGGTGAGCTCCGCCTCGGCGGACCAGTTCTCGCGCGCGGGCTTCTCGAATTCGGCGGCGAGCGCGGCTGCCGTCTCGAGAATGGTGCGGTAGGCACCGACCTCGGCCGCGACGTCGACCGAGTCGCCGCTTCGCAGGCTGAGCAGGGGTTCCCAATCCATCAGCCGGTCGACGTAGAGACGCATGCCGGCCCCGAAATAGTCCTTCACGGCGGAATCTCCTGCGAAATTGGACACGGATGTTAGCTTATGCGCCCAATGTCGACGTTCGAGAAAGTACTACCGGTCGTAGATTTCCCTGACTCCGAGTCGCGGGTTCGCGATTTCTGGAAGCAGCATCGGATCTTCGAAAAGTCGCTCGAACGGCGCCGCGGCGGTCCGCGGTTCGTGTTCTACGAGGGCCCTCCCACCGCGAACGGATTGCCTCACAACGGCCACGCGCTGACGCGCGTGATGAAGGACGTATTCCCGCGCTACAAGTCGATGCAGGGTTACGACGTCCCGCGCAAGGCGGGCTGGGACACCCACGGTCTGCCCGTGGAAATCGAGGTCGAGAAGGATCTGCGGATTTCCGGCAAGGACGCAATCGTCGAATACGGCGTCGAACCCTTCGTGCGCCGCTGCCTCGACAGCGTCTTCCGTTACACCGAGGAATGGAACCAGTTCACCGAGAAGCTCGGCTTCTGGGTAGACCTCGACGACGCCTACGTGACCTTCCACCAGAGCTATGTCGAGAGCGTCTGGTGGGCTCTGTCCCAGCTGCACGAAAAGGACCTGCTCTACCGCGGCTACAAAGTGGTCTGGTGGTGGGCGCAGGGCGGTACCGTGCTGTCTGCCGCCGAGGTCGGCGAGGGTTACAAGACGGTCGACGATCCCTCCGTCTACGTGTGCTTCCCGTTGCGCGACCAGCCCGACACCGCGCTGCTGGTCTGGACCACTACTCCGTGGACGTTGCCGTCGAACAGCCTGGCGGCGGTGAAGGTCGACGTCGATTATGTCGTCGTGCGTGACGGCGACCGGAAGCTGATCGTCGCCGCGGCGCTGCGCGAGACGCTTGCGGAGAAGGTCGGGCGCGAACTTCCGGTCGAAGCGACGATCCGGGGCTCCGATCTCGTGGGCCGCGAGTATACGCCGCCCTTCGACTGGTTCTCGCGCAATCACGCCGACCTCGCGTACTGGCGCGTAGTGGGCGCCGACTTCGTCGAACTCGACGCCGGCACCGGCGTCGTCCATATCGCCCCGGCCTTCGGCGAGATCGACTTCGAGCTGTTGCGCCGCGAACAGGAGTTGCACGACCTGCCCCTGCTGTGTGCGGTGCTGCCCGACGGCGGATTCGATCCCGAGATTGCGGACGAAGCCTATGCGGGACGCTGGGTGAAGGACTGCGACAGCGCGCTCGTGCGCGAGCTGAAGCAGCGAGGTCTGCTCTGGCACGCCGAACAGATCCGCCACGAATACCCGTTCTGCTTGCGCGCCGACGACGACGCGCTGATCCAGTACGCGCGGCCCGCGTGGTACATCCGGACCACCGCCCACGTCGACGACGCGCTCGCGAACAACCGGGAGATCCAGTGGCTGCCCGAGCACATCAAGGAGGGCCGTTTCGGCGACTTCCTGCGCAACAACGTCGACTGGGCGCTGTCGCGCGAACGCTTCTGGGGCACGCCGCTCAACATCTGGGTGAACGACGAAACCGGGTCGACCGACGCCCCCGGTTCAGTGGCGGAAATCCTCGAACGCAACCCCCACGCCTTCGATTCATTCGACGCCGCGCTCGCGGAGGATCCGTCGCTTTCGCCGCATCTGCGTGTGCACAAGCCGTGGATCGACGACGTCACCTGGACCCGAGCAGGAGAGCCCGGGGTCTACCGACGCGTGACCGAGGTGATCGATGCCTGGTTCGACTCGGGCTCGATGCCGTTCGCGCAGTGGGGATACCCGCACACCGGACGCGAGGAGTTCGACGCCGCCTATCCCGCCGATTTCATCTCGGAGGCGATCGACCAGACGCGCGGATGGTTCAACTCGTTGCTGTGGATTTCGACGCTGCTGTTCGCCGATCGCGGGCTGCCCCGTCCCTACAGGACGTGCATCGTGCTCGGGCACGTAGCGGATCGCAACGGCAAGAAGGAGTCGAAGAGCAAGGGAAACTACACGCCGCCCGAGATCATTCTCGACCGCGTGCGGCTCGAGTTCGCGGTGCTCGAAGCGGGTGACGAAGCGGTCGAAGCGGGCACTGCGGTGGTGGCGCGCGAAGACTACGAGGGCCTGGACCTGCGGGGCGAGAGTGCGAGGGTGCTGCTGTACCGCGGCGACGCGCCCGACGCGGCACGCGAAATCGAGCTGCGCCCGGGCCCGTTGCCGCGCCGCGTGATCGCGATTTCGCATGCGGACCGCGAAGCACTCGGCTCCGAGGTCGCACCGTCGGGCCGTGACACGCTGCCGCGCGAGGTTCCCGGGCTGCCGGTCTCGCAGAAGCTCTGGGTCGAGGACCCGAGTTCGCCGGCGCCGGGTGCGGACGCGTTCCGCTGGTTCTTCTACTCCTCGAACCCGCCCTGGAACCCGACGCGCCACTCGCTGCACGGCGTTCGGACCCAGCAACGCGAACTGCCGCTCAAGCTCCGCAACGTCTACGCGTTCTTCAGCATCTACGCGAACATCGACGGCTTCGACCCCGCGGATGCCGCGTGCCTGGCGGGCCGGCGGCCCGCTGCGGAAAGGGCGCAGATCGACCGCTGGATCCTCTCCGAGCTCGCGCTGGCGACGCGCACGGTGACGGAGAACATGGACGCCTATCGCCTCTACGAGGCGACCGGTGTGTTGACCGATTTCGTCGATGCATTGTCGAACTGGTACGTGCGCCGGAACCGCGACCGATTCTGGGCGCCCGGCCTCGAGCCCGACAAGCTCGACGTCCATTGGACGTTGTACGAATGCCTCGTCACACTCGCTAGACTGCTCGCGCCCTTCCTGCCGTTCGCGGCCGAGGAAATGTGGCAGAACCTGGTGCGTCGCCCGAATTCCGACTCTTCCGAGCAGAGTGTCCACTTCTGTGACTATCCCCGGCCCGACGAGGCTGCGATCGATTCGGGACTGTCGCGCGTGATGCGCGCCGTGCGTCAACTGGTCTCGTCCGGGCTCCAGGTGCGCACGGCGAACAAGCTGCGCGTACGCCAGCCGCTCGAGGCTGCGGAAGTCGTACTCGCCGAGCCCGAGATGGAACCGTTGCTGAGCGAACACATCGAGCTCATCCGCGACGAACTCAACGTGCGCGAGGTCCACTTCGTGCGCAGCGCGGACGAATACGTGACCTGCCAGGTGAAGCCGAACTTCCGCGCGCTGGGGCCGCGCGTCGGCAAGCGGATGCCCGCACTCAAGAAGGCGCTCGCCGAGGCGGATGGCGCGGAGTTGCTGGCCGCGATCGACGCCGACGGCGTCGTGCCGATCGAACTCGCCGGCGAGACCTTCGAGCTCAGCGCCGACGAGATCGGCGTGACGCTCGAAGCGAAGGAGGGCTTTGCGGCCGCGTCGGGAGCAGCCGGTGTCGTGGTGCTCCGTACTGCGCTCACTCCGGATCTGGTCGAAGAGGGTCTCTACCGCGAGGTGCTGAACCGCGTTCAGTCGCTCCGAAAGGAGCTCGACCTCGAGTACACGACGCGGATACGCCTGACGCTCGCCGGGGGCGCGGGGCTGCTGGCAGCGGTGCGCCCGCGCGTCGATGCACTCGCGAGCGACGTGCTCGCGTTGGAGGTCGAAGTCGGGGTCGCGCCGGTGGACGGGGCGGAGGTGCGCGAAATCGCGATCGACGGAGAGGTGCTGACGGTCGGTCTCACGGTCGCGAGTGCCTAGCCGGGTGCCGCGTCGTCCATGCCCAAGCTCGCGCGGATCCAACCGAACCGGCCCTTTTCAGCACCCCGCCAGCTGCGCGCAGGCCGTTTGCGCGGCCGGTGTTTCGGTGGTGGTTCCGGCTAGCTCGACATCGGCTCGATCACGCCTCGTTCGAGGAGGTCGATGAAGGTTTCGACGATCCGCGGGTCGAACTGCGTGCCCTTGCAGTCGTCGAGCTCCTTGACGGCGTTTGATGCGTCCAGCGCGACCTTGTAGCTCGAGTTGCTCACCATCACGTCGAAGGCCTCGCAGACCGCGATGATCCGCGCCTCGAGCGGGATGGCCTCGCCCTCGATGCATTGGGGATAGCCTCGGCCGTCGAAATGCTCGTGGTGGTGAAGCACGATCGGTGCGAGATCCCGCCACAGCCTGATTCGCTCGAGCATGCGCGCGCCGATGGTCGGGTGCTTCGCGCATGCGGATGCGTTGAGCAGCAGCGAGCGGTCGATCCGCAGCATGCCGATGTCGTGCAGCAGCGCCGCGAAGTGGAGCCGTTGCAGCTGCTTCTCGTCGAGCTGCAGCTCCCGCCCGACCCGGTTCGCGTATTGCGCGACACGGCTGCCGTGCCCGTTCTGGTGTTGGAGGTGCGAGTCGAGGGCGTTCACGAGCAGTTCGGTCACGTGGGAGAAGAAGTTTCGCTGGGCGTCTCGCAAGTCGGAGTTGCGCATCGAAACGGAGGCGAGCGCAGCGAGGGTCGACAGGGCGTCGATACGTGTGGCGTCGAGCGGTCCTTCGGCGTCCGTTCGAATCACGACGAGCGCCCCGATCGGAAGATCGTCGCCCGCGAGCGGAATCACGGCAGCCGCGGTATCGCCCCAGGATCGGCCCTCCTCGGGACCTTTGATCGCGGGTTGCCCCTGGCTCATCACGAGCTTCAGCAGCTCGTCGATCGGAGCGGAATGCTTCTGGAGGATTTCGTTGGAGGTGTTGCCGAGAGATTCGATCAAGGTCGGCGGCTTGTCGTCGTCCCCCGTCAGGAACATGTATGCCGCCGTCGCGCCCGCGAGTTCGAATGCGCAGCGCACCGAGGTTGCGGCGGCTTCGGCTTCGTGGGTGGCATTCGACAGCCGGCCCGAAGCTTCGAGCAGCGCCGTGAGTCGTCGATTGTCGGAGTTCATGCGGTCGAGCGTTCGGTGCATCGTTCGGCGCAGTGCGAGGAAGGAGGCGAGCGACAACGAGCCGACCGAGAAGACCAGCGCCACCAGGCCGGACCACGCCAGCCGATCCGTGAGCGAGGGCAGCACGAACGTATTGGTGAGGACGGCGAGCGCGATCAGCGGCACGATCGCGCCGAGGAAATAGGTCGTGTAGACGATGCGATCGAGCTTCTGCGAGAAGATCGAATTCCGGTTTCTGCTCATAGGTTTTCGCTTGCTCCGAAAGCGGTGCTCGTTCCGCGCGTTATCGGTCGAACGCGCGCACCACTGAAACGCGAGCCCGCCCGGTCGACGACTCGCCCGCCGATCCGTGCCGACGGAAACGACCCACGCTACCCCTCCGGCGTGCCCGAACTGCCCGAAGTCGAAGTCACGCGCCGCCGCATCGAGCCCCAGCTGGTCGGACGCCGGATCCGCACGGTTCGCACCACGGCGGCCAGCTACCTGTTCATCACGCCTCCCGAGGCGCTGCGGCGCAGCCTGCGGGGGCGAACCACCACGGCGCTGGGGCGTCTCGGCAAGTACCTGATCGCCGAGCTCGACGATCGCCGCCGGCTCGTCATCCACCTCGGAATGACGGGCCAGCTCTTCAGCCAGAATGCCAGCAGCGTACGCCTGCTGGCGGCATCGACCCGGCAGGCGCTCGCGCCCGAGGAGCAGGCGGAATTCCGACCGGACGAGCACACCCACTTCCGGCTCGCGTTCGACGACGACGGACCGGGGATCTACTTCCGCGACGTCCGGAAGTTCGGGAAATTGTTGTTGCTCGCACCCGACGAACAGCACCCTCGGCTCGCGCGCCTCGGCCCCGACGCCCTCGAAGTCGGCGGTGAGCGGATCTTCCGCGCATCGCGCAAGCGGCGCGTGCCGGTCAAGCAGCTGCTCCTCGACCAGAGCTTGATGGCCGGCGTGGGGAACATCTATGCCGATGAGGCGCTCTTCCTGGCCCGGGTGCGGCCCGGGCGCCGCGCCGAGCGGTTGACGCGCCGAGAGTGCGATCTGATCGCGGCGGCGGTCCGACGGGTCCTGCGGCGCTCGATCGAGACCGGCGGGTCGAGCATTCGCGACTACGTCGCGCCGGACGGCCGCGACGGCGCCTACCAGTTCGAGCGGCACGTCTATGCACGCGAGGGCGAACCCTGTTTCGAATGTGGAAGCGCGGTTTGCAAGCGGGTGATCGCTCAGCGCGGTACCCATTACTGTCCGAAATGTCAGAAGTAGCGCGGACGAATTCGCGCCGAATACGGGGATGAAGGCCGGTGCTCAGTCTCGACGAGTTGCGACGGGCGGTGCCGTTGCTCGAAGCGCGCCTTCGAGGCCACCGGGTACAGGCGGCCTCGCAACCGGATGCTGCGACGCTGGTGCTGTCGACATGGGGGCACGCGGACGGCGAAGGCGTGAAGCATCACCTGGTCCTCTCGTGCCGTGCGGGCTGTGCTCGCGTCGGGCTCGTCCCGCGCGAACCCGCCAAGCTCGAGACACCGCCCGCGTTCACCCAGTATCTGCGCGCTCACGTGATGAATGCGGAAATCGGGGGCTTCCGCCTGATCGGCGACGACCGGCAGCTTGCAATGCGCTTGCGCAGCCGCGAGGGCGACTGCGATCTCCTGCTCGCGATCTTCGGCCGCAAGAGCAACATCGTCCTGCTCGACGACGGCGGCGTCGTGATCACCGCGATGCGCCCGCTCGCCGAAACACGTCCCGAATTGTCGCCGGGAAGCGTCTGGACGTCGCCCGAGTCGCGTCCGCCGACGTCCGGAGGAGATCGCTTCGCGACCGCATCGGACGACCGATACCTGTTCGAGATCGAGCGCCACTATGCGTCCGAAGTGGAGCAGGATGAGCACCATCGCCTGCACCTGGCTCTCGAGCGCTCGCTCCGAAAGGAGCGCAAGACGCTCGAACGCAAGCTCGAGAAGATCGCGCGGTCGCTCGCGGATGCGGAGCGGGCGGTTTCGCTCGAACGCTCCGGAGAGCTGCTGAAGAGCGTCCTGCCGCGCGTCAAGAAGGGCGACCTCGAAGTCGCGGCGACCGACTTCACCACCGGCGAGTCGGTGGTGATTCCGCTCGACCCGATGCTCACGCCGTCCGAGAACCTCGAACGGATCTTCAAGCGTTACCACAAGGCGGTTCGCGGTCTCACCAAGGCGGGCGCACAACACGCGGAGGTGCGGTCGGCCTGCGGTGCGGTCGAGGCGCTCGAAGACGAACTACGGGGCGTTGCGGACGACGCTGCGGCGCTCGAGGCATTCTCGGCGCGTGCGCCGGTTGCAAAGCTGTTGAAGAAGTACGAGCCCAAGGAAGCGGCGGCGGCATCGCGCTCGAGCGGTTCGACGGAGGTGAAGCTAGGAAAGCGCATGGTTCCCCTGCGCTTGATGCCGCGCCGCTACCGTACCGGGGACGGCCTCGAAATCTGGGTCGGCCGGAACGACGCCGGCAACGATTTCCTCACGACTCGGCTCGCCGTCGGGAACGACCTGTTCTTTCACCTCGACGGCGCTCCGGGAAGCCACGTGATCCTGCGGACGGGCGGGAAGCAGGATCCGCCTTCCGACTCGGTACTCGACGCGTGCGAGCTGGCGGTGCATTTCTCGAAGGCGAAGAACGCGACGCGTGCGGACGTGCACGTCGTTCCGATCAAGAACGTGAAGAAGCCGAAGGGCGCGAAGGCTGGGCTCGTGATGGTCCACGGCGGAAAGACGGTGCATCTCCGTCGGATGCAGACGCGGCTCGATCGAATCCTGGCGGCGCGCGTCGAAGAATAGGCCAAGGCTGCTCCCGGCCCGAGCCCGCGCATCTCGCCGTTCGCCGCAACGCGCGGGCTCGGGCCGGAGGTCAGCCGGCTTCGATCAGGACCTTGAGGGCTCCCGGCGATGCGGCGATCCGCAGCGCTTCCTGGGCGTCCGCCAGCCCGACGCGCTCGTGGATCAGCGATGCGACGTCCACCGACCCGTTCTCGAGTGCGCGCATGGCGGGCGGAAACGGGCCGCAACGCGAGCCGACTACCTGGATCTCGTTGATGACGAGCGGTGCGAGATCGATCTCTGCGTGCGCGGCGACCGTGGTCTTGAGCACGATGGTTCCGCGCGGCTTCACGGCCGCGATCGCGCGATCGAAGCCGTCGCTACGCCCGGTGGCTTCTACGACCAGGGAAGTCGGCTCCGGGCGATGATCTTCGTGGGCGATGGTCTCGATTCCGAGGCGATGCGCAATCGCGAGCTTCTCACGGTGCTTCCCGACCAGCCGAACTCGCGCGCCGACGCTGCGAAGCACTTGCGCGATCAACAATCCCAGCTTGCCGTCGCCGAGCACCAGGCAGTCGGATCCGGCCGGCACATCGATCTGCTCGAGGATCTCGAACGCAGCAGCGAGCGGCTCGGCGAAGACCGCAGCTTCATCGGTCACCGACTCCGGGACGGGATGCAGGTTCGCGACCGGCACGCGAACGTACTCCGCGAACGCACCGTCTGCGTCGAGAATTCCCATTACGCGGCGGTTGGGGCAGTGGCGTTCGAGCCCTGTCTCGCAGAACGCGCAGCTCCGGCAGGCGAAATTGATCTCGCCGACGACGCGCCGATCGAGCAGTTCGCCCGGTCCTTCGCACACGGTCCCGACGAACTCGTGCCCCAGCACGCCCCGAAAATCCATATAGCCCTTCACGAGCTGGAGGTCGGTGTCACAGACACCTGCAAGCGAGACGCGTACCAGCGCGGAGTCGGGAAAGTCTTCCGGCTCCGGAACGGATTGGACGCGAGCGGCTTCGCCGTCGAAATACAGGGCACGCATGGCTGACCGGCATCGTCGCAAACCAGCGCGCGCCCGCAAACTTCTCGTGCAGTCGGCCCGACCGTTCGCGCAGAGCTGCGGAGCAGGCATTCCGACCGGAATCGCTTCTGCGCGCCGGCGTCGATACCGCCCCGCACCCTCCGGATCTCGCGTACACTGCGGGGCGCATTCGCCGACAGGGGCGCCGGTTGCTGTTCAATTCGCTCGAGTTCGTCTTCTTCTACGCAATCGTGTTTGCGCTCTACGCGCTGCTGCACGCCCGCTGGACGCTGCGCAAGTGGCTGCTGCTGCTGGCCAGCTACTGCTTCTACATGGCGTGGAATCCGCCCTACGTCGTTCTGCTGATCTTCTCCACCGCGCTCGACTTCGTTTCCGGCCGCCGCATCGCACTCTCCGACTCCGCTACCGTCCGCCGCAGCTGGCTGGTGGCCAGCTGTGTCGGCAATCTCGGTGTGCTCGCGTTCTTCAAGTACAGCGATTTCCTGCTGTCGAACTTCTGGATCGCCACCGAGCCGCCCTTCGCATATCCCGATTTCGTGAGGAGCCTGGTGCTCCCGCTCGGAATCTCGTTCTATACCTTTCAGTCGCTCAGCTACACGATCGACGTTTATCGTGATCGCCGGGCGGTGAGCCGAAGCGCTCTCGACTTCGCCCTCTACGTTTCGTTCTTTCCCCAGCTGGTCGCCGGCCCGATCATCCGCTCCCGAGAGTTCCTGCCCCAGCTCGCCGAGAATCGCAGCGCTTCGTCCGACGAGTTGCTCTCCGGGTTCGATCAGATCGCCCGCGGCTTTGCCAAGAAGATTCTCTGCGCCGACGTCCTCGCGGCATACGTCGATCTGGTCTACGCCGACCCCGGTTCCTTCGGTGCGGTGAACCACTGGCTCGCGATCTATGCCTATGCTTTCCAGATCTACTTCGACTTCAGCGGCTACAGCGACATCGCGATCGGGGTCGCCAGGACGCTCGGGTTCGCGATACCGGCCAATTTCCGTCTGCCGTATCTCGCGCGCGGACCTTCCGACTTCTGGAACCGCTGGCACATCAGCTTGTCGACCTGGTTGCGAGACTATCTCTACATCTCGCTCGGCGGCTCGCGCACCACCCGCGGGCGGACGTATTTGAATCTCGCAATCACGATGCTGCTCGGCGGCCTGTGGCACGGTGCCGCCTGGGGGTTCGTGCTCTGGGGCGCCTTTCACGGCGCCTGGCTGGTGGTTCACCGGGCATTCTTCCGTGAGCGTCGCGGCTTCCGGATGCCCGGGGTGGTGTCGGTCCTGCTCACCTTCCACGGCGTTTGCGCGGGCTGGGTGCTGTTCCGAGCACGATCCCTCTCCGACGCGATGACGGTCTATGGAGCGTTCCTGGATTTCGAGACGCCCGTCGAAGCCGTGCGGCCGTTGGTGCTCGTCGTGTTGGCGGTCGGCTTTGCGTCCCATCTGCTCGCCGCATCGACGGGGCTCACACGGGCCTGGAACGAGAAATCGCTCGACGTCCAGGTCGGGGCCTGGCTCGCTACCGCGATCGGGATCTTCTTCCTGGCGTCCAAGACCACGCAGTTCATCTACTTTCAGTTCTGAGTATGTCGATGTCTTCACGCCTCCGGATCCCCGCCCGCCCCGCCGTCGTCGTCGCTGCACTGCTGTGCATGGCGTTTCCATCCCTCTGGGACGGCTCGTTTCCCGCGCTCGAAGGCGATCCGGTCGTGGTCCAACTCACTCGTCTTCGCGCGAAGGCCGAGTTCGAGATCCCGAAGGGGACGATTCGCGCCCAGCCGATGGCGATGGGCGGAACCGCTGCGGAGCAGTCGCTCTTCGTCTCCTTTCCATTGGAGCGCGCAGGTCGCTACAGCGTCTACGGTATTTCGAGCAACCGCGCAGCACAGCCGATGGCGCTGCAGGTGAACGGCCGGCCTACGAGCGCGATGGCCTTCTTCCAGCGCACCGGTTCGAAGCGAGCGGACTTCGAGCGGCACCGAATCGCGACCGGCGTTTCCTTCGTCGCCGGGTCGAACATCGTCGGCCTGACCGGGCCGAGCGATCGCACGATGCTGCTCGAGCTTCGGCACGAGGTTCCGCTCGGCCCGTTCCGCTGGATCTCGTTGTTCGCGGCCGCAGCCGCGCTGCTCGGACTGCGGCTGTTCGTCGTCACGAATCTCTCGCTGCCGCCGGCGCTTCGGGTCGCGCTGGCGCTCTCGCTGTTCGCCGCCGGCCTCATCGCGTTTCCGCTCGTGCTGGCCCGGGTCTCGGGTGGAGCGCTGGCAGCCCTCGGCCAGAAGGATCCGGTGAAGACCACACGGCTTCGACTGATGGAAGAGCATTTCGCCTCGGCGGGATGGGGCGAAGCGGACGATTCGAAGTTCCGGGTCTTCCTGATGGGCGATTCGACGCACTATTGGTCGCTGCCGCGATCCGGGCGAATGTTGCCCGCACTCGGGCGAGCGATTGCAAAGCGGGGCTATCGCGACGTCGAGGTGTCCGGTGTCTCGGGCGGGGCACTCAATGCCTTCGACTTCTATCTGCTGCTGAACCGCGTCGTCCGCGAGAGGCCGGACCTCGTGGTCATCCCGGTCGGGACGCGAAGTTTTTCGGACTGGTGGCTCCATAACGAAGGCTATCGCTTTCACGAGATGGACCACTATCCGTCGTTCGTGGAGCTGCTGCGCGCTCGGAATCTTTCGGTCGCGGGGCGCGAGCTTTCCGTCGTCGGCTGGGGCCTTCGGGGCGTCGACGCGGGCTTGTTCGATGGGCGCGTCGCGCATCTGCTGCGCGGGGCCAAGGTCTGGTTCGACGCCGAGTGGGAGCGAGTCGAATACGTGATCACGAGGCGACTGTTCGGTCGGGGGGCACGGATCGGCGAAGCGGAGCCGGATGAATACGAGCGTTGGATCACCGCGATCGCCGCCGATCATCCGCTCTTCGAGGCCTATCGGTTGATCAACGATCTCGCGAGCCGAAACGGTATCGAGGTGCTCTACTACAGCGAACCGGCGAACGCGATCGCACAGCGCCGCAAGGGCCGCGAACTCGATCTCGAGCGGAACTTCGCCGTGATCGAACGCGCGATAACGGATTCGCCGGGAGTGCGTTTCCTGAGACTCGCCCACCACGATTCGCCGAAGATGTTCTCGGACGACGTCGACCACTTGACGCGCCACGGGATCGATGTCGTTGCGGGCGCTCTCGCAGACGAAATCGTGAGAGTTCGAACCGGAGACGTTCCGCCACCGTGATCCGTTCCCTGTCGATTCCGATCTCGCTACTCATCGCTCTCGCGATCGGCTGTGCGGAAGAGCCGGGGCCGAAATCGCCCGCCGAGGGCCGGCCGAACCTGCTCTTGATCTCGGTCGACACGCTGCGCGCCGATCATCTCGATCTGTACGGCTACGAACGCACGACGGCTCCGAATCTCGCGCGCCTGGCGGCCGACGGGATCGTGTTCGAGCGGGCGTGGTCTCAGGCCCCGTGGACGTTGCCGTCGCTCGCCTCGCTCCACACCTCGCTCTACCCATCCCAGCACGGTGCGCTGCTGAAGGAAGGCGGACTTTCCGATGACGTCGTGACGATCGCCGAAGTGTTGCGCGACGCCGGCTACCGGACCGCCGCCGTCAGCTCGCACGTCTTCGCGGGTAGCCGGCGTGGATTCGCGCAGGGTTTCGACCGCTTCGACGAGTCGCAGATTCGCGGTCACGACGCCGTGACATCGAGCGCGATCAACGATGTCGCGTCCGGAATCCTCGAGGACTTTTCGCGATCCGGTTCGACCGCCCCCTTCTTCCTGTGGCTCCACTACTTCGATCCGCATTTCAGCTACGTCCGTCACCCGGAGTTCGGCTTCGCGGGATCCTATTCGGGGCAACTCGATTCACCGTCGATCCGGATGGGGCACCTGAAGCGTCTGCACGAGCACGGAAAGCTGACGAAAGACGATCACGACTTCGCAGTCGCGGTCTACGACGAAGAGATCGCCTTTTTCGATGCGGCGCTCGGCCGCTTGCTCGGGGCTCTCGCCCGGCTCGGTCTAGCGGACGAAACCCTGATCGTCGTGACGGCGGACCACGGCGAGGCCTTCATGGAGCGCGGTCGATACTTCCACGGCAAGGACGTCTACGAGGAGCTGATCCACGTGCCGCTCGTGATCGGCGGCGCGGTTCCGGAAGCATTGCGAGGCCGACGGATCCGGAGTCGGGTGGAGGTGGCGAGCGTGCCTGCGACGCTCGCGGAGATCGCGGGGGTGGAGGGAAGCCGCTTTCAGGGGAGCAGCCTGCTCGCAGCGGCACGTTCGGACGCAGCCGCGACCCAGGTGTTCAGTGAAGGCTGCTTCGCGGGAGGCGAGAGCGGCCGGAAGATCGCGGTCGCACGGGACGACTGGAAGCTGATCTTTCGTCTCGACGACGGAGGCTACGAGCTCTACGACCTCGCGACGGATCCGAGCGAGCAGCACGATCGATTCGACGACCGCGACGACCGTGTTCTGGCTGCGCGGGCCGATCTG
>Ga0055476_10000198_pt1 | contig 15039 bp, 14 predicted proteins | sample Muzzi_CordC_D2_FD_57682 | JGI IMG/M metagenome (GOLD analysis project Ga0055476, IMG submission 57682) | Wetland microbial communities from San Francisco Bay, California, USA, that impact long-term carbon sequestration - Muzzi_CordC_D2 | ecosystem: Environmental > Aquatic > Marine > Wetlands ... | reverse complement strand
TCTCTGGTCAACTTTTCCAGTTCATCCCATATCGCGAATCTCTACCTCACCGGTTTCGAGATCGACTTCAGTTCGCAACAATAACTCGATGGGCACGGGCTGGCCCCAGAGTTCACCGCTAATCTGTACACTCACCACATTGTGATGATCGAGTTGCAAGTCGCTTACGATGGCTTCGACCTTCAGCGTCTCCCGTAAAATCCGCGGTTCGAAGTCGATAATGACCTGACGCAGCGTACTTTCCAGTTCCACCACATCCAGGGTTGATGCCGTGGCGCCCGACAGTGCTGGCAGGCCGAAATTGATCACAGACCGCGCGGCGTAAGGAAACGCACCGTGCTCGATAACACCGCCCATGCGAGTGGCATTGAACAGCCATGCCAGGTCGCGCAATACCGCCTGGCGTAATTTCGCCTTGTTGATCACGCGTGCCTCGCGCGGCTCCTGATTCTTGTCGGGCGCATCGTCTGTCAACCTGTCCAGCAATGCCGGTTGCAAGCGTTCCTGGGGCGTAAGTCCTGCCATAAATCATATGGTCCCGGCTGAATCGACCGGTTGGTTCTGAGAATCGATAGTAATTGAACGAACCTCCAGCAATGCCACTTCACTGGTATCAGTAGTCAGGATACGTTGTCCCAAGCCGTAGTACATACCGGGCAGCAGTTCTTCCCACAAGGTCTTGCGTGCCAGGAGAATCGAACCGTCGGTGCTGGTCTCGGAGCCCGGATAGCGAGCGGGGATCAGTGCGACGCTCTCTCCGCCATTGGAAAATTGCAGGTGCGCCGGCATCCAGATCAGATCACGCAAATCGACGGGGGGTTCGATATCGATACGACTCAGATTCATAAAAGGCACCCAGTAATAGCGCCCGTTGATGATTGCCTCCAGCACCGGGCCCAGTCGCATATCGGCATCGGCGATCCATGTAAAACGTTTTCCATCCAGCGTGCCGCTTGATACAGGGGCGTTATCCAGGGCCTGTTGACTCAGTTGCTGCGACTGCTGGTGCTCACCGAGGCCGGCACGCAGTAGCGATTCAATCAGTAATGCCAGCCAGACTTCCGGCTCCCCGAACACCATAGGCGATTTCTTGCCTGCGAATACCTGACTGCGCAGTGCCTCACAGCGTAACGCCTCGCGATACATCTGCGCCATCGCCAGTGCGGCAGGATTGAGCTCAGCTGCCATGTCAAGCTGCGTCAGGGCGCGGTCCCATTGGCCAAGAATAGACAGCAACTGAAAAAGGAAGATGCGCAGCTTGTCATCACCCGGGTTGGCGCGGACCTGTTCCTGCAGCAGCTGCAAAGCCTCTACGGGCTTGGCATCACGCAGGTTCTGCTCTGCATCGAGGGTGTGTGCCATGACTTTTTCTCTCGCTTAACCAGACCCGGGCCGGACCCAGCTCAGACAGTCCCGGTTTCCGCCTCGAACACCATACCGCCGCGCGCCTGACCGTCTGCACCCTGCGGAACGTACTCAACATTGATTCTTTGGTAAGCCAGGCCCAGATTCTCGGTCAACTCGGCATCCATACCGGAATTCCCCGATTGAACCTCCAACAGGGTGATGCGGCCATTCTCAAGAGTAATTCTGAAATATTCGAGTGCTGTTCCACCCGCCTTGCGAACAGTCAGCACGGCTTTCTTGATCGGTTCGTTGTTGCGCATCGCCGCCATCAAGCCGGTAGATGCGCAATCCACATGCTTGACGATCTTTATCTCATTGAAAGAGGTCTTGGCGCTACGCCCTGCGCCAGCCATCGCCGTTTGTGCCCGCATCCCCCAGGACCATGCAATTACGTCGATTTCGTCATTGTGCTGATCATCCTGCGCCTCACCCTTGATAGGGCCTTGTCTGGCGCCTTCGATCTTGAGAAACATGTCACCTTGGGCCATGTGAATTCATCCGGCACTGCCAGTAGTTGTTGTTGAAATCTCCGTAGCACACGCTACCTTGTCATGTGCGTGAAGCCTCATCCGAGTTTAGGCACAGCGCAATCCGGGATACCGTCATATGAATCCCGGATTGCTGTGCTTTCTCTATAATCTAAGCGGTTCGGACGAACGGCCAATTGCGCCTACGCGTGTGCCATGAATGTACACTTCCAGGAAGTTCGTCAGCAGCGCAGAAATCCTGTTACCTGCAATTGGACTCGAGTTACCGTCACGTACTACCCAGCCAGTAACGATTTCAATCGTGACTAAGATAGCCGCTTATTTTCCTGCCTACACTTTACACTTTAACGTTCTTGGCTATGTTATAGGCTGCAGTAACCGCAGCATCGCCCGAGCCGTCAGCCTTCTGCGGTGCGTATTCCACCTTGTACTCGGCAAAGTTAAGACTGACATTCTCGGTTAGGCGGTCTTCCCCCTGGCTCCCGCCGGTAGAAACAGATGAGATCAGCACATCTTTCATCGATATTTTAAGATACTCCAGTGGATTTTCACCGGCTTTCCGCACCGTGAGCAACGCTTCAGGGTAGTGCTTGCCAACGCAACACCCCAAAATAACATTGGGAGAGGCTTTATCGACGTACTTTGTCAAGGAAACATCCTGTACGTTCACTTTCCCGGCGCCACCGCCGGTTCCGGTGTGCGTCGTACCCGACTGAGACATCCCCCAACTCCAGGCCAGGACATCAATCTCATCCTTATGCTTGTCGTCGCTCGATTCGCCCTTGATATCACCCAACTTCAGAAACATGTCGACAGCCATTGTCATCTCCTTTTCCAGTATGGTAGATGGTACGCGAATAGATATGGCCGGGAGTCCTGTGGTCCTTTTCACAGAAAGAAGTCCTGCGACTACCCTGTCTCTCCATTCTTAAAAAACGATTATCAAGGGAACCGTTTTTATACTTTAGTCCATTTTTTCCCTGAAACTCGCCAATTTTCAGAAATCCTGCTCGTAGCTAACAATGCCAGGCTTTGCACTGAGGTCTGGTTCAAACTCAAGCCGTCTTCAATGATGGCAATTTGGAAACCAGACGTAGCGACACAGTCAGCCCTTCCAATTGATAGTGCGGCCGGAGAAAGAACTTGGACGTGTAATAGCCTGGGTTGCCCTCCACTTCTTCCACAACCACCTCAGCGGCTGCCAGTGGCTTTTGTGCCTTGGTAGTCTCTGAGGAATGCGCAGGATCTCCATCTACGTAGTTCATAATCCAGTTTTGCAGCCAGCGTTGCATATCGTCGCGTTCCTTGAATGAGCCAATCTTGTCACGCACGATGCACTTCAAGTAATGCGCGAATCGGCAACAGGCGAACAGATAGGGTAATCGTGCCGCCAGGTTTGCGTTAGCGGTAGCATCGGGGTCATCGTACTCGAAGGGTTTTTGCAGTGACTGGGCGCCAATGAACGCTGCGAAATCGGAATTCTTGCGATGCACTAATGGCATGAAGCCATTCTTGGCAAGTTCTGCCTCACGACGATCAGAGATCGCGATCTCGGTAGGACACTTCATATCGACGCCACCGTCATCCGTCGGGAATGTGTGGGTGGGGAGACCCTCAACCGAACCGCCAGATTCCACACCACGAATCCGTGAACACCAGCCATAGAGTTTGAAGGACCGATTGATGTTCACTGCCATTGCATAGGCTGCGTTTGCCCATGTGTAACGGCTGTGATCGGCCGCACCGGTATCCTCCTCGAAATCGAACTCTTCTATGGGGTTGGTCCTGGCGCCATAGGGCAGGCGGGCGAGGTATCGTGGCATCGCAAGACCGAGGTAACGCGCATCATCCGATTCGCGCATGGAGCGCCATGAGGCATACTCCGGTGTCGTGAAGATCTTGGTCAGATCACGAGGGTTGGCAAGCTCCTGCCAGGAATCCATTTGCATTAGCACAGGTGAAGCACCTGCGATGAAAGGGGTATGCGCAGCGGCGGAGATCTTCGAGATCTCGCCTAGCAATTCGACGTCTGGCGGACTGTGGTCGAAATAGTAATCGCCGACGAGGCACCCGATTGGTTCTCCACCAAACTGTCCGTATTCCTCCTCGTAGATTTTCTTGAACAGCGGGCTCTGATCCCAGGCGGTACCCTTGAATTTTTTCAGGGTCTTGCCGAGATCCGCCTTTGTAATATTCATAAAGCGGATCTTCAGCATCTCGTCGGTTTCAGTGTTGTTGACCAGGTAACCGAGCCCGCGCCAGGCGCCTTCAAGTTTTTGAAAATCCTCGTGGTGAATAATGAGGTTGATCTGTTCGGACAGCTTGCGATCGATCTCCGCAATGATTGCCTCTATCGATTTGACGACATCGGTACTGATGAGCTTGGTTTGTGACAGGGCCTGTTCCGCAAGTGTGCGTACCGCCTGTTCGACGGCGCCTTTCGCCTCATCACTTTTCGGCTTGAACTCTTTCTTTAACAGTGCGGTAAGTTCAGTGCCCTCCAACAGCAAGCCTTCTTCTTGTGGTGTCTCTTGTTGCGTTTCGGCCATGGTGCTCTCCCTGAAATGTGTTCGAAGCTGATGTGTTACGTTGTACCCTCTTCTTCGGTAGGTTTCTTGGTTGCGGCGAGCGATTGAAGGAGTGCGGGATCCTGCAATACCCTGGAGATGAGTTCCTCTGCACCCGACTTACCGTCCATGTAGGTGATAAGGTTTGCGAGTTCCTCCCGGGCTTCCAGCAGCTTGCTTAGCGCGTCAACCTTGCGTGCCACCGCCGCCGGCGAGAAGTCATCCATGTTTTCGAAGGTAAGTTCTACATTCATATTACCTTCACCAGTCAGGGTATTTGGAACCTGGAAGGAGAGACGCGGTTTAATGGCCTTCATCCGGCTATCGAAGTTGTCGATATCGATGTCCAGAAACTTGCGATCTGTAACCGCGGGCAAAGCTTCCGTCGGTTTGCCGGACAAATCGGCCAATACGCCCATGACGAACGGTAACTGGATCTTCTTTTCCGCTCCGTACAGCTCGACGTCGTATTCGATCTGGACACGCGGTGCGCGGTTACGTGCAATAAACTTCTGACTACTTTGTGCCATGGTCCACCTCTCGTTTGGAAAAAGGCAGTTTAGATACCTTTATCTTGCTCCCCGACCCTCGTGAAGCCCAGCCTGTACCCTGTCATGTCAGGTTACACCATATATAATAGTTAATCGTGTGATCTTATTCGCCATGTTCGTTATTCTTTATTCACCTTCCAGCCCGGCCAACTTCTGAATCTGGCCCAGGCTCTCCGGCACAAGTTCCTGTATTATCTCGACAAAACTCTTGATCATCAAACGTTGCGCCCGGCGAATAAACAGCGGTGCCGGATTGGTTGGTTCGGTGCGTTCGATGTATTCAATCACCCGTTGCAGCAAACGCACTGCATCTTCGCGGCTGCGTATCTCGGTGGTCAACGGATGTACTGGCTCCGCCATACCCTCTGAGGCAATCTGAATCGGTTGTTCCTGTGCCTCTGCACTAACACCTAGCGCTGCATCACAGACCTGTAACAGCAACCCAAGCAGCTCTTGCAGCGACTTTAGATCGGGTACCCGTTCTATACCAACCTTGTCGGACAACAAGGTACGCAGTGCCTTCAATGACTGTATCGATGTACGCAGGGCTTCAATCGGCAAGGCATCATCGGCCGCGGCAGCCCGTATCATGCCTTCGATTTCGGTACGAGTCAGCACGGCATCATCGTTGCTTGCGGACAGCTTGCCCATGGCAATCAATACGCTCCTCACTGCAACACCGCCATGACGACCCGGACGCACCAGATGCATGTTGCGCACATCTCGCAACAGCGTATCTGGATCGCCAAGTGGCGCCAGAGCATTGAGCCGCATCGTGGGATCGTACCCGTCCTCCGGATCGAGCTGCGGGTGTACAGAATCCCAATAGCGCTCCATCAGCCCATGAATCAGCACCAGACCCGCAGCCAGACCACCCATGTCTTCCAGAGACGTGAGTGCCCGTGTAATTAGAATGGCAACGCGAAGGTCTTTGGTCCGTAACATCAATGCTAGCGCGCGATCCAGAACCTCAGACCAATTCGGCTCCTCGGCAGCGACCGTGGTCTCTCCGAACTGCTGTTCGGGTCGACGACGCGCAGCCTGCTCAAGCGCTATGAATCCGTGGTCATACTCAAGATCTGGCCCGCAGGGCGGATCCTGAGGAACCTCGGTCAGGAGGGTGTCGATATCAATCAAGAATTAGCTCCATGATACTTATTCGTGCTCCATGTTTGTTATTCGATATTTAGTTATGAGTGGCTGACATTACAGCGCAATTCAATGACTCGTCAACCAATTTTATAGTTGCCAACGCCGTGGAAAACTCACAAACAACTCACGTCCAGGCGCATTTTCTACCGCGTCCTTAATCATGATCATGCAGAGACGACGTTTCCATATTTATTAATATAATAATTTTCTTGGTTGTGACGTCACCAATTCCAAATATATTACGTATATTTACGTATATGCTTGTCACAACCATTTAGAACACGTGGGCGGATATGGATATGGAAATGGTCTGTTGGCTGTTTTGATGACGCACAGTTTTTGTCTTCACGTTATCTTTACAGTATTTCGATTACGACCACTGTAATATTGTCACGCCCACCGTAATACAAGGCACGCTGCACCAGCCTGTCACAGACGTGCGAAGTAGCCGTTTCCAGCAGGATCTCCCTGATCTCTGTTTCACTGACTTCCCGGTAAAGGCCATCACTGCACAGCAAATAGACATCGCCCGGAGCGAGTTGGCAGGTAGCGGTATCCAGCTTTAGCTCGTTTTCTGCTCCTACGGCACGGGACAACATATTTAAGGTAGTGTCATTATCAGCATGAACACCAGGATATTTGCCACGCGCGATCAGATCCTCCATCAGGGTATGGTCACGCGTGAGGCGGGTAAAATCGCCAGCGCGAAAGCGGTAGGCACGGCTGTCTCCCGCCCATAAACAGGCGCATTGGTTATTCATCGCAAGGAAAACAACAACCGTACTGCCGATTACCGGTTGACCACGGCGCAATGCTTCGTCCAGCAATTGTCGATTAACCGTCTGCAGACGTCGCGACATGTCGTCAATGAAATCACTGAGACCTGTCGGAACCCCGGTTTTTTGCAGGATCTCAATGATCATGCGGCTCGCCAGATCGCCTGCGCTATGTCCGCCCATGCCGTCTGCAAGTGCCCACAGGCCAATTTCCGGTCGCGCCAGGCAGGCGTCCTCATTCACCTTGCGCACTCGGCCAACGTCACTGGCCACCGCGGACCTCCACCTCATTACTGGGCTCGTCATGTGACCCCCTTTCTTATATTCTCCCGGATGGAGGCTACCGCTACACATGCCGTCCACGGTAACATTTTAAGTCATGGTATTTCAGCTTTCTATGGTTTATCGTTTATAGTGATTCTGGCAATGAATAGTAACACTCTCCCGATTTCCGTAACCTCTAAACTTAGGTACCAACTTTGAGGAAACCGGGAGAATAGAATTAGCAGGCAGAAATTACTAAAATTAGACCTATTAGAAATTGTGCACGCCCGGTCTTATAGTCTTTAGGGAGGCAATATGAAGAAGCCATTTGAATGGCAGACTCGAATGGCATGGATGGCGTTTACAGTGTGTATACTGTGGCTGTCTGCTTGCGCATCAGGGCCAAAACCCACCGTATTAAAGACTGATCTGCGGGTGCATGCAAATATCAACCCTGATATGAGTGGGCGACCCTCCCCCGTGGTGGTGCGTTTTTATGAACTCAAATCCCTCGCCGCCTTCAACAATGCCGATTTCTTCTCCTTGTATGATCGGGACCGGGAAACATTGGGGAGCGAACTTGTAGCCGTCGATGAATTGCATCTGACACCCGATGAAACACGTCAGATCAAGCGTACGCTTCAACCGGATACTCAGTTCGTAGGCGTGGTGGCTGCTTTCCGTGATCTGGAACATGCCGTTTGGCGAGCCTCCACCGCCATTGCGCCACACAAGGTTACCCAGCTAGTAATACAGCTGGAAGGAAATCAGATAAGCATCGCCAGTCCCTAGTTTGATTAGCGGGCCGTGTGACGAAGGCAAGAAACCTCTTATGCCATGGAATGACAAGGTCGTCTGGACTGAAGGTATGTTCCTTCAGCCGCAACACTTCCAGCAACATGATCGCTATCTGGAAAGATTGGTGGAAGCGCGAACGGGTCCACTGCTGGGACATGGCTGGGGATTCTGCAGTATAGAAGTCGATTCAGCCGCACTGGCAATGGGAAAGATCCAGCTGATAGCCGCACGCGGGCTGATGCCTGATGGCACACCGTTTGATTTCCCGCACAACGACGCCCCACCCCCGCCGCTTGACATAGATGCCAGCATTAGGGATGAACTAATCGTACTGGCCTTGCCACTGCGCCGTCCTGGCATGGAGGATGTAGAGTTCAGCGACCAGCCTGGTCCCGGTACAACTCGCTATGCCGTCGGTGAGGTAGAGGTCAACGATACCAATGCCAGCTCCGACCGCAGTGCACTTCTTCAGGTTGGCCGACTCCGTCTGCGATTGATGCGTCAAACCGATATCACGGATGCCTACGCGACACTCGGTGTTGTAAGCATCATGGAACGCCGCGCAGATAATCAGGTGGTCTTGAACAAAACCTACATCCCACCATTATTACGTGCTGATGGTAATGCAACTTTGAGCACATTTATTCGCGATCTGCACGGATTGCTGCATCAGCGTGGCGAAGCCCTGGCGGCGCGTTACACACAACCAGGACGCGGCGGCGTCTCAGAGGTTGCCGACTTCCTGCTATTACAAACGGTTAACCGCTATGAACCAGTGTTTATGCACCTGGTGACGCATCCCCACATACATCCCGAGCCGTTGTTTGCACTGTGTCTCGGGCTGGCAGGTGACCTGGCGGCATTCAGTCAGATGAGCCGGCGCCCGCTTGCTTTCCCGGAGTATCAGCATGATGCACTCGATGCATGCTTTACACCGTTGATCGCGGAACTGCGGCGCTCGCTTACGATGGTGATAGAACAGAACGCAATTCCTATCGAGCTGCAAACCCGTCAACATGGAGTGCGTGTAGCCATTATTGCGGACAAGGAGCTGCTGAAAAGCGCGAGTTTTGTGCTGGCGGCCAACGCGCAACTCCCGCCGGACACCCTGCGCTCTCGGTTTCCCAGCCAGGTCAAAATAGGCCCCGGTGAGCGCATCCGCGATCTGGTTAACCTGCAATTGCCAGGGATCCCGTTGCGCCCGTTGCCAATTGCGCCTCGCCAGATTCCGTTCCATGCCGGGTTCAATTACTTTGAGCTTGAACGCGGTGGCGAACTGTGGCAACAGCTGCAACGTTCCGGGGCCTTGGCGATGCACATCGCGGGTGAGTTTCCGTCCCTTGAACTGGAATTTTGGGCAATCAGGGGATAAGCATGAATACTGACGATCCTTTCGCAGGGACCGGCTCGGATCGTACCATCATCCTTCCCTCACCCGGCAGGCGAGGCACACAGCGACCTCCCGGTTCGACACAAACTCAATTTTCCGATAGTGGAAAGTCTTACGGGCTCGACGGCTCAGCAACTGCCTCCGGAATTAATCCTCTGGTCGCGGCTGCCAACCCGCTACTCAATCTTACTGCGCAATTACGTGCTACAGCGCAACACCCTGATCCTTCCGGATTGCGCGAGGCACTCGCACAGGGTATCAAGACCTTTGAGGCACGCGCCCGGGCCGCAGGAATCGAATCGGAGAAAATCCTAGCTGCGCGCTACGCACTGTGTACCCTCCTCGACGAGATCGCCGCCTCGACGCCCTGGGGCGCTTCAGGCATGTGGGCGAAACAGAGCCTGCTGGTTCAGTTCCACAACGAAGCTCGCGGCGGCGAAAAATTCTTCCAATTACTCTCAAAGATCGCCGAAAAACCCGACGCCAATCATGACCTGCTGGAGCTGCTGTATATATGCATGGCAATGGGACTTGAGGGGCGTTATCACCTAATGGACAACGGCCGCTCGGAGCTTGAGGCGCTGCGTGAACGCCTGGCACAGTTGCTGCGTCAACACCGCGGCGAATATGAACGCGACCTTTCTCCTCACTGGCAAGGCGCCACTACACAACGTCATCCGATATTCACTATCCTTCCTCTGTGGGTAATAATAGCAGTCTGCGGATTAATCTTGCTCACCTCCTATCTTGGTTTCAGCTATAATTTGAATAACGATTCCGATCCGGTATTTTCCAAAATCCAGTCAATTCGCGCGGAGGCGCCCCCGCCACGCAAGTTGACACCTGTGTTATTACCTGCGCCCTCACCACGTCTCACCACTTTCCTTGCCACGGAGATTACTCAGGGGCTGGTTGCTGTACGTGATGACGCCGGTTCCAGCGTGGTAACCCTGCGGGGAGATGGTTTGTTTGCACCAGGCAGCGCGACGGTTTCCAGCGAGTTTATTCCGCTACTCATGCGTATTGGCGCTGCCCTTAATGCCGTCCCGGGCGCCGTGCAGATCGCCGGTTACACAGACAGCCTGCCGATCCGATCCGCGCGATTTCCATCAAACTGGCATCTTTCACAGGCCCGTGCCGATGCCGTGCTTCGGCTCCTTGCAACGGTAGTTGCGCCAGACCGCCTGATCGCTGAAGGTCGCGCTGATGCCGATCCAGTCGCACCCAACAATACTGCAGCGGGACGTGCACGGAATCGCCGCGTTGAGATCACGTTGTTCGCTACACAACCATGATGCATAAACTGCTAAAGCTCATCTTTAACCATTGGGTCGTGGCTGGGCTCGGCCTGACGGCCCTTGGTCTTATCATCTGGTTTGTTGGTCCACTTATCGGCATCGCAGATTACCGGCCGCTCGAGTCGCCCATCATGCGCTGGATCGTCATCGGTGTGGTCATCGCATTTTATATCGGTCGATTGGCATGGCGATCGCTCAGAAGCAAGCTTGCGAGCGCACGACTTATGGAAGGCCTGATGAAACAGGCTCCTGCCCAGGCAGCTTCAGGTGACAGCACCGCGCAACATGAGGTCGAGACGCTTCGCCGACGTTTTGATGAGGCTGCAGAGGTATTGAAGGAGGTAAGAGGCAAGCAAACGGGATGGGGCAGATTGACCGGATTGGGACGACGTCAATACCTTTACGAGTTACCCTGGTACATCTTTATCGGCGCACCTGGCTCAGGCAAGACTACCGCTCTTCTCAATTCCGGCTTGCAGTTTCCTCTCGCACATCGATTCGGCCAGGAGTCGATCCGTGGCATTGGCGGGACTCGTAATTGTGATTGGTGGTTCACGGATCAGGCGGTGCTGCTTGATACCGCAGGCCGGTATACCACGCAGGAAAGCAATCAGGAGACTGACAGCGCGGCATGGGCTGGTTTTTTACAGCTGTTGAAAAAATTTCGTCCACGGCGCCCGATCAACGGGGTTATTGTTACGGTTAGCGTCTCTGATTTACTGCAACAAAATTCGGTGCAGCTGGAAATGCAGGCAAACGCATTGCGTCAACGCATCCAGGAACTTCACACGCAGCTCAATATTCGCTTTCCCCTGTATCTTCTGGTAACCAAGGCTGACCTGTTGGCAGGTTTCATGGATTTTTTCAGCGAATTCGGGCGCGAGGAACGTGCTCAGATATGGGGAACCACATTTCCTTTCGCTGAACCCGGTACGGATATGCTTGCTGGATACCATGCGGAATATGATGCACTAGTGCAGCGGTTGAACGACCGATTGATTGATCGTCTCCAACAGGAGCATGACCCGCAAAGACGCACGGCGCTATATATTTTCCCACAACAATTCAGCTCCCTGCAGGAGGTACTTTCCAGTTTCATCACCAAGGTCATGAGCCCCTCGCGCTACGAGGTTGCCCCAATGCTTCGTGGCGTTTATTTTACCAGCGGCACTCAGGAGGGCAGCCCGATCGATCGCGTACTGGGCAGCCTATCGCGCGCTTTTCACCTGGAACACAAGCTGATCGTTCCACAGCACGCCAGCGGCAAAAGCTTCTTCCTGATGCGTCTGCTCCAGGACGTGATCTTTCCGGAGGCTGGGCTCGCAGGTACCAACCTACGTTGGGAGCGGCGACGCGCCCTGCTTGAGTGGTCCAGTTTTGCAGTCGCCATGCTATTAACCGTTGGTGCAATCACGGCCTGGACATTAAGCTATAAACGCAATCAGAGTTACGTCGCGGCAGTTGAAGGGAGGCTGCAGGCAGTAGACGAGCAGGTGCACGAAATACGGGTGGACGCGAATTCGAATGTCGTGGAACTGATACCTGCCTTGCAGGCAGTTAAGCAACTGGCCACACCCACAGGTACCAAAGCGGGCGAGACACCTCTCGACATGAATTTCGGCCTCTACCAGGGCGAAAAGCTCGAGGCAGCCACCAGCAGAGCCTATTATCAGTTGCTGCGCGACGCTTTCATCCCACGGCTTGCCTGGCACATCGAGGAACAGCTCTATACGCGCGGACAGAGCAACCCGGACCTGTTGTATGAAGGACTCAAGGCTTATCTCATGTTAAGCGAGCCTGCACACTTCGATCCGATTGCACTCAAGGCCTTTATCACCGCCGACTGGGAAGTCAGTCTTCCACGCGAAGTCAGTGTAGAACAACGTCGTGCCCTTGAGAAACATCTGGATGCGTTTCTGGGTCAGCGCCTGGTCTCCTCGCCGTTCATGGCCGATAAGGAATTGGTCGATCGCGTTCGTCTGAGTCTGGCTCGGACCCCCATTGCAGAACGTATTTACCAACGCATTAAACGCCAGGGGGTTGGCGAGAACCTTCCGGAGTTTACGATTGCGAAAGCGGCTGGACCATCGGCAGCGCTGGTGTTCAGACGCACCAGCGGGCAACCGCTCACCACCGGCGTCCCGGGACTATTCAGCTTCAACGGCTATCACAATGCTTTCTTACAGGCCTCTATACAAGTCACCAAACAGCTTGCCGAAGAAGCAGACTGGGTCCTCGGCAGCAAGACGCAGCAACTCTCTGCCAATGACGAGGCCCGCCTGTTTGAAGACGTGAGGCGGCTTTATCTCGAGGACTACGCGCAAACCTGGGAATCCTTCATAAACGACATTTCGCTGGTCCCGGCCACCAGCCTGCAGCAGAGCATTCAGCAAGCCGGTATTCTCTCGGCAGCTGACTCCCCTCTCCCCCTTCTGTTGCGGGCAATTGTCAAGGAAGTAACCCTGGTGAATGTCGATGAGGCCGACAAGACAACGGTCGAAAAGGTAACAGACCAGGTTGGCGCGGCTCGCGAGCGCCTGCGGAAGTTGCTTGGCCCGACGGACGTGCGGGAATCCACTGTCAGCAAGGTGTCGCGTCCGGAATACATAGTCGATGCGCGCTTCGAGGATTTACGTCGTCTGGTCAGCAGTCCCGCACCTGGCCAACCCGCGCCCATCGATGCCACCCTGAGTGTCGTCGATGAGCTCTACACCTTCCTGCTGGCCACCAACACTGCAGTCAACAGCGGTAACCCTCCGCCTGCGAGTGATGTGCCAATCAAGCTCAAGGCCGATGCCTTGCGCCTGCCGGAACCGCTGCGATCCATGCTCACCACGCTTTCGCTCGGCGGCGCAACCCAGGCACTTGGCGTTACCCGCGTGAATCTCGGCCAGGCCATTTCCACCGAAATCGGCGAGTTCTGCAACAAGGCGATACTTGGACGTTACCCATTCGTGAAATCCAGTTCCCGTGATGTCACCCAGGAAGATTTCGCACGACTGTTCGCTCCCGCAGGACTGCTGGACGGGTTCTTCAAGCAGCAGCTCGCACAGTATGTCGATACCTCAACTCCCCAGTGGCACTTCCGGAAAGTTGGAGATGCAAGCATGGGCGACGCCACCGGATCGCTCATCCAGTTTCAGCGAGCGCAAACCATCCGTGAGGTGTTTTTCCGTGGGGGTGGCTCTGTACCGGGACTGAAACTGGAATTCAAGCCTATGGAGATGGACTCGTCAATTACCCAGTTAATCCTTGACGTCGATGGGCAATTGGTGCGCTATAGTCACGGGCCTCAGGTCCCGATGTCAGTGCAATGGCCTGGCCCTGGCGGCACGACACAGGTACGCCTGCAGATATTACCATCCAGCCCCGGGGATGCATCAGGACTGGTATACGAAGGACCATGGGCATTATTTCGGATGCTGGATCGAGTGCTGATGGAGTCAACCCCCCAAGCCGAACGCTATCTCGTGACTTTCAACATCAACGGCCGCAAGGCCAAGTTTCAGATGACAACCACCAGCGTCCAGAATCCCTTCCGATTAAGGGAACTGGAACAGTTCCGTTGCCCGGGAAGGCTGTAGTGTCTGGCAAGCCAGGGCTGGTTCCCGGCTGGTACGGCAAGCTCCCTGCACTAGGCGATTTCGCAACGCGCCGTCTGCCCAGTGAGTTCGTGGATCAGTGGGACATATGGTTGCAGCACTGTATTGCCGCCAGCCGTGTCCAGCTTGCCGAGGATTGGCTCAATATTTACATGACAAGTCCAATCTGGCGCTTTGCACTCTTACCGGGCGTTTGCGGTGATTGTGCATGGGCTGGCATTCTCATGCCTAGTGTCGACAAGGTCGGACGATATTTCCCGCTGACACTGGCCGTACCGCTAGAGCCGCGATCAGACACAACGATGGCGATCTTCATGGCGGACAAATGGTACACGTCACTCGAGGATGTAGCGTTATCCGCGCTTCGCCTGGATGGATCTCTGGATGACCTGGAGCAAAGTCTTTTACAACATCCCTTTCCCTGGAGCACAGAACTGGATCCTGAGGTCTCGGAGTTGAATACACTCCTGCAATGGTGGCGTTTACCCGAAACTGGGACACTAGCGCTTCCAATCAACCGCGCAAGTTCTGTCGAGAAACTCATGGGTATGACCATGAACGGTGTGTTTTCCACCTCTGGACAAGGAAAGAGTGTGTGGTGGTCCTGGTGGCAGGATGTAACTGAAGGTTCGCTGCACTGCTGTACAGGACTTCCACCCGCGGACTATTATGCCACCATGTTGCAAGGCGGTGTTAAACCAACAATGCCAACGATTCTGCCTTGAGGGGACACCCGGTGACCATTG